>WNFK01215203.1_pt1 | contig 11726 bp, 11 predicted proteins | sample 5400281 | NCBI WGS metagenome assembly WNFK01 (sample SAMN13153350, study PRJNA577476) | soil metagenome | isolation source: 20 cm soil on Douglas fir-dominated hillslope | place: USA:California | collected 2013-09-17
GTCCGACCAGAACGGTTCCAGGCGCGCTCCCCGCAGTTCGGGCTGCATGTACAGCGCGCCCAGGTTCCAGCGGCCGTCCAGCAGCTGGCGGCCGTCGAAGAGCGCCAGGGCATGGAGGTGCTCGGCCGCGCTCAATGCAGGCTCGGTGCCCGACAGGCTGTCGACGACCATCAGCGTCGGTGTCACCGTTTGGCTGAGCAAGGCGCAGAGGATGTCGTCTTTGGTCTTGAAGTAGTGATACAGCGAGGCCTGGCGAATACCGACGGCCTCGGCAATGGTGCGGGTAGACGTGCCGGTATACCCGAGGGTCGTGAAGAGTTCGCCCGCGGCGTCGAGGATCTCGTCACGAGCGGTCGTCCCAGGTCGCCGCTGCGTAATTAACCGCGGGCGGCCTGCACGAGTGAGCGACATCGTCCCATCGTGGCTCACTGAGGTGCGTAAATGCGTTTCTGTCACACGACAGAAACGCATGACACGAATCGGTTACGCAGCGGCCCGGATTGGTTACGCCAGCGACACCCACCGCCGAAGCATGGGATGAAAACTGTCAAGTGACAGGCCAGCGGAGCTAGGGAGCCGTGGATGAGTAGCGCAGTATCCGAGGTCGACGCACAGTCGTCGAGCCCGGCGCCCGACGCTGCCCGGGTGGCGGCGATCACCGACCTGCACGTCACGTTCCGCCGCAATGGCCGTGATGTCCACGCGCTGCGCGGCGTGTCCCTCGACATCGCGCCCGGAGAGATCCTCGGCCTGGTCGGCGAATCGGGATCCGGCAAGAGCGTCCTCGGGTTCACCATGCTGGGGCTGCTGCCGCAGGCCAGGGTGCAGGGCTCGGTGACAGTGGCGGGCACCGACATGGTGACCGGCAACGCGAAGACGCTGCGCAAGGTGCGACGGCTCGACCTGGGCGCCATCTTCCAGGACCCGATGACGTCGCTGAACCCGACCATGCGGATCGGCAAGCAGGTCGCCGAGGCGGCCGGCAGCGACGAGGAAGCGCTCAAGCTGCTCACCGCCGTCGGCATCCCGGAACCCAAGCGGCGGTTCCGGGCGTTCCCGCATGAGCTGTCCGGTGGGTTGCGGCAGCGGGTGATGATCGCCATCGCGATCGCAGGCGACCCGGAGTTGATCATCGCCGACGAACCGACCACGGCTCTCGACGTCACCGTTCAGGCCCAGGTCCTACGGCTGCTTCAACGGCTGCGCGCCGAAATCGGCTGCAGCATCGTGTTGATCACCCACGACCTCGGGGTTGCCGCGCAGATCGCGGATCGCATCGCCGTGCTCTACGCCGGCCGCATCGCCGAAATCGGACCGACCGCAGAGGTTCTCGGCCAACCCGCGCACCCCTACACCCATGGACTGCTGCGCTCCCGACTGACCCTGGATACCGCTCGGCACCGCAAGCTCGCTGCGCTGGCCGGTGCGGTACCCAGCGCGGTGGACCCGCTGCCCGGCTGTGCGTTCGCTCCGCGATGCGTGCTGGCCGCATCGTCGTGTGAGGCGACACCTCCGGACGCGATCACCATCGCCCCGGGCCGGGTGAGCGCCTGCATCGTTCCCTGGGAGGCGGTGACCGCCGAGCTCGGCTCACGCCTGACCACCACCACTGAGGACATCGAGCCGCAAACAGAGCCCGAAACCTCCGCGCCGCCCGCGGTGGAGCTGCGCGAGACCGTCAAGGCCTTCGGCAAACTTCAAGCGCTGCGAGGCATTTCGTTGACCGTCGCCCATGGCGAATCGGTGGCGTTGGTCGGCGAGAGCGGATCAGGGAAATCCACGCTCCTGCGGATCATCGCCGGCCTGGAAAACCCGATCTCGGGGACCGTCCAGCTCGCGGGCGGGCAGCGGCCACAGATGGTCTTCCAGGATGCGGGCGCATCGCTGACGCCGTGGTTGTCGGTCGGTGAGCTGATCTCTGAGCGGTTGCGGCGAAACGGCATGTCCCGCAGCCAAAGACAGGACGCGGTGGCGCAGGTGCTGCAGCGGGTTGGCCTGCCACTGGACATCGCGAAGTCACGCGCAGGCCAGCTCTCCGGCGGTCAGCGCCAGCGCGTGTCGCTGGCCCGCGCGACCGTCGTGCCACCATCGGTGCTGTTGTGCGACGAGCCCACCAGCGCGCTCGACGTCTCGTTGGCGGCCTCGGTGCTCAATCTCATCGGTGACCTCCGTCGCACCCTCGACATGTCGGTGGTGTTCGTGACGCACGACCTCTCGGTTGCGCGCGTGGTCGCCGACCGCATCGCCGTCATGTACCTCGGACGCATCGTCGAGATCGGGCCCGCCGACGACGTCATCAACAATCCGGTGCATCCCTACACGCAGGCGCTGGTCGACTCGATCCCGGACCTCGGGCGCGAATCACGGGTGCTGCCGGGCGAACCCGCCAGCCCGTTGTCCCCGCCGACCGGCTGCGCATTCCACCCACGCTGCCCGATTGCCATCGACACATGCTCCGAGAGCCAGCTCGATGTCCGGCTGGAGGGGGCGCCCGGCAATCCGCACCAAGTCGCCTGTATTGAGCGGAAGGCGAGCTGATATGGCGATCGCGCTGCCGACAGGCACGTGGGCGCGGGGGCGGGTACGACTGCTGTCGCTGCCGAAATCCTCGCCAATGCTGATGAATTGGGTCGCCGTCTCGTTGGTGTTCGTGGTCACCCTCGTGGCTCTGGCAGTGCCGCTCATCTCACCTCACGATCCTCTGGTGCCTGCCGGGATGCCGTTGCAGGCGCCCGGCAAGGGCGGTTTCCTTCTCGGCACGGACGCCATTGGCCGGGACATTCTGAGCCGGGTTCTCTACGGCGTCCGAGCCAGCTGGTTTGCGGCGCTGGTGGTCGTCGCGGTCGGTCTGTTCATCGGGGGGCTCATAGGCCTGATCGCCGGTTCTGTGGGCGGCTGGATCGACAGCCTGCTGATGCGGATCACCGACGGGTTCCTGTCGCTGCCCGCGCCCGTGCTCGCGATCGCGGTGGTCGCCGCGCTCGGCCCCAGCTTCATCCACACGCTGATCGCGGTGTCTATCGTGTGGTGGCCGTTCTACGCGAGGCTCGTGCGCGGTGAAGTGGCTAGGCTCGCCGCCCGTCCGCACATCGAGGCCGCGAAGCTTGCCGGAGTCGGCCCGATTCGATTGGCCAGCCGTCATCTGCTGCCCGGCGCGGTGCCCAACTCGTTGGTGGCCGCCAGCCTCGACATCGGCACCCTGATCCTCACGCTGGCGGCGCTGTCGTTTCTTGGCCTGGGCCAAGCGGCCCCTGCACCGGAGCTCGGGGCGGATACCGCCCGCAACTTGACGTATTTCCTTCAGCAGTGGTGGGTTCCGGTGATGCCGGGTCTCGCGGTCCTCGTCCTTGCCCTTGCCGCCAACGTGGCAGGTGACGGCCTGCGTAACCTGATGAAGACGAGCTAGGTGCCGGGTATGCGGAATTTCATCCTGTCCCGGGTGGGCGCCATGATCGTCATCCTCATCGCCCTAATTGCGGTGATGTTTGTGCTGCAGCACATTTCGCCAATGGACCCGGTGAAGGCGCAACTCGGTGCGAACGCATCGGCTGAGGCCGTCGCGGCCCGTCGGCACACGCTCGGCCTTGACCAGCCGCTGGTCAACCAGTTCTGGAACTACCTCACCGGGGCGGTCCACGGCAACCTGGGCACCTCCTTTCGCACCCGGCACCCGGTGAGTAGCGATCTTGGCGACTTCTTCCCGGCGACACTCGAACTGGCGATGTACGGTCTCGGCCTTGCGCTGATCCTGGCCGGGCTGTTGGCGTTCGGCACCACGCTGAAATGGCCGGGCGCAGGTGTGTTGCGGGCCGTACTGTTCACCGGCGCAGCGGCACCGATGTTTCTGCTCGGCATCCTCGGGCTGATCGTGTTCTACCAGAAGCTGGGTTGGGTGCCCGCGAACGGCCGGATCAGCGTGCCGAATCCGACGACCGGACCCACGGGGATGCTGACCGTCGACGGGCTGCTTGCCGGGCGGCTCGACGTCGTCACCGACGCGCTGCATCACCTCATCCTCCCGGCGGTAGTGATCGCCCTCGGCCCTGCGGTCGCGATTGGACGCGTGTTGCGATCCAGCCTGTTGACCGACGCCGACAGCGACTACGCGAGAACGGCGCGGGCCAAAGGGCTTTCGGAAGGCCGGATCATGCTCGGCCACGTGCTGCGCAACTCCGTCGGCGGGGCGTTGTCGATGACGGGGCTTCAGGTGGGCCTGATGTTCTCCGGCGTGCTGGTCGTCGAGCAGGTATTCGGCTGGCCCGGCATCGGTCAGTACATAGCGCAGAGCATTCCGGTGGCCGACTTTCCCGCGATCGCGGGCGTGACGCTCATGTTGGGCGTCCTCTACGTCGCCATCAACACAGCGGTCGACCTACTGCAGGCAGCGGCCGATCCGCGAATAACCGTAGGAGGAGGTTAGGTGCCAACACAGCCACTGATCGTGGGCAACCCCGTGCTGGTCGTCGTCGACATCCAGCAGGGCGGCGCAATGCCCGTGGCAGAGGTGGGAATTCCCCACATGTCCGGCCACGCCGAGCGAGTCGAGCGGGCCGAGAAACTGGTTGCGGCGGCACGCGCCGCCGGAGTGCCGGTGGTGTTCTTCCAGGAGGTGCACCGCCCCAGCGGGGTGGACTTCGGTCGCGAGCTCGACGGTACCGAGGGGGTGCATTGCGTCGAGGGCGAGCCGGGCACCGAGCTCGAGGAGTCGTTGCGGCCTCTGCCCGACGAGTTTCACATCGTCAAGCGGCGCTACTCGGGTTTCATCGGAACGGATTTCGAGATCGTGCTGCGGGGGCTGCGGGCATCGACGCTGATCCTGATCGGCGGGCTGACGGACGTCTGCGTCCATTACCCCTTCGCCGACGCGCACCAGCGCGACTTCTACGTCCGCGTCGTCACCGACTGTGTCGGCGGCTCATCGCAATACCTCCACGACGCGGCACTCGCCGCCATGGAGTACCTGCAGACCGGCGCCATGCGCACCACCGAAGAGATCCTCGCCGCATTTGAACAGCTCGAACAACCCGTCCTCGAAGGAGCAGCACGATGAGCAAACGACTACTAGCCATTGCGGCGGCGGGCGCTGTCGCGATGCTGACGCTGTCGTCCTGTGGTGGTTCGGATTCGGGCGGCGGCGGCACGCCGAACGCTGCGCCGACCGACAAGGTGCTGCACCTATCCTTCCTTCAAGATCCCGGCCAGCCGCCGGCCAGGGCAAGGCCGAGCTCGAGCCACTGCTGGCGACTGAGTACAAGGCCTCGCCCGACAACAAGGTCTTCACGCTCAAGCTTCGTGAGGGCGTCAAGTTCCACGACGGAACGCCGTTCAAATCCGATGCGGTCAAGGCGTCGTTCGACCGCAGGCTGGCCGTCAACGGCGGGCCCGCATACATGGTCAAGGACATCGAATCGGTTACCACCCAAGGCGATTACGGCGTCACGATCACGCTGAAGTCACCCAACTACGAGTTCCTTGACTACCTCGCGTCTGCCTACGGCCCGCGCATGATGAGCCCGACCGGGCTGCAGAAGAACGGCGGCTCGGACTTCGCGCAGAACTACCTCACCAGCCACGACCTCGGCACCGGTCCGTACACGCTGACCGACGCGCAGGTCGGCTCGCACTACGGGATGGCCGCGTTCCCCGCTTACTGGGGCCCGAAGCCGTACTTCGAGAAGGTCGAGCTACCCGTCATCACCGACACGTCTGCGCAGCAATTGCAGTTCAACAACGGCCAGCTCGCCGCGATCCTGCATGACCTGCCGTCGTCGGCGGTCGAGCAGTACTTGAACAACCCGAAGTACTCGCACTACTCGCTGCCGACGATGATGGCGAACTTCGTCTACATCAACCCCACCAAGGGCATGATGAAGGACCAGGCGACGCGGACCGCGGTGATGGATGCCATCGACGTCGACCAGCTCGTCAAGCAGACATACTTCGGCCGCGGCAAGGTCGGCGCACAGATGTACCCGCCGTATGTGCTCGCCGCGGACTACGGGAGACAGACTCTGACACATGATGCCTCGGCGCTGACCAAGATCGCCGCGGGGCTGCCCGCCGATCAGAAGTCGGTGACCATCGGTTACGACACGAGCAATCCGGACAATCAGCTGATCAGCAACCTCGTTCAGACTCAGCTCGCGGCGGCAGGCATCACCGCCAAGGTGCAGGGCTATCCCACTTCGGAGATCTACGGCTGGGTCGGCAACGCCGCGGCGGCGCCGGAGATCTACTCCGGGCTGGTGTGGCCGGACGCCCCGTCGCCGTACACCTGGGGTCACATCTCGTGGGACGCCGACGGCGGGATCAATTACCTCAGTTGCTCGTCGCCGAAGGTCAGCGCCGCCCTTGCGCAGGGGCTGCCAAACGGTGCGCCGCAACCCTACTCGGACGCGGGCGCCGCAGCCCAAGAGACTGGATGCTGGTTGAACGTCGCCGACATCGACGACTTCATGGTCGCCCAGCCGTGGCTGAAGGGAATCGAGCAGGCGCACGCGGTGTCTAATCCGAACTCGTTGCGGATCGCCGCGCTGTCGGTGGGCTGATGGCTCACGTTTCCAAGGTTCGCCGGATCGTCCTGCTCACACTCGGCTGGGAGGAGCTGCCGAAGTCCGTATCGGTATACGGCGCTCCGCCCGAAGAGAGGATGCGGGAGCCGGTGCCCGGGGTGCTGCTGCAGACCGACGGCGGCTGGGTGCTGCTGGACACGGGGTTCAACACCGCGCTGATCCGTGATCCCGCGCTGTACCGGCGGTTCTATCCGACCGTCGAGTACATCCCCGTGCTGCCGGGACCGGGCGAGCCGATTGAACAGTCGCTGCACGACATCGGCGTGGACATCGACGATATCCACACCGTCGCGGTGAGCCACCTGCACCATGACCATGCCGGCGGCCTGAAACTGTTCGCAGGCAAGGTGCCGGTGCACGCACAACGCCGTGAAGTCGAATACGGGCTGTCCAATCACCCCGAGCCCGAGCACCACGCGATTGCCCGCATCGATTTCGACGACCCGCGCATCGAGTGGCGGCTGGCGGACGGCGAAGCCGAGATCGCTCCTGGCATCACGGCGGTCCCGACCTACGGACACCCCCCGGGGCACCAGAGTTTCGTCGTCGAGCTCGACGATTCGGTCGGTGGTGACGGGTTCGTGTTCGCCTTCGACGCCGCCGATCTCACCGAGAACATCGAGCACGAGCTGGCGATCGGCGGCTACATCGGCGTGGCGCCCGAGGAAACCGTGGAACCCATCCGCAAGCTCAAGAAGCTGGCCAAAGAGAAGGGCTATCAACTGATCCCGGGCCATGATCCACATGTGTGGCCCGAGCTGACCCGTCACTTCCACGATCGGTTCGGCCCGGTGATCGCATAGTGGATCTGGTTGTCCGAGCCTCCAGGGCGGTGATCGACGGCGAGATTCGATCGGCCACTGTGGCGGTGGCCGACGGCGTGATCCGTGCGGTCGGCCACATCGACGCGGATTACCCCGCCGCCGAACAGGTCCGGCTGGCCGACGGCACGGTGCTCCTGCCGGGTTTCGTCGACACACATGTGCACATCAACGAGCCCGGGACCGACTGGGAAGGCTTCGCCACCGCGACGGCGGCGGCCGCGGCGGGCGGTATCACCACGCTCGTCGATATGCCGCTGGACAATGATCCGGTGACCACAACTGTCGACGCACTGAGCATGAAACAGCAAGCGGCTCATGGCAACTGCGAGGTCGATGTCGCGTTCTGGGGCGGCGTGATTCCCGGCAATCTTGCGGAGCTAGGCGATCTGGCCGCCGCAGGCGTACGGGGCTTCAAATGCTTCCTCACCGACTCGGGTAACCCGAACTTCCCGCACCTGAACGCGGACGACTTCCGGCGCGCGGTCTCGCTCATCGCCGAACTGGACGCGGTGCTGCTCGTGCACGCGGAGAGCCACCAGGTCATCGAGGCCAGTCCGCGCGCGTGTGGCCGCGGCTATGCGTCGTTTCTCGCATCGCGGCCCGACACTTCCGAGGAAGACGCCGTGGCGCTGGTCATCGACGCCGCCAGGGAAACGGGCGCGCGAGTGCACGTGGTGCACGTGTCCAGCGGACGCGTGCTGCCGATGCTGGCCGAGGCCAAGCGGTCCGGCGTGCGCGTCACCGCCGAGACATGCCCGCACTATCTGACCTTCGCGGCCGAAGACATCCCCGACGGCGCAACGCAGTTCGCGGCGTGCCCGCCCATTCGCAACCAGGACAACCGCGGCTTGCTGTGGCAGGGGCTTGCCGATGGCACGTTGGACATGATCGTTTCCGACCACTCGCCATGCGCGCCGTCGATGAAGTCCGACGGCGACTTCGGGCAGGTCTTCGGCGGAATCAGTTCCCTCGAGATCGGACCGCGGGCCGTCTGGACACACGCCGTGCGGCCCTCGCGGGGCTGGGCGACAGGGGGCGGGTAGCGGTCGGGCAGCGGGCGGATTTGTGCGCATTCGATCCCGATGGTGAGCAGACCGTGCACGCCGGGCTGCTGAGACACCGGCACGCGGTCACGCCCTATGACGGTGTCGTGCTGCGCGGCTCGGTGGTTCAGACCTGGCTGGCGGGTCGCCTGACTTACGAGCGGATGGGCCAGCCGGCATGAGACTGCTGATCTTGAACCCGAACACGTCGGAGTCGATGACAGCCGATATCGCCGCGGCCGCACGCGCGGTCGCCGCCGACGGCACCGAGATCGTCGCGCGCAGTCCACGGTTCGGCGCGACGGCGATCGACTCGGCAGGCGAGAGCTACCTGTCCGCGGTGGGTGTGATGGACGTGGTGGCAACGATGCTCGCCGGAGATGAATTCGACTATGACGCAGTGATTCTGGCGGGGTTCGGCGAGCATGGCAAGGACGCCATGCAGGAGATACTGACGGTGCCCGTGCTGGACATCGCCGAAGCCGCGGCCCACGTCGCACATCTGATCGGGCGGCGCTTCTCCGTGGTCACCACGTTGGCCCGCTCCGTACCGCCCATCGAGGACAGGTTGACGCTCGCAGGCCTCGCTGCGCACTGTGTGTCGGTGCGGGCCTGCGGGCTCGGCACCGCGGAGGTCGACGCCGACCCCGCCGGCGCCGTGCAGGCGCGGACGTGATCTGTCTGGGCTGCGCCGGGATGGCCGGTGTCACCGCGGCGATCTCGGCCAAGCTCGGCGTTCCCGCCGTCGACGGTGTGGCGGCTGCGGTGGCGCTGGCTCAGGCGCTGGTCGGGCTGGGGCTGAGCACCAGCAAGGCCGGTGTGTTCGCCGAGGGGCCGGACAACCCGCGCAGCCACTGGCCGCTGTCGACGTCATTGGGGCTGCAGCCGTGACCGCCGACGAGCGCTCGCGCGAGGAGCAGACGTGAATGTGGATCTGGCGTCGCGTGCCATCGGCGGGAGCGTCGTCGCCGCCAGCGACGAATCGTTCGGCGTCAAGGAACGATTGATCGAACCGACCGAACCCTCGTTCGTGCCCGGCACATACGACCTGCGCGGTGAGGTCGTCGACGGCTGGGAAACCCGCAGGCACGCTCACGGTGACTGGGCGATCGTGCGGCTCGGGGTCGGCGGCCGGCTGCGCACAATCGACGTCGACACCCGCTTCTTCGCAGGCAATCATCCGACCGGCTGCCGCATCGACGCATGCGTCCTCGACCCCGTCTCCGACCCGACCGCCGCGGTGCAGTGGACGACGATCATCGACTCGGTTGCGCTGAAACCCGATTCCCGCAACGTCTTTGCCGTCGACGATCCACGCCGCTATACGCACGTGCGGCTGCAGCTGGAGTCCGACGGGGGAGTGGCGCGATTGCGGGCCTACGGTGACGTGATCCCCGATCCTGCGCTGTGGGAGGACGTCACCGTCGAGGTGTCGGGCGTCGAGCAGGGCGGCCGTGTCGAATGGTCCTCTGACAGCTTCTATTCCGATGGAAGCGCGCTGAACGCACCGGACCGGCCACGCGATATGGGCGATGGCTGGGAAACCAGGCGGCGGCGCGACATCGGTCCCGACACCCACGACGCGGCGATGATCTCGTTCGCCGTGCCTGCCGATCTCCAGCGAGTAGAGATCGACACCAGCTGCTTCGTGTTCAATGCCTCACCCGAGGTGGCGGTGCTGGGCAGCCGCGCGCAGCCATGTGGCGAACATGGCTGGGCGCTGGTGCCGTTCGACGTGGAAGTGCTGCCCCGCACCCGCATCGCACCCGACGCACGACAGGTCTTCGTCGTGTCCGTCACGGGCATCACGGCTCTTCGGGTCCAGGCCTATCCAGACGGCGGGATTGCTCGCGTCCGGGCGTTCGGCAGGCCCACCCAACGCGGCATTGCCCTGTTGCAGACGATGTGGGAGGCATCGGCATGACAGGCACCGTGCTGATGACCGAATGCAGCGGACTGTGGCGGCGCACCTTGCTGATCAAGAGCGACGGGTCACGAGACACCGGCACGGACGTTGCGTGGCTGCAGGGCATCACCGCGTACGCGGACACCCGCGGATTCGCCGGTCACCTCAGCCAGCACGGGGACGTCTTCGAGTGGCAGCGGCTCATCGACATCGAGCCACCGGGCCCGTTCCCCGACGCGGGGCGGATGCGATGGGAGTCGGGCGCATTGATCGAAGTCGGCGTGCACGAGGACTACGTCGAACATTGGGGCCGTCAGGACGGCCCGGCCGCACCGTGCTGGGCGCTGTTCGCCGAGCATGCGATGCTGCTGCGCGTCGGTGCGCAGTTCGGGTGGGCGGACCGCAGCGGTGTGGTACTTGGCGCGATCGGCGGTCCGCAGTGGACCGCGTTAAATCCGCACATGAACGCCTACGACCTGGTGGCCAACGGCGTCCGATGGAGCATCGAGGATAGCGAAGGAGAGGTGGATCTATGAGTGGCGCAACGTCATTCACATCGGTCCCGATCGTCGACATCAGCGGGCTGCGCTCGCCGGACCGCGCACAACGCGAACAAGTGGCGGGTGAGATCGGCAAGGCCGCCCGCGAGGTCGGGTTCTTCTACGTGAGCGGCGCCGAGGTCGACGACGCGTTGTTCGAGCGCATGCTGGCCGCGACGAAGGAATTCTTCGCGCTCCCGCTAGAGGAGAAGATGCGCTCCTACATCGGACTGTCCAAGTGTCATCGTGGCTATGTGCCTGCCGGCGAGGAAGGCCTTGCGACCGGAATGCCGGAAATGAAGGAGGCCTTCGACACCGCGCTGGACCTGCCCGCCGACGACCCCGATTATCTGGCGGGCAACCCGATGCTGGGCCCGAACGTATGGCCGGACCTGCCAGGGTTCGCCGATGCGGTGAGCGCCTACTACCACGCAGTGCTCGGTGTCGGCGACAAGCTGCTGTGGGCGTTCGCGGTGGCTCTCGGCGAGGATCCCGACACTTTCTCCCAGCACGCCACCAAGACGCCAAGCCAGTTGCGGCTCATTCACTACCCGTACCACCCCGACGCCGAGGACGGTGAGGGGATCGGCGCGCACACCGATTACGAGTGCTTCACGCTGCTCAAGCCGACGGCGCCGGGTCTGGAGGTGATGAACGGTGCCGGCGAGTGGATCGATGTGCCTCCGGTGCCCGGCACGTTCGTCGTCAACATCGGCGACATGCTGGAACTGTGGACCAACGGGGAGTTCGTCGCCACCAGCCATCGGGTGCGCAGGGTCGCCGAGGAGCGATATTCGTTCCCGTTGTTCTTCAATGTGGACTACCACACCGAGGTGAAGCCG
>WNFK01052741.1_pt1 | contig 11723 bp, 10 predicted proteins | sample 5400281 | NCBI WGS metagenome assembly WNFK01 (sample SAMN13153350, study PRJNA577476) | soil metagenome | isolation source: 20 cm soil on Douglas fir-dominated hillslope | place: USA:California | collected 2013-09-17
CCGCCGTCGCTGACCTGTCTGGTCCTGACCCTGCCGCCCGCGCGCGGCCGCCCGCGCCGCACAACGTCTCCGACGCGCTCGCTGCTGCGGCGCTGGCCAGGGCCTACGGGGTGCCGGCCGCGCCGATCAAAGCCGGCCTGCTAGCGTTCGAGCCCGATCCGCACCGGATCGCCTTGGTGGGCACCGTCGGGCGAGTCGACTATATCGACGACTCGAAGGCGACGAATCCGCACGCCGCCGCGGCAGCACTCGGGGCCTACGACCCGGTGGTCTGGATCGCCGGGGGGCTGCTCACGGGCGCGGCCGATGACCTCGGCCAGCTGATCACGGCCGCTGCCGCACGGCTGCGCGGCGCCGTGCTGTTCGGAGCCGACCGCGATATAATCGCGGCCGCAATGGCGCGACACGCGCCCGAGATCCCGGTTATTGAGGTCACCGGCACCGACACTGGAGCAATGGACCTCGTAGTCAAGGCGGCGGCCGAGCTGGCAGAACCTGGGGACACCGTCCTGCTGGCCCCTGCCGCGCAGTCCTTCGACATGTTCCGCGACTACCCAGCGCGAGGGGACGCATTCGCCGCCGCAGTCAGGCGGCTGGCGGCGCCGCGGTGAGCGCGGCCGGGCTCGGGCGGCTACGGGCCGCGCTCGCTCCGCTTGACCGGCCGCTGACGTCGTATTACCTGATTCTCGGGACAAGCGGGCTGCTGCTCGCGGTCGGCCTGGTGATGGTTCTGTCCACCTCGTCGGCTTCTCAGCTCGACATGGGCGGCTCGCCCTACAGCGTTTTCGTCCATCAGCTGATCGGCGCGCTGGCCGGGCTGGCGATGATGTGGGTGCTCGCGCGCTTGCCCCCAAAACTGCTGCGGACCGTGGCATTCCCGCTGCTCCTCGCGGCGATCGCCGGCCTGGTCCTGGTCCTCGCGTTCGGCGTGCCGGTCGCTGGCGTGCGGCGCTGGATCTACGTAGGCGGCGGCGTCCAAGTGCAGCCGTCTGAGTTCGCCAAGCTTGCCTTCCTGATCTGGGGAGCCGACCTGCTTGCCAGGAAGGAGAAGCTCGGGCAGCTCAACGACTGGCGGACATTGCTGATACCGCTGCTGCCTGGTGCCGCGGTCGTAGCCCTGCTCGTGATCCTCGGCGACGACCTGGGCACGACGTTCCTGCTGCTGGTCATTCTCCTTGCGCTGCTCTGGGTGATCGGCACCCCGGCGAGGCTCTTCGCCGGCATTCTCGGGCTGATCATGTTCGCCCTCCTGCTGCTGGTCAAGGTCGCCCAGTACCGCTCGGGCCGCATCGCCGACTTCCTTAACCCGACCTTGTCGAACGACTGGCAGCTGATCCAGGGCAAGTACGCGGTCGGCTCGGGCGGCCTGTTCGGTGTCGGCCTCGGCGACAGCCAGCAGAAGTGGGGCTGGGTGCCGAACGCTGACACGGACTTCATCTTCGCGATCCTGGGCGAGGAGCTCGGCCTGATCGGCACCGGCTGCGTCGTGCTGCTCTACGGCGGGATGCGGCTGGCGGCCGCAGGAGCTACGGCCTGGATCGTGGTGCAGGCGCTAGTGAACGTCTGCGCCGTCATCGGCCTCCTTCCGATCACCGGCGTTCCGCTCCCGCTGATTTCGCAGGGGCTGTCCTCAGTGCTTGCCACGATGGCGGCGATCGGCATGCTGCTGTGCTTCGCCAGGCGTGAACCGGGCGCCATGGAAGCTCTGGCCATGGCTAGCCCGCGCTGGTGGCGGAGGCTGGGAGCCGCCGCGCGCAGGGATGAGGGGATCACGCGCGACGGAAGGTCATCGTCGCGCGTTCCGGCCAAGCCGCGGCTGGCGCCGGCCAGTACGTCGAGGCCGGAGGGCGCGTTTCGCCGCCCGGCCGCCCGGCCGGGCGGTGGCCCCTCGTCGGCGTCGCAGCGCAGGGCAGGGCCAGAATCAGCCGGTTCTGAGCAGCCGCGCCGCCCAGCACCGTCTAGGCTTGCAGACCCGGGTACCCGGCCGGTCCAAGCTGGCCGCAGCGGGCGGAGGAGGCCGCAGGCGGACGCCGTCGCGCGGGCGCCGCGGCCGGCTGCCGGAAGCCGCGGGCCGGCGCCGCAGGGTGCGTCGCAGCGTTCGCGACCGCGAACACCGGGGGCGCAGCGGCCTAACCGACCACAGTGAGGTGTCGAAGTGCGGAGCGTCGTGATTGCCGGCGGCGGGTCCGGCGGCCACATCGAGCCGGCCATGGCGCTAGCTGACGCGCTGCGCCGGATCGATCCAGAGGTCAGGATCACCTGTCTGGGAACAGAGCGGGGGCTGGAGACCAAGGTCATACCCGCCCGCGGTTACGCGCTTGACCTCATCCCCGCCGTCCCGCTGCCGCGTTACCTGACCCCAGCGCTGCTGGCTGTCCCTGGCCAGATGATCGGTGCCGTGCGAGCAGCCGTAGACGTGCTGGACCGTGCAGAAGCGAGCGTGATCGTCGGCTTCGGCGGTTACGTGGCAACACCTGGCTATCTCGCCGCGAGGCTGCGTCGCGTCCCGATCATCGTGCACGAGGCCAATCCGCGGCCTGGCCTGGCCAACCGGATCGGTGCGGTGCTGACCAGGCATGTCTTCGCCGGCCAGGCGGGCACGCGGCTTCGGCATGCCACCTACATCGGGATCCCGATCCGCAGCCAGATCGCCTGGCTCGACCGGCTCGCGCTGAGCGAGAAGGCACGCGCGCACTTCGGCCTGCGCCCGGACCTGCCCGTTCTTCTCGTCACAGGCGGCTCGCAGGGCGCCGCATCGCTGAACCGGGCTGTGCTCGGCGCCGCAGACGCCATCTTGTCCGTCGGCATTCAGGTGCTGCACATTGTGGGGCCGCGCTGGGGCCAGGCGGCTGGCGTGCCGCACGGTGACGTGCCCTACGTGGCCATCGAGTACCTGGACAGGATGGACCTCGCCTACGCCGCGGCGGATTTCGCGCTATGCCGGGCAGGCGCCATGACCTGCGCGGAGCTGACCGCCGTCGGGCTGCCTGCCGCCTACGTCCCGCTGCCGCACGGCAACGGCGAGCAGCGGCTCAACGCCTTGCCGGTGGAGCGGGCCGGCGGCGGCCTGATAGTCGACGACGCCAGCCTTAGCCCGGAGTGGATCCGTAACGTCCTGGTCGGAGTGCTACTCGACCACGAGCTCGTCGCGTCGATGTCGAGAGCAGCCGCGAGTATGGGCAGCAGGGACGCCGACATCAGGCTGGCGAAGCAGGTGCTCGCCGTTGCGGACGGAACAGGCGGGGGCAAGCGTGACGGGCGCGGCGGAAGTCATCGGGGCAGTCATCGCGGGCCGCGGGCACAGACGTGACGGGAGGATCGTGATGGGCCTGGTGACGGCGGTCGAGCCAGTTCCGCTTGGCGAACTAGGGCGGGTGCATTTCGCGGGCATTGGCGGCGCGGGCATGTCCGGCATCGCCCGCATCATGCTCGCCAGGGGAGTCGCGGTCTCGGGGTGCGATGCTGCGGCGTCCTCGCAGCTCGACGAGCTGGCCGCGCTCGGCGCGCAGGTTTGTGTGGGTCACTCGGCCGGGCACCTCGGCTCGGCTGACACGCTCGTGATGTCGAGCGCGATCAGGGCCGACAACCCCGAACTCGTGCAGGCACGCCGGATGGGCATGCGGGTGCTGCACCGGGCCGCGGCGCTGGCGTGCGTCATGCTCGGCAGGCAGTGCGTAGCCGTCGCAGGCACTCACGGCAAGACCACTACGACCTCCATGATCACTACCGTGCTGCGCCGCTGCGGCGCCGATCCCGCGTATGTGATCGGTGGGATTCTGGCCGAGACCGGCCTGGGAGCGGCCGAGGGCGGCGGACGGGCATTTGTTGCCGAGGCCGACGAGAGTGACGGTTCGTTCCTGATGCTCTCGCCCGACGCCGCGGTCGTCACCAGTGTGGAAGCGGATCATCTCGATAACTACGGCGACCTCGCCGAGATCGAGGCGGCCTTCGAGGCCTTCGCGGCCAGGATCACGCCCGGCGGGCTCCTTGTCACTTGCGCGGATGATGCGGGGGCGAGCAAGGTCGCCGCCTCGGCGCTCGCGCGACCCGCTGCGGCGCTGCGGTCCGTGAGCTACGGCGAGTCTCCGGGTGCCGACTACCGGCTGACCGCCGTGACCCCGGCCGGCATGGCGACCGAATTCGAGCTCACGCCGGGCGGGCGCAGCGTGCGGGCCGGCCGCGGCAGCGTCCAGCTTCGAGTGGAGGTGCCCGGCAGGCATAACGCGCTGAACGCCGCGGCTGCCTACGCCGCAGCCACGGAGCTGGGCTTCGGTCACGACGGCGTAGCCGCAGGCCTTGCGGGGTATCGCGGCGCCAGGCGGCGGATGGAGCCCAAGGGCAACGCCGACGGGGTCCGGGTGCTCGACAGCTACGCTCATCATCCGACCGAGCTCGCGGCCGACCTCGGCGCCGCGCGTGACATCGCCGAGGGCGGCCGGGTGATCGTGGTGTTCCAGCCGCACCTGTTCAGCCGGACCAGAATCTTCGCCACCCAGTTCGGGGCGGCGCTCGGGCTCGCAGACGAGAGTTTCGTGCTCGACGTCTACGCGGCAAGGGAGGATCCAGAGCCTGGCGTCACCGGCGCGATGGTCGCCGATGCCGTCCCTGGCGGCCGGGCAGTCTTCTGTCCTGACCGGCGCGTCCTGCCGGGGCTGATCGCCGACAGCGCGAAGCCGGGTGACATGGTCCTGACGATGGGGGCAGGCGACGTGACCAAGCTCGGCCCGCTGATCGTGGCGGCCCTGCGCAGGCGGGCGGACAGGGGCTCCGTGGTCAGCGACACCGTTGCCAGCTTCACCGCGACCGACGGCATGCGGTACGACGCCACGGGCGATGGCGGCAGATGAGCCGGCCGGCTGGTGTCGGTCGCCGCAGGCCTGATCCCTGGAAGGCGGCGTTCTTCGGCGTCGCGGCTGCCGGACTGATCGCCGGGGTCGCCTGGGCGCTGCTCGGCTCGAGCTTCCTGGTTGTCCGCTCAGTCCGGGTCACCGGCTCCGCGGTGCCGCGGGCCACGGTTCTCGCGGCGGCGGGCATCAGGACGGGAACTCCGCTGATCCGGATCGACACCCGCGCCGCGGCGCGCCGGGTCGAACGCATCACGCAGGTGCAGTCAGCGCTGGTGACCCTCTCCTGGCCTGATGCCGTGGTGATCTGGACCAGGCAGCGCACGGCAGTGTTCGCCATGCCTGCGCACCATGGCTATGACCTCGTTGATTCCTACGGGGTGGTGCTCAGGTGGTCGGCGCGGCCGCCTCCCGGGCTCGTGAGGCTAGGCCAGCCGGGGAGCACGGCCTGGCCGCTGCGGCGCAACCGGTCCGTGCTCGCGGCCGGAGCCGTCGTCAGGAACCTGCCGCCCTGGCTGCGCGGCCGCGTGGTCTCGGTGCGAGCAGATGGCCCCGCCGACGTCATCCTGATTCTGCGCGGCGGGATCCAGGTGCGGTGGGGAAGCCCGGGGCACGGAGCTGCTAAGGCCAGCGAGATGGCGGTCCTGCTCCGGACCAGGGTCGCTTACTACGATGTCAGCGACCCGGCCACAGCGGTGACCGGGCGACCGGTGCGGGCCGTCGGCCGGCCGTCGGGCGGGCACCGATCGTCACGGGCAAGCCACTCTTCGCGACACACCTGATCGGTCCCGGCGAGCCTGGTTGACCAGGGGCGCCGAGCAACTCTACTGTCCCTTACAGTCCGTAGCTTGACATAACTCTAAATCTCAACCTGAGGGTGAGAGTTGGCATGCCGGATAGCGGAGACTGCTGTGCCGCTGCGGGGGAGCTTCTCGGCGAGCAGCACGGCCGGCCTAGCAGGCAGCCCGCAGTGACGGGCGGCCGGCACGTGTGGCAGGTCCCGCGTTAGGCAACGAACGGGAAGGTCTGGTCCCTCCGTGGCAGCACCGCAGAACTATCTGGCGGTTATCAAGGTTGTCGGCATTGGCGGCGGCGGCGTCAATGCCGTGAACCGGATGATCGAAGAGGGCCTCAAGGGCGTCGAGTTCATCGCTATCAATACCGACGCCCAGGCGTTGCTGATGAGCGATGCCGACGTCAAGCTGGATGTCGGCAGGGATCTCACCAGGGGCCTTGGCGCGGGCGCTAATCCCGATGTCGGCTACAAGGCCGCTGAGGACCACCGCGAGGAGATCGAGGAGGTACTCAAAGGCGCGGACATGGTGTTCGTGACCGCCGGGGAAGGGGGCGGGACAGGCACCGGCGGAGCGCCCGTCGTTGCCCAGGTCGCGCGGTCCCTCGGGGCGCTGACCATCGGCGTGGTCACGAGGCCGTTCGGCTTCGAGGGCAAGCGCCGCGCGGCTCAGGCCGACGCGGGGATCGAGCGGCTGCGCAGCGAGGTCGACACCCTGATCGTCATTCCCAACGACAGGCTGCTGTCGATCTCGGACCGGCATGTGAGCGTACTTGACGCCTTCAAGGCCGCCGATCAGGTCCTGCTCTCCGGTGTCCAGGGCATCACCGACCTGATCACTACGCCTGGCCTGATCAACCTCGACTTTGCCGACGTCAAGGCCGTAATGTCAGGGGCAGGCTCGGCGCTGATGGGAATCGGCTCCTCGCGCGGCGACGACCGCGCTGTCGCGGCCGCCGAGATGGCCATCTCCAGCCCGTTGCTCGAGGCGAGTATCGACGGTGCGCACGGTGTGCTGCTCTCTATCCAGGGCGGCTCTGACCTCGGGCTGTTTGAGATCAACGAGGCTGCGCAGCTAGTCGCCAACTCCGCCGCGCCAGACGCCAACATAATCTTCGGGGCTGTCATCGATGACGCGCTCGGCGATGAGGTGCGGGTGACGGTGATCGCCGCTGGATTCGATGAGACGCAGACCGGCCGCGCGCGGACGGCCCGCCCGATAGCCGCCTACCAGCCGTCACAGGGATCTGATGCGTTCGGTGCACCATGGCGGCCCGTGACGCTGCCCGGGCTCAAGGACAACCCTGTGCACGCCGGCCCGGCGCTGCATGAGCCTGACCAGAGCGCGGCCACCGGATCCGTCGCTCCGGCAGTGACCGCCTCGGCTGGAGGGAACGGCACGAAGGCTGCTGAGCCGCAGCTGCCGCCAGCCTCGGCAACCGAATCGGTGCCGCCGCCACGGCCTGCGGACGGGGCGGTCCAGGGCGGCGCCGATCGTATAGGGCCCGGGTCTGGCCTGCCCGGCCCGGCCGGGCAGGCCAGACCCGCCGACGGTGCGAGTACGCGGCGCAAGTCAGTGGTCTTCGAGGAAGACGACGAGCTCGACGTGCCCGACTTTCTGAAATGAGCAGCTGGCTCAGCGAGCCGGCCAACACCATGCGCGGCGCGGCGCGGCCCCAGCCTCTTTGCGAGGGCGTCAGCGTGCTCTTTACCGATCGGGCCGGGGGAGTGAGCTCAGGTCCTTTCCGCACGCTAAACCTCAGCGACGCCGTCGGTGATGATCCGGCGGCGGTGGCCAGCAACAGGGCCAGTGCGCTGCGGGCGATCGGGCCGGGGCCTAAGCGCCTAGCATGGATGCGCCAGGTGCACGGAGCCGGTGTGGTGTACGTCTCCGGATTGCGCGCACCCCGGGCCGGCGGCCTGCGGGGGGACGCGAGCCCGCAGGCCGATGCCGCCTACACCGACTCGCCAGGCGTGGCGCTTGGCGTGCTCGCGGCGGACTGTGCCCCTGTGCTAGTCGCCGACCCAGCGGCCCGCATCGTCGGCACCGCGCATGCCGGCCGGCCTGGCATGGCCGCCGGGGTGGTGCCCGCGCTGATCGCCGCAATGGCAGCGGCCGGCGCAGAGGTCGGGCGCATGCACGCGATCGTCGGACCCTCCATCTGCGGTCGGTGCTACGAGGTGCCGGCCGGCATGCGCGCCGAGGTCGCCGCAGCGGTACCCGGGTCGGCGTGTACGACACGGGCAGGGACGCCAGGAATCGACGTGCGGGCAGGCCTGCGCGGCCAGCTGGCAAGCCTGGGTGTTGCCAGCGTCGCCGACGACCTGCGGTGCACGGCGGAGTCAGCCGAGTTGTTCTCTTACCGCAGGGACGGTACGACCGGGCGATTCGCCGGGCTGATCTGGCTCGGGCAATGATGACGAGATGACAGGCGGGAACGGCCGTGCTGACGAGCTCCGTGCCAACCTCAAGGCCGTCCGGGCCAGGATCGCGGCAGCCTGCCAAGCGGCTGGCCGGCCCGCTGACGACGTCACCCTGATCGCGGTCACCAAGACCTTCCCTGCCTCTGACGTGCGGCTTCTCGTCGAGCTCGGCGTGGCCGACATCGGCGAGAACAGGGACCAGGAGGCGGCGCGCAAGGCTGCCGAATGCCGTGACCTGGATCCAAGACCGCGCTGGCACTTCGTCGGCCAGTTGCAGGTGAACAAAGCCAGGAGCGTCGTCAGGTACGCGGACGTGATTCATTCGGTTGACCGGCTGCGGCTGGTCGAGGTCCTCGGCGCCCGGGCCCGTGCCGCCGGCCGCGTCATCACGTGTCTGGTTCAGGTCGATCTCGGTCCCGAGCCCGGCCCCGGGTCAGCCGAGCGGGGGGTTCCGGGGGGTCGCCCCCCCGGACTAGCCGAGCGGGGTGGCGCCGCGCCAGGCGATGTTTCCCGCTTGGCCGATGCGGTCGCAGCCGAGGTCGGCCTCACGCTCGGCGGCGTGATGGCGGTCGCGCCGCTCGGCGCGCCGCCGCGGCCGGCATTCCGCAGGCTGGCCGAGGTCGCCAGCGCAGTTCGCGCCGCTCATCCTGACGCGTCGATCATTTCCGCCGGCATGACCGGTGACCTGGAGGAGGCCATTGCCGAAGGTGCGACACATGTGCGTGTCGGTACGGCGTTGCTCGGCGGCCGGCAGCCCTTCGTCAGGTAATGTCCGACGCGTGGCACGCGGCGTGAGCTTGGGTTGTGCCGATGTTTGCCACACAGCCGCATGACGGAGGACTGACGACGATGGCCAGCGCAATGCGCAAGATGGCGGTCTATCTCGGCCTGGTGGAAGACGACCATCGCTACGACGAGCCCTACACCGACGAGTACGGTGAGGCAGACGACTATGGTGACTACGTCACCGAGTACTCCGATCACGCCGGCGCGCCTGAGGCGAACGGCGGATACGTCGCTGACGACGGCGGTGGCAGGCCCGACCAGCGTTCCCCTTCCGATACCGTGCACACTGACCTGGCCAGGATCACGACACTGCACCCGCGCACGTACAACGAGGCACGGACAATAGGCGAGCACTTTCGCGAGGGCACTCCCGTTATCATGAACCTGACCGAGATGATCGATAGCGACGCGCGGCGGCTCGTCGACTTCGCCGCAGGCCTGATCTTCGGGCTGCGTGGCTCTATCGACCGGGTCACGAACAAGGTCTTCCTGCTTTCGCCGGCCAACGTGGAGGTCACGGCCGAAGACAAGGCCAGGATCGCGGAACGGGATTTCTTCAACCAGAGCTAGTTCCGGTCAGGTTCCTCACCGAGGAGCCGTGGCCGGCCAGAGTCAGAAACGGTCGGAGTCAAGCGCATGCGGGCAGGCAACACGTGGCGGCGGAATGCGGGCGTGACGCGCGCCGGGTCGGAGTGAGGCCGTGAGGATCTTCCTGATCGTCGTCTACTACATCTTGTGGTTGTACCTGCTGCTGCTCATCGGGCGGCTGATCATCGACATGCTTCAGAACTACAGCCGGACATGGAGCCCGAGCGGCATCCTGGCCAGAGTGGCTGAGATTATCTTCACGGCCACGGATCCGCCGCTGAGATTCCTAAGGCGCTACCTTCGGCCTGTGCGGCTCGGTAGTGTTGCCCTTGACCTGAGCTACACGCTGTTGTTTCTCGTGATCATTGTGTTGCTATCGGTAGTAAGCAGATTCTGATGCAGGTAGCCTGCTAGGGGACTCACGCGCCAAGGAGACATGAACATGCCACTGACGCCCGCGGATGTGCGGAACAAGCAGTTCAGCACGACCAGGCTCAGGCCTGGCTACGATGAGGAAGAAGTGGACGCCTTCCTGGACGAGGTCGAGGCTGAGCTCGACCGGCTGATCCAGGAAAACGAGGAGCTGCGCGCCAAGCTCGCTGAGGTGCTCCGCGGGGGTAAGATGGCGGCGCCGCTGAGCTCGCCGCACATGGACGGCCCTGAGCTGATGCCAAGCGAGCCAATGCGGGAGCCGGAACGGCGTCCTGAGCCGATGCCGATGATGAAGTCTTCGGCTGAGGACAACATGGATACCGCCGCGCGGGTGCTGGCGCTGGCCCAGCAGACCGCCGACCAGGCGATCGCCGATGCGCGGCGCGAGGCCGACGAGACGCTCAGCCGGGCGCGCCGCGAGGCAGATGACCTGCTGACTAAGTCGCGCCGCCAGTCTGAGCAAATTACCAGCGATGCGCGGGCGAGGGCCGAGAGCCTCGAGCGGGATGCCCAGGAGCGGCACCGCCAGGCAATGGGCTCGCTTAGCAGGCTCAAGGCCTACCTCGAAGGCCAGCTACGCGACCTGGAGGCGGGCGCGGCAGACAGCGGCGTGTTCCCAGCCGTGGCGGCCACCGGTCCCCAGCCAGCGGTTCCCGCCGGCGTCGGTCACATGCGGGGCGGGCCGTCCGGTGGCTCGTTCTCCGGGATGTCTGAGCCGATGGGTCACAATGGCGGCTACCGCCCGGCCGACAGCGGTCAGCACGACCGTCGGTAGCCGGAGTTCTGCCTAGGCAGGGCCTAGCCTTTAGAGCGGAGTCGGAGTTCGAGCGTGGTCCGGTTCGGCGTTGTCCTTTCGGTCGTGCTCGTTGCATTCGGGCTGCTGGTGACGGGTGTCGTTGCCGGCAGCCTGAGGCTTGTGGCGATCTCGATTGGCGCCGCCGTGCTGGCGTTCCTGCTGCTGATTGGCGTCGTCATCAGCTTCCGGCAGGAAATATTCGGCAGGCAGGCGCCCGAGGCCGCGCTGCTCTCGAGCGCGGCGGCCAAGAGCGCGGTGCCGGAGCAAGAAGCAGCCAGGGCCGTGGTAGTGTCCGAGACCGCCGGCGAGCCCAGTGCTCGAGTGGCTCCGCCGTCGGCGGCCTCGACCGTCCGGGCGGGCAGTGACAATCAGGGACGAGCGCGCCCGGCGGCAGCCGTTCCAGTGGCAGCAGCGTCCGCCGGTGCGCCCGCGGCGCCCGGGGCTCCCGGGGCGCGGGCCAAGGTCGGCGACGGCAAGCGGGACGATACCGGGAGCCAGCCCGACGGCAAGCAGACGGCGACTGGCGTCAGGACGAAAGTGCCGGTCGCCGAGCCTGTAGCGCAGCCCTCGAAGCGAGCCGCCAGCAACGCGACGAGTGGCACCGACGCTGACAAGTCAGCGGGCCAAGCTGCGGCTGGTGGTGCCGCGAGCACCGCCCGATCTGACCGCACCGGCCAGGACCGGCCGGGGGCTGAACCTGCGGCTCCCAGCGAGGACCAGTCTGACTCAGCGCCTGCGCAGCACCAGGATCGGGCTGAGCACCACCGGGCGTCCCGGCTGGAGCGGGAGTCGGCCAAGGCTGCTGGTGCCAGGGCGGCGTCGAGTGCGGGGGCGCCGGCAGCGGGCGACCGGCCTAACGCCGCGACAGCCAGTTCCCCGGGCGAAGCCGGCACCCCGGCGGGCGCCATGGCTCCTGCCGCGCCCGACGACGACCAGCGGCAGCAGGAACAGCACGCGGTAGACGCTGCAGGCGGCGCCACCGAGGCCCAGCCAGAGTCCGCGACGCGCGCGGCAGGCGGCGCAAGGAGCGATCAGAAGCCCAGCAGGCCAGCCGAGCCGA
>WNFK01182349.1_pt1 | contig 11717 bp, 10 predicted proteins | sample 5400281 | NCBI WGS metagenome assembly WNFK01 (sample SAMN13153350, study PRJNA577476) | soil metagenome | isolation source: 20 cm soil on Douglas fir-dominated hillslope | place: USA:California | collected 2013-09-17
GCCCCGCTCCACCGCGTCGCGCATCATGTCGCGCACGATGAACGCGACGCGGGGATCCATCACCGATTTCGGAATCGACGGCGGACGCTGATACACGATGCGGCCCGCCGCATCCTCGACGCGCGTCACGAGCCGCGGCTCCACGACGCTCCCCAGGTTCGCCCAGACGGTGTACGCGGCGACGTAGTCGAGCGGGCGCACCACCGAGGCGCCGAGCGCGCTCGCCGGCACGGGCATGATCGGCGTCGTGATGCCGGCGCGCTGTCCCATCGCCGCCATCGAGTCGAGGCCGACGTGCATCGCCAACTGCACCGCGACCGGATTGCGCGAGAGCGTCAGCGCCTCGCGCAGCGTGATCGGACCGAGGAACTTCCCGTCGGAGTTCGACGGACTGTACGTCTCGTTGCGCGCGCTGTCGAGGACGATCGTGATGGCGCTGTCCGGCACGACCGTCGCCGCGCTCAGGCTGTCTTCGAGCGCCTTCGCGTACACGAACGGCTTGAACGACGACCCGGGCTGGCGCAGGGCGTTGGTGGCGCGGTTGAACGGCGCGAGCAGATGATCGCGGCCGCCGACGAGCGCCTTCACGTCGCCCGTGCTCGGCTCGATCGCCACGACGACGCCCTCGAGCGCGTCGATCTTGTTCGGTGCGCGCGCCAGGGTGGGATGCGGATACCCGGGCCGCTGTTCGACCTCGAGTGTTCCCGCCACGAGGGCATCCACGGCGGCGCGCTGCAGCGCCACGTCGACGGTCGTGTAGATGCGGTAGCCGCCCGCGGCGAGGCTCAGGCCGCCCCGCTCGAGCGTCTGGCGCACGGCGTCCACGAAGTATTCGGCGGGTGCCGCCATGCCGCGATTCGGCACGGTGACGACCGGCTCGGCCTTCGCCCGCTCGGCGTCGGCGGCAGTGACGTACCCCTGGTCCGCCATGAGACCGCATCGGATCGTACCCGACCGGCGACTTCGGCAGGGCGGCGAGAGTCGCCGCTTCAGCCAGCGTGAGGCGCGACGCGTTCTTGGCGAAATAGTGCCGCGCCGCCGACTCCACGCCGTACCAGCCGTGACCGAAGTTGATCTGATTGATGTACCCCTCCAGGATCTGCTCCTTGGAGTAGTGCCGCTCCATCTCGCGCGCCGCCTGCTGCTCACGCAGCTTGCGCCCCATGCTCATGTCACGCCGGTCGATCTGGTCGGGGTGCATGTTGCCGACGAGCTGCTGCGTGATCGTGCTCGCGCCGCCGCGGTTGTCGCCGGTGATTCCTTCGAGGATCTTCCCCTTGATCGCGCCCGCCACACCGATGAGGTCGACGCCGTCGTGCTGGTAGAAGCGATGGTCCTCGACCGCGACGAACGCCGCGCCGACGTATTTCGGCAGCGTGCGGATGACGACCGAGGTACGCGACTCGCGGCCGATCTCGCCGACGAGCGAGCCGTCACGCGCGAAGACGAGCGAGGCCTGCGGCTGGGGGACGATCTGCCAGGGCTCGCCGGTGGACTGGGCGTTCGCGGCGGCTGGCGACAGCAGGACGGCGGCGAGGGCGATGGAGAGGTGGCGGGAGGACATGGGAAAGAGATACACCTGTGAGGACTCGCGGGTTCGCGAATGTGGCGGCGGGCGGTCTCCAAGCAGACGATCGGTACTTCGTACTTGGTACGAGGTAGCGAGTACGAAGAACTCTGGTCATTCCAGCCCCGTTGCCCCGGCCCCTCCGGGACGCGACTTTTAGGGCACATGGCCCCCTTCCTCACGCTCGCCCTCGTCCAGTTCCAGCCGAAAAAGGGGAACTATCCGGAGAATCTGGCCCGGATCGGCTCCCTGCTCGCCCAAGCGGCGACGCTGGAGCCGCGCCCGCGACTCGTCTGCTTTCCCGAGACCGCGCTGAGCGGCTATTTCCTCGAGGGTGGGGTGCGCGAGCACGCCCACACGGCTGGCCAGCTCGCCGCCGACCTGCACCGCGTCTACGCCGGCCCGCCGGTCGACGTGTGCGTCGGCTTCTACGAGGTGTGGCGCAACAAGCTGTACAACAGCGCGCTCTATCTCTCGCTCGGCGAGGCGGCGCCGCTCGTGCGCCACGTTCACCGCAAGGTCTTCCTGCCGACGTACGGCATGTTCGACGAAGCCCGCTTCGTCGAGCCGGGACACGAGATTCGCGCCTTCGACACACCGTGGGGCCGTGCCGCCGTCCTCGTGTGCGAGGACGTGTGGCACTCGATGTCCGGCACGATCGCCGCGCTCGACGGGGCACAGCTCATCATCGTTCCCACCGCGCCGCCAGCCCGCGGCGCCTGGCCCAAGCAGGACGGTGTGCCCGGTCCGGCCAGCGTGTCGCGCTGGGAGCGGCTCGCGCGCGACATGTCCGAGGAGCACGGGCTCTACGTCGCCCTCGCGCACCTCGTCGGCAGCGAGGGGGGCAAGCAGTTCCCCGGGAGCGCGATGCTCGCCGGCCCCAAGGGCGACCTCCGCGCGCGCGGGCCCCTGTGGGAGGAGGCCATCGTCGTCGCGACGATCGACCTGGCCGACGTGACGCGCGCCCGCGCCGACATGCCGCTGATCGCCGACCTCGAGACGATGGCGCCGCATCTGCGCGCCGCCATGGACAAGGTCGACGCCGGCACGCCGCATCTCCTGACGTTCGACGGCATGGACGCGCTGGCGGCGACGATGGGAGCACCGGGCACCGCCGCGGCCGCGGCGGCTCGCGAGTCGGCCGGGCTCCGCCCTACCACCACGCTCCCCGTGGTGCAGGCGGATCCGCACAGCGGCCCGCCGCCACTGGAGATCGACGCCGCCCTCGTTGAGCAGTGGCTCGTGACGTTCCTGCGCGACGAGATGCAGCGCCGGAACTTCGGTACGGCCGTCGTCGGCATCTCGGGAGGGGTCGACTCCGCCGTCAGCGCCTATCTCGCCGTGCGCGCGCTCGGCGCGAAGAACGTCGTCGGCGTGCGCCTGCCCTATCGCACCTCGAGCCCCGACAGCGTCGCGCACGCGCAGCTCGTCATCGATGCGCTCGGCATACGGGAGCGCACGATCGACATCAGCGCGGCGGTGGATGGCTACCTGGCGAACGAGCCCGACGCCGAGGCCTCGCGCCGCGGCAACGTGATGGCGCGCGTCCGGATGATCGCCCTGTTCGACCTCTCGGCGCACTACCACGCCATCCCGATCGGTACGGGCAACAAGACAGAGCGGCTGTTCGGCTACTTCACGTGGCACGCCGACGACTCTCCACCGATCAATCCGCTGGGCGACCTGTTCAAGACCCAGGTGTGGACGCTGGCGCGCCATCTGGGAGTCCCCGAGGTGATCGCCGGCAAGGCGCCGTCGGCCGACCTCGTGGTCGGCCAGACCGACGAGGGGGATTTCGGCATCAGCTACGCGAAGGCCGACGAGCTCCTCAACTGGCTGTTGAGCGGCTACTCGCCCGACGACCTCGTCGCTCGCGGCTACGATCGCGCCGAGGTGGCGCTGGTATACAGGCGCCTCTCGACGACGCATTGGAAGCGCCGGCTGCCGACCGTCGCGATGATCAGCTCGTCGACGATCGGGGAATCGTATTTGCGACCGGTGGACTACTGAAGGTCGGACAGTCGGACAGTCGGACGGTCCGACTGTCCGACGGGAACTTCGGTGCGAATCTCGCGTATTACTCTGCTTGAAGGGGAGTAGCCACGCGGCGGAATGCCGTGCCTTCCGATCGTCAACACTGTGCGTCGCGAGCGCACACGGTCGGCAGGGTCGCTTCGGACTGGGCGAGACCTTCGCACCCCGGAACTCTGTGTTCCGGGCGCGCGAAGCTCTCGCCCTTCGTGCGTCCCGGGGGAGCTGGCTGATGGGCAACTTGAAAGTGTTCGTCCTGATGGCGGGCCTGACGGCGCTCTTCGGGGCGCTGGGCGGCTACATCGGCGGGTCGAGCGGCATGCTGATCGCCCTCGTGCTCGCCGGCGTGATGAACTTCGTGCTGTACTTCGGTTCGGCGAAGATGGTGCTGCGCATGTACGGCGCACGCGTCGTCACGGCGAGCGAGGCGCCCGAGCTGTACGAGATGGTGGACCGGCTTCGGCAGCGTGCCGGCCTCCCGATGCCGACGGTGGCGATCGCGCCGCACGCCCAGCCCAACGCGTTCGCCACCGGCCGCAACCCGGAGCACGCGGTGGTATGCGTGACCGAGGGCCTCCTGCGCACGGTCGATCGTGAGGAGATGGAAGGCATCATCGCACACGAGCTGGCGCACATCAAGAATCGCGACATGCTGCTGCAGACCTTCACCGCGACGCTCGCCGGCGCGGTGAGCAACCTGGCGCACCTCAGCTTCTTTCTTGGCGGCTCGCGCGACGACGAGGGCAGCAACCCGGCGGCGGGGCTGCTGATGGCGATCCTCGCGCCGATTGCGGCAGCGCTGATCCAGTTTGCGATCAGCCGGCAGCGCGAGTTCAAGGCCGACGCGGTGGGCGCCGAGATCAGCGGTCGACCGCTGTCGCTCGCGAGCGCGCTGACGAAGCTCGAGAACGCCGCGCACCGCATCCCGATGAATGTGTCGCCGGCCGTGGCGCCGCTGGCGATCGTGAATCCGCTCGCCGCGTTCGGTGGGATGGCGAAGCTGTTCTCGACCCACCCGTCGACGGCAGAACGGGTGGCGCGGTTGCAGGCGCTCGCGGCGCAGTTCCGCGCCGCCTGATCGAGCGAGAGGGCGTGCCGGCTCCGGCCGGCACGCTCTTCGCCATTTCGGGGCCGGCAACCCGGAGAGGTGAGCATGAGCCCAGCGAAGAAGTCGCCAGCGCGCAAGCGCGCCACCACCAGGACGAAGAGCGCCACGAAAAGGGGCGCCACCAGGAAGACGGCCACGGCCAGGAAGCCGTCGGCGACACGGACCACGGTGAAGAAGGGGTCGGCGACGACATCGTCCGCGCGGCCGCTTGCCGAGTACAACCGCAAGCGCGACTTCGCCCGCACGAAGGAGCCGGAGGGGCGCGTGCCGAAGAAGCAGGGGAAGGCGCTCCAGTTCGTGATCCAGAAGCACGCCGCGAGCCACCTGCACTACGACTTCCGCCTGGAGCTCGACGGCGTGATGAAGTCCTGGGCGGTGCCGAAGGGGCCCAGCCTCGATCCGTCCGTACGGCGTCTGGCGATGGAGGTGGAAGATCACCCGATCTCCTACAACACGTTCGAGGGGACGATTCCCGAGGGCGAGTATGGCGGCGGCACCGTGATGCTGTGGGACCGCGGCACCTACGAGGCGGAGGACGGCGGCGGCGTCGAGTCGCTGCGCCGCGGCTATGCCAAGGGCGATCTCAAGCTCACCCTCGCGGGAAAGCGGCTGCGCGGCTCGTGGGTGCTGGTGCGTATGAAGCGGCCCGGCCGGCCGCAGTGGCTGCTCATCAAGCACCGGGACGGCGCCGCCGACCCAACACGCGACGTCACCGAAGACCATACGACGTCGGTGGTCTCCCGGCGCACGATGGAGTCGATCGCGGCGGGCAAGGGCGGTGAGAAGGCCTGGCGGTCGAATCGTTGATCGAGCCCGATGGTCCCTGCCGTGGCCAGCTCCACGAGGAAATGGTGGCTCCTCAGAGAATGGAGTGGGAGCGGGGTGCCGCCAAGGTTGAGCCCGGCGTGGCTCCTTTTTGCGGCTGGAGGGTATAATCGGTCATGACAAATCCCTTCCGACTCACGATCGCCTCCGTCGCCCTCCTGGCGCTCGCGGCCTGCTCGCGTTCGTCGGATCGGCCGGCGCTGAGCGACGACCTGAAGCAGGACCTCGCGCGCGCGGGCGGCGGCGACGTTCCGCTGGCCGGCGCTGCCAACGGCCGCGTGGACATCGTGTCCGCCGTCGAGCGGACGAACGGCGTCGTGGCAGCGCCCAAGTCGCCCACGGTGTCGCGCGCGCCGAGTGCTGTGCGCGGCAAGACCGCGGTGGTGAAGAGCGCGCGCCGGGTGTCGCCGGCGGCGGCACAGCCCGCGCCCCGGGCCACGGAGATCGCGCCGGCCGAGGTGAACACCGAAGCACCGGCGCCCGAGCCGGTGCCGGCGCAGGCACGCCCTCGCGCGCCCGAGCCATCCACCCAGCGTGAGCCGCCCGGCGGCTGGCGCTCGCCGGGCTCGATCATCCGCAACGCGCCCTTCCCGATCAACCCGTAGAGATGATCGCGTCGGCCTCGATCTCGACGAGCATGTCGGGATCGATGAGGGCGCGGACCTCCACCATCGACGTCGCGGGCCGGATGTCGGCGAAGAATTCGCCATGCATCCGGCCGATCGCGTCCCAGCGGCTGATGTCGGTGACGTAGATGCGCGTGCGGACGACGTCCTCCAGCCGCGCTCCCGCCTTGGCGAGCGCGGCCCGGATGTTCTCCAATGCCTGGCGCGTCTGCGCCCCGGCGTCGCCCACGCCGACGATGCGGCCGTCCGGACCGGTGGCCGTCGTGCCGGAGACGAAGACCATGTCGCCGGCGCGCACGGCGCGCGAATAGCCGACGATCGGCTCCCATCTCGTGCCAGAGCCTATCAACTGTCTCATGCTGACGATCGGGAATCAGGTCATGCCGCCTGGATCTGCGCGAACGCCAGGCTGACGGCGCGCCGGGCCTGGCGCTTCAACGCCCGGTGCACGGCTCGCGCGTAGTGGATGAAGTTACTCCCCGCCCACGGATAGCGCAGGAAGAACTCGGCCGGGAGCATGTCGGTCTTGAGGCGATTGCAGGACGGGCACGCGACGACGACGTTGCCCGGAGCGTGGGCGCCACCCTTGGCGAGTGGGTAGACGTGGTCGAGCGTGGCGCGCGAGTAGTCGAGCGGGGCCGCGCAGTACACGCAGCGTCGGCCGCAGTCTCGCAGCGCGGCCATCTTGATTGCCCGCTTCTGCTCGGCGGGGATGAGGCGCCGCACGCGGCGCAGGAGTCCGCGCCGTGCGCGCGGGAGGTTGACGCGATGACCGTGTCGAGCGGGCAATATTACCTCGCTGGAAACGACGACACCCCGCACAGGGAAGGATTCCCTGTCGCGGGGTGTCGTACTACGTGGTCGGCGTGGCACCGGCGGGGCCAGGACATGCGTCGCGTGTGTCGCGCTCGCATGGTCCGCTGCATCATCCCTGTCAGGGCTGTTGCGTGCATTGGCCTCCGGGTGCGTCAGGGCGGCGGGACGGCTCCTGCCGCGCTATAAGTGCAGTGGGTGTGCCATCCCGGTCGGTAACGGTCGAGCGGCGCTCCGCGCGCTTGCGCACGGCCACGGGGTCGCGGAGCGCCGAGATGATGCGCGCGGCGGTGGCGTCGAGCACGGTGCGGTCGGGCATCGACGAGCCCGGAAACGGGAGCGGAATGTCGAAGCCGTCGTTGGCGCGGCGCGGGATGACGTGGACGTGATAGTGGAACACGTCCTGCCCCGCTGCGGCGCCGCTGTTCACCACGACGTTGAGCCCATCGGCGCCCGCGACCTGCTTCACGACCGGCGCGAGCTCCGTCGCGACCTCGAACAGGTGCAGGGCGAGGGCGTGCGGAATGTCCTGCAGCGACTCGTAGTGGGTGCGCGGCACCACGAGCAGATGGCCGGGGTTCACCGGCTGGATGTCGAGAAAGGCGACGACGTCGGAGTCCTCATAGCACATCGACACCTCGCCGGCGCCGTGGATCAGGTCGCAGAAGGGGCAGGTGGGCTGCGAAGCCGGGGGCATGCGTCCTCACGGGTGAAGGGAAATGCGGCCGGATGAGCGCACAGTCGGTGCCAGCGCACTGGTGGCTCCTTCGCGGCGTACCATTATCTTACGCTGGCACCTCATCCTTACCTGCATCCAGACGGACCTTCGCATGGCCACTTCGACCCGCGCCGAGCGCAAGAACGCTCCAGCCGCCCTGTCGCGCGAGCAGCTCGTGAGCGCCTATCGCACGATGCTCCTGTCGCGCCGCCTCGACGACAAGGAGATCCAGCTCAAGCGCCAGAACAAGATCTTCTTCCAGATCTCCGGGGCCGGACACGAGGCCATTCTCACCGCCGCGGGCCTGGTGCTGAAGCCGGGCTACGACTGGTTCTACATGTACTACCGCGATCGAGCGCTCTGCCTTCAGCTCGGTATGACGGCGAACGAGATGCTGTACGAGGCAGTCGGCGCGGCCGTCGACCCGAGCTCCGGCGGCCGGCAGATGCCGAGCCACTGGGGCCACAAGGACCTCAACATCGTCTCCACGTCGTCACCGACGGGAACGCAGTTCCTCCAGGCGGCGGGCACGGCGGAGGCATCGCTGCGGGCGAAAGTGCTCGAGATCACCGAGGGATTCCATGGCGACGAGGTCGTGTTCGTCTCGACCGGGGACGGCACGACGAGCGAAGGGGAGTTCTGGGAGTCGCTCAACGCGGCCTCCAACATGAAGCTCCCCGTCGTCTACCTCGTCGAGGACAACGGCTACGCCATCTCGACGCCGATCGAGGTGAACACGGCCGGCGGCTCGATCTCGAAGCTCGTCGCCTCGTTCCCCGGCCTGTTCATCCAGGAAGTGGACGGCTGCGACCTGATCGCGAGCCACGAGGCGATGCGCAAGGCGGTGGACTACGCGCGGCAGCGGAAGGGACCGGCGCTGGTACACGCGAAGGTCATCCGCCCATACTCGCACTCGCTGTCGGACGACGAGGTGATGTACCGCCCGGCCGAGGAGCGCGACGCCGACGCGGCGCGAGATCCGATCACGCAGTTCCCCAAGTGGCTCGTCGCGCAGCGACACGCGACCGAGGCGGAGCTCGCGGCGATCGCCGAGGAGGTGGACGCGCTGGTGCTGGCCGCGACGGACGACGCGCTCGCTCAACCGCAGCCGGGGGCGGACACGATCTACGACTACGTCTATTCCCCCGACGTCGACCCGACGTCGGAGCAGTTCGACACCGAGGACGACCCGCAGTTCTCGGGGAACGAGACGACGATGGTGGACCTGCTCAATGCCTGCATGCGCGACGAGATGCGCCGCGACCCGCGCATCGTCGTCTTCGGCCAGGACGTCGCCGACGTGTCGCGCGAGCAGCATCTCGGCAAGGTCAAGGGAAAGGGCGGCGTGTTCAAGGTCACGTGGGGCCTCCAGACGGAGTTCGGGGGCAACCGCGTGTTCAACACCCCGCTCGCCGAAGCGACGATCGTCGGCCGCGCAATCGGGCTCGCGCTGCGGGGGTTCAAGCCGGTGGTCGAGATCCAGTTCTTCGACTACATCTGGCCGGCCTACATGCAGCTGCGCGACGAGCTCGCGACCATGCGCTGGCGGTCGAACAATGCTTTCTCATCTCCTGTAGTGGTCCGTGTGACGTACGGGGGCTACATCCGCGGCGCGATCTACCACTCGCAGACCGGGGCGTCGCTGTTCACGCACTGCCCGGGGCTGCGGGTGGTGTGCCCGTCCAACGCGCTCGACGCGAATGGCCTGCTGCGCACGGCGATCCGCTGCGACGACCCGGTGATCTTCCTCGAGCACAAGCACCTGTACCGACAGACGTACAACAAGGCGGCGAACCCGGGTCAGAACTTCATGATCCCGTTCGGCAAGGGGCGGGTGGTGCGCGAGGGAACCGACGTGACGATCGTGACCTACGGCGCCACCGTGCAGCGCGCGTTCGCCGCGGCGAACCAGATGCAGGAAGAGCATGGCATCTCGGCGGAGGTCATCGACCTGCGGTCGCTGTCCCCCTGGGACAAGGACCTCGTCTACGAGAGTGTGAAGAAGACCAGCCGGGTGATCGTCGGCTACGAGGACTCGATCTCGTGGGGCTACGGGGCGGAGATCGCCGCCCGCATCGCCGACGACTGCTTCCCCTGGCTGGATGCGCCGGTGAAGCGGGTGGCGAGCACCGACACCTTCGTCGGCTACGCGCCGCAGCTGGAGGACGCGATCCTGCCGCAGGTGGAGTCGTTCAAGAGCGCGATCGCGGAGATAACGGCATTCTGAGGGCGCGGCGGTCGAGAATGCCGAACTCGGCACTCACGACTTGAATCCGCTGTCCCGATAGAGGGGCGATTCTGACTCGCTAGTGGTGTGACGTCCCCGCGGTCCTGTGCGTCCTTCACGGGAGTCGTATTGACGCGATTGGGTGATTATCCGATTCTCCGCTAGAGCTTCCGGCCGCGTGCGCGGCCAGCGCGCTCCACCCGTGCCTCCCCGATGCGTCTGACCTATCGTGCCGCCGGCCTGCTCGCGCTCGCCGTCGCGGCCATCACCTGCACCGATGCACCCACCGGGCCGGGCGCTCACCGCGCCGGGTTCACCGGAGCGCAGCTGGCAATGGCGCCGGACTTCTCGCCGACCGCCGCGCGCGCCGTCGGTGCGCTCGAGGCGATGGGGATCAGCCTCACGCAGGTGCGGATCCGCCTGACCACGACGGACGGCACCCTCGCGCGCGACACGACGATCCAGTTCGGCGCGACGGATACGCTCCACGTCCAGATCGCGATCGAGATCCAGGGGACCGAACAGACGTTCAGCGCGCTGATCGAGCTGCTCGACGCCAGCGGCCTGGTGCTGTTCTCCCGAGCGCAGCTCGTGACGGCGCGCGCGTTGACGCTTCCCGCCGCGCCGCCGCCGCCGATCACGCTCGAGTATGTCGGCCCTGGCGCGACGGCGCGCGCGATCGCCGTCACGCCAACCGACATTCCGGTGCAGGCGGGCGTCGATGCGGTACTCACGGCCGTCGGCACCGACGCCGCGGGGAGCCCGGTCACGAACCTGCTGCTGGCGTGGACGTCGAGCGACGCGTCGCTCGCCACCGTCACCGCCGTTGGCACGGTCGCGACGGTGCATGGCAGCGGGAAGCGCGGCGCGGTGACCATCACCGCGACGACGCCCACGGGGCTCGCCGGCAGCGCGCGGCTCACGATGCTGCCGGTCGCGGCGCGCCTGGCGCTGATCTCGGGCGATGCCCAGTCGAGCATCGCCGGCCGCCTGCTCGCGCAGCCGCTCGTCGTGGAGCTCCAGGGAGCGGACGGCGGTCCGATCCCCGGCGGCGACGACGGATGCCGCCGGTCGTGCCAGCACCACGCTCACACTCGGCCAGACGGCGGGTGCTTACGCGTTCGAGGCGGTATCGGGCGCGCTCGCCCCGGTGACGATCGCCGCGACGGCCACGCCGGCGCCGGCGGTGGCCCTCGCGCTCGTGAGCGGCAATGCGCAGGTGGACTCCATCGGCACGGTGCTCGCTCCGCTCGTCGTGCGCGCGACGGACGAATTCGGCGGCGCCGTGTCGGGCGCGTCGATCACGTGGGAGCGGCTGGCGGGGCTGGGCACGCTCGGCTCGACGACGACGACGACCGGCGCCGGCGGACTCGCAAGCACGACGTACGTGCTCGGCCTCCAGCCGGGCGCCGATACGCTTCGCGCGACGATCACGGGAGCGAGCGGCACGACCGCCTCGGTGCTGTTCACGACGCGATCGATCCTGCGCGGCGCAAACGTCATCAACATCGTGAGTGGCGGTGGCCAAAGTGGCCTGCCCGGCGCCGCGCTCACCGCGCCGCTGGTCGCGGTGGTGAGCGATGCGCTCGGCAACCGCGTGCCTGGAGCGAGCGTGCGGTGGCAGTCGTCGGTGGCCGGGCTCGTGACGTTCGCGACTCCGGTGGCGGTGACCGACGCGAATGGCGAGGCACGCACGGCCGTCACGCTCGGCACGGCCACCGGCGCGGCAACTGTCACAGCCAGCGTTGGCGCGCTGAGCGCGAGCACCACGTTGTCGGTGGCGGTGGGACCGGCGGCGAATC
>WNFK01238358.1_pt1 | contig 11714 bp, 8 predicted proteins | sample 5400281 | NCBI WGS metagenome assembly WNFK01 (sample SAMN13153350, study PRJNA577476) | soil metagenome | isolation source: 20 cm soil on Douglas fir-dominated hillslope | place: USA:California | collected 2013-09-17
AGCTGTACACCAGCTCGCCACCGTGCTCACCCGCTTCGTAGATGGCAACGCCACCAGCGAGACCGACGAGAGCCGACGCGATGGTGAGCCCCTTCGCGATACGCTCCTGCCCCGGGCGGCGCGCCAGCGCAAGGACACCGATCTCGAACACCGCCACGATCAGGAAGATGTTCTTGGCCCGTTTGCCCCAGTCCTCATGCTCCATCACGGCCTGGCGCGCTCCAGGCACGCGCTCGACGGGCCCGTGCGCGTCGGTGCCCGACTGGACCGCCAGCAGCGCCGCCGTCGTGCCGGCGAGCAGCAACACGGCGGCCGCGGGGCCCGTGAAGGCCGCGCGGCCGGTGAGGGAGATCCAGCGGAACAGGACGCCGACCGCGAGGAGCACGATGGCGAAGTGGACGATTTGCGGGTGATACGAGGCGATGTTGGGCATGGGGACAAAAATACACGGGGCGTAGGGCGTGGCGAGTGGGGCGTATTAGGCCCCATCCCACGCCCCACGCCCAGTTTATTGGGGCCGCGTCGCGTCCCGGATGATGTCGTCCACCGACCACTTCACGAGCTCAACGCGTTTGTCGATCCGGCGCTGTGTCTCGGCCTGCACCTCCGCGAGGCGCCGCTTGATGTCGTTGATTTCGAGCACGCGCAGCTGGTTCTCGATATCGAAATGCCCACCGATCAACGTCTCGAGCTGTGTGCGAAACGCCGCGCGTTGCGTCTCGTTGGCGCCGCGATACGCGCGCTGCAGCTCGCGCGCGTAGGCCTCGAGCCCGAACATCTTGGCGACGAGCTGCGCGCGAACGCTGTCGCGCCGGGTCAGGTTCTGGACCATGTCGAACTGCACCGTCAGCTGCGCGATCTCCATCCAGTACTGGTCGAGCGAGCGCGCCTTGAGGGAGTCGAGGCTGCGAGACCCCTCCAGACGGTCCGGCGCGATGAGCATGATGAACGCCCGGGCCGCTGCCTCCGCCTCCCGCGGCCGCTCCTGCGCGATCTTCTGAACCTGCATCTGCATCGCCTGCGGGTTGGGCTCTTGCGCCGCGGCCACCGAGGCCCCGAGAACGAACGAGAAAACGAACGCGAAAGTGAGCTTAGGGACGCGCATATGTCCGCTCCTGTTCCAGTCGAGTGAGTTGGGCATCGATCTCCACGAGGGGTTGGCCCCCCGCGATGTAGCCGGCGGTCGGGGACCACACGTGGACCGGCTGCCAAGGCTCCAGTCCGTGTGACCCGCCGCGTGTGAACAACACCGCAGCGAGGACGGCCGCGGCGGCGAGACCGGCCGCGAGCCAGCGCACCGGGCGCCGCCGCTCGGGCACGGCCCAGTCGAGCGCTACGCGCGCCCGCTCGAGCCGCTCGAGCGCCGCGCCGCAGGTCGTACAGCCGGCGACGTGCGCCTCCAGTTCGTCGGCCTCGGTCTCGGGGAGGTCGCCGTACGCCAACAACATCAGCCGGTCTTCATGCGGATGGTTCATCGGTACTCCTCCAGCGCCGGGCCGAGCTTTGCGAGCGCGGCGCGCATTTGCGTCAACACCGTGCCGAGGGGACGGCCCAATCGATCGGCGATCTGTTGGAACGTCAGGCCGCGCTCGTGACGCAGCCTGACCACCTCGCGTTGGGCGGGCGGCAGCTCCGCGACGACGCGACGCACCGCCTCCTGCAACTCGCGCTCGAGCAGCCGAGTATCGGCCGCGGCAGCAGTGCGTTCGTCCTGCGCCAGCACATGGGCGCCGCGCCGCCGCACCAGATCGCGCCGCAAATGATCGTGCCACACGCTGTTAGCGATGCGAAACAGGTAGCCGCGGAGATTGCCGTTCTGCAGCTGCAACCGCGGCGCCGCCGTCACGAGGCGCATCGCGACCTCCTGCATCAGCTCGGCGGTGAGGTCGGCGTCGCGGCAGCGGGCGCCCAGGAAGTTCTTGAGCGCCGGGGCATGCTCGGCGAGGAGCTGGTCGGCCGCGACGGGTACGAGGGCCATGTCACCTAAGAGTACGCGGCACCCTGGCAATTATTTTCCCATGCCGCTAGGTTCCGGTAAGACAATCGGTTCCGTGGTGATTTGCGGCGTATTGCGGCCACGTTAAACAACCCGCTAAAAGGCCTGGTTCTATTTTGCCTACCCTAAAAGATCTGATCGCTGACGGCCGCGTCCACGTCTTCGACGGGGCGATGGGGACGATGCTCTATGCCAAGGGCTTCTTCCTCAACGTCTGTTACGACGAGCTCGTCCTCAAGCAGCCCAAGCTGGTGCAGGAAGTGCACGCGGAGTACGTGCGCGCCGGAGCCGAGATCCTGGAGACCAACACCTTCGGCGCCAATCCTCTGAAGCTCGGCAGCTACGGGCTTGCCGACGACACCGAGACGATCAACCGCACCGCCGCCGAGCTGGCGCGCGCCGCGGCCGGCGGCAGAGCCAGCGTCGTCGGGGCGATCGGCCCATTGGGCATCCGCATCGAGCCGTTCGGTCCCACGTCGCGCGCCGAGGCAGAAGCCCTGTTCGCGCGCCAAGTGCAGGGATTGCTGGCAGGTCGTGTGGACGGGTTCATCCTCGAGACCTTCAGCGACCTGGACGAGATCCACGCGGCGCTCTCCGCGGTGCGCGCCGCGTGCGACCTCCCCGTCGTGTGTCAGATGACGGTCGGGACCGACGGACTCACCTACTACGGCACCGATCCCGAGACCTTCGCGAAGAAGCTGACCGAGTGGGGAGCCGACGTGATCGGCGTGAATTGCTCCGTCGGCCCCGCGGGCGTGCTCGAGGCGGTGGAGAAACTAAGCAAGGCGACCGACCGGCCCATCTCCGGCCAGCCCAACGCCGGCCTGCCGCGCGACGTCGGCGATCGCAAGATCTATCTCGCTTCTCCCGAGTACATGGCGAGCTATGCCCGGCGGATGATCGAGGCCGGCGCGCGGTTCGTGGGCGGCTGCTGCGGCTCGACGCCCGAGCACATCAAGAAGATCCGCGACTACGTGGCGAGCGTCGTGCCGCGCCAGCCGAGCGTGGTCGTGTCGCGCAGCCAGGTGCAGGCGCCCGCAGGCGTGACGCCGACGCCACTCGCGGACAAGTCCCGCTGGGGTGCGAAGCTGGCGCGCGGCGAGCTGGTGACGAGCGTCGAGATCGTGCCGCCCAAGGGCGTGGACCCGGCGCCGATGTTGGAGCAGTGCCGCGCCCTCAAGAAAGCGGGCGTCGACGCCGTGAACGTGCCCGACGGCCCGCGCGCCCAGAGCCGCATGGGCGTCCTGCCGTCCGCGATCATGATCGAGCGTGAGGTGGGCATTGAGACGGTGATTCACTACTGCTGCCGTGATCGCAACCTGCTCGGCATGCTCTCCGACATCCTCGGCGCGCACGCCGCGGGGCTGCGCAACATCCTGGTGATCACAGGGGATCCGCCGAAGATGGGCCCCTACCCCGAGGCGACGGCGGTCTTCGACATCGATTCGATCGGACTCACGAACCTCGTGTACCGGCTGAACCACGGGCTCGATCCGGGTAACAACCCCATCGGCACACCCACCAAATGGGTGGCGGGTGTGGGCGTGAACCCGGGGGCGATCGATCTCGACCGCGAGCTGTCGCGCTTCGCGTGGAAGGTGGACGCGGGCGCCGAGTTCGCCGTCACGCAGCCGGTGTTCGATCCGCGGCAGCTCGAAGCGTTCCTGAAGCGCGTCGAGGAGTTCCGCATCCCCGTCGTGGCTGGGGTCTGGCCGTTGGTATCCTTGCGGAACGCTGAGTTCCTCGCGAACGAGGTGCCGGGCGTTTCAGTTCCGGACGAGATCCTGCAACGCATGAAGGCGGCGCAGGAGAAGGGCAAAGAAGCGGCGCTCGCCGAGGGTGTAGCCATCGCGCGACAAATGTTCGCGCGTGTGAAGGGCATGGTGCAGGGCGTGCAGGTGAGCGCGCCGTTCGGGAAGGTCGAGGTGGCGTTGGAGGTGTTCGGCTAAGCGAGACAGGAACCCTGGGAGGAGGTGGCCGGACGACGGCGGCGAGGGTGACACACACTCGATTCGTACCATTGTGCGACGGCCGCGGACGGGGCAAGATGACCGTGCGACACCACGGGATTGCCAGAACATGCTCGACATCGGCAAAGAGATTCTGAAATGGTCGTTGACGAGACCCCCCTGGCAGCGGGACGCGCTTAGGCGCCTGTTCGTGTCCGGCGCCCTTTCCAACGATGACTTGAGTGGACTACTGGGTATTTGCAAAGCCACTCACGGCCTGCAACCTGACGGTGATGCACGCGTCGCGCCCGACCCCCTCTCGGAGCAACATCTCGCCAAGAGCCAAGGCAACGGTCCTCCCGTCAAGCTAGTTGCCATCAAGGACGTGCACGGCGTCAACGCTCTCGCGGACGGTTCGAGTCTCCTCTTCGCGAACGCCGGCATTACCGTCGTCTACGGCGACAACGGGGCGGGAAAGTCGGGGTACGCCCGAATCCTGAAGAAAGCGTGCCGGGCGCGCGGCAGAGCTCCTGTTATCCACCCCGACATCTTCTCCCAAGCGCTTCCCGGCGGCCCAACGGCCACTATTCAGTACGAGGTCGGAACCGACCCACGATCTCACCCATGGGCTGCAAACATATCGAGCCCTCCGGAACTCTCGCAGGTCAGCGTTTTCGACGCGGCGACAGCAACCGTCTATGCGGAAGAGAGGACCGACGTAGCATTTCGGCCATTCGGCTTGGACGTGTTCCCAAAACTGGTGAATGCCTGCGATCGCCTGCGAGCACTGATTCAACATGAGATCAGCTCCCTGGGCCCCGACCGACAATTCACCGAGCTCCTAGGTGAGACCCCGGTCGGTGACCTGCTCAGGAGTCTGACCAAGGAGGGGGCCGAGAATACCGTCACCAACCTCGCCCGCCTAACCGACGCCGAACACGCACGCCTGCAGGAATTGGACCGGGTAGTGCTCGAACTCGATGCGAGCACCCCGGGAAGACGTGCAGCGGAGCTGGAACTCAAAGCGCGCCGCTACCGCTCCCTTGCGGAACACCTTCTCAACGTGGCGGGCAGGCTGTCGGATGCCCGTCTGAATGAGATCAAAGACCTCGCCGCAGACTTGGTGTCAGCCAAGGACGCAGCACGGCTTGCTCAAAAGGAGGCCTTTGAAAAGGACGCCCGTTGGTCGATCGGGGGTAGTGCCTGGTTACAACTGTGGAATGCTGCGCGGCTTTATTCCGAGACGGTCGCTTACCCAGATCGCGCGTTTCCGGTCACCACAGACGGCGCGCAGTGCGTCCTGTGCCTGCAGCCCCTCGCCGAGGAGGCTCGCTCCCGCCTAACTAACTTCGCGGCCTTCGTGCGGGCAGAGACGCAACGTCGCGAGCGCGCCGCCGTGGAGGCCCTTGCAAACGCGACTGTCGGCGTTGAAGACCTCATCGTCCAACTGCCGCTCAGCGACACCGCCCTCGCCGAGGTGACGAGTGATGATCCGGCTACGTCGTCCGACATCGACGCATTCATCGCGTCCGCCGCTGATCGCAAGGTGCGCACGCTTGAGGCGATCGAAAACGGAGATTGGGCGCGCGTCGCGACCCTTCCGCCGATGCCAGTCGCGAAGGTGTTGGCCCTCGCAGAGGCGACCGCCTCCCAAGCCGCACAACTCGAAGCGGCGCAGGCTCCTGAGGAGGCTGGCAGAGTACGAAGGGACCATACGCACCTAAGCGCTCGGCGACGGTTAGGTGGGCTCGAACCCGACGTGCTAGCAGAGAGAAAGCGCCGCATCAAGGTAGAGGCGCTTCGAGCATGTCTGAGGCAAACGGACACGACCGCGATCACAGCCAAGAATACCGAGCTCACGAAGTCCGGCGTGTCAGACGAACTTCGCAGGCGTTTTCAAACTGAAATGGACGCGCTGGAACTGAGCCATTTGACCGTCTCGGTGGAACCCCAGTTCGGAGCGAAGGGCGTGACGTATCATCAGGTGCAGTTCAAGAAGGCGGTTCCAGGGAGTTGGGGGATCAAAGAAGTGTTGAGCGAGGGCGAGCATCGCTGCATCGCCTTGGCGGGGTTTTTCGCCGAACTGTCCACCCAGTCCGCCCCGTCCTCCGTTGTTTTTGACGATCCCGTCTCATCTTTGGACCATTTGAGGAGAGAGGTTGTTGCGGCACGCCTCGTCAAGGAGGCAGCAGCGCGACCGGTGATAGTCTTCACGCACGACATCGTCTTCCTGGTCCTCGTCCAGGAACAGTGCGAAACGCAGAATGTCACGTTCACTGCACGGTACCTCAGTCGACAGGGCGATCGGTGCGGCGTTCCTGTTGAGGGGCTTCCTTGGTACGGCATGCCCGTAAAGAAGCGAATCGGGCTGCTCCGACAAGAGGCGGTGCGTCTTCAGGGCACTTACAACAACCAGCCACACGGCACCTACGAAAGGGAGGCCGCCTTTCTATGGGGGCGCCTCCGGGAGGCATGGGAGGGCGCGGTTGAGGAGGTTTTGCTAGGCGGTGCGGTCAAGCGTTTCTCCAGACAGGTTAGCACGCAACCTCTGTCGAAGATCCATGATATCACGAAGGCTGATGTTGATACTCTTGAACGAGGCATGACGTTGTGCTCTACATGGATGGCCGGCCACGATCAGTCAGCTGCGATTAACACGCCAATGCCGAAGCCCGACACGTTCTCTGCGGCTGTCGAAGAACTCGAAGCGTGGCGCTCCGCGATAGTAAACCGACGCAACAAATAGCCTAGAGCAGCCCCCAACCTCACCAACGGTGCAGCGTGCAAAAGCGACCCCGCGTTCGCAAGTACGTCCTCGCCTCGGCTGTTCGACCGCTTCTGGACAGCCAGCGACCCGCCAGCGAGCACGGGATGCGCACCCGGGGCCGCGTGGGCGCTGGTCGCCCCGCTGCTCGGGAAAGCCGAGTGGCGTTCGAGGTGTTCGCTTCGGTGCACGTCAGGCCCTTACCGAACCCTGGTGACGACGGCAACTTAACCTCCACCTTCTCCTCTTCTTGATCGACGTGCTGAAAAGAATCCACATCCGGAACTACAAGTCTCTAAGGGACGTCGAGGTCAAGCTCGCCCCGCTTTCGGTTCTCTTTGGACCGAACGCCGCAGGTAAGAGCAACTTCCTGGACGCCCTGCAGTTGCTTTCGAGGATCGCCTTTAGCCGAAGCCTGAAGGAAGCGTTCGAACCACCATATCGAGGAAGCCCTCTTGAGTCCTTTGCCTATGGGAGGTCAGGGTTCAAGGAACTACTGGACTCCCCTTCGAAGAGCTTTTCCTTCGAGGCGGACATCGAAATCTCAAGCGCTGTCACTGAAATCGTTGATCGGGAGGTGAGAGAGTTTCGGAGAACATCCGACGAGAAGGACGACGGTGCATCCCAGACCAACGGTGCGTCATCATACGTACGGGAGCAGTATCTGCGCTACAAGGTAGAGATAGAGATCGTGCCTCAATCGGGCCTCCTGAGAGTAACCGACGAGTCCCTTGCGGCACTCCGCAATGACGGAGACCTGAAGAGTTCCCGCAATCCATTCCTGGAGAAGGTGAAGAACCGAATCCACCTCCGCATGGAACGTCAAGCACACCCGCTGCAATTTGAACCGGGTATGGACCACGCCATACTCTCGCGACCCTTGTACGCCCCCCACTATCCTCACCTCCTCGCGGCTCGTTACGAGCTGGCGAGCTGGTTGTTCTTCTACTTCGAGCCCAGAGAACGGATGCGAGGGCCGAATCCCGTTAAGGAGGTTAGGAACATCGGTCTGATGGGTGAGGAGTTGGCGGCCTTTCTCAACACGCTCAAAATGGTCCGACCCAAACAGTTCGAGGCGATCGAGAAGGCACTTCACCAGATTGTGCCCCAGGTAACGGGCGTCAAGACTGAAGTCAATCAATTCGGCGAAGTTGAGCTCAAGCTCCTTGAGAACGAGACGGAAATGCCAGCGCGCCTTCTTTCGGAAGGCACGTTAAGGATTCTCGGACTCCTTGCCGCCGGAAGCACGCCGCAAGCTCCCGGCCTGATTGGACTGGAGGAGCCAGAGAACGGCGTGCATCCCAGGAGAATTGAGCTGATTGCCGAATACCTCAAGACGAGAGCGCGGTCGGGTCTGTCTCAACTCATCGTGACGACGCATTCGCCGACACTCCTGGATCTCATCCCGCCGGAGTCATTGTTCGTCGTTCGGCGGAAGGACAGTCAGACCAGCATCTCCCCTCTGCCTGAGTGGGGCCCTCTCAGCAGACAGGCAGTCATCGATGAGGGCCTCCAGGACGAAGGGGTGCGTCGCCTTTCGGAGCGGGTGGTAGCCGGGGAACTTGATGACTGACGTCCTGCTGTTCTTCGAGGATGCTGGCCATCAATCGATTATCGAACCGTTGGTTATGAGGATCGCTTCCGAATCGCACGTCGTACCGATCCTTCACCGACGAACAGCCGCGGGGGGTCGATCCCGCGTAGTTTCAGAACTCAGGGCCTTCGTGCGTGACCGGCAGGCCGGTGTCACCCCGCAATTCGACCTGGCGGTGGTGGCGACTGATTCCAACTGCCAGGGCGCAAAGTGGCGCGGCATAATCGAGCAGATCCTGGCTCCTGTGACGGGAGCGGGAACGCCGCCTGTCGTGATAGTTGTGCCCAATCCTCACGTAGAGCGCTGGATGCTTGTGGACTCACATGCCTTCCGAACTGTTTTTGGACGTGGGTGTGCTGCCCCCGACACGAAGTGTGAGAAGGACCGATACAAGAAGGTTCTCGCCAATGAAATCCGGGCTTCTGGAATCGAACCCCAACTTGGTGGTATCGAGTATGGGCCCGACGTAATCGCTGGGATGAACCTTGAGCGCATGATCACAGCGGATCCGTCGCTTGGCGCTGCGATCACTGACCTGCGCCACGCGTTCCAACACTTCTAGGATCTTGATCGACGTCGGATAATTGGACGCCCTCGCCGAGGGTGTGGCCATCGCGCGACAAATGTTCGCGCGCGTGAAGGGCATGGTGGTGCAGGGCGTGCAGGTGAGCGCGACGTTCGGGAAGGTCGAGGTGACCTTGGAGGTGTTCTGATAATCCTGGACGTTCTCCGTCACACCAGTACGAATCTCTCCATCCCCCCGAACGTCGTGCTCGCGCTGTCCGCGCGACGGATACCTTATCACCATTCCCCGGGGAGTCGAACGACCTTGGCAGCGCGGCGTTCCGTCATTGCCCATTGCTTTGATCTTTCATAAGGGGCATCAGCGCTGGCGGACCTCGGTCTAGGCATCGATTCTGGAGGTCTACGTGGTTCCGTCTGCGCTACACACTCCACCAGGTTTTTGCCAGTACGCGAATGGTCCTTGCGACCAAGACTTTGAGAACGTAACCGCCGCCAAAGCAACATTCCTTTACGCCAGCGAGCCAGAGAACATCGCGGGAACGATCGAAGCCGCCATTGAGACCCTGAGGCGGCTCGAGAGGAACTCCCGGTGGGTGAGTTGGAAGGACCTCCGGTCCACGGGGCAGATCATTTTCTGTTCGATCTGCAAGAGCATGCGGTTCTCCGAGTGCCTAGTCGCAGACGTTACGACACTCAACTTCAACCTCCTCTTCGAAATAGGGTTCGGCTTGGGCCTCGAAGTACCTGTCGTACCAATACGCGATGCTACGATCGTGACGAATCAGAGCGAATTCCGCGAGCTAGGCCTTCTCGATACGGTCGGCTACCTAGACTTCCAAAACGCAGACGAACTCGCGCAAGGGATCCTTGCTCGGATCCCGTTTGCAGCGATCCCTTCACCTCACCCTCCGCTCAACCATGAGAGCCCAATGTACGTGGTGCGAGGCCACATTCAGACGGAGGGCGACGTTCGAATGATGTCGACGTTGAAGAAGTCGGCCGTGCGGTTCCGCACCTATGACGTCATCGAGACACCCCGACTACCTCTGCAGGAAGCCCGAAAACAGGTGGAAGCATCGTTGGCTGTCGTGGCACACCTTCTCAGTCCGACGCGGGAGGGTGCGATGGTCCACAACGCTCGCTGTGCGCTACTCGCCGGGATCGCCATGGCGTCAGGCAAGGCAGTCATGTTGCTACAGGAAGGACAGGTGCACCAACCAATTGACTATCGAGACGTCGTTACCCCTTACACGAATCCAGATCAGGTTCCTCGACTCCTAGAGCCATTCATCAAGGGAGTAATCACGAGGATGCAGGACGTTAGTCCCCGAGCTCTCAGGATTCCCGAGCGCTTTTTGGAGCGCCTGAATCTAGGTGACATTGCGGCGGAGAACGAAATTCGGGCCCTACGATCCTACTTCGTTCGCACGGCAGAGTACAATGAAGCGAGGCGAGGCACCGCAAGACTCGTGACCGGGCGCAAGGGCTCAGGCAAAAGCGCGATCTTCTACGCCGTGCGCGACTCATTCCCTCTTGGCCCTTCGCACCTTGTATTGGACCTCAAACCGGAAGGTCACCAGTTCACCAAGCTGCGCGAGGTTGTTCTATCTAAACTCTCCCCTGGCTTACAAGAGCACACACTGACTGCGTTCTGGAACTATATCCTCCTGTGCGAAATGGCTCAGAAGATTCGGGACCGCGACTACTCATGGGCGCAGCGAGATGAAGGTCGACGCTCAAGATTCGAGAAACTGCTCAGCGTCTACCAGCAGCAGGTCCCTGCGGACGTCGGCGACTTTTCCGAACGACTTCTAAGACAGGTGGACCGGTTGACCGACCGCTTTGCAGAAGCAGCGGGGCCGGACACCGTCACGGGCGGAGCTCTCACTACGGTCCTCTTCAAAGGAGATATCCGTGCGCTGTATGATGTCCTATCACCATACCTTGAGGAGAAGGAGTCGGTTTGGGTCCTGGTCGACAATCTAGACAAAGGCTGGCCGACGCGAGGAACCAAGTCAACAGACATCCTGATTCTCCGGGCGCTTCTGGAGGCGACGAGGAAAATACAGCATGAGCTCGAGCAGAGGGACGTGGAATTCCACTCCCTCGTCTTCCTACGTAACGACATTCATGAGCTCCTCATCCAAGAAACTGCTGATAGAGGAAAAGAAACAGCAGTAAGCGTGGACTGGGATGATGCGGAGGTGTTCAAGGAGATCATTCGACGTCGCGTAACGACGAGCACAGGCCTCGACGAGGCGTTCGCTCCCGTGTGGCAGGAGATTGTGGAGCCTTCTGTCGGAACTCGTGATTCCTTCGGATACGTTGTGGACCGAACCCTGATGCGACCAAGAGATCTCTTGATGTTCCTGCACGCCCTGTTGAAGGCAGAGGAGTCCTACTCTGAAGACATGCTCTTGAACACTGCGTGGGAACTTCGCGACGTGTATCCTGAAATGATCGACCTACTCTACGTCTTTGACAAATGCCCAACGCGTATGAGCAGGGAGAAGGTTGTTTCAATGATCGACGAGGTTGGTCTGAAGACTGGTTCATCGGCGGACGCCATCGAGCTTCTCGTGTGGTTCGGCTTTCTCGGAGTTCAAGAGCGCGACGACGAACCTGAGTTCTCCTATCAGGTTCGCTATAACCTGGCGAAGCTAATGGCGCCGCTGGAGCGAGGAAGGGCGGATCTCGTGGTGCACCCCGCCTTCCGTCGAGCCCTTTCGTGTAGGGAAGTTCGTTAGACCACATGACTCGACGAGATCGCCTTCGACCTCCGGACGGCTGATGACGTCCGGTTGATCTCCTAGCGTACTTCCCAGACTCGTGCCATTCTTGACCGCGGTGCCCCTCCCTCGGAGACGATCGCATGAACAGGCGTGA
>WNFK01075815.1_pt1 | contig 11712 bp, 11 predicted proteins | sample 5400281 | NCBI WGS metagenome assembly WNFK01 (sample SAMN13153350, study PRJNA577476) | soil metagenome | isolation source: 20 cm soil on Douglas fir-dominated hillslope | place: USA:California | collected 2013-09-17
CACCGTGTACGACAACCAGACTCGCTCCATGCTCCAGACACCGCAGCGCTACCCGCGCGCCGGCAGCCAGACATACCCGTCACCGGCTGCCGTGGCGAACGCGGACGGCTCCACGACAATTTATTTCGACCCATCCAAACCAGCCGACGCAAAGAATGGCAACTGGATTCAGACGCTGCCCGGCAAGGGCTGGTTCACGCTCCTGCGCCTCTACAGCCCGGAGGAGTCGTTCTTCGATGAGACCTGGCGCTTGAGCGAGATCGAGCTGGCGAAATAGGCCGCTCGACACAGAACAAGACGCCGGGCAGGGCCCGGCCGGCAACCGCCTAGCTGTCGCCCCGCCAGAGGGCCATACGCTTGAAGCCCTCGGCGTGCTTGACGCCGGCCTCCTTGCCATCGCGTAATGCCCACGCGCGCAAGAGCTTGTCGACCCACTCGCCCTTGCCCACCTGCGAGACATGCGCCTTGAGCGCCTGGCACTTGAGCGCGAGGGTGTCGGTGATGTCGATGTAGGTGTCGTCGTGGAGAGCGCCGCTGATGAACACTTCTTTCACTTTGTGCGGCTCGAGGCCCTCGGCCAGAAGCTCCTGGAAGATCACGCGCGTCTCCGAGGACGGAAAGACCGCGTCGAGCGCCGCGCTGGCGACGGCGCGGTGGTCGGGATGGTTCAGGTACTCATTGCCGTACCAGCGCATCGTCGGGTCGCCGCACAGCACGACGTGCGGCTTGACGCGCCTGATCACCCGCGTCAGGTCACGCCGCAGCGCGATGGTCGGCTCGACGACACCGTCCTGATAGCCGAGGAAGACGATGTCCTTCACGCCGAGGATCTTCGCGGCGTCCCACGACTCGCGCTCGCGGATCGGGATCAGCCCCGTGTTGTCCGGCGTGTGCTCGTTGGTGCCGGAGCCGCCCGTCGTGACCAGGCAGAACACGACGTCGCGCCCCTCACGCGCCCAGCGGGCGACACTCCCCGCGATCGTGAACTCGTTGTCGTCCGGATGCGCGGCGATGCAGAGGATCCGCGTGAAGTCTTTTGGCAGCGTGTGCGGCTTGCGCGCTTTGTCCGCCATCGTCCTGCTCCGTCCCGCCTATCCTCGCATGCCGAAGGTCGACGGCCCCGGCCGCCGGAGCGGCGCCGTGAGATTGGCGAACTCGCACAAGAGCGGCCGCGTGTCGCGCGGGTCGACGATCTCCTCGATCCAGAAGGTCTCGGCCGAGCGGAACGGCGAGCGGAGCTTGTTGAGCCGGTCTTCGATCTCCGCCATCTTGGCCGTCCGGTCCGGCGCCGCGTCCAGATCGGCGCGATAGGCGGCCTCGATCCCGCCCTCCAGCGGTAACGAGCCCCAGCGGCCCGACGGCCACGCGTAGCGCATGCAGTAGCGGCTCTGATTTCGATGGGCGGCGCCGGCCACGCCGAACGAGTTGCGCACGATCACCGCGCACCATGGAATCGTGGTCTGCCACATCGCCGACATGGCGCGCACGCCCTGCTTGATCGTCCCGCTCTTCTCGGCGTCGAGCCCGATGAGGAATCCGGGGCAATCGACCAGATAGACGACCGGAAGATGGAACGTCTGCGCGATGTCGAGGAAGCGCTCGACCTTCTGGCAGGTATCGGCCGGCCAGGCGCCGCCATAGAAGTAGGGATCGCTCGCCATCAGCGCGACGGGCCAGCCGTCGAGACGCGCGTAGCCGGTGATGACCGAGCGGCCGTAGAGCGGCGCCACCTCGAAGAACGAGCCCTGGTCGACGACCGATTCGACGATGCGCCGCATCTTGTACGGCTTTCGCTGATCGTGCGGGATCGCCTCGAAGAGCCACGGGTCGCGGCGCTGCGGGTCGTCGCCGCGGGGTCCGCGCGGCGGCAGGTCGTCGATCGACGAGGGGAAGTACGAGAGGAAGCGCCGCACGCGCGCGAAGGCTTCTTCCTCGCTGTCGACGGCGTCGTCGACGGCGCCGGCCTTGAGCTGGATCTCCCAGCCGCCGAGCTCGTTCTTGGTGAGCTTCTGGCCGAGGCGCTCGACGATCGGCGGGCCCGCGACGAAGAGCGCCGAGAGGTTCTTCACCATGACCGAGTAGTGCGCGGCGGCGAGGTGGGCGGCGCCGAGGCCGGCGACCGAGCCGAGGCCGAGCGCGACGCGCGGGATCGTCGCCATGTTGCTGACGACCCACTCCCACCCGTCGACCCCCGGCACATTGGCGCGGCCCGTCGTCTCGATCGTCTTCACCGAGCCGCCGCCGCCGGAGCCCTCGACCAGTCGGATCAACGGCAGGCGCAGGTCGTGGGCCATCCGCTCGCACTGGTTGTGCTTGCCGCGAATGGTCGCGTCGGCCGAGCCGCCGCGCACGGTGAAGTCGTCGCCGCCGATCACGACCGGCCGCCCGTCGACCTCGGCGCGGCCGAACACGAAGTTCGAAGGCGTGAACGCGACGAGATCATTCTTCGCGTCGTATCTCGCGCTGCCGGCGATCTTGCCGATCTCGTGGAAGCTGCCGGGGTCGGCGAGCTTGTCGACGCGCTCGAGAATCGTCAGGCGGCCGCCGTCGTGCTGGCGCTTCACGCGCTCGGGCCCGCCCAGCTGCGAGGCGAGCTCCTCGCGGCGCCTCAGCTCGTCGAGCTCCTTTTGCCAGTCCATGCGGCCCGCCCGTTACTCTTTCTTTCGACGGCGATCGTCGCCACCTTGTGGATATCGCTGGCGCAGGAGCTCGATGAGCTTTTGCTCTTCCTGCTTCGTCAGGGCGTCGAGCCAGCTCCTGACGTCATGGCGGTCGTCACGGTCGTCGGTCTCGGACACGTCGCACCTCCCCCAAGGCGCCGTCATTATACGGGACGCCTGACGATACGGGGACGCATGACGCACTCGGCGGTGTGTTACCTATCTATCTATGCGCGCCTCGCCCGGCGGGGCTCCAGCCCCGCGACGGGGCTGCGGCGCGCACCGCGAGCGAGGAGAGAGCCGACCGGCTCGGAGGGAGGCCCGGCGTGGACGACATACTGATCGGCAAGGGTGAACGGCTCGTTCACCTGCTGCCCAGATACGGCAACCGCCACGGCCTGGTCCCCGGCGCCACCGGCACCGGCAAGACGATCTCGCTGATGGTGATGGCGGAAGGCTTCTCGCGTCTGGGCGTCCCGATATTCATGGCCGACGTGAAGGGCGACGTCGCGGGCCTGGCGATGGCGGGCGCGCCGAACGACAAGATCCGAGAGCGCGTCACGCAGATCGGCATGCAAGGCTACAGCAACGAAGCCAGCCCCGTGGTGTTCTGGGATCTCTACGGCAAGGCCGGCCACCCCATCCGCGCGACGATCAGCGAGGTCGGCCCGAGCCTGCTGGCGCGCATGCTCGAGATCAACGACACGCAGGAGGGCATGCTCGAGATCGCCTTCAAGCTCGCGGACGACCGCGGGCTCCTGCTGCTCGATCTCGACGACCTGCGCGCGCTGCTGAGCTTCGTCGCCGACAACCGCAAGGACATCTCGACGAAGTACGGGCTGATCAGCACGCAGTCGGTCGCGGCCATCCAGCGCGCGCTCCTCGGGCTCGAGCGCCAGGGCGGGGAAGCGCTGTTCGGCGAGCCGGCGCTCGACCTCAAGGACATGATGCGCACGGATACGAGCGGCCGCGGTCTCGTCAACATCCTGGCGGCCGACCAGCTCATCCTGAAGCCGCGGCTCTACTCGAGCTTCCTCTTGTGGCTCTTGTCCGAGCTCTTCGAGAGTCTCCCGGAGGTCGGCGATCTCGACAAGCCCAAGCTGGTCTTCTTCTTCGACGAGGCGCACCTGCTCTTCGACGACGCGCCGTCGGCGCTGCGCCAGCGGGTCGAGCAGGTCGTCCGAATCATCCGATCGAAGGGCGTCGGCGTCTACTTCTGCTCGCAGTTCCCCGACGACGTGCCGAACGAGATCCTGGGCCAGCTCGGCAATCGCGTCCAGCACGCGCTGCGCGCCTACACGCCTCGCGACCAGAAGGCGGTGCGCACCGCGGCCGAGACGTTCGTGGCCAACCCCAAGCTCGACGTCGCCAAGGTGATCGCCGAGCTCGGGGTGGGCGAGGCGCTCGTGTCGATGCTCCAGGACAAGGGCGTCCCGATGCCGGTCGAGCGCACGATGATCTGCCCCCCGCGCTGCCGCATGGGCGCGATCACGCCGGAGGAGCGCGCGACGGTCCGCTCGAGGAGCCCGATCGGTGGCAAGTACGACACGCGGGTGAATCGCGAGTCGGCCTACGAGATCCTGAACAAGCGGACCGTGTCGACCGGTGCGCCGGCGGCGAAGCCGAGCGACGCGCCGCCGCAAACCCCGGCGCCCGCGTCGGATCGCGCGCCGAGACAGGAGTCAGCGCCCGCGAAAGAAGGGTCTGACCTCGGCTCGCAGGTGAGCGAGATCCTCTGGGGCAACAAGCGCCGTCAGGGCATGGTCGAAGCGATGGCCAAGCAGGCCGCGCGCACGGTCGGCAGCCAGATCGGGCGGCAGATCATCCGCGGCGTGCTCGGCGGAATCCTCGGCGGATCTCGGCGATAGTGCGCGGGCCGCGCACTGGAGCCGGAGCGGCGGCGCGATGAAGATCACGATATGCGAGCTTCCCGACGAGCGCGGGCGCCGGGAATCGGCCTGGACCGAGCTGGTTCGCTGTCTTCAGGAGAACCCGACCGACGTCGTCGTACTGCCGGAGATGCCGTTCTGCGAGTGGGAGATGTTCAGGAAGCGAAGCGTGGATCTCACCGCGTGGCGCGCGGCGCTGGCCGCCCACGACGCGATGGCGGCGCGCTTTGTCGAGCTCGAAGCCGGCGTCGTTCTCGCGTCGCGCCCCGTCGAGATACAGGGCAAGCGTCTCAACCAGGCCTTCTCGTGGACCCGAGAGGGCGGGTATCGCGGCGCGCGCGCCAAGTACTACCTTCCGGAGGAGCCCGACGGGTGGGAAGCGACCTGGTTCGATCGCGGTGACGACCAGTTTCCGCTGCAGGCCGCCGCGGGAGTGCAGGTCGGATTCCAGCTCTGTACCGAGCTGCTGTTCAGTCAAGCCGCCTGGGAGATCGGGCATCGCGGCGGCCAGCTCATCGCCGCGCCGCGTGCGACCGGCGGCCATCAGCGCTGGCCGATGGCCGCGTGTCTGGCCGCGATCATGGCCGGCGCCTTCGTCGCCTCGACGAATCGCCGCTCCTACGACAACGACGCCTTCGCCGGCCGCAGCTGGCTGGTCTCGCCGGAGGGCGACATCCTCCTCGAGACGACCGCCGACTCGCCATTCCTGACCGCCGACGTGGATCTGACCGCCGCGGACCGCGCCAAGCAGACTTATCCCCGTAACATTCCGATCCCATGAGGACACGTGCGCGACGAGGTGCTCGAGACGAGCTAGATCTGCGAGTAGCCGCTGCCCGGTGTCTCGACGCCCCGGCCGCGCCCATCCGTAATCCAGCCGAACTCTTTCAGGATCTGCTGGCTGTACGTGACGCGCCCGGAGACTCGCTCGATCGGCTCGGTCGCGAGAAGGAGCGCCGCCTTCGCCATGAGCTCCGGCCCCTCGCCGCGAGGATCGTCGATGCTCTTGACGAGACGGTGGTAGACGGTGCCTGGTGTCGGCACGATCTGCGAGGGTGACACGCACGTGACCGACACGCCGTACTGATAAACCTCGGCGGCGAGGCCCTGCGAGAAGCGTTCGAGCGCCGCCTTCTCCGCGCCGTAGCACGTGCCGCCGCGCGCCCCGATCGCTGGATCAGGATACGGCCCGCGTCCGGGCCCGATCGCGGCGCCTGACGAGATGTTGACGATCGCGCCGGCACCACGCGGAATCATCTCGGCGAGCGCCAGCTGGCTCAGCACGAACGGGGCGTGGAAGTTCACGGCCCACGAGCGCAGCCAGCGATTCAGCGGGAAGTCCTTGATGGGCAGGTAATAGGTGAGCGCCGCATTGTTGACGAGCACGTCGATGGGGCCGTAGCTCGCGCGCGCGGCGCCGATCAGCTTCTCGCACTCGGCGGGCTCGGCGATATTGGCGGTGAACGCCCGCGCCTCACCGCCCGCGTCACGGATCGACGCGACCGTGGTCTCGAGCGAGCCCGCCAGCTGGTGATCGCCCTCGCGCAGGGTGCGCGCGGCGCAGATCACCCGGCCGCCTTCGGCCGCGAAGAGCCGCGCGATCTCGGCGCCGATGCCGCGCGAGGCGCCCGTCACCACCACCACTTTCCCGTCCAGTTTTCCCATGGCTTTTCGCGGGTCTATCGATGATCCCGCCAATCAATAGCGCCTCGCAAGACCTGGCGCAAGCGGCTTTCTTACGCGCGCGCGGGGGGATCTTCCGCCCGCCCCGGTGGGGAAAGTCCTGATTGTGACGGCTCGGCGACGCGGCGATCGTAGCTTTCAGGCTTGCGGAACAGGGAGGTGGCCATGACAGTCGTGTGTGCGTGGTGTCAGCGCCAGGGGCGTATGACGGTGCTCCGGGAGAAGGAGCCGCTCGACTATCTCGTAGTCTCGCACGGCATCTGCGAGGAGCACGCGGACGCGTTCATGGCCGAAGTTCGGGCCCAGATTCCCTCGCCCTCGCTCGATCGCCGCGCGTCGTAAGCAGTTCTGGTTCGCCCACCGAAAGCTCTCGCGAGCCCGCCCTGGGATTTCCGCGCAAATGGTCAGGTAATCACCTGATGGGAGCGTCAGCATATGACCCCTAGAGTTGTTCTGTTACAGCACGCGCCCGCGCTCTCGACCCGTGTCGATGTGGCGACCGTGACACAGGCGCGCCTCGAAACCACCGCCTCGCGCCTGCGCGAGCTGGTGGCGCATCTCAGGCATCAGCGTGCCCAGCTTCGTGAGGAATGGGCGCGGCTCATCACCGAGGCGAAGCTTCTGACCGCCATGACGCGGGAAGAGCTCTTCGCCGAAGCCACATCCGTCTATGACAACTACGTCGAGGCGCTCGAGACCGGAACGTACGAAGCTCTGCAGGCCTACGCGCGCAACCTCTCCGAGCGCATCATCCCGCGCGGCGTCGAGACGCACGAGGTCGTCGGCATCGTGCTCCTCCTGCGCGACGTACTCGCGCGCTCCCTGTTTGCGACCTACCACGAGGACTTCAACAAGCTGAACCGCATCCTGGACGCGTACGAGCCCGCCGCCAATCGCATCGCGGCCACCGTGGCCGTCGGCTTCGTGCAGGAGCGCGAGCGCATCATCCGCGAGCAGCAGGAGGCCATCCGCGAGCTGTCGACGCCGGTGCTCCAGGTCCGCGAGCGCCTGCTCATCCTGCCGATCATCGGCGTCATCGATCCGCACCGCGCGCGCCAGCTGACCGAGCAGCTGCTCCGCGGCATCCGAACCAATCGAGCCAAGGTGGTCGTGCTCGACATCACGGGCGTGCCGTACATCGACTCGCCTGTCGCGAACCACCTGGTGCAGACGGTCGAAGCGGCGCGACTGCTCGGGGCGATCGTCATCGTCACGGGCCTCTCCCCCGAGATCGCCCAGACCCTTGTTAATATCGGGGTAGACCTGGGGAAGATGAACACGGTCGGCGATCTCCAGGGTGGTATCGAGGAGGCCGAGCGGCTGCTCGGCTACAAGGTCGTCCTGATGCAGGAGTCGGTGGCGCAGTCCGCGTAGGGGGACAAGGGCGTGCAGGTTCCGATCCTCAAGCAGGGCGCCTATCTGATCGCCACGGTGCAGTCGGCGCTGACCGACGAGGACCTCAAGCAGCTGCGCGATACCCTGGTCCTCCAGGTCAGCAAGGTCCGGGCCCGTGGAGTCATCGTCGATGTCACCGCGCTCGATGTGATCGATTCGTTCGCGACCCGCACCTTGCGGGACGTGGCCTACATGATTCGACTGCGCGGCGCCGAGACCGTGATCGTCGGCATTCAGCCGGAGGTCGCCTTCTCGATGGTCAAGCTCGGGCTCACCCTGGAGGGCGTCGCGACCTCGCTGGACCTGGAGGAAGGCCTCGCGTACCTCAACCGCAAAGGCAATTCGCACGCTCAGGAGGTCCGGACTCATCGCTGATGAGGTGCGGGTTTCGATAGATTGTGACTCCGACGTCGTCTCGGCTCGGCAGAAGGGGCGCGAGCTGGCGTCACAGTGCGGTTTTCCGTCCACCGACACGGCCGTCGTCGCCACCGCGATCTCGGAGCTGGCGCGGAATATCGTCCGCTACGCGGTGCGCGGCGAGATCATATTGAGATTGGTGCAGAACAACGGCAAGCGGGGGATCGAAGTGGTCGCCGCTGACGGCGGTCCGGGCATCGCGGACATCGGTCTGGCCATGCAGGACGGCTATTCGACCTCGGGCGGTCTGGGCCTCGGGCTGCCCGGCACCCGACGGCTGATGGACGACTTCGAGATCACCTCGGACTTCGGAAAAGGCACGACGATCACGGTCCGGCGGTGGCGGCGTTGATCACTACATGTATCGGCCTGGGCCGTCCGGGCACGCGGAACCCGATAGAAGACTTCGAGATCACGTTCGACGGAAAAGGTACGACGATCACGGTTCGCCGATGGAGACGCTGATCAACGCGCCCATCGGGTGGGCCGTCGCCGAGCTCGCCCAGCCGGGCCAGAGCGAGTCCGGCGACCGTCATCTGGTCCTGCCCACCCCGGACGGGGGGCTCGTCGCGGTCGTGGACGGCCTGGGACACGGCGCCGAAGCCGCGAGCGCCGCGAAGGTCGCGGTAAGGGCGCTCGAGCGCGGTGGGGATCGGCCGCTCGCTCAGCTCTTCCGGGACTGCCACCAGAGCCTGATCGGAACGCGCGGCGCCGTGATCAGCGCCGCGTCGTTCAGCGTCCCCGATGAGACGATGACGTGGCTCGGCGTCGGTAACGTCGAGGGCCGGCTTCTGCGGGCGCCCGTCTCGGGCGGCCCGCCGCCCGACGCGCTCCTCGTGCGGGGAGGCGTCGTCGGCGCCCATCTGCCGCCGCTCGGGGCCCGGATCGTCCGCATCCGTCGGGGCGACATGCTCATCATCGCGACCGACGGCATCCGCAGCGAGTTTCTCGACGCGCTGCTGCCCTATCAGGAGCCGCAGGCGCTCGCCGACCACGTACTCGCGCGGTGGGGCACGCAGGCCGACGACGCGCTCGTCCTCGTCGTGCGATATCTCGGGGCCGCGTGAATCCCGAGCTCCGAGACCTCGCCAAGCAGTACGCCCGCGCGCTCCAGGAGTATGTCGCGGGACGCGGCGAGGCCGCGCTCCAGGAGGCCTGCGACATGGGTCGCAAGGCGCTCAGCGACGGCGTCGGCGTGCATGACATGGCGGCCATCCAGCATCGCGCCCTCCTCAAGTCGCTCATGCGCGTGCGAACACGCGAGGAGAGCTCGAGCACGCTCCGCGCCGCGAGCCGTTTCATCGTCGAGAGCCTCCTGCCGTTCGAGATGTCCCATCGCCGGAGCCAGGAGGTCAACGCCGCCCTGCGCGAGTCCGAGGAACGGTACCGCAGCGTGGTCGACACCGCGCGCGACATCATCTTCACGCTCTCGCCCGACGGCCGGATCCTGTCGATGAATCCGGCTTTCGAGACGGTCACCGGCTGGTCGCGCACCGAGTGGATCGGCAAGGACTTCTTGCCGCTCGTGCATCCGGACGATCGGCCGCGCGCCGCCGAGATCTACCAGGCCGTGCTCAAGGGGCAGGTGCCGCCGATCTTCGAGCTGGGCGTGCGCGCCAAATCCGGCTTTACCATTCCGGGCGAGTTCGTCGCCACGCCGCTGGCGCGCGGCTCGCGCATCGTCGGCGTGCTGGGCGTGGCGCGTGACATCACCGACCGCAAGCGCGCCGAGCGGGCGCTGCGCCACCTCAACGAAGCGCTGGAGCAAGAGGTCAAGCGGATCGCCCACGCGCTGCACGACGAGGCCGGCCAGCTGCTGGCGTCCGTGCACATCGGCCTGGCCGATATCGCGCGCGATATGCCGGCCCCAGCGGCGCGGCGTCTGGAAGACGTGCGCGGGCTCCTGGACAAGATCGAAGAGCAGCTGCGTCACCTGTCGCACGAGCTGCGTCCGACAATCCTCGACGACCTGGGGCTCGGACCGGCGCTCGAGTTCCTGGCCGACGGCGTCTCGAAGCGCACGGGCCTCGCGATCACGGTGGAGGGCTCGCCGGGCAAGCGGCTGCCGGCGCCGGCCGAGACCGCGCTCTATCGCATCGTCCAGGAGGCGCTGACCAACGTCACCAAGCACGCGCAGGCGACGCGGGTCTATATCAAGTTCATGCGCAATCGCCGCTTCCTGCGCGGTGTCATCCGTGACGACGGCGTCGGATTCGACGTGCCGGCCGTCCTGACCCGACGGGGCGAGCGCGGTCTCGGGCTCACCGGGATCCGCGAGCGGCTGCACGCCGTCGGTGGAACCCTCGACATCATTGCCAGCCCGCGTGGCGGAACCCAACTGATCCTCACCGTACCGGTGGAGGCGGACAATGCCGAATCGGATACTCCTCGCTGACGATCATGCGATCGTCCGGCAGGGGCTCAAGGCTTTGCTGGAGCGCGAAGGCTACGCGGTCGTCGCGGAGGCGGGCGACGGGCAGGAGGCGCTGCGCGAGGCCCGCGAGCGCTGCCCGGACGTCGCCGTGCTCGACTTCTCGATGCCGCTCCTGAACGGGCTCGACGCCGCGCGCGAGATCCTCAAGATCTGCCCGCGCGCGCGGGCGATCCTGCTCACGATGCACACCGACGATCACTACGTGCTCGAGGCGGTGCGCGCGGGCATCAAGGGCTACGTCGTCAAGACCCAAGCGTCGGCCGATCTGGTGCGCGCGATCAACGAGGTGCTGCGCGGCATGATGTACTTGAGCCCCGGCATCTCGCACGCCGTGGTCGAGGCCTACCTGGCCAAGTCGGAAATGCCGCCCGACCCGCTGACCTCGCGCGAGCGCGAAGTGCTCCAGCTGGTCGCGGAGGGCAAGTCGACGAAGGAGATCGCCCGTCTCCTCGGCATCAGCTTCAAGACCGCCGAGTCACACCGCACGCGGATCATGAAGAAGACCGACATCCACGAGACCGCGGGGCTCGTCCGCTACGCGGTACGCCGGGGCCTGATCCAGCCCTGAGAGCCGTGCGGCCTCCCCCGCAGGCGGCTCCAGCCCGAGGCGCTCGGGGGCGTCCCCGGCCACGCCGGGTAATTACCGCCCCCCATTTGCGGCGGTTTCCGTATTTGCGTCCGCGGCCGCGTCCTTAGACTTCCTCTTATGGCCACGCGCGTACTGCTGGCGGACGACCACACGATCGTGCGGCAGGGTCTGCGGATCTTGCTGCAACGCGAGGGATTCGAGGTGGTAGGCGAGGCGGCCAACGGCGCCGAGGCAGTGCGCCTGGCCACCGAGACCACGCCCGATGTCGTCGTGCTCGACTACGGCATGCCGCTGATGAACGGCCTGACCGCCGCCCGCGAGATCATGGTGGTGTGCCCGCGCGCCAAGCTGATCTTGCTGACGATGCACGCGGACGACCGGTACGTGCTCGAGGCCGTGCGCCTGGGCGTCAAGGGCTACGTCGTCAAGAGCCAGGCGCCGACCGATCTGGTGCGGGCGATCCACGAAGTGCTCAACGGCATGATGTACCTGAGCCCGCGTGTCTCGCGGACGGTGGTCCAGGCGTACCTCGCGAAGTCCGAGCTGCCCCCCGATCCGCTCACGCCGCGTGAGCGCGAGGTCTTGCAGCTGGTCGCGGCCGGGAAGACCACGAAGGAAGTCGCCGAGCTGCTCGGGATCAGCGTG
>WNFK01172478.1_pt2 | contig 11708 bp, 6 predicted proteins | sample 5400281 | NCBI WGS metagenome assembly WNFK01 (sample SAMN13153350, study PRJNA577476) | soil metagenome | isolation source: 20 cm soil on Douglas fir-dominated hillslope | place: USA:California | collected 2013-09-17
AACAAGAATTACAATTCGATTGACAATCTGACCAAGAATGCCATCGCGGCGAAAACGATCCCCGGCCAGCCGGATTTCGATAACAACCGGTTTGGCGGAACGATGGGTGGCCCAATCCTCAGGAACAAATTTTTCGTGTTCGGCGCATACGAATACACGAAGCTGCACGGTCAGGGAACCCCGACGGCGTTGATTCAGCCGACAGCGGCGGGATTGACAACACTTCAAGGATTAGCGGTAAATTCTGCGGTGAAGAATATTCTGAACAATTTTCCTGTCGCGCCACGAAACGATCTGGGGACAGTTGCTGTCAACGGACAGAATATCCCCATCGGCAACCTCATCATCATCAGCCCGGTTGGGCAGAAGGAGCACGACGCTCAGGTCAATACGGATTACACCTGGGGAAGGCACCAAATTGGCGGGCGTTTCCTGTTCAATCAAGCCAGCTTCGTATTCCCAGTGAACTCGACACAGGAACTCTTCAATCAAGCGCAACTCCTGCACAACCGGAAGATCGCGGTGAACGACGTCTGGACAATCAACAGCCGCCTGGTGAACGACCTGCGCTTGCAGTATTCGTTCTACTATCTGGCTAACGTAAATCCGTGCACCGCTTGCCCGTCTGACGTGACCATCGGCGACCTGGGATTCAACACCATCGGCCCGGGCGACAACCAGAATCAAAAACAGAACACCTATCAAGTTGCCGACACCTTCTCCTGGGCGCAGGGCAAACATACTCTCAAGTTCGGCGCACAATACAACCACTTCATCTACCCGCAGTTCTTCCTGGCGCGCAGTAACGGGGACTACTGGTATGACACGCTCCAGGAATTCATCAGAGACCAGCAGAGCAATCAACTCGGGAGAACTCTGCGCAACGCAGGAACGGGCAGTTTCCTGGGCACGCAGAGCGCCTTCTACGTGTTCGGCCAGGATGACTATAAACTGTCGCGGCGTCTGACGCTAAACCTCGGAGTGCGGTACGAGTATTGGACCAATCCGGCGGGCGACAGCTCCCAAATACTCAACGCCATCTCCAACGTCCCTGGCGTCATCACCTTCGGCATTCCCAAGACGGACAAGAACAACATCGCACCGCGCGTTGGATTCGCCTACGATCCCCGCGGAAACGGGAAAACTTCCATTCGCGGCGGATTCGGGATTGCCTACGATGTGAAGTTCCAGAACTTCGCTTCGATCACGCTGCCTCCGCAACTGCAGAGCGAACTGGATCCGACTTCTGCTTGCACATTGACGCCAAAGCCATCCTGGTGCGCCAACGCGAATTTTGCCGGATTCCTGGCCGGTGGCGGTCTGCCGCAGACCTACATTCCGCCTGCAGGCCAGCTCGCGGCGCGAGCTCTGACCACGAGCTACATCGACGACACGGTCATGCCCAAGATCCTCACATGGTCTCTGGGAGTGCAGCACGAGATCTACCGCAACGCCAGCGTCGAGGTTAGATATCTTGCCACGCGCGGTATCTCACTGCCCGTGCAGTTCCGGCGCAATCGCGAGAGTGCGTTCGATGCGGGCATTGCCCGCTACTTGGACGGCAAGCACGCCGACGGATGCCGCGTTTAAGAACTTCAACTCCAATCTTTACGCTCCGTTTGGATTTACCGCCAATGTAACTTCCGATCCGCCGTTTGGCAGCAGCGTTTACCATGCAGGCTCGGTGAGCTTCATGCAGCGGTCAAGGATGGGGCTGAGCTTCAACGCCAACTACACTTACGCGCACACGCTGGACAACTCCACCAATGAATTCTTCACCAGCCTTCTGAATCCCCGGCGCGCCCAAGACACCACTCGCATTTCTGAAGACTGGGCGAGCTCGGATTTGGATGTCCGGCACAAGCTAGCACTTTCTTGGACCTATCAGGTTCCGAATCTCAAGTCGGACAGCCGCTGGGTGAAGACACTGGTCAACGGATTCCAGATCGGGTCCGTATTCCTTGCTCAAACAGGACAACCCGTCACTCTTCAGTCCGGCGTAGACGCGAACAGGAACGGTGACTCCGCCGGGGACCGCGTTATTTCTAATCCTCTCGGCAGTGGGCTCATTGGCTCCGACGTGTTCGCCGTCTGTGAATTTGCCGGCGGATTGACGGGCTTTTCGAACAGCGGCCCATCCACCGGTCTCGGCGATCCCGGCTTTGTGCCGACGGGCGTAGCAGCTGGTGGCGCCTGCTTTGACCGGAGCGCTCCGACTTCTACTTCTAAGCACCCGGCAATCGGCTACACGCCAGTGACCGCTGGCGCTAGGTATGTCGTTGCCGGGCTTGGGGCGAAACCCACTGTGGGACGGAATAGCATCACGACCCCGGGATTCGGCGTCCTCAATATGTCCGTCGCCAAGAATTTCCACTTCACAGAAGGGAAATATCTGCAAGCGAAGGTGGATGTGTTCAACATCCTCAACCACGCGAACTACGCCTTGAGCAATGGGAACGTGTTCAGCAATGCGGGCGTTACCACTGCCACGACCACGGGGGGCTATGTTCAGCCCGCGAACCCGAACTTCCTGCAGCCGTCGAAGTTCTTCAGCGGCGGGATCCGTTCCATGACACTGGGATTGAAGTTCGTTTTCTAAGTTTAATTCCAGGTTGTCAATTCCGGGAGGTGCTCAGGGAGCACCTCCTGTTTTTTTGAGCGGACAGATTTATTGTTGAGACTACTATCACATCGGATTGCATTCCGGCACCACCTCCCGCACAATCCAGAGTGGCAGCGGTGTGTCCGTCTGGCGCGTCCGTGCAGGATGAAAACTGTTCTGTACCATCGTGCATAGGACAGAAATACCACCTCGGGGTGCCCCCAGTCCTCCCGATCGTTCTGAAGCTGCCAACGCGGAGGAAGAAATGCGCAAAAACAAAATAGCTGTTCTGGCTTTGGTGCTGATGTCGGCGATGGGCGTCTCCTGCTCGCGGATCGGGGCGCCGAGCGATGCCGCGATCACGACGGATATCAAAGCAAAAATGTTTTCCGAGCCGGCGCTGAAAGCAGCGGCAGTGGACGTGGTTAGCAAACACGGAGAGGTGACGCTGACCGGACAAGTGCCGAACGACGCAGCGAGGCTGGCGGCTTACAAGATCGCGACAGAAACCAAGGGAGTAAGCCGGGTGAATGATCAGATGAGCGTCGCCGTGGCGGAGATGACTGTGCCGCAACCCGCCGCGCCAACGCCAGAAGCCGCCCCAGCAAAGCGCACGGCAAGATGGCTCCTACGGCGGCACCAGCACCTCCTCCACCGCCACAGCCGGTAACCGTGACGCTGCCAGCCAATACGATTGTGACGGTTCGAACGATCGATAGCATCGATTCGAAAACGAATCATGCTGGGGAGGTGTTCAAGGCATCGCTAGACGCGCCGATCGTGGCGGATGACAAGGTGATCGTGCCGGCGGGAGCGGACGCGTACATCAAGCTGGTCAGTGCCAGCTCAGCGGGCCGCATGACTGGCCGCAGCGAGCTCGGACTGGAGTTGACCAGCATCGTCTTTCAAGGAAAGACTTATAACGTGGTCAGCAGCGACGTGAAACAGTCCGGCGCTTCTCGCGGGAAGCGCACTGCAGAGACCATCGGAGGCGGAGCGGCCCTCGGCGCGCTGATTGGTGCAGTGGCCGGAGGCGGAAAAGGAGCGGCGATCGGTGCAGCGGTAGGCGGGGGAGCCGGCACGGGTGTGCAAGTCTTCACCAAAGGGCAACAGGTGAAGATCCCGTCGGAAACACGACTCGATTTTACGCTGCAACAGCCGCTGGAAATCACCTACCTGCCGGGAAAGAGATCGCGGCAGCGTTCGAATGCGGAACAACCGGCTGCCTATCCGAATTCGCAAAATCCACCGTCGAATTAGGCGCGGCGAGAAAGCGGTTTGAGAGAGGGACAGAGTAAACTCTGTCCCTCTCATGTTTCTGTGCGCTTCGATCTGCCTTGACAAGCTATGCTCCGGCCAGATAAACCTTTTTCCTGTCATGCACAAACTAAATCAGGAACACCTTCACCAGCCTGCGCGCCGCCAGTTTTTGATTAGCGCGGCGGCTGCCTCCGCGCTCGCGCTGACGCCGGTGGTACGCGCCGCGGATGTGGATGGGTCCGGAGGACTGCCGCAGGCGTTTGCGGGACTGAAGCCGCTGGGCGGACGAGTGCGGCCGATCACGGCCGATGAATTTCGTGAACGGCTGCAGCACGCCCAAAAACTGATGTCGGACTTGGCGCCGAGCTACGACGCTCTGTTCCTTGCTCCCGGGACTTCCCTCTACTACTTCACCGGCATCCGCTGGGGAATCAGCGAGCGCCTGCTTGCCCTCGTGCTTCCGCGCACGGGCAAACCCATACTTGTCGTGCCGGGGTTTGAAGAAGGGCGCCTGCGCGAGAAGTTGCTGTTCCCGGCGGAAGTCCGCGTATGGCAGGAGGATGAGAGTCCGACGAAGATCGCGGCGGCGGCTCTGGGCGATCGCGGGATTCGAACGGGACGCGTGGGCGTGGAAGAAACCGCGCCGTTCATGTTTTTCGATCATCTGCGCGGGGCGGCTCCGGGATTCGAATGTGTTTCCGCCGACGCGGTGACCATCGCGTGCCGCGGACGCAAGTCGGCGCAGGAACTTGAGCTGATGCGGCTGGCCTGCGAAGCAACCTGCAATGTTTTTCGCGCGGTATTCGCTTCGCTGAAGGACGGCATGTCACAGGAGGACATCGGCAAGCTGGTGGAGGGTGGTTTTTCGAAAATGGGTTTGCCCGGCGGAGCGCTGGTTCTACTGGGCGCGTCCGCGGCGCTGCCGCACGGTACGATCAAGCCGCAAAAACTGAAAGATGGCGATGTGGTGCTGATCGACGGCGGCTGCTCGGTGGCCGGCTACCAATCGGACGTGACGCGCACGGGGATCTTCGGCAAGGCACCGGAAAAAGTGGCGCGCGTTTACGAAATCGTCCGCAAAGCGCAGGATGCCGCTCTCGATGCGGCGCGGGCTGGACGGCTATCGGGCACAGTGGATGACGGCGCGCGCAAGGTGGTCACCGACGCGGGCTACGGACCAGACTACAAATACTTCACGCACCGCCTCGGTCATGGCATCGGACTCGACGGGCACGAGCATCCCTATCTCGTTCGTGGAAGCAAGACGGTGCTTGAGCCGGGCATGACATTTTCGAATGAGCCAGGGATTTACATTCCTGGTGAATTCGGGATGCGCTGCGAAGACGACATGGTCATTGCCGCGGACGGGCCGGCGCAACTTTTGACGCCGGAATTTCCGGTTTCGCTGGAGAAGCCGCTGGGGTGAGGCAGTTGTCAGTTTTTAGTTTTTAGTTGGCGGAGAAAACAAGCGGATCGGCTAGGCTTCTGGCTTCTTGCTTCTGGCTTCTTGCTTCTGGCTTCTTGCTTCTTGCTTCTTGCTTCTTGGGCGAAAATCCTCGGCGCGCGGGGATTCTCGCAGCACGTTTCCGCGCTGAAACCTTTCAATGAGTGCGTGAGAAGGAAATTATTGGGATTGCCGGTGGGACTCGCAGAATTCGACAATGCGCTGCTCGGCCCAGAAGCGCTCGCTTCCGGAGTGTTTCGAAATGAAGCCGCAATGGCCGCCGTGTTGGGGCGCGACAAACTGGATGGCGGGATTCTGGTTGATTTTGGCGGTTAACAATGAGCCGTAGGGGACGAAAGGGTCATCCTGCGCGGTGATCAAGAGCATGGGCACGCGGATCTGCGCCCCGACGCGTTTCGCTCCAACGTGGTCGTAATAGTCCTGCGCGTCGCGATAGCCGAACTGCGGCGCGGTAATGACATCATCGAACTGGCGAACGGTTCGAACCGGTGGCAGACCGTTGAGCTTGTAACGCCCCGGAAAGAGCTTTTGTTTTCTGGCGTAACGGGACATCAGGCCATTCACAAAGTGCCGCTGGTAAAGATAGTTGTCCACGCGCTCGAGCGCGTCTGCGCAAGCAGCAAGGTCAAGGGCCGGACACACCGCGCAGACACCGCGCAGCGCCTTGGGCACGGCTGCACCAAACTCTCCGGCCATCTTGGTCACCAGGTTTCCACCCATCGAGTAGCCGGTGAAGAAGATCTGCTCGAAACCATCGCCACTTGACAGCTCTTCGAAGACGGTCCGGTAGTCCCCGCTCATGCCGGAGTTGTACAAGGTGGGAGTCAATGCTTCGGTGCCGCCGCAATTCCGCTGGTTCATGCGCACGACGTGGAAACCGCGATGGAAGGCCTTCTCCGCGATGCCGCGCACGTAATTCGAATCGCTCGAACCCTCGAGTCCGTGCACGACTACGATTATTGGCACGCCTTTCCGCTTGCCGGGTTGCCAGTGGCAATGTCCGAGCAACCGGGATTCCGGATCGACCTGAAACAGCCTGACTTCGGCGGGCGGGATATCGAACCGCCTGGGCACAAAAGCCGAGGCGATGGTCATGGCGTGGCCGTTTTTCAATAGTCGATGTGGCTCAAACGGAGGGGTATCGGGTTCCACGGAAAGACTGTATTTCACGAAGGCAGTGCAGACAAGCTCAAGCTATTGGTTCCAAGTAGGCAAACAAGCCTGTTTGGGAGTGGTTATCGGCATCCGCAGGTTCTCGGCAGGGCATCGCGCTAGGTTTGGCCGCAGATGCCGCCGCTCTGCGTTGCCAAATGACTTCTGGCGGGGAGAATTTTTCACCGGCGGTGGGTTGTCTATATGAATTTCTATAGTAATTTACATACTGATTTCTGTATTTTCTGAAATTATTCCCGAGTTTTATAAATAAAGTCATTTTTATCATGGCTTTACAAGTTGAGGACATTGGTCTATAAATTGCCCAACCTGCTGCATAGTGCTTTAGTCGGGCTCAATTTCTGGGCATTGGGTTCGATGGTCGTTTAATTAGGTCTGCTCGTTTCCAAGAACTGGAAAAGCCGACCACGCGAGTGGTCCATTCGAGAAAGCCTTCGGCCAGGTGTTGTCTAGCCCGAGGGGCCTCTCTTGATTTGTGTTTGGAAGTTTGAAGGGGAATGGGGAGATTTGGCAGGCTCGCTGCCTCAGGAGAAAAGCATAGAAATGAAAAGACTTACGTATATTTTGCTGATTGGAGTCTTGGCCCTTAGCGTGGGGAGTGGAAACGTTTTCGCCCAGGCTACCGCTAGCGTCGCGATTCAGGGAACGGTCACGGACAAGTCGGGCGCAGTGGTGTCCGGGGCTCAGGTGGTGGCGAAGAATAAGGCCACCGATCTGACCCGAACGGCAACCACGTCGGAGACTGGGTACTACCGGTTTGAATTGCTACCGGTGGGCACCTACACCGTGACCGTCACCAAGACTGGCTTCGGAACAGTGGCGCAGACGGTCGAAACATTGATCGGCCAAGTTGCCACAGTTAACGCAGAACTGAAGCCAGGGGCGACGAGTGAAGTGATTGAAGTAACGAGCGAGGCACCGCTCGTTGATCAACTGAAGACGAGCGTGAGCCAAACGATTACGCCTAGCGAGGTCGAAGAATTGCCGTTATTGGGCCGCGACGTGGCCAACCTGGCGTATCTTGCGCCTGGCGTGAAGGCCACGGATTCGTATGACCCGACCAAGAACCGCTATGCCATTCTCTCTGTAAATGGGCAGAGCGGCCGCAACGTCAACGTGACCATCAATGGCGTCGACAACAAAGACAACACTGTCGGCGGCCCCGTGATGCAGCTTCCCCTCGAGGCTGTCCAAGAATTCGTGATTAGCACGCAGCGTTTCTCGGCGGCCAATGGACGCTCCGAAGGCGCGGCCATCAACATGATTACGAAGTCCGGTACAAACAACTATCACGGCTCGGCATTTGGGTTCTTCCGGGAACAGCAGTTCAACGCGGAAAACTTCTATGAGAAGCAACCGGGGGGGCAAAAGGGTCCGTACAGCCGCCAGTTCTTTGGCGGATCCGTCGGCGGCCCGATCGCCAAGGACAAACTCTTCGGTTTCTTCGCATTCGAGAGGCAGCGTGAGCACACCAGTATATCGGAAGATTCGCTTGCCCTTTCGGAATTGCAGGCCGCCCAGACCGCGGGCTTGGCGGCGCAGCCGTCAGCAGTCATCCCGAGGCCATTTTTCGAGAATCGATACAACGGCCGCTTGGACTACAGGTTCAACGACCGCGAGACCGCCTACCTCAGTTACACCTCGCAGGCCAACGATAGCCTGAACGATCAATCAAACCAGACTGGTGACCTGACGGAAGGCAATTTCACCAAGAACCACTTGCAGGCAGCTAACTTTACGCTGAACTCGGTTCTTTCCAATTCACTGGTCAACAGTTTTTTGGTTGGATACCAGTATTGGAACAACGTGATCGACAGCACCCTTAAGGTACCTCTGGTGACCTTCCCAGACGCTTCGTTCGGCACCAACGGGAACGTTCCGCAACAGTCCTATCAGCGCAAATTCCAATTCCGAGACGACATCACCAAGACCTACGGTCGGCATACGTTGGCTGGGGGAGTCGACTACATCTATAATCCGCGGCTCGGAGGATTCTTCGAATCCAACTCAACGCTGGAAGTCGACTTCGGAAAGGACCCGAGTTGCATTCTCGCAACAGTCGACAATAATACAACCAAATGCGGCCCTTCGTATTTCCCGCAGAAGTTTGCAACACCTGGGGCGGTGATTGGCATGTCGGCCAGCGCAGGGAATCCCTATTTCGATATGCCGGGCGGGACCAAACAGTTGGGTCTCTACTTTCAAGACGATTGGAAGGTCACCAGCAGACTCAGCTTGAACTTAGGAGTGCGTTGGGACAAGGATTTCAACCTTGTCGGCGCAAGCGCGATTGCCAAGAGCAGAACCTTTCTGGAACTCCAGGCGATTAACAGCCCCTACGCTGTACTTTCGCACGACGACAACCATGACTTCAGCCCGCGCGTCGGCTTTGCCTACGACCTCACCGGTCAGGGTAAGCACATTCTGCGTGGCGGCTATGGATTGTACTTTGGCAACATCTTCCAGAACATACCGCTCTTCATGATTCAGCAGGCCAATCCGACGATCTATCAGGGCTTGTTCTCGCTCACTAAACCAACCGACATGGTCCCGGGAACAGGTAAGACTCTGGGCAAATGGGCCTATGGCGTGGACCAGAATCCGACGATTCCGCCGCCACTGACGTCATTGGTTGATGGCGCTACAGGTCGTTTGATGGACCCGAAGTATCGCAACCCGGTTTCCCAGCAATTTAACTTCGGATATCAATGGGCCGCGACGAAGAACTCGGTCGTCGAAATCGAATATGTCCACGAACTTGGCCTGCATGAAAACAAGACCGTGAATATAAACCCAAGCATCGCAACAGGCATCGGAACTGATTCCAAAGGCAATCAGTTCGTCATAACAGCGCGTCCCCTTTCGGCTGCTTTTGCCGCAGCAGGCGTGCCAGTTCTTGGCCGGGTCATGGATGAACAGTCCGTCAACCGCTCGCGCTATGACGGATTGAATTTCAGCTACCGCCAGCACATGACGAAGCATTTCAGTCTGAATGCCAACTACACCCTTTCCCGCGCCATGGGATGGGGAGTCGAATCCGGGAGTCCGGATTCATCCTCAGGGTTCCGGAACTACCCGCATGACCCGCTCAACATATGGGATCCCCGGGACTTCGGGCCGACAAACAATGATGAACGCCATCACATCTCGCTCAGCGGCATCGTTCAGTTGCCCTTGGGATTCCAGGTGGCGCCAATCGTTTCTTATGGCTCGGCGCGCCCCTATGACCTGAGGTCGGGTTTCGATGTGCTGGCACGCGCTGATCCGACAAACTACACGGCAATCAGCACCGATGTCGCTGCATTCAACTGCTTGGCCGCCGGAACTTGCCATCAGGCCGGTTATGACACCGTTCGAGGCGATCCGTTCTTCCAGATGGATATGCGGGTCGCCAAGAACATCCGGCTACGTGAGGGTTGGAACCTCCAGCTCATCTTCCAGGCGTTTGACCTGACGAATAAGACCAACTTCGGAAGTAACTTCCACAATACGAATACCTCGGGATCGTTAATGAAGCCCGAGGGCTTCATTAACCCGAGCAGTTCGTTTACTCCTCGCGCGTTCAGCGGTGAATTCGGCGCCCGGTTCACGTTCTAAACGGGCGGACTCGTCGAAACTAACAACTGGCGCCGGGGCTGGCTCAAGTGAGTCAGCCCCGGTTTTTCTTTTTGGCAAGGCTGAGTTGTACCGCTATGCAACGAGGCCATTCCAAAGGCGTTTCCGCTGTTGTTCGAAGATTTTGCCACTCAACTTGACCGGAATCGCAATGCCCCTTAGAATTGAAGATTCACGGTGATGCATTTTTTCAATTTGATGAAGTTGTCTGCCAGCCCAGCGGGGACCCGCTGGGCTGCGCTGCTTTATGGCGCCTGTTTGCGTACGCCCAATGTTTTTGCGTGAGGATGGAATGATGGACGGTCCGATAGCCGAGGGTCTTACCTTTGACGACGTGCTGCTTCTGCCGGGCAAGTCGTCGGTGCTGCCGACCGAGGTCGACACCGCCACGAACTTCGCGCGCAAGCTGAAGGTGAACATCCCGCTGGCCTCCGCGGCCATGGACACGGTCACGGAATCGCGCCTGGCCATCGCCATCGCGCGGCAGGGCGGCATCGGGATGGTGCACCGCAACATGCCCATCGACCGGCAGGGCGAGGAAGTCGACCGGGTGAAGCGCTCGGAAAGCGGGATGATCGTTGACCCGGTCACCATCTCTCCGGACATCACGCTGCGGCAGGCGCTGGAGATCATGACGAAATACAAGATCTCCGGGCTTCCCGTTACCCGGGGGATGCGGCTGACCGGAATTCTGACCAACCGCGACCTGCGATTTGAAAAGAATCATTCGCAACTGGTGAGCTCGGTGATGACGAAAGAGAATCTCGTGACCGTACCCGTGGGCACGACGTTGGAAGAAGCCGAGCGCATCCTGCAAAAGCACCGCATCGAGAAACTCCTCGTTGTCGATCAGGACTTCAACCTGAAGGGCCTCATCACCGTCAAAGACATCCAGAAGAAACTGGAATATCCCCGCGCAGCGAAAGACGAGCACGGCCGATTGCGCGTGGGCGCCGCCGTGGGGGCGACGGGCGATTTTCTCGAACGGGCCGTGGAAATGTCGAAGGCGAAAGCCGACGTGCTGGCCATCGACACGGCGCACGGCCACTCCGAGCGAGTGATGGAAGCGATTAAGGCGATTCGGCGGCGCTTGCCGGAAATGCAGCTCGTTGCCGGCAACGTAGCCACTTACGAAGGCGCGAAGGAACTGATTTCGCTGGGCATTGATGGACTGAAAGTGGGCATCGGACCGGGCTCTATCTGCACGACGCGCGTGGTCACTGGGGCGGGCGTGCCGCAATTGACCGCCATCATGGAATCCGCAAGGGCCGCGAAGGGCACGGACGTGGCCATCATTGCCGACGGCGGCATCAAGTATTCGGGCGACATTTCGAAAGCGCTGGCGGCAGGCGCATCGTGCGTGATGATCGGCAGCCTTTTTGCCGGGACCGAGGAGTCTCCGGGAGAAACGATTCTCTACCAAGGCCGCACGTTCAAGTCTTACCGTGGGATGGGTTCGACCGGCGCGATGGAATCGGGCTCGGACCGCTACGCGCTGGTTCAGGACATCGAGGAACGCAGCAAGTCCGTGCCTGAGGGCGTCGAAGGACGCGTACCCTATAAAGGCCAGCTTGGCGCACTGACGGATCAACT
>WNFK01228809.1_pt1 | contig 11703 bp, 4 predicted proteins | sample 5400281 | NCBI WGS metagenome assembly WNFK01 (sample SAMN13153350, study PRJNA577476) | soil metagenome | isolation source: 20 cm soil on Douglas fir-dominated hillslope | place: USA:California | collected 2013-09-17
CCTTCGAAAAAGCAGACGCTTTACTCCGATACCTTGGCGTCCTATTTCTCAGCCGGGTACGGCTCATTGTTATTGATGAAGCACACATGGTCGAGCAAAACGTCTCGAGAGTGGGAGATTTAGAAAGCGGTGCTTCACGGGCTTACCGTCTCGAGCAACTCGGAACGAGGCTATTGCATGCCCAAGACAATTATCACTTTCGGCTAGTCGCGCTTTCGGCCGTTGCGGCCGGGGCCGCACCCGCATTGGCACGATGGATCAGCGGAAGCTCGGATGCACTCCCAACTACGTCTCACCATCGCAGCACTCGTCAGATGTTAGGTCGCTTGGAAGTCAGCGCGCGCGGCAATTTCACAATCACTTATGATCTTATGGATGGCCGTTCACTTAACTTCGAGGATGAAAGGCGCGAGGATAGCCCTTATGTTCGAGCTCCCTTTCCAGCTTTGCCAGGGGGAGTTCCTAACATGGCTCAACCAGAAGCAGCAATGAAGGTTCCCACATTATGGGCCGCGATTCACTTAGCATCAGAACGGCCTGACGGATCACGTCCCTCGGTACTCATATCGCTATCGCAGCACGTCGAGTCATTTGCAAGGACCTGTGCAGATCAACTCGACGCATGGCCAGCAGATACTTTGCCACCCTATACCGCGAGGGGCAACACAGATGAGAAGTGGACTAGATGTCTTGCCAGCGCTGCCGACTACTTCACGACAGCCTCGGTCGAATACCGTTTGCTCGAGCGTGGCATTGCAGTTCACCACGGCAAAATGCCAAGCCTGTTAGCGCGACGTCTCAAGGCTGTAATTGATTCTGGTTATGTACGCGTCATAATCGCCACATCTACTCTATCTGAGGGCGTCAACATTCCCGTCAATTACCTTCTAATCCCAAACGTCTATAGAGGCCAAGCTCCCTTCAGCGTTCAAGAGTTCAGTAATCTCATCGGAAGAGTCGGTCGGCCTGGTGTATCTACTGAGGGTCATGCATTTGTCATGCTTCCCGAGCGAGCTCGTACGCCAAGTGGCGGCCTCACAGCCACGAGGAGCCGACAATGGCTCGGGTATGAACACTTGAAGACCGCTATGCAGGAGACCCTACTCACTCTCGGTCAACACCAACCACTGGATGCCGCTTCAAGCTCTCTTTCGCATCTCTTGCTCGCCTTGGAAGACGCGTGGCGTAAGTTGACAGGGAATGCTTCGCTAGAGCAGTTCACAGAATGGCTGGAACGTACGGCTGTATCTGAAGGTTCAGACAACATTCCTGCTCTTAGCCTGCTTGACTCGCTGGATACCTTTCTGTTGGCTGCAATCCAAGAGGTCGAGGAGTTGCGCGGCGCCGATATTACCGGTGATGTACTTGAGACTGAACTAATCAGCATCTGGCGACGCACCTACGCATTTGCATCGGCGACTGATGAAGAACGTCTTCGTGGCATTTGGCTCGGGCGAGGACGTTCGATTAAGGAACGTTATCCTGACGCAAGACAACGTAGACAGATCTACAAGACCAGTCTTTCGCCACGTTCAGCGCTGGTACTGCTGGACCAAGCCGATCTCGTAAATAACAAATTGTTGGAGGGCACTGAGTATGCCGCAAGGATCACCGACCAACGTTTAGCTTTCAAAAACGACGTGCTCGGCCTGTTGTCCCGGATCCCCTCTTTTCGCCTTGACCCGGGTGTGGGCAGTGGAAGAAATCTGGTTGACTGGACTACGTTGCTTCGATGGTGGCTGGCAAAAGATACGCTCATCAGACAACCCCGGCCAAATCAAATAACCAAATGGTACCAGTTTGTTGCACAGAACTTCATCTATCGAGGGGCTTGGGGGGTCGGTAGTATTCTTGGTTTACTCTTGGATTTGGGGGAAGGCGATCAGCCAGTGAGGGCTCTGGAGATTGAGGATTGGCCCCGGAGTGGCCTGCCTTGGATTGCATTTTGGCTCAAGGAACTCCTCGCTTGGGGAACACTAGATCCGGTGGCGGCATTCTTACTCGCGCGCGGCAATAGACTCGATCGACCCCAAGCGGAAAGTGAAGCGCAGGGGTACTATGCACAAGCGTCAGATCTCAACCCAAACGATCAGCTCGATCCACGTCGCATTGCTTCTTGGATGCAAACTCAGGGCTTTCAGCCTCAGACCTCATCTTCTGTCCGGGAGTTTGTCGTTGACGCGCATTTAGAACGGGAAGTGGATGCGTTCACAATGCAGCGTCTAATGGTGTCGCCACTCGATGATGGATACGATCTACTCTGGATTGATCCTGCGGGATACGTCGTAGCGCGCAGTGCAATGCCCGAGACTTGGTCGGAAATTCCTTCGGGCTATGACTTTGAACTGAATGTCCTTAACTCAACTGTTTCGGCTCGGCCGTATCTTCCGTACTTCGAACGTGAATAGTTATAGCCTTGAACCGTCACGCTTTGGCACCAAGAATGTCTAGGCCGACCTAGTAATGCAACCATTTCTTGACCGTTTCAGTGCATGGTCTTACTCTCTGTTCAATGCGCAAATATCTCCCGCTTGTGCTGCTTGCGATCCTCACGTTGGGTTGGGAGTTCGCTGTTCAATTCAGCACGTTCGTTACTCTGGCAGCAACGCTTCGAAACCACGGGCAAGGCGGTGCAATGTTGGCGGACTTTCTTCTTTCGCCGATTGTACGACTAGCTTTAATCGCTGCTTGTTTTTTTCTCGGCTATAGAGTTTATAAAGTTAGCGGATCAACACCAAATGATTTGCCACACAACGCCTTGCAAACGCCAAGCAATAACCCGACCAATGAATTCAAACTTCACAATGAAGCAAACCCGTCTCAATTACAGTCTGTAGTTGTGAATATGCCCGGCGCTCAGCCGGCGCCGGAGAGATCGGAGTCGACTCCTAAACTGAACTTTGAATGTATCCGCGCAGGGTTCGTAGATGTAGAAATCGACACGAACACATTTGAGATTCTTCTTACTTCAAATCATGGCATGAAGTGTAAAGCGGTTGTTATCGATTTCCGGAGGAACACCGATGAAAGCAAGGTGGACTCGATACCGATCCGCACCATTGCTGAGCTTCGGGGCCGAAACGGCCAATCGTTGTCGATTAACGAGTGTCGCTGGCTTGAACATGATGAGAAGAATAGACGAAGCGCGACCGTTTCGTTCGGGAGACTAGATACAAAACGACTAGCGATCGTTTTAGGAATCAGCAACAATCACGTCTATACATACGAGGGTCGTTATGTAAAGGCTGCACGTATTGGGCATGTTTGGGTCTACGAATTCAAAAAACAACTACAGGAATTATCAGAAGCGGTGTACGACGTTGAGATTTGGTTAGCTGGGTCGTATGGCGGAAAGGTCATCGTGGATGATCATTTTGGGTTTGAGCTGATACGCGGCTCAGAGCTGCAGGACAGTATTTTTCGAAAGAAAAATCCGTGTTTGCTCTTACCGGGAGTTCAGCCAAACAAAGCTGAACGAATTAGAGAGCTAAGTAGTTTCGCCGAACAAGGAGACCAAATAATAACTTATGGCAAGGGCACCGAGGTTGACTGGCCGAAAGCAAGAGAGTGGGCAAAGCAAGTGGAAGCATACATCTGGGAGCATGTAAGCGAGGTATCCGCTGCGTACTTTTCTCTCGAAACACGAGAACATGCGTATCCTGGCGGGGCCGTAAACAGAGTCTATGTTGATTGGGTGTATACACGTATACGGAGAATCGCAGAAATCGCGGCCGAAGTTCGTAAGGAATCTCAATGAATAAAGCAAATGAACTTTGGCAATTGAACCCTAGTTTTGTCGCACAACGACTCCGCGAAACGAATTTAAGGATGGGCTAAGATGGTGGCGGGACGTGTGATACTAAACCAGCCGAAGCGACACCTTGACGACCACTAGCCGCATAAACACTGGCTTATATCGTTTCGTAAGACTAGGTAATGACACAATCACGCGACTTAAAATCCGTTGTCCGTAAGGACGTGCCGGTTCGACTCCCGCCCTGGGCACCAATCATTTCAACAAATACTGAGTGTCGCGTCATTAGACGTCAAAAAACACCGAAATATGAGTCCGTTGGGAGGCTAAACCAGTTTTCAGCGTCTGTCGCTTGGGCATCGATATTTTCACCGATTGAACTTACCTAGAGCTCTCAGGCAATTGCTCGCAGTCGCCGCTCTCCGGAGAGTGCGTCCTCCTCGTTGTGTGCTTCGGCCGACAACGAAGGCGATCGCTGTGCCCAGCGCACAGCGTTTCCCCTGAAGTGAAACTCGACTTTATGCGAGAGTCGCCCCGGCTCCTCGAGCGGCGCGGCGCTCTACCCACTCGTATACCATTGGTAAAATCACGATCTTGATCGGGCGCGTCACCAGTCCTCCGACCACCACAATCGCCAGCGGCTTCTCGATTTCGGCTCCGGTCCCCGACGAAATGATGAAGGGAATCAAACTGATGCTGCCGATCAGTGCGCTCAACAGTTCCGCTCTCAGGCGTACGCTCGCGCCGGTGATCACCGCCTCGTCCAACTCCATGCCTAAACTGCGCAGCTTGTTGATATAAGACACCATCACCATGCCGTTTTGCACCGCGACCCCAAACACGGCAATAAATCCGACGATCGCCGGTACGCTCAACGGAAACCCGGAAATCAGGAGGAACATGGTGCTGCCAACAAGCGCAATCGGTATGTTGAAGATGATGGTCAGCGTGTTGCGCAAAGAATTGAAGCAGGCATAGATCAGCACGAATACAAGCAACAGGGAGATTGGTATGGCAATCAGCAGCCTGCGCACAGCCTTTTGCTGGTTTTCGAATTGGCCACCCCAGGTGATGAAGTAGCCGGGCGGAGTTTTTACCTGTGCGGCCACGCTCGTCTGCGCGTCGTGAACAAAACTGCCGATGTCGCGTCCCTTTACATTGCACATCACCACCACCCGTCGCAAAGAGTTCTCGCGGCTGACAACCGAATCGCCACTCGACAGGTGAAACGTTGCCAACTGACCGAGCGGGATGCGTCCGCCAACTGGTGCGGCAATGAGAATGTCGTTGAGTTTTTCTACCTGATTACGATAGCCCTCTTTCAGACGCACAAAGATCGCAAACCGGCGCTGGCCTTCGAGCACATCCGTGGCTTCGTCGCCGCCGATGGCAATCTTGGCTACTTCAAGCACGCCACCGATGTTCAGACCGTAACGCGCAATCTTGTCCCGGTCGAGTTCGATCTCCAGATGTTCCTCGCCGGCAACCTGCTCAACCGCCAGATCTTCGACGCCACGAACGCGCGACATCGCGTCGCGAACCTGTTTGCCGATCTGGCGCAGAGTGCCCTGGTCTTCACCAAAGATCTTGACGGCGATTTGCGCATTAATACCCGATATCAGTTCGTCGTTGCGGGTTTGGATAACCTGCGAAAAGTTGAACTGAACTCCGGGGAAACCTTCAACTCGACGGCGCATGGCATCGACCAACTCGTCTTTGGTCTTTGCGGTGGTCCATTGGCCTTTCGGTTTCAGGCGAACGTATATTTCGTCATTGCTGACACTTTCAGGATCCCCGCCCAATTCAGCGCGGCCGATCTTGGCGACGACGGTTATGACTTCGGGAAACTGGCGCAGGGTCTTTTCGATCTGGGTCGAAATCTCGATGGCTCGCGAAAGTGAAATGCTCGCAGGCATCGTGGCACGCACCAGCATATTGCCTTCGTCGATGGTGGGCAGAAACTCGCTACCAAGAATGTAGACATCCGCCACGCTCCAGACAATCAATCCCGCCGCAATAGCGAGCACGATATAGCGGTGAGCGATCGCCCACTTGAGGACCGGCACATAGATTCGTTTGAAGAATCCAATAATCGGATTTGTGCGCACCTTGCCCTGCTTGAGTCGCAGCCATAAGGCGCACAGCATCGGCGCAATGCACAACGCCATTAGCATGGATCCAATCATCGAAAATGTGACCGCGAGGGCAAGCGGTTTGAACAATTTGCCTTCAATGCCCTGAAGCGTAAAAACGGGAAGAAAGACGGCGATCACAATCAGGATTGCGAAGAACATCGGTCGACCGATTTCCTGGGCCGCTACCAGAATGGCCGCCTGCATGGAGTGTTCTCGGTGTTCCTCGAGATGGCGATAAATGTTTTCGACCATCACGACCGTTGCATCGACCATCATGCCGATGCTTATCGCCAGACCGCCCAACGACGTGAGGTTTGCGGATAGTCCCTCATACCACATCAGGATGAAGGCAACGAGCATACAGAAAGGTATGGCTGCAGACGTGATCAACGAACTACGGAAGTCGCCAAGCAGCAAAATCAAAATCAGCAACACCAGCAACTCACCTTCGATGAGTGATTCGACCACCGTATGTACGCTGTTATCAACCAGCTCGGCTTGATCGTAAAAGTCAACGATACTCACGTCTTGCGGTAAGGCCTTATTGATCTCGGCGACTTTCTCCTTGATGCGCTGGATAACCTGTTTCGTGTTTTCATTGATTCGTTTCAGGACGATTCCGGTCACGACTTCGCCCTGACCGTCCTTAGTAACTGCTCCCTGTCGTATCTCGCTTCCAATCTCGACTCTGGCGACGTCGCTGACGCGGATGGGTGTTCCGTTGCGTGAATCGAGGACGATGTTGTTGATGTCTTCAATATCTTTGACCAGTCCCAAACCACGCACGACATACTGTTCGTCGCCATGTTCAATAAAGTTCGCTCCGGTGTTTTGATTATTGGCCTGAATAGCGACGAAGAGAGCCTTCAGCGTGATGTTGTAGTTGACCAGCGCCTGTTGATCGGTGATGACCTGATACTGCTTGACGTCTCCGCCGAAGCTCAATACATCGGCGACGCCGGGCACTGTGCGCAGTTGTAACTTGACCACCCAATCCTGAATAGTGCGGAGTTCCTGATTGCTCTTGCCCTTGCCGACGATTTGATAGAGATAGATCTGGCCGGTTCCGGTTGTGATGGGCCCCATCTGAGGTTCGAACCCGGCGGGGATGTGATCTTTGGCCGACGAGAGGCGCTCAAATACCTGCTGACGGGCGAAGTAAAGATCGGTATCGTCGGTGAAAAAAACCGTAACCACCGACAACCCAAACTTGGATTGCGATTCTACTCGCACTACTCCAGAAATCCCGTTCATTTCATTTTCGATCGGGAAGGTTATGAGTTGCTCGACTTCCTGTGGCGCGAGGCCTTGTGCTTCAGTGTCGATTTCGACCTGCACCGGTGTGACGTCAGGAAAGGCGTCGACGTTCAAGCGGTTGAGCGCGAGAATGCCGCCTGCCACGATGAGCATCGAAACGACGGCCACAAGCAATCGCTCGCGGTAAAAGAAGGCAATGAAGTTGTCGGTCATAGGCGCAATTCTGTGATTTGCAAACCGGTAACCCTCAGGCTGTCTGAACTCAAATCACCGAGCCAGTAGTCCTAGTTGACGCAGTCCGCTCTACTACTCAGGTTTGCTTTGCTGCAGTAACAGGTAGTTACCCTTAACTACCACCTTATCGCCGGCAACCAACCCGTCGATAATTTCAACTTGATCGTTTCCCTTTATCCCCGCAGTTACCACACGCTTTTTGTAGCCGGTGCCTTCCGCCACAAAGACAACGCTTTTTCCGCCGTCGTCCAGCACCGCCGACTGTGGGACCGAGATTGCGCTGCGATTAACGTCGGTGATTATTTCGACGTTTGCAAACATGTCGGGTTTAAGTCTGCCATCGGGGTTCGGGACTTCGGTGCGGACCTTAACGCTTCGCGTGTCCGGGTCCACCACGCTGAAAACCAGGATGACCCTTCCTGAAAAGGTCGATCCAGGAAAGGCAGGCACTGTTAACTTAACTTCCTGGCCGTATTTCACTCGCTCCAGGTCTTTTTCAAACACGTTGGCGTCAATCCAGACTCGCGAAATGTCGATAATCTTGAAGAGGTTCGCATCCGGCCCGACGGTGGCACCGATGGTGGCATTGCGTTCGACTACGATTCCGTCAATTGGAGAGTTAAGTGAAAAGACCGCGGCCAGATCCGCCTTGGTGCTCAGCGCATCAATAGCGGAATCTTTCAAACCCAGTATGAGCAAGTGACGGCGAGTGGCTGTGAGCGCGGCTTTCGTTCCGGCGATAGAGCTTGCTGTTGCCGCCTTCGCCACCTCCAGATCATGCTCGGCAGTCTGAAGATTTTTTCCGGGTGCGATGGTTTTCTCAAAGAGCACTTTAGTGCGGTCATAGGTTTCCTGTGCGAGTTTGACTTCGGCCGCGGCAGTGCGGCGCGCGTTCTCAGCATCAGCAAGTGCCTTGAGATAGTCAGACTCAGCCTGATCAATGTCTGCCGATTCAAGCTCGGCCAGCTTTTGCCCTTTCTTAACCCTGCTGCCCTGTCCCGCGTAGAGACGGACTAGTCTTCCTTGATTGACTGGGCCAATGACGGCGATGCGGTTCTCCGGTACCAGGATCTTTCCTGTCGCGTTTATCATCCCGGCGATCGGCTGCGGCGTGACTGTTTCCGTTTCTATTGCATGGCTCGATGCAGATTCCGCCGTCGTTGGGCTCGCTTGCACGTTGGCCGGGTTCGCGGAAGCATTCGTAGACCTCTTGCAACTTCCGCATACGAACGTGACAACAATCGTGAGAATTAACAGGGTATGAACAGTTCTTCGGTCGAACATTTCTCGTATCCTTCCACTGCCTCGCTTACTTTTGGAGCGGCGTTGCGGTTGCCAGCTCGAGATCAAGCAGCGACAGCTGGTAATCAAAAAGTGTCTGGTAATAACTGGCGAGCGTGTCACGTCGCGTTCGGATCGCATCCAGCAAGTCAAGTGTTGAACTCTCTCCGGCCCTTAAAGCAACCTCAGTTAGGTTCTGAATGTCATCGACCTTCGTGAGTACACCAGTGCGGTAAAGCTCAACTCGTCGCTTCTGCATTTCGAAAGTGACCAGCGCCTTGTCCACATCGCTCAGCACTTGATTGGTAATCAGCCGCTCCTGGTTTTGCGCTTTCTCCCTTTCGATCAGGGCTTTCGCACGCTCGCCCTGATTGCGGTTGGAGGTTGGTAGCGTGATGCCGGCACCGAAAAAGAAGGTGCTGGTGGCGCTCGGAACCTGCTCAATGCCGGCGCCAAGCGTGAGATCGGGGATGCGCTGAGCGTTTTGTAAGCGAATGGAAGCGTTGGCAGCGCGCTCACTGAGTTGCGCTGCCTTCAAGTCTGGCCGAGCCGCAAGTGATTTGTCCCTCAGATCAACGAGCGCGAAGTCGTAGGGTTGATAGTCGAGCGTTCCGTCGACGTCGATATCCATCGTTCGATAATCACCGCCCAGCGTTACTCGCAGATCACGAACGGCGACTTCGTGCTCTCGCTCGGAGTTGGCTACGTCCGTATCGAACTTTAGCTTTTCAACTTCGAGTCGCTTCAAATCCAACCCGGAAATCTCGCCGACCTGGTAAAGCTCGGTCGTATGCTTGATCGTTTCATCAAATGTTTTCTGGTTCTCCTTTGCCAGGTTGAGCAACGACCCGGTCAAAAGCACGGTATAGAACTTCCTTTTCAAGTCGTTGGTGAGTTGCCACACCGCCATTTCAAACTGGCCTCGGACCAGATCGGCATTTGCATTGGCCGCATCGATTCGCTTGCTTCGCTTTCCGCCCAATTCGAAGGTTTGAGAAAGACCGTAATCGTACGTCTGCTCTTTGATAAGTGGTCCGCTGAGATTGAACGGCAGGTCTGAGAAAGCGATGCTCAGTTGTGGGTTCGGCCGGAGCCGCGCAGTCAGCTTCTCGGCCTCAGCAGTGTCGATGTCATAGTGAGCTGCAACCAACTGAAGATTCTGCAGCATGAAGATCTGCACGGCATCTGAGAGCGTGATGGACCGCTTTGCTGCCGGCGCTGGCGTTTGCGGCTGGGCCTGGAGCTTCGCCGAGATGTTGATTCCCTTCAAGGGTCCTGGTGACTTTTCTTGGGCCGCTGTCCCATGAACGGTTATTGCGAGCAAGACCAGGCCGGCCAGATAAGTCGCGCGAAGACTCTTTTGCTGGCGACAGCATCGGTGCAATCTGCGCTCGCCGCAAACTACAGAATCGCCGTGCTCAACCCAGCGGCGAAAATAGTTGCGCAGAAACTTGCCCAGATAATCGTTAACGCGCTGGAACATTCGTCCACCTCGCATTCGTCTCGTTGTTTGAATTGTCGTTTGCTGCGCTGGGCGGACCTGCACTGCTAGGTAGAGCAATTAGTTGCAGGCAAGGCAGGCCCGCGCTGGCTGACCATTTTTGGAACCGGTAATGCTAGAACGGAATCTGGTGAGCCGGGCCCACTGAATTAGGCGCAGATGAGAGGCGGCGCGCGACCGGATCGCGGCGTGATTGAAGTTGAGGGATAAGCGACTATCCGTGTGGAAACAAACGTAATCTCCGACAAAGAGATGCGCGCGAACAGCGTTGCCTGGACGAAGCCATCGAACAACTGCCGCTGGAACTGGCACATCGAGCATTCTCCATGAAGAGAATTGCTCTCATCTGAGGACTCTGATCGGCCGGCGTCGCGAATAGCAGCAACGTCTACGTGGCCCGGCGGAACATGGCCGTGACTATGCACTGTCTCCACGAGCGCTCCATAAGCGATCAAGAGGAGCAACACGTAGGTTAGTGCGGCCCGGTAGTTCCTATGCAAGGTACTGATTACCAATTTAGGATTGACGTTCACACAGGCAGATATCTTATTAGAAGCTTCGGATTTAGGCCACCTTACCCGTTTAAGGTGTCGGGCCGCTAATGTTCGTGCTAATCGGTCTCCTCCGAAGCGAGTTGCACCAGAGTATTAGATGAACATGGCGAAAGTTGACGCGCTCCGAGCTATGGCATGATACGCAAGTCATGTTGACGATCTGATATGCGGCCCGGGCCTACCCCGAAAACAGATTGAAGATGGGGCTAAGATGGTGGCGGGACGTGTTGATACAAGACTAGCCGAATAGATACCTTGACGACCGCCAAGCTCGTAAATACTGGTTCGTATCGTTTCGTAAGACTGGGTAATGGCTGATTCATGCGACTTAAAATCCGTTGCCCGGTAACGGAAATCAGCGGCGGGCATTGCATGGCATCGCGCGTCCATTAAACGTCCAATAAGCGTTCCCGTGAGTCCTCTAAGTGCGGTAAAGTGCTATCCCTGCCGCTAAGTTCCGTTGAATTACAATAGGTCGCTTCTCTTTCACGGCGGCGACACGGGTTCGACTCTCGTACGGGACGCCAAACTTGAATCTCCACTCGAAATCTCCCGCAACTAACTGAAAGCTGCTCTTTGAGACAATCCCTTTACGACACCAGCATTTTGATGATCTCGCGGTTGGGCAACAGTTGAGCAATTGCCCCATCAAGATAGCGCTTGGTCATTTCATGATGCGCTTCATCATACGACGCAATGCACTCCGCTGCGACCACCACTTCATAATCGCGCTGATAGGCGTCAATGACCGTGGTACGGACGCAAGCATGGGTATTGATCCCAGCCACGACCAGCATGTCAGGACAGACACGCTTGAGCGTTGCCTCCAGATCGGTCCCAAAGAAGGCGCTGTACCGTTTCTTCACGATAGTCATGTCAGTAGGGCGATGATCGAGTTCCGGCAGGATCTCGCACCCATCGGTGCCGGCAATCGTTACATGCAGGTTGTGCTTCCGCATCTCCAGGAATGCGTCGTGCAGATCCGGG
>WNFK01245460.1_pt1 | contig 11696 bp, 9 predicted proteins | sample 5400281 | NCBI WGS metagenome assembly WNFK01 (sample SAMN13153350, study PRJNA577476) | soil metagenome | isolation source: 20 cm soil on Douglas fir-dominated hillslope | place: USA:California | collected 2013-09-17
GTCGTCGAACTTCTGCCCCCCCTTGCCCGGCGTGACACCGGCGACGATGTTGGTACCGTACGCGAGCATCTGCCGGGCGTGGAAGGAGCCCGCGCTGCCGGTGATGCCCTGGACCACCACGCGGGTGTCCCTGTTGACGAGGATGCTCATGCGCGCTCTCCGGAGTCCTTGAATCTGCCGAGGTCCTGGGGATCCGGGTAGCCCAGCTCGCGGTGGAGCCTGGCGGCGATGCTCTCCGCCTCGCCGCCGTCGCCGCGGCGGTACACCCAACCGATCGGAAACAGATGCCGGACGCCCTTGTCCGCCGTCATCACCCGGACCGCGGGACCCAGCGCGTGCCCAGGCACCCATTGGCCGCCGAAATTGCGCACCAGGACCTCGCCCAGCCAGCAGCCGAGCGCGTCGCGATACTCGTTGTGCGCCGAGAGCCGCCTCGCCAGGTCGTCGACGTAGCGCAGCTCGTCGCGCGCGAAGGTCAGCGCGATGCCGTGCTCGCGCAGGATCGAAACGAAGTGCTCGGCGCTGTCGCGGAAGTCGGCCGCTCCGGGCTTGCCGAGGAGATTGCGGAAGATGGCGGAGACGAAGCCCACTCAGGCCTTGTTGGCGGCGGCGACGGCCTTGCGAGCCGCGTCGCCCAGATCGTCCGCCGGCGTGATGGCGAGACCGCTCTTCGCGAGCAGCGCCTTGCCCTCCTCGACGTTGGTCCCCTCCAGGCGGACCACCAGCGGGACGTCCAGGTGCACCTGCTTGGCGGCGGCGATGATGCCCGCCGCGATCACGTCGCATTTCATGATCCCACCGAAGATGTTCACCAACACCGCCTTCACCTGGGGATCGGAGAGGAGCAGCTTGAACGCGGCTGTGACCTTGGCCTCGTCTGCGCCCCCGCCGACATCGAGAAAGTTGGCCGGCTGCCCGCCCGCGAGCTTGATCATGTCCATGGTGCTCATGGCCAGGCCGGCGCCGTTCACCATGCAGCCGATGTTGCCCTCCAGGCCCACGTAGCTGAGGTCGTGCTCCTTGGCCTGGGCCTCCCGCGGATCCTCCTCGTCCGGGTCGCGCAGCGCGGCCAGGTCCTTGTGCCGGAAGAGCGCGTTGTCGTCGAGGTTGATCTTGGCGTCGAGCGCGAGGACCTCGCCCTGCTTGGTCACCACCAACGGGTTGATCTCCACGATGCTGGCGTCCGTCGCCTCGTACGCGCGGTACATGGCGGTGGCGAAGCTCACGAAGCCGTTGACCGCGGACCCTTTGAGACCCAGGCCGAAGGCGAGGTTCCGCGCTTGGTACCCGGCGAGCCCGACCACCGGATCGATCGCGGCACGGAGGATCTTCTCGGGCTGCTTCGCCGCCACCTCCTCGATCTCCACCCCGCCCTCGCTCGACGCCATGGTCAGGTTGCGGCCGATGGTCCGATCGAGCGTGATGCCGAGGTACAGCTCGCGCGCGATGTCGCAGCCCTCCTCGACATAGACCTTCCGCACTTTCTGGCCCTGGGGACCGGTCTGGTGGGTGACGAGCTGCATGCCCATCATCTTCTTGAAGATCTCGCCCGCTTCCTCGGGGCTCTTGGCCAGCTTCACGCCCCCGCCCTTGCCCCGGCCACCGGCGTGGATCTGCGCCTTCACCACCACGACGCCGTTGCCCCCAGCCATCAGCTCCCGCGCGGCGGTGACGGCCTCCTCCGGCGAATGGACGAGCTTGCCACGGGGGACCGCGACCCCGTAGCCGCGCAGCAGCTCCTTGGCCTGGTACTCGTGGATCTTCATGGCGGCGCCTCAGTAACACCGCGCCGCCCGGCCGCGCAAGCGAAGGTGCGAGCGTGCACGGCCTTTCCACACAGACAGAAGATTTGGTCGTTCCCTCTAGCCGATCTACAAAAAAGCTGCTCTCGATCCTTAGGGGGACTCCTTGTCTTTCCGGCTCTTGCTCGCTGCTCTGCTCCTCGCGCCCGTCGCCGGCGCGATGGAGATGGACGACATGTCCCAGCCACTCGAATGGCACTTCGGCGGCGACGTCAACTACGGCAAGAAGTTCGGCGACGCTGCCACGCCGAACGCGTTCACCCTCGGCAAGATCGACACCATGATCCACGGCCGCCTCTCGCGCACCTTCTCCGTGGTCGCGGAGATCGTCTACGAGGGCGAAGAGAATTTCGGCTTCGACATCGAGCGCGTGATGTTGAACTACGAGCCGAGAAGCTGGTTCCGGCTCTCGATCGGGCGGTTCCACACGCCGGTCGGCTACTGGAACACCGCCTATCACCACGCGCGCTGGATGTACGTCACGACCGAGGCGCCGCTGCTGGCCCGATTCGAGGACGAGGGGGGCCCGCTGCAGGCGCACACCATCGGCGTCCTGGTGCACGGCTCGGTGCCGGTCGGCTCGATCAAGCTCGAGTACGACTTCTCGGTGGGGAACGGCCGCGGCCCGACGGCCGATCCTCCGCAGAACTTCACCGACGTGAACGAGGGGAAGTCCGTCGGCGGCGCCCTGCACCTGGATGTCGGCGGGATCCGATTCGGCGTGAGCGGCATGATCGATTCCACCACCGTGACCTCCGGCGTCGATCTCTCCGAGCAGATCGGGGGCGCAGACCTGCACCTGCGCCTCGGAGAGCTGGAGGCGATCGTCGAGGGCGCGGTCATCCATCACGACCTGGGCGGGATCAGCGCCACCAACTACGGCGGCTACGTCCAGGCCTCGTACGGCGTGCGGGAGGACGTGCACCTCTACGGCCGCGCGGAGCGGTTCGTGCGCGACAGCGCGGAAGGCTATCTGAACACGCCGACCACCTCGAACGTCCTGGGCGGGATTCGCTTCGATCCGATCCCGAGCGCCGCGATCAAGCTCGAGGGCGGCTGGGAGAAGATCTCGGGGGTGGAGGGGGCGATCGCGCGGGGGCAGATCTCATGGCTGTTCTAGCGAACCGGCCCGGGCTCGCGCTCGCGGCGGCCATCCTGTTCGCCGCCGCGGCCGCGCGCGCGGAGCCGGTCCTGATCGTCCATCCGACCTGCCCGGCGAAGAGCCTGGACGCCGACGACGCGCGCAAGCTGCTGCTCGGCGAGGAGCTGAGCTGGAGCAACGGCGACGCCACCCAGCTGGTCGAGACCCGGAGCGAGGACCCGGCCACCACCGCCGGGTACCTGGCCATCGCCCGCAAGACCCCGTCCCAGATCCGCGCGGAATGGAACCGGCTGGTGTTCTCCGGCCGGGCCAATCCTCCTCTGCGATTCGGCAGCGCGGCCGAAGCGCGCGACGCGGTCGCGCGGTTTCCCGGCGCGTTCGCGGTGATCGACTCCTCGCTGGCGGACTCGACGGTCCGCATCGTCTTCCGCGCCTCGGGGAAACGCTGATTTGGCCAAGACGTCGCTGGCCGGCCGGATCGCGCTCGGCGCCGCGCTGATCGCGCTGGTGCCCCTGGTCGGGCTGGCGGCCACCTTCACCGTGCTCGCCGAGCGCGAGATCCGCAAGCAGGTCGACGCCGCCCTGCTCGCCCGCGCCCAGAACTTCGCCGCGCTGGTGCAGTCCTCGATCCTCGAGCCGCTCTCGCGCGAGAACGCCCTGCGCAACTGGGCGTCGGATCCCCGGATCGAGAAGGCCGTCTCGATGCCGGGGGCGCGCGCCGAGTGCAGCCGCTTCTTGGCGGCGGCGACCCGGGGACAGGTGATCGTGGGCGCCGAGTTGGTCGACGCCACTGGACACCCTCTCTGCGCCGGCACCTGGGGGACGTCCACGGCGGTGCAGCCCGGCGCCGCCTGGTTCCGGGCGGCCCTGGAAGGAGGGCTGACGAGCGAAGGAATCGTGGCTGGTCCTCGCGGCCCGGCGCTGACCCTCGCGATCGGCGTGTCCGGACCGGACGGGACCCACGCCGCCCTCCGCGCCTGGTACGAGTGGAGCGCGATCGCGCAGATGATCGACGGGCCAGTCAACCACGCGCGGCTGGCGGACGACGAGACCCGGCTGCAGGTCTCCGCGGCGGAACGCGTCCTCTACGACAGCTCGACCAAGGGCAACGCTCTCCTCCGACCCGGCGCCGCCGCCAGCGGCACCGGCGATCGCGAAGAGCAGCTGATGGCCTGGGCCCGCAACAACACCGCTTCCGTCGATCCCGGCGGCGGCTTCGCCTACGTGTCGGCGACGCCGCGCGCGACCGCGTTCGCCTCGCTGCGGCGCATGCTGCGCGCGGTGGGGCTGGTGGCCGTGGGCGCCGCGCTGGTGGCCGCGCTGGCCGCCTGGCTGCTCTCGCGGCGGATGGTCCGGCCCATCGAGGCGCTGAACGCCGCGGTCGAGCGGATCGTGCGGGACGGAGACCTGACCCAGCAGATCGAGGTGTCGCGAGAAGACGAGATCGGTCGCCTGGGAGCCGCGTTCGCGCAGCTGGTGGCCAAGCTTCGCGAGGTTCCACAGAGCTTGCGCGAATCGGTGGAGGCCCTCTCGGCCGAGGTGGCCCGCCTCGATCGGGCCGCGCACGATCAGAACGAGCGCGTCTCGCGGCAGGCCGCCGCCCTCCAGGAAGCCCACGTCACCGCCCAGGAGATCCGCCAGACCTCGCTGATGGCGGCGGAGAAGGCGAACGCGGTGCTCGGCGCGGCCCAGCGCGCCGACGAGGTGGGGCAGGCCGGCCAGGACGCCGTGGCTCACAGCCTCGGGGAGCTGGAGCAGATCCTCAAGCACGTCGACACGATCACCCGGACCATGAACGAGCTGGGCGAGAGCACCTCGCGGATCGCCGGCATCGCCGGCCTGGTGAAGGATCTGGCGGACCAGTCGAACATGCTGGCGCTCAATGCCGCCATCGAGGCGGTCCGGTCCGGCGAGCACGGCCGCGGCTTCGCGGTGGTGGCGCGGGAGATCCGCAGCCTGGCGGACCAGTCGATCCAGGCGACGCAGCGGGTGCAGGAGAACCTGGACGGCATCCGCGCCAACGCGGCGCGCGCGGTCGCCATCACCGAGGAAGGCTCGCGCGGGATCGCCGCCAACCTCACCCGCGTCCGCGGCTCGGGAGACAGCCTGCGGGAGATGGGCGCTATCGCCCAGAGCAACGCCCGGGCGGTCCGCGAGATCGCCGCGGCGGTCGGGCAGCAGAACGCCGGGATCGACCAGGTCTTCTCCGCGGTGCGCGACCTCTCCAGCTCGATGACGGACCTGGTGCGGCTGATCGAGCAGAGCTCCGCCTCGGTCCGCGAGGTCGGCAGCGTCTCCGCGCGCATCGGCGGAATCGTAAGCCGGTTCCGGGTGTGACCCTGAGGCGTAGCCCCTGAGCCGCCGCGCCTAGGCGGCCCAGCTCCGGCGGGTCCCGAGGAGCTCCTCGAACTGCGAGCTTTCGATCGGCCGGCTCAGGTGGTACCCCTGCGCGTAGGAGCAGCGCATCTGGCGCAGCAGCTCCAGCTGCTGCTCGTTCTCCACGCCCTCCGCCACCACCTCCATGTCCAGGCTGCTGGCGAGCGCGACGATGGTGTTCACGATCTCCAGCGCCTCGTCGGTGGAGCCGATGCGCTGCACGAAGCTGCGGTCGATCTTCAGCGTATCGATCGGGAACTGGTGGAGGTAGCTGAGGGAGCTGTAGCCGGTGCCGAAGTCGTCCAGGTCGATCCGCACGCCCATCGCGCGCAGCTCGGTCATGGTCTGCGCCACCCGGGGGTGCTTGTCCATCAGCAACGACTCGGTGACCTCGAGCCGCAGCGAGCGCGGAGAGAGCCCCGTCTCTTGCAGCACGTCGGCGATCTGGGCCACCAGCCCGGCGACCTGGAATTCGCGGGAGCTGAGATTCACGCCGATCTCCAGATTTGGCTGTCCGAGCTTGTCCTGCCACTCCTTCATCTGCCGGCAGGCCTCCTTCAGCACCCAGGCGCCGATCTCGACGATCAGGCCCGTCTCCTCGGCGAGCGGGATGAAGTCCAGGGGCGGCACCAGGCCCCGCTCGGGATGCTTCCAGCGCAGCAGCGCCTCGGCCCCGGTGATCTGCCCGGTGCTGAGCGACACCACCGGCTGGTAGTGCAGCCGGAACTCGCGGCGGTCCAGCGCGCGGCGGAGCGCGGTCTCGAGGTGCAGCAGCTCGACCACCCGGTCGTGCATGCTGGCGTCGAACTCCACGCAGCGGCCGCGCCCCTGCGCCTTGGCCCGGTAGAGCGCGGTGTCCGCGTCGCGGAGGATGTCTTCCGGACGCGCGTAATTGGCGTTCCCGTGCGCAATGCCGATCGACGCGCCGCTGAACACCTCCTGCTCGCCGAGCAGGAACGGCGTGCGGAGCTCCTCGTGCAGGCGCTCGGCCACCTTGCGCGCGGCCTCGGTGGTGGGGACGTCCTCGAGCAGGATGGTGAACTCGTCGCCGCTCAGGCGGGCCACGGTGTCGCCCGGCCGCAGGGCGGCCTGCAGCCTGCGGCCCACCTCGATGAGCAGCTGATCGCCCAGCACGTGGCCCAGGCTGTCGTTGATCACCTTGAAGCGATCGATGTCCAGCACCAGCACCGAGAAGCTGGTCCGGTGGCGGCGCTTCTCCAGGGCCAGCCGATGCTCGAGCCGATCGAGGAAGAGCCCGCGGTTGGGGAGGCCGGTCAACGCGTCGTGGAAGGCGTCATGGAGCAGCTTGTCGGCGGCCCGGCGGCGATCCGTCACGTCGGTGCCGACCGCCGCGGAGCCGACCACCCGGCCGTCCTGCTCGCGGAGCGGGAGGATGTTCCACTCCACCACCCGCGTCTCTCCCGAGCGGGTCAGCACCGTGCGCTCCTCGAGCAGGTTGAAGGTCCCGCCCCGAAGCCCGTCGACGTACCCGGCCTTGCGCCGTTCGCGCTGGTCCTGGGGGACGCAGAGGTCGAACCAGCTCCTGCCCAGCAACTCCTCGCGGACGTATCCGGTGATCCGCAGCGCGGCGTCGTTGCAGAACTGGATCACGCCCTCGCCGTCGAGTTGGAGGGCGAGGAACTGCGTCCGCTCCAGCACCTCGCCCAGCCGGCGATCGGCTTCCCGGGCCGCCGCGTCGGCGCGCACCCGCTCGGTGACGTCGAGGACCGCGCCGCTGATCAGCTGCTTGCCGCCGATCTCCACCGGCCGCTGGTGCGCCTCGAGGTGGACGAGCTTCCCGTCCCGGCGCACGGCGCGGACGACATACGGCATGCCGTTCTGCGCCTTGGCTCTCAAGAGCGGCAGATCCGGAGGGTAGATGAACTGCAGGAAGGACCCACCGGCCAGCTCTTCCGGCTTGCATCCGACCATCTCGGCGGCGCGCGCGTTGGCCCAGAGAATCCGGTCTCCCGACAGGACGTACAGCCCCGCGAGACACTGATCGAGCAGCGTAGAGAGTTGGTCGGGAAGCATCGCGGCCCTTCAACAATACAGCGACGGTCCAGGGGAGCGACAAACCGACCTGCTCGCACCGGCAGTCCTGGTAGGCTCCACCCGTGCGCGCGTTCTACTGCGATACGTACGAGGTCCCACTTCCAGAGGGACACCGCTTCCCGATGCCGAAATATCGGCTGCTTCGGGAGCGCCTCGTGGCCGAGGGTGTGCTGGCCGCGCAGGAGTTGGAGGAGTCGGGGGTGATCGACCGCCCAACCCTCTTGCTCGCGCATACCCCGGAGTACCTGGATGCGGTGTTCTCGGGCACGCTCTCGGACGGCGATCAGCGCCGCCTCGGCTTCACCTGGAGCGAAGCGCTGGTGAAGCGATCGCGGGCCAGCGTGTTCGGAACCGTGGCGGCGGCGCGCGCGGCCCTGCGTGAGGGCATGGCGGGGAACCTCGCGGGCGGAACGCACCACGCCTACGCCGACCGGGGCACCGGCTTCTGCGTGTTCAACGACATCGCGGTTGCCGCCCGGACCTTGCAGCGAGAGGGCGCGATCGACCGGGCGCTGGTGGTGGATCTGGACGTCCACCAGGGTGACGGAACCGCGGCGATCTTCGCGGGCGACGCGAGCGTGTTCACCTTCTCGATGCACGGCGCGAAGAACTTTCCCTTCCGCAAGCAGCGCTCGTCGCTCGACGTGGAGCTGCCGGACGGCTGCCGGGATCCCGAATACATCGCCGCGCTCGAGCGGCATCTGCCGGCGGTCTTCGATCGGGCGCGGCCCGACCTGGTGTTCTTCCTCGCCGGCGTCGACCCGCTCGAGCATGATCAGCTCGGGCGCCTCAAGATTTCCCAGGACGGCCTCCGCCTGCGCGATCGGCTGGTCGCCACTGCCGCGCGCGAGCGCGGCGTGCCGCTGGTGCTCACGCTCGGGGGCGGGTACGCCAGGCCGATCGCGCTCTCGGTCGAGGCGCACCTCGGCACCTGGCGCGAGGCCGGCAGCGTCTTCAGGGAAGGCTGTTGACCCAGTCGCCGGCAGGAGCGGGCAACCGGCGCACCCTCTGCTTGTGCATCTTCGTCCGCGGGCGCGGTGCCCCGTGCTGTCGTTCCTGCACGCGCGACTGCACCCCGCCGGCGGCGACCAGGAAGAGGCCTGCCGCGGCCAGCGAGACGAAGCCGAGCGGAAGGTGCCAGTGCCACCGCCAGTTCGGCGGGTCCCTCTCCAGCAGTGTCGGCGGCTCGAGGCGGGTCGCGTGGACGAGCTCGCGCACATCCTGCGCCAAGGTGAGTGTCACTGAGTGGATGAACGGTTCCATACCACCCATTTGACGTACCGCACGGGCGGTCGCTTCAACCGAGCAAAATCAGTGACTTGAGTTCTCCGCTGCCAAGCGCGTTCGCTGCCAAGCAAGAAGCGACGGCCAGATTTCTGGCTCGACCGGCCGACTGGTTGGCCGCCGGCCTGTTGGCGATTGACCAGCCGCGTCGATCGGTGCACACCGTCCTCGCGGACTAGACTCATCTTGTAACCGCATGCAGCAGCACAGCCACATCGAACGGAAGCCGTACCCGCGGCTGCAGGCGCCGCTTTACTTCACACGCGCCGACTTCCCCAGGCGGCTCTGGAATCAGCCGACCGGCGAGAACCCGGGAGGCGTTTGCGTCTTCAGCGACGAGCCGCCCGGCCAAGGTGATTCGCTACATGCCGAGATCTTCCTGCTCGACGGAACGAGCGTGACCTGCCGGGTCGTCGTCGCCTGGGTCGACGAGTTGCCGGTTGGGGCGCCCAGCCGATACGACGTCGGTCTCGCGTTCACGGCAATCCGCCCCGGTGACCGCGAACGTCTCGGCCCGGTCCTCGCGCGCAAGTAGGAAGGCAAGCCAGACTGCCTGTGCTCCAGGCGATCGGATCATCGACCTCAAGGCAGGAAGGCGGCGTTCACCGACCGCGCGGACCGGATCGTCACCGTGCAGGTGTTGCCCGACGTCGAGTCGCAGCCGCTCCAGCCGTTGAACATGGAGAGGAGGGCCGGCGAGGCCGTGAGGGTCACCACCGTCCCGTAATTGAAGGGCACGGAGCAGTTGGACCCGCAGTTGATCTGATTGGGGCTGCTGGGGCTCGACGTCGAGGTGACTGTGCCGTTGCCGACCAGTAGACTCGATTTGGTCACCGTCAGCGGGAACGTCTGCAGCGTGAACGTGGCGGTGACCGACCTGGGCGCGTTCATGTGGAGCGTGCAGGTCGCGCCGGACACGGAATCGCACCCGCTCCAGCTGGTGAAGTTGGATCCGGTGGCGGGAGTCGCCGTCAGCGTCACGACCGTACCGACCTCGTAGGCCCCGCCGATCGGCGGACGATCCGAGGAGGAGGTCACGGTGCCCTGTCCGTTCCCCGCCTTCGCGATGTTCAGCGGGACGGTCGGGATGGTCACCGTGAAGTTGATCGCGCTCGTCGCGCTGCCCGCGGCCGTCGTCACGGTCACGGGGCCGGTGGCGGCCCCGGCCGGAACGACGGCCTGGATCGCCGCGTCCGACTGCACGGTGAAGGTCGCGCCCAGCCCGTTGAACCTCACCGAAGTGGCCCCGGTCAATGCGGAGCCGTTGATCGTCACGCTGGTCCCGACCGGCCCGCTCGCAGGGGCGAAGCTCGCGATCGTCGGCGGGGGCACAACTGTGAAGGACCCGGAGCTCTGCGCCGTGCCGCCGGACGTGGTCACGCTCACCGGCCCCGTCGTGGCCCCAGCCGGCACTGCCGTCTGGATCGCGGTGTCGGACGATACCGTGAAGCTGGCGCTCACTCCGTTGAACGCCACTGCCGTCGCGCCGATGAGATTCGTACCGCTGATGGTCACCGCGGTGCCTACAGGGCCGCTCGCTGGCGCGAGGCTCGCGATGGTCGGCGGGCTGAGCACCGTGAACGCGCTCGCGCTGGTCGCCGTGCCCCCAGGGGTCGTCACGCTCAGCGTTCCGGTCGTCGCTCCAGCCGGCACGGCCGTCTGGATCGCGGTGTCGGACGTCACCGTGAAGCTCGCGCTCACCCCGTTGAACGCCACCGCCGTGGCCCCGGTGAAGCTGGTGCCGTTGATGGTCACGCTCGCGCCAACCCGCCCGGTCGTGGGCGTGAAGCCGGAGATCGCCGGGGGGTTCACCACGGTGAACGCTCCGGAGCTGGTCGCGGTGCCGCCCGGCGTGGTCACACTGATGGTCCCCGACGTCGCGCCCGCCGGCACCGTCGCCTGGATGGCGGTCGCGGAGGTGACGCTGAAGCTCGCGCTCGTCCCGTTGAATGCCACCGCGGTGGCGCCGGTGAAGTTCGTGCCGCTGATGCTCACGCTGGTCCCGACCGGCCCGCTGGTGGGCGTGAAGCCGGAGATCGTGGGCGGCTGCGCGGCTCCGTTCGGGTCTCCGCCCTCCCATCCCATGAACGTGAACGCCGACGTCAAGGCCTCGATCCCGACGTCACCGGTGGGATACGAACCGTCCGTGTCGTTGACCGTGAACTGGAAGACGCCGTTCCGGGACACCGTGAGGGTGTTTCCATCGGCGGTCAGCCGCCACTTGTCTCCGGCCAGGAGGGTGGGCGGAGTACTGAAGCCTCCCATGGGTAGGAAGTTTCCTGGGACGATCTTGTAGACGCCCGAGGCCGAGGGATTTCCGCCTCCGCTTCCTGCCGGTGCCACCGGTCCCAGCGTGACTTCGGAATACTGCTTCTGAGGAGGCGCGATGCTCCAGACTCCGGAGATGTTGTGTTGGTTGATGTCCTTGCCGACCGCCAGACCACCCGCCTTCCTGAATCCCTGATAACCGGGCAGCGGGTACCAGCGGTCGCCTTCGTCCAGCGGATCCTCGACGCCGGAAAAGGTCGTGGAGGCCCAGACCCCCGACGAGGCTGGTGCCGCCCCCGTCGACCAGGAGGAGATCGATGCGTCCGTCAGCGGAGGAGTCTGGACGAACGCCAGCATCCCCGTCGTTCCCGTGTCATACCGGGGCGCGCCCTGGTTGGGGTCCGTTGCGCTGTTGTAGATGAATTCCCGGACGCCATTGTGGATCCCGTAGATGACAGGGCCGCGCGCGATCAATCGGATGCGGTCGCCGTCGGCAAACGGCGAATGCGGAACGAGTTTCGCCGCCGAATAACATCGCGCCAAACCGTCCGGGCATGAGTTGCCGGTCGCGACGATCCGGTAGAGGTAGTTGTTCTCTCCGCTCGCGCCGTTCGTGCCCCAGTAGAGATACCCGCTGTCGATCGCCGGACCCGAGGGCTGGAGGCGAACCCAGGCCCCGACGTAGTCCCTGGGGACGGTGGTGCCGGCGGGGGGGGGGCCGATGTGCCCGACGACGATCTCCGCGTAGTGATCGTTCGGCACCCCGGCAGCCGCAGCCATGCGGGCGCCGGCATGGTTGTTGTGCGCCG
>WNFK01245538.1_pt2 | contig 11695 bp, 7 predicted proteins | sample 5400281 | NCBI WGS metagenome assembly WNFK01 (sample SAMN13153350, study PRJNA577476) | soil metagenome | isolation source: 20 cm soil on Douglas fir-dominated hillslope | place: USA:California | collected 2013-09-17
AGCCCGCCAGCGCCCTCCACCAGCACGGGAAGGTTGCTGGAGCGATGGAGCGCGACCACGGTCTGGAGTGAACAGCTGCCGGGTACCCGCATCAGGCGCGCCGCGCCGTTGGCGACCTCGCCCGCCTCGAGGGGCGCGATAGCCACCATCGCGCCATCGCGCCAGGCCGCGAGCACGCGGCCCTGCGGATCCGTCTGCAGTTTCAGATGGTGCTCCGCATCGAGCCAGACCCAGGACTGTTCGCCGTGCAGTTCCGCCATCGGTTGCATGACCATTTCGGCGGTGAGCACCGTGAGCGGATTCATGTGCCGGACGAAGGCGGCGACATAGTCGTTGCAGGGCCGGGTCACGATATCGCTGACAGTTCCGGTCTGGACGATCCGGCCGCCGTCGAGTATCGAGACCTGGTTGCCGAGGCGCAGGGCCTCGTTCATGTCATGCGTGACGAACAGGATCGTCTTCTGCACCCGCGCCTGCAGCGAGAGCAGCTCGTCCTGCAGCCGCGAGCGGATCAGCGGATCGAGCGCCGAGAAGGGTTCGTCCATCAGCAGGATGTCGGCATCGGTGGCGAAAGCGCGCGCCAGTCCGACCCGCTGCTGCATGCCGCCGGAGAGCTCGCCGACCGGCCGGTCCGCCCACTGCGACAGGCCAACGAGCTCGAGCTTTTCATCGACGAGTTGCCGCTGGTGCTCGCGCTTCTCGCCGCGCAACTCCAGGCCGAGTCCCACGTTGGCGCGCACGCTGCGCCACGGCAGCAGGCCAAACTGCTGGAACACCATGGCGATGCGGCGGCGGCGCAGTCCACGCAGCGTGCGATCATTGCAGCTCGCGACGTTGACCTGCGCGGCGCCATCCTGCAGCAGCACATCGCCGCTGCTGACCCGGTTCAATCCATTGGCCGCGCGCAGCAGCGTCGATTTGCCCGAGCCGGACAACCCGACCAGCACGCAGATCTGGCCGGTCTCGACCCGCAGGCTGGCATCGAACACGCCCACGATGACCCCGAACTGGCTGGCGATGTCGGAGCGCGTGCCCCCCTCGCGCAGCGCCTGCTCGGCCTTGGGCAGATTGCGCTGGCTGGCGCGGCTCTGCGTGAAAAGTATGCTGACGCCGTTGAACTCGAGAGCGGCGCTCACGCGGCACCGTCGGCAGGCCGGCTCATGCGATCAATAATGATCGCGAGCAGCACGATGGCGAAACCTGCCTCAAAACCCATGCCAACCTGCACCGTACCCAGGGCACGCACCACGGGTACGCCGAGGCCGCCCGCGCCCACCAGCGCGGCGATGACGACCATCGACAGGCTGAGCATGATGCATTGTGTGACACCGGCCAGGATGTTCTTCCGGGCGCTCGGCAATTCCACCTTCCATAGCAGTTGCCACGGCGTGGCGCCGAAGGCCTCACCGGCTTCGCGCAGGGCGACCGGTACCGTGGAGATCCCGAGGTGCGTGAGCCGGACCGGCGCCGGCAGAGCGAAGATGATGGTCGAGATCAGGCCCGGAACGACACCCAGCCCGAACAGCACCAGCGTCGGAATCAGGTACACGAAAGTCGGCAGGGTCTGCATCAGATCGAGCACCGGCCGCAGCGCCGAGTGGAACCGCGGCCGGTGCGCCGCGAGGATGCCCAGCGGCAGGCCGATGGCGGTCGCGATCAGCGTTGAGAGGGCCACCAGCGACAGTGTCTCGAGCGTTGCCACCCAGTAGCCCTGATTCAGGATGAACAGCAGAGCGAGCGCGACGAACAGCGTGAGTGCCCAGGAGCGGCGCAGCAGCCAGGCCAGCACGGAGATGGCGGCGATCATGATCAGGGAGGGTATGAGCAGCAGCAGGTGCGTCAGCCCATCGATCGCGCCGCCCACCACGGTGGAAATTCCATTGAAGAAGCCGACGCCGTGCGCTTTCACGAAATCGACCGCGCGTGCCATGCGGTCGCCGAACGGAATCTTGTGGCCCGTGATCCAGGATTCGAACGCCATGGCACCGACCGCGCGCGCCACCGGATTAAGCGCCAGCGAAGCCGGCCGGCCATCGATCGTGTGCACCCCCGCGAACCACGCCGTCAGCATGTCCGGGTGCAGCCGCAACCAGGCTCGCGCCGCTACTTCGGGCGCTTCCCGGCGATCGAGAATGCGGTCCATGATCTCGTTTTCTTCGTCAACGGTGAATTTGAGGTTCTGCAGCAGCCGTCCCAGGTTCGGGCAGTCCCGGACGTAACCGGCGCGGGTATTGGTGTAGACCATAGCGCCGCCATAATTGGGTCCAAAGGTGGTATCGCCACCCGTCAGGTAGCGCATCCTGAAGCGCATGTTCATCGGGTGCGGCTGCCAGCCGAGAAACACAATCGGCCGCTCATCGCGCACCGCGCGCTCCACTTCCGCCAGCATGCCCTGCTCGCTCGATTCGATGAGCTTGAAGCTGCCAAGCCCGTACATGTTCTGCTTGATGATCTCGAGCAGATTCCGGTTGCCATCATTGCCAGGCTCAATGCCGTAGATCGAACTCTTCAGCTCGGCTGCAAAATTGTGAATATCAGAGAAGTCATGCAAGCCCTTGGCATAGGTGTACTCGGGCACGGCGAGCGTATAGCGCGCGCCGGTGAGGTTGGCGCCGAGCACATCGACCGAACCGTCCGCCACGAATGACTTGCGATCGCCTTCCATCGAAGGCATCCAGTTGCCGAGGAAGACATCGATGTCCCTGTTCTTCATCGACGCGTAGGTGACCGGTACGGACAACACGGTGATCTTCGGCACATAACCGATCTGCCTGAGCAGCTCGGCGAACACCGCGGTGGTGGAGGTGACGTCGGTCCAGCCGATGTCAGACAGGCGCACCGTGCCGCAGCTGTCCGGGTCGCGCGCCACCGCGGGGGCCTCGGCGCTGCGCGCAGCCGGCAGGCCCGCGAGCAGCAGCAAGCCGAGTGCACCCCAGCACGTGCGGCGTGAAAGGCCAGTCGGATTGATGATTATTTTGCGCGCACTGGCTGCATCAGGAGTCACGCGGCAATCATAAGCGGTATTGACCGCTCGCTCATCCTGCCCGCATGATCAAAGCCCTAAGCGCTGTGGCGTGGGCATTTCCGTGCGCGATCTAATACATTCATTATACTTTGTAACAAATTGATATATCATAATATTAAAACCGGAAAGTTGAGCTCGTCCGAGGCGGCTCCTTGAGCCAGCGCAACGCGCATCAGGAGCCGGCGGTGCTGCGCAGCTTCAATCCCGCGACGGGCGAGGAGATCGCCTGTCTTGCACCGGGCGCAGGTGGCACAACGCGAGTGGGCGGCACAGACCGGAGCGCAGCGCGGACGAATACTGCGGCACGTGGCGGATCTGCTGCGGGCACGGAACGATGAGCTTGCCGAGCTCGAGACCCGCGACACCGGCAAGCCGATCCAGGAAACCTCCGTCGTGGACGTGGCCTCCGGTGCCGACTGCCTCGAGTATTTTGCTGGACTCGCCCCCGGCATCACCGGTGAACATGTCGATCTGGGCCCGAGCGCGTTTGGCTATACGCGCCGCGAGCCCCTGGGCGTGGTGGCCGGCATCGGCGCCTGGAATTACCCGCTGCAGATCGCCTGCTGGAAATCCGCGCCGGCGCTCGCCTGCGGCAACGCCATGATCTTCAAGCCGGCCCACCTGACGCCGCTGACTGCGGCGGCCCTCGAGAAGATCATGCTCGAGGCCGGCGTTCCACCCGGAGTGTTCCAGGTGGTGCAGGGCCACTCGGAGGTCGGGCGGGCACTGACACAGCATCCGGCGATACGCAAGGTTTCGCTCACCGGCTCGGTGGAGACGGGCAGGGCCGTGATGCGGGATGCCGCCGCCTCGCTCAAGCAGGTCACGCTCGAGCTGGGCGGCAAGTCACCGATCATCGTGTTTGCCGATGCGGCGCTGGACAATGCCGTCGCGGGCGCGTTGCTCGGCAATTTCTACTCGGCCGGCGAAGTCTGCTCCAACGGCACGCGCGTCTTCGTCGAGCGGCGGGTCGCGGCCGATTTCATGGAGCGTCTCGTGGCGCGCACCCGCGCCCTGCGCATCGGCGATCCGCTGGACCCGGCCACGCAGGTCGGATCGCTGATCTCGCAGGCGCACATGGACACGGTGCTGAAGTACGTGGAACTGGGCCGCGCCGAAGGCGCGCGGCTGGCCATCGGCGGGCGGCGGGTGACGAGCGGCGCCCTGGGCAAGGGATTCTTTGTCGAGCCCGCCGTCTTTGATCTGTGCGGCGATGGGATGCGCATCGTGCGCGAGGAGATTTTCGGTCCCGTGATGTGCGTGCTGACCTTCGATGAGGAGGCCGAAGTGATCGGCCGCGCCAACGACACCGAGTTCGGCCTGTCGGCCGGCGTGTTCACCTCCGATCTGACGCGCGCGCACCGTGTCATCGCGCAGCTGCAGGCCGGAACCTGCTGGATCAATCACTACAACGTGACGCCGATCGAATTGCCCTTCGGCGGCTACAAATCCTCGGGTCTCGGGCGCGAGAACAGCCGGGCGGCCATCGAGCACTACACGCAGCTCAAGAGCGTCTACGTGGCCATGCAGGACGTGCAGTCGCCGTACTAGGGTCCTCGAAACGGCCGTGCTTCCCAACGCCAGTCCTGTCGCGGTACGCTGTGGCGGCGCAGCGCAGCGGCGCGAGGAGTTGTCCATTGAGCGCAGATCCCAGTCTTCCGGGTGAGGCGGCAGAGCGCCTCGTCGTGGGACATTTCATCCACGGGCAGAATAGTCTCGCCCCAGGCGCGCGCTGCGCCCCGGTGTTCAATCCGGCTCTCGGCCGAGCGGTGCGTGACGTCGCCATGGCGACCGCCGCGGACGTCGATGCGGCCGTGCGCAGCGCGAAATCCGCGCAGCCGGCCTGGGCGCGCACGCCGGCACTGCAGCGCTCGCGGGTGTTGTTTCGCTTCAAGGAACTGCTCGGTGAGCAGCGCGCGCTTTTGGCGCGCACGATCTCCGAGGAGCACGGCAAGACGATCGCGGACGCGGATGGGGAGATCACGCGCGGCATGGAAGTGGTGGAATTCGCCTGCGGTGCGCCGCAGCTCCTCAAGGGCGAATTCAGCGAAGGCGTGGGGACCGGTGTCGATACCTATGGCGTGCGTCAGCCGCTGGGCATTGCCGCCGGCATCACGCCCTTCAATTTTCCGGTGATGGTGCCGATGTGGATGTTTCCGCTGGCGCTGGCCTGCGGCAATGCCTTCATCCTCAAGCCATCGGAACGCGACCCCTCGGCCTCGCTGCTGCTGGCGCAGCTGCTGAAGCGCGCGGGGCTGGCGGATGGACTGTTCAACGTGGTCCAGGGCGACAAGGCGGCGGTGGACGCTATCCTGCAGCACGCGGGTATCGCCGCCGTGAGCTTCGTCGGCTCGACGCCAATCGCGCAGTACATCCAGTCCCAGGCCGTACAGCACGGCAAGCGCGTGCAGGCACTCGGTGGCGCGAAGAATCATGCCGTCGTCATGCCCGATGCCGACCTCGATGCCGCGACGGAGGCCATCGTCGGGGCCGCCTATGGTTCGGCCGGCGAGCGCTGCATGGCGATCTCGGTCGTGGTGGCGGTGGGCCAGGCGACGGCGGATGGACTCATCGCGCGCCTGCAGCAGCGGGTCGCGGCGCTGAAGGTCGGCGCGCCGGATGCGGCTGGCACCGACATGGGACCCCTGGTGACCTCAGAGGCGCGCGCCCGGGTGCTCGGCTACGTGGAATCCGGGCTCGCCGAGGGTGCGACGCTGTGCCTCGATGGGAGGAGCCTGAAGGTGGCGGACCGCCAGAGCGGTTTCTTCATGGGCCCCTGCCTGTTTGATCACGTGCGCGCGGACATGAAGATCTATCGCGAGGAGATCTTCGGCCCGGTGCTGTCGGTGGTTCGCGTGGCCGACTATGCCGCGGCGCTCCGGCTGGTCAATACGCATGAGCTCGCGAATGGTACCGCGGTGTTTACCCAGAGCGGCGGGCTCGCGCGCGCCTTTGCACGCGAGGTCGAGGTGGGCATGGTCGGGATCAACGTGCCGATTCCGGTGCCGATGGCCTTCCACAGCTTCGGCGGCTGGCGCCGCTCGATGTTCGGTGATCACCATATGTATGGCAACGAAGGCGTGCGCTTCTACACACGGCTCAAGACCGTGACAGAGCGCTGGCCGGAAAACACGGCGGTACGGGCCGACTTTTCGATTCCAACGATGAAATAACGGTAGATCCCCAGTGGCGCGGGCGCACCGGTGGACGGGTGTGGCCGGCTCATTGCGGCCCAGTTGAGGGAGTGCAAGTTGAAAAGCAACATCGAGATCGCCCAGCAGGCAAAAATGCGGCCCATCGTGCAGCTGGCCAAAGAGCGGCTTGGCATTCCCGAGGAGCACCTGGAGCCCTACGGTCGCTTCAAGGCGAAGATCGCCCTGGATTATCTCGCTGCAGTTCCCGAGCGCCCCGACGGCAAGCTGGTGCTGGTGACGGCGATCTCCCCGACACCGGCCGGCGAGGGCAAGACCACCACCACGGTGGGGCTGGGAGATGCGCTTAACCGGATCGGCAAGCGGGCCATCATCTGCCTGCGCGAGCCCGCGCTGGGCCCGGTGTTCGGCATGAAGGGCGGTGCGGCCGGCGGCGGTTTCTCGCAGGTCGTGCCGATGGAAGATATCAACCTGCATTTTACCGGCGATTTTTCCGCGATTGGGCTGGCCAACAATCTGCTCGCGGCGCTCATCGACAACCATGTCTATCACGGCAATGCGCTGGGTTTCGATGTCCGGCGCATCACCTGGCGGCGTGTGGTGGATATCAATGATCGCGCCCTGCGCGCCATCACGGTCGGCCTCGGTGGACCCGGCAACGGCTATCCACGCCAGGATGGCTTCGATATCGTCGTGGCCTCGGAGATCATGGCGATCTTTTGTCTTGCCACGAGCCTCGCCGATCTGCGGGAGCGTTTGGGCAAGATCGTGGTCGGCTACACGCGCGAGCATAAGCCGATTCGCGCCGCCGAACTCAAAGCCAACGGCGCGCTGACGGTGCTGCTGAAGGACGCACTGGCGCCAAACCTGGTACAGACGCTGGAGAACAATCCGGCCCTGATACACGGCGGACCCTTCGCCAATATTGCGCACGGTTGTAATTCAGCCATCGCGACCCGCAGTGCGCTCAAGCTGGCCGAATACGTGGTGACCGAGGCCGGTTTCGGCGCCGATCTGGGTGCCGAGAAATTCATCGACATCAAGTGCCGCAAGTCCGGCCTGAAGTACCACGGGGGCATCGAGGTGAAGGACCTGACGACCGAAAACCTTCCGGCGCTGCGCAAGGGAATCGTCAATCTCGAGCGGCACATCGACAATATGCGCGAGCGCTTCGGGCTGCCCTGTGTCGTATCGATCAATCATCGGGCGGAAGATACCGACGCCGAGCTGAAGGAACTGCAGGAACGCGCGGCGCACAAGGGCGTGAAGCTGATCGTCGCCCGGCATTTCTCCGAAGGCGGAGCCGGTGCCGTGGAAGTCGCCCACGAAGTGGTGCGCCTGTGCGGGGAGCCCAGCAAATTCCGCTTTCTGTACGAAGACTCACTTCCCCTGTGGGACAAGATGAAGGCGATTGCGACCCAGATCTACGGCGCCTCTGAAATCACGGCGGATGCAAGCATCAGGGCCCAGATCCGCGGACTGCAGGACGGCGGCTATGGCCACTATCCGGTGTGCGTGGCGAAGACCCAGTATTCCTTTTCTACCGATCCGAAGCTGCGCGGTGCGCCGCATGGGCATGCGGTGAACATCCGGGAAGTGCGGCTCGCGGCCGGCGCGGAATTCATCGTCATGATCTGCGGGGACATCATGACGATGCCCGGACTCCCATCGGCGCCGGCGGCCTGCGCGATCGATCTGGACGCGCAGGGCAACATTGTCGGTATGTTCTAGGAGACCCCGGAAGCGGCTCCGGACGCCCCGCGCGTTCTCAACGCAGCTTAGCAATCCAGGTTGCGTACGGCGGCAGGCTCAGACCCTGCGCGGAACTCGCGCGGCGCAGCTCCGGCGCATCGGTGAGGAGCGTTCTAACGGCGGATGATGCTGCGCCGCTGCCGGACAGGTCCAGGGAAATTGTCTGCGGCTGCGCCGTGAAATTCATCGCAACGATGACGGCCTCGCCCGAGTCCGTCCGGCGCAGGTACGACAGAACATGCGTATTGCTGCGATCCAACATTGTGATCGCACCGTCACGCAGGGCGGGCTGCGCTCGGCGCAACGCGATCAGCTCTCGGTACCAGCGCAGCGCCGATTGGGAATCACTCGATTCGGTCTCGACATTGATTGTGCGACGGCTTGACGGGATGGGCAGCCAGGTCATCGCCGCGGAACTAAAACCGGCCTGCGGCCCGGCGTCCCACTGCATCGGCGTACGTTCGCCATCGCGCCCTTTCTCCTTCGGCCAGCCGGTGATGCCAATGGGATCCTTGACGTCTTCGCGCCGGGTCGGCGTCGTCGTCAACATGTCGAGCTCTTCGCCGTAGTACATGAGCACGGTGGCCCGGCTGGTGAGCAGCAGGGTCGCCAAGATCTTGCTGATCCTGGCATCGTGAACCCCGTCGCTATAGCGGTTGACCGAACGAACGTTGTCGTGATTGTCGAAGACGAACAGGGGCTGTCCGCCATGCGGGAGGTTCTGCGCCTCCTCGATGCGGTTGCGGAAGGCCACCACGTCCAATTTGTCGTGATCGCCGTGAAAACCAAACGCCATGTCCATCGGCAGCTGCAACTCGTCCTGCTTTGCGCCGCCGTACCACGCGTCCAGGCTTTGGGTATCCGGTAGATAGATTTCCCCGATCAGTGCCCGGTTATCGGGATACGAATCGACGAGTGCGCGCAAACGCCGGAGCAGGTCGTGGACCTCGGGCAGGCCAGTCACGAGTGCATCGTCCAGACGTGGATCGCCCTGCGCGTTCGTGCCGCCGAGCTCGCGGGCGTCGTGCAGTCCGGGGTCCTCGAACAATGTGGTGATCGCGTCCAGCCGGAAGCCCGCGACGCCCCGATCCAGCCAGAACTTGATGGAGCCGAACATGGCTTTCTCGACGGCTGGGTTGCGCCAGTTCAGGTCGGGTTGCTGCTTGTAGAAGAAGTGGTAGTAGTACTGGTGTACGGCGGGGACCCACTCCCAGGCGGAGCCGCCGAAGAGGGAGATCCAGTTGTTGGGGGGCAACCGGCCTTCGTGGGCCCCCGGCCCGGCGCCCGGTTTCCCGTCGCTCCATACGTACCAGTCGTGCTTCGGATCGGTGCGCGAGCTTGCGGCCGCCATAAACCACCGGTGGCGATCGGACGTATGGTTCAGCACCATATCGAGCACGACCCGGATGTGCTTGGGGCGCGCCTGATCGATCAGGTGGTCCATGTCGGCAAGCGTACCGTATTGAGGATCAACGGCCTCGTAATCGGCGATGTCGTAGCCGAAGTCGACTTGGGGCGAGGGGTACATCGGCGAAATCCAGATCGCATCGATGCCAAGATCGGACAAATACCCGAGCCGCGATTCGATGCCTTTGAGATCGCCGATCCCGTCCGCATTGGAATCCTGGAACGAGCGCGGATAGATTTCGTAAATCACCGCGTGCTTCCACCAGGGTTCGGCAGCGCGGGCCGCAGGTGCAAGAAGAAGAGTGAGCAGAGCCGGCGCGATGAATTTTGTCATGTGCCAAAGCGTATCAGAGTCGGCGCCCGGACTGCTGCCAAAGTGCGTAGGAGGGGCTCGGTCCTGGCTTTAAGGCGGTTGGGAGCTGAGTGTCCCGCGGTTGCACTTCGAACTGGCAAGCAGTCCCTGGAATCTACTGCATCAAATATCGACTCGCAGGCCGGTTACGCCCCGAGCCCGCAGTGACCCGCCAAGGCGGCGGGAACTGCGGGCCATCGCACCGCTCAATGACGCGGCGAGTCCACCAGCCGGATGTATGGCCTGGGAGCCTGCCAACCGGCGGGAAACATGCGGTGCGCCTCATCGTCGGCGACCGACGGCACGATGATGACCTTGTCGCCCGGGCGCCAGTTAGCCGGCGTGGCCACCTTGAACTCCGCGGTGAGCTGGCAGGCATCCAGCACACGCAAAAGCTCGTCGAAATTGCGGCCGGTGCTCATCGGATAAGTCAGCATCAGCTTTATCCTGCGATCGGGTCCGATCAAGAACACCGAGCGCACCGTCGAGTTATCCTGCGCGGTACGCGATTTCGCATCGCCGCTGGCGTTCGGGTGGATCATGTCGTAGAGCTTCGCGACCGCGAGATCAGTGTCGCCGATCAGCGGATAATTCAAAGCCGCGCCCTGGGTTTCCTGGATATCGAGGGCCCAGCGGCGGTGGTCGTCCACAGAGTCGACGCTCAGGCCGATGATCTTGCAGCCGCGCTTCGCGAATTCCGGCTGCAGTCGCGCCAGATACCCCAGCTCTGTGGTGCACACCGGCGTGAAGTCCTTCGGGTGCGAAAACAGCATGACCCACTGTTTGCCCATCCACTTGTAAAATTGAATGGGACCTTCGGTCGTCTCGGCGCGGAAATCCGGCGCCTCGTCACCTAATCGAAGTGGCATAACTCCTCCTTCGCCGACGCCGCGCCACGCTGCAGCGTATGAAGGGCCTGAGTCGGCAGATATCGGCGTCGGCAAGGCGATCTGCCGCAGGCACCATGCCAAAACGGCGCCGATTATACTCCGCTGTCTGGCGCGTGGCTCCCGCCGACCCACGGCCCTGCCTGGTTCGCGCGCCCGACGTGCACTCCCGGGCAGGGGGTCACCCACTTCGCCCCTCAGGGGACGAGTACGATCTTGCCGACGTGGCGTTTTTGCAGGAACGTCTGCTGCGCTGCGACGATGTCGCGCAACACGAATGTGGCACTGACGAGCGGGCGGATCTCAGCGCGTTCGATGTAGCCCAGCAGCTGGGCGAACAGGCCCGGTGCGGGGATGGTGCAGCCATAGAGACTCAAGTCCTTCAGATAGAGCGTGCGCAGATCCAATGCCACGATGGGCCCGGCGATGGCGCCCGCGACCGCGTAGCGCCCGCCGCGCCGCAGGATCTGCAGCAACTGCGGAAATTGCGCGCCGCCTACGCAATCAATGACCACCTCGACGGATTCGCCTCCGAGGAGCGCGGCGAGGTCGGCCTCGCGGGGCAAGACGCGCGCGGCGCCAAACTCGAGCAAAGCCGCCACCTTGCCGGCGCCAGCCAGACCGATCACCCGAGCCTGGCGGCGGCGCCCCAGCTGCACAGCCGCCGAGCCCACGCCGCCCGAGGCGCCGGTGACCACGATGGTGTCCGCCGGCCCGACGGCGGCGCGCGACAGCATGTGCTCGGCGGCAAGATAGGAGCAGGGAAAACTGGCGAGTTCGATGTCCGAGAGGGCGCTTTGGACCGCGCAGGCGTTGGCGGCCGGCACGACGGTGAACTGGGCGAAGGCACCATCCCGGTCGGCGCCAAGGTAGCCCGCATCAGCGCCATCTGCGCGAGTGCCGCGCAGGATGGGATCGATCAGGACCCGCTCCCCGATTCTGCTCGCCGCGACCCCGGAGCCCACCGCTGCAATATGGCCGCAGCCATCCGCACCCTGGATGCGCGGGAAGTGGAAGGCGGTTCCGGTCCAGTTGCTGTCGGCCAACGGAGTGGCAGTGCGCGAGTACCAGCCGATGCGGGTGTTGATGTCGGTGTTGTTGACCGCGGCCGCCGCGATGC
>WNFK01125916.1_pt2 | contig 11692 bp, 14 predicted proteins | sample 5400281 | NCBI WGS metagenome assembly WNFK01 (sample SAMN13153350, study PRJNA577476) | soil metagenome | isolation source: 20 cm soil on Douglas fir-dominated hillslope | place: USA:California | collected 2013-09-17
CCGTCCCATCGACGGGCTCGAGCACCGCCGTGATCTCCCGGCCCGTCGAATCGAGCTCGTGGATCCGTAGCTCGACGTTCATCGCAGGCTCTTCGTAGTTGTTGTAGACGTAGCCGGTGAGCCGCGGCTGACCATTACGACTCGCGGCCGCCGACCACTCGACGTGGAAGAATTGATCGCTGATCGTGGCCGAGTCCGCCTCAGTTGACGGCCTCGTGCCGGGGATGTCTCCCGCCCACTGAGCCCTCGCGGTTGTCCCACCAAGGGCAATCGTCATCAGCGCGACACTCGCACATGCCAGCAGAAGGGCTCGAAGCATAAGGGTATCCTCCCTCGATCCATCGAACTGATTGGCGGAAAGGTCAGGTGACGAGAGGGGGGCTATCGAGCGGGCGGAGCGCGAGAGTGGGTGGCCGACGCGAGCGGTGTGAGGGCCGCGCTCTCCCCGGAATTCGCCAGCTCGCCGACTATCCGGGGAAGAGGCCGAAGCTCGTCGAGGGCGGCAGGAGTGACGCTTCCGACCTCCGACGAAACGAGCAGGACGACGTCGTCATAGTCGGCGTCGTCGTAGATCCCGGGAATCCAGGATGGATCGGGAGGGCTCGCGTGGGCCAGAGTCGGCAGTAGCGCCTGAGCGGCCAAGATCAGCAGGGCCACCAGGGCCTGCGACAGCAGCCGCCGCGACCAGAGGAGATTCATCATCACAAGTGACGGGTGTCTCCGATAGCATATTCAACGCTTCTTCCCTCGCCAAGCTCCAGGGCGAGGTCGCGTGACGTGACGCGCCTTGACGCGAGGATTTAACACCGTTGGAGGGCGATCCGGGAGGGAGCTAGCGCTTCACGGCCGGGGAGCTTCGCGAAGTCCAGGGGCTAGACGTGCAATGCACGGACCACGCCAAGGGGAGGCCGACGAAGTGCGCTGCCATCCCCTCTCTCGACGTCGTGTCCGCTATCGCACCTTTGCGGTTGATTCCAGAGCCGCCACGCTTCTCGAGGCCAGATGGGCGACGACATTCACCAGCATCCGTGCGTCAACCGGTTTCGCCAGGTAGTCCTGGAAGCCTGCCTGAAGCACACGGGCCCGATCTTCGACCGTGCTCAGTCCGGTGAGTCCTGCCGCAGGAGTCTGCCCGCCACGATCCCGTGGCAGGGCGCGAAGCTTCCGAATCAGCGCGTAGCCATCTTCGCCGCCCATCTCGATATCCGAGAGCACGACATCGGGACGCTCTCGTTCGAAGGCTTCCAGCGCCTCCGGCACCCCGGCGGTGGCGGTCACCGCCGCGCCAAACCCTACCAGCAGCTGGCTGATGACCTCGCGCACCATCGCGTGGTCCTCCACCAGCAGCACACGCACGCCATCCAGCGGGGAAACACTTCCGGCCAATTGCGCCATGGCCACCTCCGCCTCGCCGGGTCGTCGCCCAAGGCCAGCGGTCCTCACATGTAACACCCTTGATACGCTCATCACTCCGGGAAATCTGTTCCGACTTGAACACAGAAAAGTGTCTCGAAATGAACACATACGGCAGCGCGATGCGCGCGGGTGCGGCGCCAGCTAAGGCCGGCGCCGCCGGAGCCCCTGGACGAGGGGGGCTTTCCTATCCTGCGGGTGGCTTACCCGTGCAGGAGGACGTTGAGGAGGGAACTGTGAATGTGCAGTCCGCCGTTGTAGTCGATGAAGCCGAGCTTCCTGAACTTGTTCATGAACCCACTGATCCGCGGCCGAGTGGTGCCCACCATCTCCGCCAGGACTTCCTGGCTGATCTTCGCAATCACCGGCTCGGTTTTCCCTTCCTTGCCAAAGCGGGCCAGCAACAGCAGCACCCGCGCCAACCGCTTCTCGCTCGAGTTGAACAGCTGATCGACCAAGTCTTCCTCGAAGCGCACATTGCGGGCCAGCAGGTGCGCCATGAAGCGCTCGGAGAATGTCGACTTCTCGTGGAGCAGCTCCATCATGGCTTGCTTCTCGATTCGCACCACCGACACCTCGGTCATCGCCGACGCGGAGGCCATACGGACGAGCTGGCCGGCGAGACATCCTTCGCCAAAGAAGTCGCCGCGTCCGAGCATTGCCACCACCGCCGATTTTCCCCGTTCCGAGACCACCGCCAGCTTGATCTGTCCTCGGTCGACGTAGAACACGGCGTCCGCGGGATCCCCTTGGGCGAAGAGGATTTGCTTCTTCCGGTACGTGGAGACCGATCGTCCCGTGCTGGCCATCGTCAGGAACGCTTTCGCGTCGAACTCGGTCGTTGGCTTACGCGCCATGGCGGCCCTCCGTCAATTCGCGGTAGCTAGTGCTTCGTATCCTCCCGCCGCATCGAAGTAGCGTTTCGTCGTCGCCCACAACCATATCGGAGTCGAATTGAGTCGAGGATAGCGGGGCCGGGTGGGAAGAGTTCAGCGAGGCGTCCAGCGCTCGGACAAGTGCCGCTCGAGTCCGGGCCCGCATCTCCAGCAACTCGCTTGTTGAGTAGTCAGGCGACGATCCGATCATCACCTCCCGTTCGCGCGTGGTCGGGAAGATCCTCGTGGTGAAGGTCCTCCCATGTCCGGCGTCCGGTCAAATAAAGCGTACCATTTTACCCGGCAGAACGCGCTAATTGCGCCGTCAATGGCTAGCCGTAAGTACCGTCCCGGGCGAAGTCCTGAATTGGCAGGGGTTTGGCTCGCTGCGTCAGGTGGTACAGCCCTTGCGAAGGCAATACCGCCGGAGAGCTGGAATGCCTGAGTCCCGTCGAGCGTTTCTGTGGCGTGCCCGTGTGCTTGCCGCGCCCCTGCTGATGTCGCGAGGCCTCGGAGCCGAGGCTTCGGCACAGTTCAGCGTGCGCGACCATGGCGCACGCGGCGACGGCCGGGCCAAGGACACCCGTGCCATTCAGGCGGCGATCGACGCCGCCGCGCCATCGGGCGGGACGGTCTACTTCCCTCCCGGCGACTACGTGTCGGGCACCGTTCGCCTGCGCAGCCACGTCACCCTTCGCCTCGGCGCGGGCGCGACCGTGCTCGCCAGCCCGGATGATGCGGACTTCGATCCGCCCGAGGAGCTTGGCTACAAGGCGTTTGCGGATCCCGAAACCTCCGACTTCACCTTCGCGCTTTTTCAGGGACGCCGACTGACGAATGTCCGGATGCTCGGTCCGGGCCGAATCGACGGGAACCGGACGTCGCGCGGGGGGCCCAAGCCGATCGCCCTGAAGGAATGTCGAAGCATCCAGATTCTCGACCTGACGATCGCCAATGCCCCCAATTACAACATCAGTCTCCTCGGCTGCGACGGGGTGGATATCCTGGGCGTCACCATTCTGAACGGGTACTCCGACGGGATCGACCCGGATTGCTGCCGGAACGTGCGGATCGCCAGGTGCCGCATCGAGTCACGAGACGATGCGGTAGTACTGAAGACGAGCTTCGCGCTCGGCGAACGCCGATCCACGGAGAACGTGACGGTGAGTGATTGCCATCTCGTCACCATGCACAACGCTCTGAAGGTGGGCACGGAATCCACCGGCGACTTCAAGCGAATCGTCATGCGCGATTGCACCATCGTCGGGCAGCGGCATGCGTGGAAGGGTGAGTTGACCTCGGGCATCTCGCTGCAAGCGGTGGATGGCGGGACGCTCGAGGGCGTCGTCGTCTCCAATATCCGGATGACGAATGTTCGCGCGCCCATCTTCGTCCGGCTGGGCCGGCGCGGGCGCGCGCAGGCCGTGCGGACGGCGGGAGCGCTGAGGGACGTCTCGATCTCGAACGTGGTGGCGACCGGCGCGTCGGGGGCGTCCGCCATCACGGGCATACCCCGCCAGCCGGTCGAGCGGATTTCCCTGCGGAACATCCGGGTGACGGCCCGAGGCGGCGGCAAAGCCGAGCTCGTCTCGCTGGACATGCCGGAGATGGAGCGAATGTATGCGGATGCCACCATGTTCGGTGACCTACCCGCGTACGGACTCTATTGCCGGCACGTCGTGGGTCTGACCGTGGACGGGAGCGACCTGCGAGTCGTTCAACCCGACGCACGTCCGGCGGTGGTGCTCGATGACGTGCGTCAGGTGGATGTCCGAGCGGTGCGGGCGATGCCGCCGGCCGGCGGCGGGCCGACGCTATGGCTGCATTCGGTGCAGAACGGCCTCGTCCACGATTTTCGTCCCCACGCCCCCGACAGGGCAGTGGTGCGGGTCAGCGGCGGGGCTACCTCGAAGGTCCGCCTGGTGGGAGCCGCCGCCGCCCGGCTGGACAGCCATACCGTGTTGGTCGACGGGGATGTCTTGCCGACGGCGCTGCAAGTGGAAACCAGGTGACAAGCAGGCATGCGGGTGGGCGGGCGAGGAATGGAGACTGGGTCTCACCCGGCCTTGTCGCGGAACTCCGGGGCGACCTTCTGCATGAAAAGGCGGATGCTACGCTCGGCTATCTCGGAAGGCATCGGGCCGATGCGGAATACCAGGATCAGCCCGCCGACGCCGATCTCGTCGATCTCGGCGATCGCTTCGGTCACGGTGGCGGGCGAGCCGCACAGGAGCGAGTGCGCGGCCTCGTTCCGCGCCGCCGGGAGGGCCTCCGGCTTCAGCAAGACGCCTTGCTCCTCGTAGACCCTCCGGCGCATGGCCTGGCGAAACTCCGCCTGGGTCTGGAAGGCGGGCAGGGCGAGACGCTCGGCCTCGGCGTCGGTCTCGGCGACGAAGATGTTGCGCCAGATCCAGGTCTGGCCGACGCGCCGGGCGATGGTTGACTCGTCGAACCCCGACTCGCGCATTGTCTTTCGGTAGAGATCCATGCGGTGTCGTGTCACTTCGTTGCTCTGTACGTTCATCAGGAAGGGACGCGCGAGGCGCGCCATGCCGAGCATCGCATCCTCACCGGAACAGGCGCGGATAATGGGCGGATGCGGCTTCGTGTAGGGGCGCGGGCGCAAGAGCGGCAGGCGCAGGTTCCAGAACTTCCCACGGTGCTGGAAGTTCTCGGTCGTCCACGCCTTGATCATGATCTCCTCGGCCTCGATCAGGCGCTCCTGGGCCTCGGCCGGGTCGATTCCGTAGCCTTGATAGTCGTAGATGTTGTACGCGGTGCCGCGTCCAAGCCCCACCAGAAGTCGGCCGCGGCTGATGTTGTCGATCAGCGCCATCTGCTCGGCCATTCGAATCGGATGGTGGAGCGACATCTGGGCGACCGCGAAGCCGATGTGGATGCGCTCGGTGCTCGCCGCGAGCGCCGCGGCGAAGGTCACCGGATCCACATAGGCACAGATACCGTCGAAGTGGTGCTCCGCCAGCCACAGCATCTCCATCCCCAGCTCGTCGCAGAGCCGCGCCTCGCGAAGCGTTTCGTGGATGATCTCAGCGTCCTTGCTCGGGTCCATTGACGCCGGGAACAGGAAGTTACCGAATTTCATCGCCGGTCCTTGGTGGGCATTGAGGAGCGGTCCCGGCCGAGGACGCCGTCAAGCCTCGATGTCGATCTCGATCCAGACCCGGCGCCGGATACGGCCGGTCAGCCGGGAAAGGAGATCGGTCAGCTGCATCTGCCAGCCGTACTTGGCCCGCATGGCCGCGTGGGCCTGCTCGATGACGGCGCGCTCGGTGACGATGCGGGCGGCCGCACCCTGCCAGGCGCCGCGGAGGCCCCCGCGCATATCGGAAGGGGCGATACGCGCGCGCGAGGAATGCCGCAGCCGCTTGACCTTGCCTGCGTCATGCGCCGTGAAGAGATAGAGCGCTCGGCCGCTCTGGGCGAACCATACCGGCGTTCTCACCTCGACTCCCGACCGCCGGAATGTCGCGAGACTCAGGTAGCGATGCTGGTCGAGCGCACCGATATCCCCCACCATGCCGAGATCGTAGCATCGCCGTAGACGCTCGGACACGCATTCGGGACTTCCCGCAACGCCGATGGATCGAGACTGGCGCCGGCAGCACACCGACACGTGACCGGGAGGTCCACAGCATGGAGATCGCGGGCAAATACCTGGGCATCACGGTTCGGTACGAGGAGATGGTGGAGATTCTGGGGTGGGATCCGCCGAGCGTGGCGCGGGACTTCATGATCGTGGGGAAGGTGCTCGGCGAGTCGCCGGTGGGCGTGTGGCTGGTGCTCGAGGCCATCTCGGTCGGCGCGCCCCCGGAGAACCTCTTTCCCGATCTACCGAAGGAACATCCCAAGCGGCTCGTGCGCTGGGAGTTCATCCGTGCCGCGGAAGTGTTCGACGAGAAGCCGGACGTGGAGCAAGTGGTCGGATTCCACGGCTAGCCGTCGAGGGCCGGTTGCCGCATCGGCGACGCTACGCTTTGCGCGTCGCTCGCCGCTCCAGCAGACGAAGGACGGCCGCTTCCTCCTGGGTGAGGCCGCCTGATTCCCGGCCATTGGGGCCGAGCTCGAGGCTGCCATCCACGTGGGCGGCGACCACGTCCGGGTGGATATAGCACTTCCGGCAGATCGCGGGCGTATTGCCGAGCCGGGCCGCCACCGCGACCACCGCCGCGGTGAGGCGGCGCCGGGCATCGGTGCCCTCTGGATCCGGAGCGGCCAGGGCGAGGGCGGCGAGCACGGTCCCACCCCAGGTCCGGAAGTCCTTGGCGGTGAACTCCTCGCCGGCGATCCCGCGCAGGTAGTCGTTGACGTCCGCCGAGTCGATCGCCTGCCGCTGCCCGGCCTCGTCCAGGTACTGGAAGAGCTCGTGGCCGGGCAGATCCTGGCAACGCCGCACCACGCTGGCGAGCCGGCGGTCGCTCACGTCGACGGTGTGGTGCTTGCCGCCCTTGCCGCGGAACTCGAAGCGGAGCCGGGCGCCCGCCACGGTGACGTGCCGGGCGCGGAGGGTGGTGAGCCCGTACGAGCGGTTCTCGCGCGCGTACTCTACGTTGCCGACGCGGATGAGGGTCGTCTCGAGCAGGCGGACGACGCCGGCCAGCACCTTCTCGCGCGGCAGCCCCGGGAGCGCCAGGTCCCGCTCCACCCGCTCGCGGATCGCCGGCAGCGCGCGCCCGAACTCGATGACCCGGTCGAATTTCGCCTCGTCGCGCACCGCCCGCCAGCGCGCGTGATAGCGGTACTGCTTCCGTCCGCGCGCGTCGCGCCCCACGGCCTGGATATGTCCGTGGGCCACGGGGCAGATCCACACCTCGGTCCACGCGGGTGGGATCGCGAGGCTCCGGATCCGCGCCAGGGTGGGGAGGTCGCGCACCGGCTCGCCGTCGGCGCCGACGTAGCGGAACGGCCGCCCGCGGCGAAGACGCTGGAGCCCCGGGCGCGCGTCGGAGACATAGCGGAGCTGGGCGGCATCGGCCGACTCGCCGGGATCGAGCGCGATGCGGCGCAGCCGCGGCCGGCGGCGGGACTTGGGAGGGTACGGGACCAGGGCCAGAGCCATGGGGGGTCGATACAGCAAGGCATGTGCCAGGGGATCCCTGGGGACCCAGAAGGGCCCGAAACTCGACGTGGGGCCCCCGCCGACGGTCCCGGTTGACCGCGATGGTCACCTCGGGTGGACGCCGAGCGGCACGTCGCGCAGCATTTGCGCGGGCGGGCTAAGGGAACTCGGCCACCACCGTTCCGACGGGGACGAAGTGGGACTCGATCCGATCGCGCGCGCTGATCGCGTACTGCTTGGTGAACGAGCCCGACATGATGCGCATGCCGGCCTCCAGCGCGAGGCCGAACTCGGCGAGCTTGTTCGCGAGCCACGCCACCGAGGCCGCCGGCGTGCCGAGCACCTCACGGCCCAGCGCGCGCTCGGCGGGGGCGCCATTCACACGGACCTCCAGCGCTGCTGCGCGTTGTCGGCCAGGCTCACGTTGAGATCGGCCGCGAAGTCCCCGCGCTTCTCGATGATCTCGAGGGCGGGAGCCATGGCGGACAGCGCGGCGGTGGCCTGCTCCGTCGTGATGCCGGGACCCCGCAGCGTCGTTCCCACCGTGAGACAGAGCTCGTTCTCGAAGCCGGGATTGATCAGCTCGGCGAAGGCAATGCGCGTGCCGCTGGGCCGGTCGCCACTGGCGAGCAGAAACCCGAATACCGGCTCGTGCACGCGCTGCTGGATCTGCATCGCCTTGGCGGTGAGCCCCACTTTCCAGCCCACATGGCGATCGCCCGCCCGCACGTGATGCGCGAGGACGCCGAGCTGGACGCGGTACGCCGTCTCGCGGTCGAGCCGCCCGATCCACTCGGGCGGCGCGGGAACCCGTCGCCGCGCGCACTGCCAGAACGCGTCGATCGCCTGGTCGATGAGCATCGGAGCGCCGTACTATCTCTAGCACAGCTCTCCAGGGGAAAGGAGCAACCCATGCAGATTCTCCGGCGCGGCGGCGAGGGCGACGAGGTGCAGCGGTGGCAGCGATTCCTCATCGGGCAGGGGCTGCTCCCGTCGGTGACGGACGGAGTGTTCGGCCCCATCACGGAGCGCGCCACTCGCGCCTTCCAGCGGCGCGCAAAGATCGACGTGGACGGGATGGTGGGTCCGATGACGTACGCGGCGGCGCTGCAGCGGGGATTCGATCCGGGCTTCACCGACCCGCAGGGCGGCGCCGCGGGTGGGGACTGGCCACCGCGGCCCGGCTTTCTCCCGCTCGTGGCCAATGCCGACCGCGCGGCGGTGTTCGGCGCGTTCCGCTACGAGGCGGTCGGGCCGGACACGGACGACATCCGGATCCTGGGGGGCTGGCAGCAGGCCAACATCAGGCCGATAGCGGTGTCGCAGCTCGCCGGCGTCAAGGGTGCCCCCGCCACCGGGCGCATCTGGGTGCACCGGCTCATGGGAGCGCAGATCGAAGCACTGTTCCGCGCCTGGGAGGAAGCCGGGCTCGGGAATCTCGTGCTGACGTGGGAGGGCAGCTTCGCGCCGCGATTCGTGCGCGGGAGCCGCACGACCCTGTCCAATCACGCGTGGGGCACCGCCTTCGACATCAACTATCAGTGGAACCGTCTCGGCGCCGTGCCGGCGCTGCGGGGAGACCGGGGCTCGGTGCGCGAGCTGGTCCCCATCGCCCAGGCCCACGGCTTCTACTGGGGCGGGCATTTCTCTCGGTGCGACGGCATGCACTTCGAGGTGGCGCGCGTCGGGTAGCGCCCACCGCCGTCGCCGCCGCTAGCGCGAGATCGCGGGCGCCTCGTCGGCGGGCCGCGCGGCAAGATGCGCGCGGAGGAACTCCTGGAGGTCAACGGCCGGCGTCACGAACGTCTGGCCCGCGACCGGCACATCGACGTGCGTGGGGGAGGCCGCCCCCTCGAAGGCGACGCGCGCGGTGGGATAACCCTCCACCAGACCGACCAGCTCCCCGCCGCGGGAGCGGAACACGCCGCCGCCGCTGGCCCCGTAGCTCACCGTCGCGTCTACCATCAGCCGGCCCGCGCTGGCCACGCGGTCACTGCCGGAACGCCGGAGCTGGCTGATGACGCCCCGTGAGACGGTGAGCTCGCGGCCCCAGGGGAAAGAGACCACCCAGACCGATTCGCCCAGCACCGCGGGGCCGCCCAGCCGGGCCACCGGACAGTACGCGCTCGACGTGCCGAGCAAGGCGAGGTCGAGCTCGTCGGTGTCGGACACGGCGAGCAGGCTGGCGGAGGCGCGCAGTCCGGGGCCCTCGTGGCGCCGGAACAGCACGCGGATCTCCTTGGCGCGCCCCGTTCCCGCGAAGGTGTGGCCGCTGGTGAGGATCAAGCAGTCGGCACCGGGGGAACCGGGACGGGCGGCAATCACGACTCCGGAGCCGCTGCGAAACCGCCGCCCCTCTTGCTGCTCGAGCACGACCTGCACCGAGGCGGGGAGGATATCGTCGAGGACTCGCTCGGGCGGTGGCTCACGCCGCGGCGGCCACCGAGGGCGCGATGCGCGATGCCTCTCTCACATGACGATGATACGCCACTGATCGCACTCGCGCCGCCACGTAAGGTCGACTCGGTAAGTTTTCTCGACCGCCCCGGAGCCGAGCGACTTCATGCCGTCTTTGGGTGCCGGAAGGCATGCCATCCGGTCAAATCTACGGGTTGCCGTGCGCTATCCGCGCCTGGCATCGCGGTTGCGTACGAGGGGGTGGCCGCCGCAACGAGCGGCGCGCGACTTCAAGTCATCGACCGCTTCGACACAGGAGGGAACGAAATGAGCAAGCTGCTGAAGGCAGGGATGTTCGGAGCCTTGGCCGTCGCGCTCGTACTCGGGAGCATGGCCGGCGCGCAGGCCGCGGAGATTACCGGCAAGGTGCAGGCGGTGGATCCCACGGGCAAGTTCGTCACCCTCGACGACGGCACCATGCTGATGATTCCGGCCACCGCCAAGGTGGACCGGAAGGCCCTCGCGCCCGGCGCCGAGGTGAAGGCCAGCTACGAAGAGAAGGGCGGCCAGAAGGTCGCCAGCTCGATCCAGATCGCGCCGAAGTAACCCGCTCGAGGCGGACTGGCGGCTCTCGGAGCTCGGGCTCCGGGAGCCGCGTCAGGCCGCGGCCCCGCCGCCCAGCACCCGCGTTCCGCGATATGATCCCTGCGGGTGCTTCCATGAAGATCCTCGTCGTCGACGTCGGCGGCAACAACGTGAAGCTCTACGCCCCCGGCGCGAGCCGGGCCCGCAAGCTCGCCTCGGGCCCGACGTTCACCCCGGCGGCGATGGTGGCGAGTGTCCGCACCGTCGCGCGAGCCTGGTCCTACGAGGCGGTCACGCTCGGCGTGCCCGGGCCGGTGGTGCGGGGGCGGTTGGTCGCCGAGCCCGTGAACCTCGGCGGCGGGTGGAAGGACTTCGACTACGAAGCGGCGTTCGAGCGTCCGGTCAAGCTCGTCAACGACGCGGCCATGCAGGCGCTCGGCAGCTACAAGGGCGGACGCATGCTCTTCCTCGGCTTGGGGACCGGGCTCGGCTCGGCGATGGTGAGCGACGGCCGGATCGAGCCGATGGAGCTTTCCCACCTGCCGTACCGGAAGGGCACCTTCGAGGACTACGTGGGACGGAGGGGGCTCGAGCGGATGGGGAAGAAGAAGTGGCGACGCCACGTGGAGCACGTGGTGGAGATCCTCGTCACCGCGCTCCTGCCCGATGATGTGGTCATCGGGGGCGGGAACGTGAAGAAGCTCAAGCGTCTGCCCCCCGGGGCCCGGGCGGGGTCCAACGACAACGCCCATCGCGGGGGCGTGCGTCTGTGGCGCGAGGTCGGACCACCCGGCCCGAGCTCGCGCCGCTCCGTACGTTAGTCCTCGGAGGCTACGGGGTCGACGGGGGCGGCACGCGGCGTTTGGTGGCCTGCTCGAATCCGTACGTCAGCTCGATGAGCCGGGGCTCGCTGCAGGCCATGCCGGTGAAGGTCACGCCGAAGGGCGCGGATCTCGCCGCGAAGCCATCGGGAAAGGGCGGGGTCGGCGCATTGAGGATCAGGCCGAAGGGGACGATGATCGACGGGTAGCCGGGGCGGGAGGCGATGAGGGCGCCGGTGGCGCCGGGGAAGAGGAGCGCGTCGAGCTGCTGGGCCTTCATCACCGCGTCGATGCCCTTGGTCCCGGCCAGCGCGATGTCCTTGGCCCGGTCGGCCTCGTATCGCGCGCGGTCGGCCACGAGATCGATCTCGTCCGAGATGTCGAGCTGGGATTGCCCGTACTTGATCGCGCCCCGGCTCGGCCGCGCGAGGTTGTAGTCGCGCAGCTCGGTGAGGCTCTTGACCGGCGCGCTGGGGCCCAGCGACTGCAGCCACGCGTTGAAGTCGCGCTTCATCCGGTACTTG
>WNFK01229031.1_pt1 | contig 11692 bp, 8 predicted proteins | sample 5400281 | NCBI WGS metagenome assembly WNFK01 (sample SAMN13153350, study PRJNA577476) | soil metagenome | isolation source: 20 cm soil on Douglas fir-dominated hillslope | place: USA:California | collected 2013-09-17
ATCGCCGAATGACGAGACGAGATTTTCAAAATATGAATACCCATATACCGGAGTCCCCAGATTGCGCACGCTCTCTGCGTAAACATCGTAAAATTCCCGCAAACGGCCATTGTCGAAAATCGCTCTGAGACCGTGCTTATCCCCCTGGCGAACCATGCGGCGCTGCTTGCGGGGAATCCGCGCCAGGTTCGCTTCGTCCGTCGACTCGATCTGACTCATGAAGGTGACGTACAGGTCCTTGCGGGACCAGCGCAGAGCATCGCCGTTGAGGTGCGGCGCGATCGGCGTGTCAGCATATGGATTGCCGCGGATCTCCAAATAACGGACATGGCGTGCTTTGGCGAGCTCAGTCGCTTGGTGCACGAGCATTCGATACGATTCTTCATCACTGGCAACTGGCCCGCCATAAACTCCGACCGGCATGGCGACCAAACTACGGCCGAAAAGCATACTTTTGACCAGAAATAAGGGCAGCAAGCCACGAACGCGGCCTGATGAATCTCGAACCCAAAGATAGACCGGCTCGTAGCCGAAACTTTTTCGGAGAATCTCGCGCCACGTCAACAAATGAAAAAACGTTCCAGAGGGATGACCGATTACGAATTCATCCCACGAAGGATCGTTATCGCAAAGAAACGAACATTCCATCGATTTAGACTTCGAATCAGGCGTGCCGAAGATCGCCGGCGACTGCCCCAAGGCGCCAATCCGAAAGATCGACTTGCTGCGCCGGGGTCTGATCGTCGACGAGGATTTGGATGATTCGTCTAGCAGCGTTGCCATCCCAAAGTTGGGGCGGCGATGCGGGTGCACGCACACCTCGTAGGACGCGAGCAAATTCGTCGATGATTTTCCCCGAATCCGCGCCAACTAGTACATTCGTCCCGTGCGTCAAAGTCACCGGCCTCTCGGTATTCTCTCGCAGAGTGATGCAGGGCACACCGAGAATCGTGGTCTCCTCTTGAATGCCCCCAGAGTCGGTCAAGACAACTTTGGCGCAAGACATGAGATGGAGAAAATCGAGATAACCCAAGGGTGGCACGAGTCGAATTCTCACTCGGGAGTCCCAAGGTTCGGGGCCTTCCATAAAGTGATCGACAAAAAAGTCGCCCAGATCGGCCTCTTGGATTTGTTTTAACGTGCGCGGGTGCGCCGGAAAAATCAACGGCATATGCCGCGAAACATCGAGAAAGGACTCGATGATCTTGGAGAACGTTCCCGCATCGTCCACATTCGCGGGACGGTGCAAGGTTAAAATGGCGTAGGCTTTAATCCGCGCTTCTTCATTCAATTGCAAATCATTGAGAATCGTAGATTCCTTGGCTTTGGCGCGATAGCGCAGCAACGTGTCGATCATCACGTTTCCGACAAAATGAATTTTATGGGACGAGATTCCCTCCCGCTTGAGATTCTGATTGGCACTCTCCTCCGTCGTGAAGAGATAATCCGAAAGCGCATCGGTCACGATGCGGTTGACCTCCTCCGGCATGGTTCGATCAAAGCTTCGCAAGCCGGCTTCCACATGGGCGAGTCTAGGGATAAATTCTCTCCCCCTATCGCCGGTACAGTAGGTCTTTTTGGTGACCAACGCGCAAGCAACCGTCGAATTCACATCGCCCACCACGATCACCACATGCGGCCTTTCCGCTAACAGAACCTTCTCGAAGCCTTCCATGACTTTCGCAGTCTGCGTCGAGTGGGAACCTGATCCAACTCCCAAGAACAAATTTGGCTTCGGCAATTCCAGATCGTTGAAAAACAGATCCGACATGTTGGCGTCATAATGTTGGCCGGTATGGACCAATATGTGATCGATGCTCGGACTCCGGCCCTGTCGGTTATACTCTTTGATGGCTTCGCAGATCGCGGCCACTTTCATAAAATTTGGTCGCGCGCCGACCACTGAAATAATTTTAAAGGCCATCGCCCACCTCGCATTTTGATTTTGCTTCGCTCCAGGAACGCGACAGCACTTCGGATATCGGACCCCAAGAAAAATTATCCAGAAGGCGCGTGAACTTGGACTCTGTCGCTCGCAGATTGTGATAGTGTCGAAATTGGGATCGCCAAGCCGCGGGGACCTTCGGCTGATCAGGATCGATTTCCCAGGGATGGAGATAGACCATCGCTGGCTGCTTTTCTTTGTCGTTGATTCTACGAATCGCCCAGGCGGTTAAACCATACGGGAGCAGTCTAAAATATCCTCCTCCCGCGACTGGAAGATTGACTCCGTAAGCCGCAAGCGTCGACGGCGGAAACTCAAAAATGCGGCCGCCGTCGCGGAGCCGCTTGATGTGAGGAAAGCGAGGCGCATCCGGAATACCGTAATAATCATGATGCACGGGAAAAATACTCGAATCGTACTCGAAACCCAATTCGCCCAGAACTTCCAATGCCCAAAGCGTCTTCGAGGTGATCGAATAACTGGGCGCGCGGTAGCCTTTGACCTTGGTCCCCGTTTGGTCTTCGAGGATCGATTTGGCGCGACTCACGTCCCTACGAAAAGTCTTTTCGTCTCCCCGACTGATCATTTGATGACCATAGCCATGACTGCCAATTTCATGGCCGCCATCTGCGATATGGCGCACGAGACTCGGACACCGCTCAGCCACCCAGCCCAACATGAAAAATGTCGCGCGAATCGCGCGCTGGTCCAAAAGCTCCAATAGTCGGTGGGTATTGTTTTCAACTCGCATCGGATACCGGCACCAATCATCCGGTACAATGACGTTCGCAAACGCCTGCACGTGGAAATAGTCTTCGACATCGATTGTCAGCGCGTTCATCACTTCGAACCTCAGCGAGCGCCCGAACCGAAAAGGATAACCTTAAAACTCTCGAAGATGATCTGGAGATCGAATACCGGCGACATATGTTTGATGTAGTACAAATCGTACTGCAACTTCTCGACCGCATCCTGTTCACTATCACCGTAACGGTAACTGATTTGGGCCCACCCCGTGATCCCCGGTTTGACTGAGTGACGAAGATCGTAATAAGGAATATTTTGTTTCAATTGTTCGACAAAGAACCGCCGTTCCGGTCGCGGCCCTACGAAGCTCATTTCGCCCTTGAGGACGTTGATCATCTGCGGAATCTCATCAATCCTGAGTTTTCTGATAATGGCTCCAACCCCTGTAATTCTAGGATCGTTTTCCGCCGCCCAGACGGGTCCCAGCTTTGCCTCGGCGTCTTGTGCCATGGAGCGAAACTTAAAAAGAGTAAAATGCTTTTCATTCTGGCCGATACGCTCTTGGCGATAAAAGATCGGGCCCGAGCTCTCGAGTTTGATGGCAAGCGCCGTCACCAGCGCCAGGGGCGCAGCCAAAAGCAGACCCAGAAACGCGACTATCACATCGATAACTCGCTTCGCCGCGAGAATAATACGGTCTCGTCGAAAGCCCTCCGACAGCGCAATCCACTCCGGCGGCAAATCGGTAATCGCGATTTTGCTTACCAGCCGTTCATAAAAAGAATGGCAATCCTCAATCGGCACGCCCATCGCTCGCACCGTTACAAGCTCGTGGAAATAGGACTGTGGACAATGGTCGGCGCCAGCCAACAAGATTCTATCCGCACCAATACTCGCCACGAGCCCGGACAGCGAAGGAGGCGCAAATACGGGAATTTCTACTTTCCTGGGATTGCCGTAGGTTAAAGTGATTTGCCCGGCTTTTTCGCTGACGAATCCCACGACCTGCATGCCTAGGGATTTTTTTAGATAGAGTTCTTCAGCCACCATCTTACCAATGGTCCGCGTTCCAATAACCAAGACTCTGGCGCGCACGCCGGCTTGCATGATCAGGCGCATGAAACCGAGTCGCCACAAAGCCAGGACCAACCCCATTACAATCATTTCGCTTATGTAAATCGACTTGCCGAAGTTTGGTATTGGGTAGCTGACCACGCCTATAACGATACAAGCGGTCCCCAAACCGGCGATCAATCGATGCAACAATTCATGGATCGAAAGAGTTTGGTCGATTGCGTACAAATCAGAGTAATAAAACGCGATGACGACGATCAAAGCCATTGCTAAACCATGCAGCAGTGAGCCCGACCACGGATCACTCGCGGACGAATCCGCCCATGCCAACATTCCTCGGACAGCAAAGCTGGAACCGAGTACCGCTGCAAAATCGCCCGGCGCCAAGAGAAAATCGAAGCCGGTATAATATCGATTGAAGAACCTCAATGCCTAGCCGTGGCCGTTGCTTGAGTAGTAATAATAATACTTTGATCCGAGACCGAGATCGGCACCGTTCAATACGACGCCCAGCACCTTATTGGAATTAAACGAGCTTAGGGCTTTTGCCAGATAATCTTTCGGCGTTTTGCCGGCGCGGATCACCATAATCACGCCGTCCACTTGTCTGCTCAAAACCAAGGGATCCGGGGTAGCAAGAACGGGCGGCGAGTCGATGATGACCATGTGGCCCGGAAAATTCGTGTGTATATCTTCGATCAACTTTCGCATTCTTTCTTTCGCGAGCAATTCTGAAGCGAAACGCGATGGCTTACCGGAAGGAATCATGCGCAAGCCGCTCAGATGCGTTTCTCTGACTAAGCTCTTCACTCCGGCGCTTGAGTTCGAACCCAGGTAATCCGTAAGTCCGGGGGACACGTCTCCATTGAAATATCGATGGACGCTCGGCGCCCGCAAATCAGCGTCGATCAATAGCACTTTTTCTTCGTATTCCAGGGCAATGGCCGCGGCTAAATTGACGGCAACCGTGGTCTTGCCGTCTCGTTTCACCGGACTCGTGATCGCAATGGTGCGAATACCGGCTTCCGTGCGCAGACGCTTAAGCTGTTCACGAAGAATCTTATATTGTTCCGAGGCCGGGGATTCCTCTTCCAGTGCGACAATCGGATGGGTCGCATAGCGGCGCAAATCCCAACCAAAAATCAGCTCTTCAAACCTTTCGCGCCACGACTTGGAAACAACGGGTGATCTGGGTAAAGGCGCGGCGACCGGATGAGGATGACCATTATGGTGGCCCACCGACCAATGAGCATCGGGAGCCACTCTGTCCAAGGCGAGGTCCTCATCGATAACTGGACCAGCTTCTTTCGATGGGGCGTCCCCTTCTCGCTCTCGCTCATGGCTGGCTTTGGTCAAGGCTTCAAAAACTCTGCTCATGCGTCGTTCTCCTACTCTGTGCTTTCGCCGCTGGTCGAGACGAACAGCGATCCTCCAACGGAGGTTTGATAAAAAGGACGGGCCGTACACAGACCCCAAACCTCGGTATGTTCGAGCCGACTGGTTCCAATGCCCTGATAGCCCGAAACAATTTTTTCAAATCTAGCTAAAACCCTTCGTCGCCGCAGACATGCTCAGCCGAAACCGCTCCCTGACCGAGTCGTCGAAAATTTCCCGGCTAACGGAGTCTATGAGACCGCCAATCTTTTCTCGCGGGAAACGGTCGAGAGTCTGGCCGAAAAGCTTGATATGTTCTGACAACACGATGTGGGCCATGGGACCCATGGCATCGACGAGTGCTTCGCGCAGTTCGTGAAGAAACTTTTCGGGAACAACGGGGTGACTCAAGGCACCGTTTGAATTATCAACGACGCCATTGCCGCGATTGCCCTTGACGAGCTGCACTGGCGGCAGCTTAGCCGTTTCCATGCGGGGCGCGGCGCGAGGCTCATCGTGCAGCAGGTTATCGCGTCGACCAACCGGTAACCGACTCACCGCTCCCGAAAGGCACAGGTCACCGGCGACTTCTTGAACAAAAACCGGCCCGATCTCCTTTTTGTCCAGCGCATACGCATTGATCATCGTATTGTCGCATATCACGTTGATCAGACGCGGGATGCCGCCGGAGTATTGGTGAACGCTCTCAATCGCTTTCGGCGTGAAAACGCCCTGATTCCCGCCAGCTTGTTTGAGACGATTGGCGATGTATTCTTGACACTCGCTGAGAGAGAGAGGACGTAGATGATGCCGCAGCGTCACCCGCTGTTTCAACTGGCGCAATTGCGGCGTATTCAACCGCTCGTTCAACTCCGGCTGACCCACGAGCAGAATTTGCAAAAGCTTGTCCTTCGTCGTTTCAAAGTTTGATAGGAGCCGAATGCTCTCCAACACCTCGGCAGAGAGATTCTGCGCCTCATCAATGATGAGAGCGGCATTTTCGCCGTCACGATATTTTTGCAATAGAAATTCGTTCAAGAGATAGACGTAATCGTGGACCTCTTTAACCTCCCGCATGGGTTCAATCAGTTTGAATTCCTCGCAAACATATCGAAGAAGATCGAGCGGACTCGTAATCACGCTGAAAATCAACGCCGAGTGAGTCCCGTCGGCCAGCTGATGAAGCAATGTTTGGATCAACGTGGTTTTTCCGGTCCCAACCTCGCCCGTCAGGACGATGAAGCCGCGGCGCGCATTGATGCCGTACAGCAACTGAGCCAGCCCCTCGCGATGACTTTCGCTTAAGTAGAGAAAGCTCGGATCGGGGGTAATGTTGAACGGCGCTTCACTCAGCCCGAAATAGGAACTATAAATCGGAACCATAAAGCCTTTTAGAAGAACCGTGAGCCAAACAAACGTACGAGGATCAGGCCGACCAAGAGCAAACCCAGTGTCGACATGCCCAGAAGGCCTTGAGCCCGGCGTCGCTCCAGCACGGCTCCGCGAGTAACAATCGAGGGAATCGTCGCGAGCACCGGTATGTCGATGAAGCCAGCAAGATCATCACTGTTCTTGAACGAGCGATCCAACAAATCCCATAGAAAGGCCGCTGCGAGTCCACCCACAAGACCGGCGATCAATCCGGAGAAAAGAATAAAAGGACGATTGGGTTTGACCGGCGCCAGCGGTAGGTTTGCCGGATCGATGACTTGAAACTGTTCGCCCTTTTGTTTCTTTTCTAAATTCTCTGAGAGTTGAGATTCCAATCCTTTTGCTAGAAGATCTTGGTATTTTCGCAGTGTAATATCGTAGGTACGGGTGACCTTGGTGAGCTCGATCCCACGTAACGGAGTATTCTCCACGCGCTTTTGGTGAACGCCAATTGTGTTTTTTAGCTCCGCGTTCGACGCCTGAATCGCATTAATCGAAGATTTTAAGCTGTCAATCTGCTCTTCGATGATTTGCTTCAAGGGATTTTCACTCGGTTTTTTGGAATCCCCGGTTTTTTTGGCTTTTTCCTTTTCGGCGTCTAATTCCTTTTCTATTGCGGCGATCTCTGCTCTGAGACGCATCACGTCAGGATGCTTCTCGCTGTATCGGATAAGCAATGAGTCCAGCTCCTTCTGCCGGAATTGAATTTTTTGATTAGCCGGCAGATTCAGCTTCACTTCGCTGTCACCCGTTTTGGAGCTCACGGGAATCGGCACATTCGCCTCGAGCAGCTGTTTCTGCAAACTTCCCAGCCTCTCTTGCATCGACGCCAACGTCGCCAGGTTGCCCTTCAACTCGTCGCGTAGCTGTTCGACAATTCGCAAATTGGCATCGAGTTGGTCCGGCAATTCAAAACGATTATTGACCTTGTAGTGAGTGACCAACGATTCCTGCTCTTCCAACTCTTTACGCAATCGCTCTGCCTCGGCATTGATAAAGTTCGTCGTCCCGACTGCTTGTTGTTCCCTAACCTGAAGGTTTTGCTCAATGAACAACGAAGCCAGTCGATTAGCGACTTTCATTGCGGTTTCAGGACTGTCGGAATCGAAAGAAATTTGAAAGGCGTCGTTTCTACGAACATCGAGGCGGATATTTCCGCGAAATGCATTGACCCGATCCTCCGTTGTCGTTCCTTTGCCGCCTCCTGGATAAAGGCCAAACTCCTTGATGATGCTTTCTAAGCGGGTGCGACTAAGTATTTCCTGGCTAATCGCGTTGATTCGATCCGCTATACCTGAGGTGACGGTCGGAGCGACAAAATTCGCCGGAACCCGTTGCGGTGTGATCAATATTAGAGTGCTCGACCGATAAACGTTCGGCATAGTCGCTGCGATATAGGCAGCCATCAACGTCACGACGATACTGATCGCGAAAACCAGCCCCTTATGCCGGTAAAAACCTAAAAAGATTTTTGAAAAATCGAGATCACCGGTAGGATTCACTGTAGACCTCCAAGCTCTGGCCGCAAAACGGGAACGGGTTGGTGAACATGGCTATGGAATTATGATGCGATCGCCCGGGCGCAATAGCAGATCCTGCTTGAGATCGCCTTGTATGATTGCGTCATAATCGACGATGTACTCAGTGATCTTTGCTCCCTCTCGTCTGACAATCCGAATATTGCTGCGGTCGGCGAATATGCCCAAGCCACCCGACCGCGTTAAAAGTTGCATGATCGTCTCATTACCCTTCAGCGGAAAAGCGCCATTTTTCCCCGTCCCGGAACCGATTAAAAAAACTTCGGCCGATGCGATGCCGCCGACGCTGATCGTAACAAACGGATCAGTGGTGAATTCTTTATATTTTTGCTCCAGCAATTTACGCAGTTGCCCCGTCGTCAAACCAACAACCTGAACTTCGTTGAGCAGCGGTAGGGTCACGTAACCGTCCGGGCGGACGGTGACCGCGCCAGACAATGTCGGCTCCTTCCAAACCTGGACGTTAATCGAATCACCGGCGCCGATCACATAAAATTCTTCCGGTGGTTTGGCGGGATCCGGCGTGTCCGGCGAAACTCTGAACTCCTGGATTCGAAGCTCCTTGGTTGAGCAACCGATGATCGCGATTGCGATAAGGCTCATGGCCGCAATGAATTGCTTGTTCATAATTGTCGTTATTCCACCTCGATATGGCTTGAGAGTGTGTAGAATCTCAGCTCAATTGAACTTGAATTAAGTGGCCCCTATTCCAAAATAGGCGACTTCAACGCAACTCTCATACCAGCATGTATTGTAAACGGTTTATGCGTGGCAAGGCGATAAACCGTGCTAATCTCCGATAAATGCACAGACAACCTCGTACCGCCGAACTGTAAATTGCCCTAACACTTACCTACGAACAGTATAATGGGCAAAATTGCCCTAGCCTCATAAAGCCCGAATTGGAATGTCGCAGTCGACCGCAGCGCCGTAAGTACAAAAGCTTACAGCTTGGGTGGCGTCGATACCGGGGCAACGGTGGGGAATGGAGTTCTAAGCACTGGAGAGAGTGTAGTGGGTGATAGATTACGCGCCAATCCTTGATTGGGCCAGAGATCGAATCGTGCGGTAACGTTCAGAAAAACGCTTGAACCATCCACGGTGCCGCGGGTTAGCAAATCGGTATTGCTCGCCCCTGCGCCACTGTTGATGGATCGAAAGCTGTAAGAGAGACTAGAAGAGAGCCATGTTGTGATCAGATACTGTAAACCCATGGTCGCTTGCATGGTCTTAAAGTTGACGTCATCAGTATCGTAAAATGAGTAATCGAAATTAGCGTTTGCGGAAATGCGTTCCGACAATTGGATATTGAAGTTTGTAAAAAACGATGTCGTGTCGGAAATACCTGAAATGCCAAAACTCGGGGTCAGCCCTTTACGAAGACCGCCGGTGAGAGACGCCGTCTCCCAAAGCTTGGTAACGGTCACCGAAGAATTATTGCCTACTCGAGGTCCGCTGTTGCTCGTATTGATGGAGAGCCCGGTACTCGCGGAAAGATTCAAGGTGGGGGTCAACTGTATGTTGTAGATCTGATTTGTAAAGTAATCGTCGCCAAAGTCAAAGTTATGAACTACGCCGTTATCGCCGTTACGAGTATTATTGACCGTGGCTGAGTACCCTACGTGTAGGTTGTGTTCTTGCCTCCAGTTATAAATGCCCCGAATGGAAAAATCCTGTGACAAATCGCTTCCACCCGCCTTGAGGAATTTGGTGAAAGTATTCGAATAGCCGCCGGTAAAGGTTATATCCGGCCGGTATAAAAAATTACCCTGAAAAGCGAAATTATTGGTGAGCTGGCCTCCTTGCGAGACAAAATCCTTCAGATTTTGCGACCGATCTTGCGGAATCGGCCCACCCACGGGGAAAGGACTCGTGGGAGTTAAGGGTAGCTGAAAGCCTGAACCAGTTGAACCAGCGGACGGCAAACGCGTGTCACCTTGACGCTGGAAAGATTCCGAGAAGCCAAAAGTCAGGCGGGGGGAATAGAAATACGTGTAACCGCCCGTCACAGCGGAAGTGTCGCTGAAGCCAAAATCATTAAGGTCACTATGGCGGGCATAGATCAACCCGCTTGGACTGATGTTAAGATTTAAGGTCGGCGCGGCCTGTCCTGTCGGCGCGTAATAGAGATGAAGAGTGGGGGTAATGACCGTAACAAAATCATGATCTTTTTTCTTTTCGAAGAAAATATTGTCGTTGTACTGTTCTCCCACTGAGAACGAGAACTGACTCGCAAACGCGGCCCAAGCGCTTGACGGCAATGACAGGACGGCCGCGAGCGCGATGACGAAGACACTTTCACCCGAGATCTTTAAACGATTCCTTGTGCAGCCCATGCCTCCTCATCTTTCTGTAGAGCGTCTTGTTGTCGACCTTCGCCTCGACTGCAGTCAAGGAAATGGCGCCTTTGTATTTGATTAATAGACTTCGGAGATACTCCTTTTCGCTGCGCAGCAACCACTGCTTGAGTGAAAAATCACCATCGCCATTACCGATATAAGAACGATCCGGCACCCTTTGAGGCGGCGCCGGGAGATCAACGTCCTCGATAATTTCGCGTTGGCATTTGACTATAGCCCGTTCGAGGATATTCTCAAGCTCTCGTATATTCCCCGGCCACCGATAGGCCAGCATATGATCGAGAACTTGAGGTCCCACGTAGCGGATCTTTTTCTCCTGTGCGACTGGATGCTTGCTAAGAATGTGGTTGATCAGTACGGGAAGATCTTCCAACCGATCTCGTAACGGCGGCAGTTGCAGAGGAATCACATTGATTCGATAGTAAAAATCTTCGCGCAGCGTTCCGCGAGCCAAGCAGATTTTCAAATCCACATTGGTCGCCGCGACCACCCGCATATCGACTTTTATCTTGCGATTGCCGCCCAGTCGTTCAACTTCTCTTTCTTGCAGCACGCGCAAAAGCTTGACTTGCATCGGCGGCGCCATGGTCTCAATTTCATCGAGAAAAAGGGTCCCACCATCGGCGATTTCGATTTTGCCCGCGCGGCTTTGCACCGCGCCTGTAAAGGCTCCCTTTTCGTAACCAAATAACTCGCTTTCCAGTAGAGTATCAGGGAAAGCACCACAATTGATCGCGACGAATTGCTTTGCTTTACGCCGGCTCAAGTTATGGATGGCACGAGCGACCAATTCTTTTCCGGTTCCAGTCTCGCCCGTGATCATCACTCCCGAATCTGTCTCGGCCAGAGATCGGATCAGATCAAACACCTTGAGCATTTTGGGACTTTTGCTGAGGATGTTTTCGAGATGATGCTCCTCATGAACCTTTTGGCGAAGCTCCCGAACTTCATCGAGTAAGCGCCGCTTCTCGATCAGCTTTTCACTTACTAATCGAATGGCCTCGGGTTGGAACGGCTTGGTGATATAATCGCTCGCTCCGAGCTTCATGGCTTCGACCGCTTGCTTAATATTTCCAAACGCGGTGATCAGGATGACATCGGTATCAGGACATTTTTCACGCACGTGGCGAGCCAATTGAAATCCGTCCATGCCCGGCATTTTAACGTCGGAGACAACGATTGCAAATTTTTCCTCAGACAGTAACTTCACGCCCTCTTCACCA
>WNFK01206601.1_pt1 | contig 11691 bp, 9 predicted proteins | sample 5400281 | NCBI WGS metagenome assembly WNFK01 (sample SAMN13153350, study PRJNA577476) | soil metagenome | isolation source: 20 cm soil on Douglas fir-dominated hillslope | place: USA:California | collected 2013-09-17
GATTCCGCTTTTTGCTAACGCAAAACAAATCATTCCTGGGATGATAAAAAGAAAAACAGGAGTAAGTTTTAAAAAGCCGGCAAATATTGTACCCCTTCTACCTTGCTTTTCATTACGGGCACCCAATACACGTTGAACAATATATTGATCAGTACACCAATACCATAAACCAATAATAGGTGCACATAATAACATGCCCGGCCAGGGATATTTATCATTAAAATACCAGGCAGCTTTGCCCGCTTCCTTTACCGGAGCCCATGTGTTTTCTACGCCATGTGGCACAATTGGTTTCCATAAATTAAACATTTCTGGTCCGCATATCTCTTTAAGCTTATCCCAACCACCCAAAGCTTTCAAACCAAAATAAGTTACCATAATTGCTCCTATGATCTTTACAAAGGTTTGAAGAGTTTCAGTATAAGCGACTGCTCTAAATCCTCCAAGGATGGTATAGATACCAGTCAACACAATTAATAAAATTGAACCGATCCAGAATGTATCCATTCCTAAAAAATGTACTTCAGGTAACAGCGCCCTGAATACGATACCGCCTGCGTAAATACCAACAGCAATTTTTGTGAGGATATATGCGATCAATGAAATGATAGAAAGAACTGTTCTTGCTTTTGGCGTAAATCTTTTTTCAAGAAACTCCGGCATGGTGAACACTTTCGAACGCATAAAAAAAGGAGCCATCACCCAACCCAACACTAAAAGACACCAGGCATGCAATTCATAATGTGCCAGCGCAACGCCGTCAGTTGCTCCGGATCCTGCTAATCCAACCAAATGTTCAGAACCAATGTTCGAAGCAAAGATCGAGGCACCAACTACGAACCAGCCGAGATGACGACCGGCGAGAAAATAATCATCAGCGGAAGTTTTTTCTTTCTTCTTTATTGCCCAGTATGAAATGCCAGCAATGATTAGGAAATAGAATAAGATAATAAGCCAATCGATTGTTGTAAGTACATTCATAGCAAATTGTTTTGATTTAAAAAGAACATTTAGATATACCTGTTAATAATATTTTCCAAATATTCTTGTTTACCACTCTTCATAACAGGCTCACCATTTTCGATAGCATGGTTCTAAGGTCTTCTAAAGATAGTTTTCCTTGTTCAAACTCTTTTCCTTTATTGCTATCGAATGTAGCATATCTTTCTTTTCTGGGTTTTTTATAATCAGGTTTATTTAAATATTGTCTGCGGTTATCAATGCTCCTGCAAATGCATCCATGCCACCAATATGTGCATGAAACAGATCTTCTGCATCGGTTGAGTTGCGACGGATCTTTGCATCAAAATTAATCCCGCCCCCTTTAAGGCCACCTGCCTGTAAAATAATAATCATTGCTTCTGTTAGTTCATTTATATCATTGGGGAATTGATCTGTATCCCAGCCATTTTGATAATCGCCGCGGTTTGCATCAATACTTTTCGTTACTTCAGTTTTGGCAGGTATTGAAAAAGTAACAACTGAAGCCGGCTATGATCTCATTATAGCACACTCATCAGAAAGTTTTGAAAAGGAAGCGGCGAATGCATTGAATCTTTTTCATAAAAGAGTTGATGGACTTATTGCCTCAGGTTATAAGAAAATCATCTCTGAAGAAAAAAGGGCATTACTAATTCTGTCATATTAATAATGAGAAAGGGATTGCTTGTCATATTAATAGTATTACCTGCTTTATTAAAAGCAGAAGATGGATATGATCTGTGGCTCCGGTATAAAAAAATTCCAACTACCGCACTACTTGATCAGTATAAAAAGCAAATAAACAGTCCCGTTGTCTTTGGCGCGTCAGCAACTATTGCAATTATTAAAGCCGAATTATCCCGGGCATTTTCCGGGTTAACAGGAACCGCTTATAAAATATTATCCGCAATTGATAAGTCAAGTACATTTATAGCAGGAATTTCATCTTCTTCAACAATTATATCATCAATTGTTACAAAAAATGAATTGAATCTTATCGGTAATGAAGGATTTATTATTAAAACCAGGCCAGGCAAAACTATCATTACAGCTAATACAGATGTTGGAGTATTGTATGGAGTTTTTCATTTCTTACGTTTAATGCAAACTCAACAGGCTGTCATAAATCTTACAATTATTTCATCACCCAAAATAAAATTGCGTTTTCTTGATCATTGGGATAATCTTAATAGGACTGTTGAAAGAGGTTATGCAGGTTTTTCTATTTGGGATTGGCACAAACTTCCTGATCTTATTGATAAGAGATACATTGATTATGCAAGAGCTAATGCATCCATTGGCATCAACAGCACTGTACTTACGAATGTAAATGCAAATGCTGCCGTTCTTACAAAACCATATTTGGAAAAAGTAAAAGCGCTGGCCGATCTGTTTCGTCCTTATGGAATAAAAGTTTATCTCACTGCCCGCTTTAGTGCGCCAATTGAAATCGGTAAGTTAAAATCTGCCGATCCATTAAATGATACTGTAGCATTATGGTGGAAACAAAAAGTAAAAGAAGCCTGGCCCGCAGGATTATAACAGGACACATGCTGATGGCGCCAATATGCTTGCCGATGCTGTTGCTCCTTTTAATGGCATTATCATGTGGCGGGCATTTGTATATAGCTCTACTTCTAATGATAGGTTCAAACAAGCTTATGAAGAATTCAAGCCGCTTGATGGTAAGTTTAGAAAAAATGTTTTGGTGCAAGTAAAGAATGGGCCAATCGATTTTCAACCAAGAGAACCCTTCTCTCCTCTTTTCGGTGCCATGCAGCAAACGCCTTTGATGATGGAGTTTCAACTTACACAAGAATATTTAGGACAAGGAACTCATTTGGTTTTTGAAGCTCCACTATTTAAAGAAGTTTTAAATGCAGACACCTATTCAAAAGGAAAAGGCTCAACAGTAACCAAAGTAATTGATGGATCATTAAATAATTTCTCACTAAACGGGATTGCCGGAGTAAGTAATATTGGTAATGATATAAACTGGTGCGGTCACCCGTTTGCACAGGCAAATTGGTATGCATTTGGGCGATTGTGTTGGGATTATGATCTCTCTTCTGAACAAATTGCCAATGAATGGATCAGGCAAACATTCACTAATGATCCATCTTTTGTTGAACCAGTAAAAAAAATAATGTTACAATCAAGAGAAGTATTGGTTGATTACATGACGCCGCTTGGACTAACACATATCATGTACAATGGTCATCACTATGGGCCAATGCCCTGGGGAAACACATTGAATCGTCCTGACTGGAACCCGGTTTATTATCACAAAGCAGATTCAATTGGTATCGGTTTCGATAGAACGGTTACCGGAACAAATGCTTTGTCTCAATACTCAATCGAAGTACAACATCAATTTAATGATATAAATAAATGCCCCGAAGATTATTTGTTGTGGTTCCATCATGTATCATGGAAATATCGAATGAGATCAGGAAGAACGTTGTGGGATGAATTGTGTTACAAATATTACACGGCTGTTGATTCAATGAAGGCAATACAAAAACAATGGAATAAATTTGAAAGATATATTGACGCAGAAAGATTTGACCATGTAAAACAATTATTGAACATACAAGTGAAAGATGCGACCTGGTGGCGCAATGCTTGCTTGCTTTATTTTCAAACATTCAGTAAAATGCAGATTCCTGCCCAATATGAACAACCAGATAGATCTTTGGAATATTATCAAAACATCAGAATTTTATATGCGCCGGGAAATACCCCTGTCCCCTAAAGGGGGACTTTAGCGTAGTGCAATCATTTTTATTTGAGATATAAACAATAGGATATGATAAGAATCACATACTTTATAAACAAAAGATATAAACAATTATGAGTATCAAAAACTCTCCGCCCCGGCGGACTGGGGGTAAAATAGCGATTGTAACGGGTGGAGGCTCGGGTATCGGTTTAGCTATTGCAGAAAAATTTACACAAGCGGGAATCGAAACGATCATCGTTGGGCGTGATGAAAATAAATTGAAGCAAGCCAAAGAAAAATTGGGTGAGCTATCCCATGCTATGGTTTGTGATGTTAGTGATCTTTCATCTATCCCGGGATTTATTTGCGATGTCATCAAACAATTCGGCCAGATAGATGTGTTAGTGAACAATGCCGGTATCAACATGAAAAAAGATTTTACAGAAGTAACTGATGAAGATTTTCAGAAAGTGATCACGACAAATCTTACTGCAGTGTTTTCAATAAGCAGGGAAGTTGTAAAGCAAATGCTGAAGCAACAAAGTGGTTCTATTATTAATATCAGTTCAATGGCTGCGCAATATGGTTTACCAAGAGTGATCGCTTACAGTGCAAGCAAAACGGCAATTGATGGAATGACAAGAGCGATGGCGGTCGAGCTTTCACCAAAAGGAATTCGTGTGAATGCAATTGCCCCGGGGTTTATTATCACTGACATGACTGATAAGGCGCTGAACAGTGATCCCGAACGTAAATCAAAAGTTTTCAATCGTACTCCTATGGGCTATATGGGCGAGCCGTCAGATATTGGCGATGCCGCATTGTTTTTAGCAAGTGATGGAGCTAAATATATTACCGGCGTCGTGTTACCTGTTGATGGCGGTAATAGTATTGGTTTTTAAATCAGGAAAACGCAACAGGCTTTTAGTATATACTCAAAAAATTTAAACGAAACTGCTGTATTCATTAATAAAAAAACAAGACATATGAAAAATAGTAAACAAATAATCAGCTTGACTTTCTGTTCTTTATTTTTTTTGATACCAACAATTACGTCTGCACAGGCAGAAGCTAATAAAATAACACCAGGTACTTATAAAACTATTTATGAGATGCTTCGGGATGTACCTGGGCTCGATGTAAAAATTACAAATGATAGAAGTGGAGGAACTATTACTGTTAGAGGGATTAGCAGTTTAAAGAATCAAAAACCACCACTATTTGTTATCGATGGGACTATTTACTCCGGAGATATAGGCAGCATTAATCCACAGGATGTAGAAGATATTAGCGTATTAAAAGATGCAGCTTCCACTTCTATATATGGAGGTCAGGGTGCATTCGGTGTAATTTTAATTACCACAAAAAAAGGGACAACTCCCAAAAACAATGTGGTCGTTTCCAATTATAACAAATCTGCTTATACTTATTTTATTGAACATAAAACTCCGCTAAAAGTATTTGGGTTGTCTGAAGAAATAATAGTAGAAGGAGTTATTAAAGAACAAAGAGACAGCACACTTGTTTTCATAAAGAAAAAGAAGGAACTGCTTGTGCCAATAAAAAACATAAAGAAGGTGGAGATGATACCTCAATAACATTAATTATGAGATTTAATTTAAAAATGAAGTTCAAGTTTCAATCCCTCGCCATTGCATGTATAGCTGTTGCAATTATCAGTTGCAATAATGAATCAAAAGAAAGCAAAACGGAAGAAACAACAGAAGTAAAACCCGAAACAAAGAAAGAATATCTTTCTCAACCCCTGGTTACTCGTATATATACTGCTGATCCATCGGCCCATGTATTCAACGGCCGGATTTATATTTATCCTTCGCATGATACAGCAACAGGCACAAAAGAAGATGACCTGGGTGGTCACTTTGATATGCGGGACTATCATATCCTTTCAATGGATTCAGTCGGCGGGCCTGTTACTGATCATGGTGTGGCGCTGGATATTAAAAATGTTCCATGGGCTGGCCGGCAAATGTGGGCGCCCGATGCTGCTTTTGCCAATGGAAAATATTATTTGTATTTCCCGGTAAAAAATAAACAAGATGTTTTTCAAATTGGAGTGGCTGTAAGCGATAAACCTGAAGGTCCGTTCACTGCGGAAAAAGAACCGATCAAAAACAGTTACAGTATCGATCCCTGCGTTTTCAAAGATGACGATGGAAAATTTTATATGTATTTCGGTGGCATTTGGGGTGGTCAACTGCAGCGATGGAATAATGATAAATATGATTCGTCTGCTAAAAATCGTACGAAAAAAGAAATGGCTGTGTTACCAAGAATGGCAAGGCTGAATGCTGATATGAAAAGTTTTGCAGCGCCGGTGAAAGAAATAAAACTTGTAGATAAGGATGGAAAAGAATTTGGTGAAAAAGATAATAATAAAAGGTTTTTTGAAGCCGCCTGGGTATTTAAATATAAAGGCAAATACTATTTCACCTACTCGACAGGCGATACACATTTTCTTTGTTATGCAACCGGTGATAATCCGCAGGGTCCATTTACTTACCAGGGTGTAATATTAAACCCGGTTGAGGGATGGACAAATCATCATTCCATAGTTGAGTTCAATGGAAAGTGGTATTTGTTTTATCATGATACCCAATTGAGTGGTAAAACACATTTGAGAAATCGGCACAAAAATAATAATATGAGTTACGCTAATTAGAAAGAACCAAAATTCAATATTTAAACATGATGAATACCTGCCGGCAGGCAGGGAATTACAGAACGCATAAGAGAGCGACGCAACGGAAGATGATATAAATTACTGTAGCTTGTATCATAAAAATAAGTATCAATGAAAAAAGGCTTTTTCTTACCTGTATTGTTTATCTCCTTATTTGCATTTACACAAAACACGATTGTATTAAATGCAGATAAAGGGAAGGACATCATCAATAAAAATATCTATGGACATTTTGCCGAGCATTTGGGTCATTGTATTTACGGCGGCTTTTATGTTGGCGATAGCAATAAAATTATTCCTCATAAAGATGGGGTGAGATTGGATGTGATCGAGGCATTGAAGAAATTAAAAGTACCTGTGTTGCGTTGGCCCGGCGGATGTTTTGCCGATACTTATCATTGGAAAGATGGTGTAGGTGTAAAAAAAGAAAGACCATCGATGCTTAATGTTTGGTGGGGAAATGTAAAAGAAGATAACAGTTTTGGTACAAATGAATTTTTAAATATGTGCGAACTGCTCGGCGCAGAGCCATATTTAAGCGGCAATGTTGGAAGCGGGACTCCGCAGGAATTATCTGATTGGGTTAAATACGCAACACATCCGAATGGCAGCAGCCCGATGACTGATTGGCGACAGAAAAACGGAAGACCAAATTCATGGCACGTAAAATTCTGGGGATTGGGAAATGAAGCATGGGGTTGCGGTGGCAATATGAAAGTGGAATATTATGCAAACGTTTATCGTCAGTATGCCACGTTTATGACGAACTGGAATAATAGTGATAGAATTTATCGTATTGCATCCGGTGCCTCGGATGCGGATTATCATTGGACAGAAGTGTTGATGAAAGAATTACCTGCAAATATGTTTGATGCATTGGGTTTGCATCATTATTCAGTTATTGATTGGGGGAAAAAAGGCTCGGCAACAAATTTTTCAGAAGAGGAATACTTTACAACTATGAAAAGAGCTTTACTGATGGAAGAGTTGGTGATAAAGCATAGTGCCATTATGGATAAATATGATCCGCAAAAGAAAAAAGCGTTGGCAGTTGATGAATGGGGCGGCTGGTATGATGTGGAACCAGGAACAAACGGCGCATTTTTATTTCAGCAAAACACGATGAGAGATGCAATGATCGCCGGGGCTACGCTTAATATTTTTAATAACCATTGTGATAGGGTGAAAATGGCAAACCTGGCACAGATCATTAATGTATTGCAGGCGGTGATCCTGACTAAAGACGAAAAACTTATCCTCACTCCTACTTATCATGTAATGGAGATGTACAATGTGCACCAGGATGCGACTATGCTGCCGGTGGACGTTATCAGTAATAAATATATCCTTGGAAAAGATACGTTGAATGCAATTTCAGCTTCTGCCTCAAAAGATAAAAATGGAGTTACTCATATTTCATTGGTAAATATTGATGCTAACAAGGCACAAACTGTTTCAATAAATATAAATGGTGCTGATTATAAAACAGTAAGCGGAAGAATCTTAAGATCGGATAAAATTCAGAACTATAACAGTTTTGAAAAACCAACTACAATTGTACCAGCTTCTTTTACTGATGCAAAGCTGAGCGGAAATAAATTAGAGGTAAAGTTGCCACCATTTAGCGTAGTTGTACTGGAATTAAAATAGCTTTTAATAGTAGATCTATATGAAAATAAAGTTACTTATAGTGTTATTGTCGCCTTCAATTTTATTGGCACAAAAAAATATCCAGGGGACTCCTGGCGGAGATTCATTACGCTCAAATGTTTATCACTGGAATAAACTTGAACCTAAAAAAGAAGAATCAGGGGTAAAAAGGCAAATATTCGAGGGAAAAACATTTGCTTTAAATTATTTTGAAATTCATGCGTCAACATTAGAGACAGGTAAAGCTCCTCACCCACCCCATACTCATGCCGACCAGGAAGAACTGATGATCGTTAAAGAAGGACAGGTCAGGGTCACTATCAATAATATTAGTAAAATACTTGGGCCAGGCAGTATTGCCTTTGCAGTGCCCGGTGATGAACATGGAATTGAAAATGCTGGCAATACCCAAGCCACTTATTATATTTTGAAATACAAAGGAAGGCTGCCTATGGATTTGGAAAGGGCAAAACAAGCCGGCGGTTCTTTTATGCTTGACTGGAATGAGTTGAAAACAAACAACACCGGCAAAGGATACAGAAGAGATTTTTTTAATAGAGCAACATCCCAACTTGCACAATTTGAGATGCACACAACTGCACTAAATGCAGATTCAGTAAGTCATGCGCCGCATACACATGTACAGGAAGAAATAATATTGATCTTAAGAGGCAATGTAGAAATGTTTATTGCCGGCAATCATTATAAAGCATCTGCCGGAGATGTTATATTTCTTTCATCGGGAGTCTTACACGCATTAAAAAATACCGGAAAAGAGCAGTGTGAATACTTTGCTTTTCAATGGAGAAATTAAAATGATTTTCAAAAAAGTTTATACAACAATATTCCTGGGTCTTTGCATTTTGCAAGTCATCAATTCGCAAGTAAGACTCCCTCGTCTTGTAAGAGACAGTATGATCCTGCAAAGAGATGCCAACATAAAAATATGGGGACGGGCAACGAAAGATGAAAAAGTTACCATAAAATTCAATAGCAAAAGTTTTAAAACAACAACTGGTAAAGATGGAAAATGGCGTATACAATTATCACCCATGAAGGCTGGTGGGCCTTATACAATGGAAATTTCGGCAAGTAATAAAATTTCATTGAAGGATATTTTGATCGGGGATATCTGGATCTGTTCCGGACAATCCAATATGGTTCATCAAATGGAATTGCACAGTGTTCGTTATGCAAAAGAAATAGAAGAAGCGAATTATCCTGCGATCAGGCATTTCTGGATACCAACAATGACGGATCTTCAAAAGCCGCATGATGATCTTCCTACCGGTTATTGGAAATCTGCTAACCCGCTGGATGTTCGGCAGTTTTCAGCAGTTGCTTATTTCTTTGCCAGAATGATTTATGAAAAATATCATGTGCCGATAGGATTGATCAATGCAAGTGTTGGTGGCACACCTATTGAAGCATGGACAAGTGAAGAAGGTTTGAAAGATTTTTCTTCATTAATAAATACAATTCAAAAAAATAAAGACACTGCGTATGTAAATAATATTAATAGAACTGCTTTAAATAATGCCACTCGTCCTTCACAAAATGATATGGGATTGACCGGAGAAAAAAAATGGTATGAGGTTTCCTACGTTCCGCCGGTTGGCGGATGGCGAACAATAAACATTCCCGGTTATTGGGAAGACCAGGGAGTGAAAGATCTGAACGGTGTGGTTTGGTATAGAAGAGAGATTGACATACCTGCATCAATGACTGCCACTCCTGCAAAAGTCTTTCTTGGAAGAATTGTAGATGCCGATGTTTTGTATATAAACGGAAAACAGGTTGGTAATACAACATATCAATATCCTCAAAGAAAGTATATGGTTCCTTCAGATCTGCTGAAGACCGGTAAAAATATTTTTGTAATAAAAGTCACAAATACCGGCGGAAAAGGTGGATTCGTTCCTGATAAACCTTACTTGTTGATTGCCGGTCATGATACGATAAATCTTAAAGGTTACTGGCAATATAAAGTTGGCGAGGTTTACCGGCCCGGAGGTGGGGGTAGCGGAATGATCGTTGCACAAAATCAACCAACAGCTTTGTACAATGCGATGATTGCTCCTCTTATTAATTATTCGATAAAAGGGTTTTTATGGTACCAGGGTGAAGCTAATACAAACAGAGCAGAAGAATATGCAAAGCTTCAACCGGCAATGATCAATGACTGGCGAAATAAATGGCATCAACCTGATGTGCCATTTTTATATGTACAGCTTCCCGGTTTTATGGATTATAATTATTTGCCATCCGAAAGTAACTGGGCAATCTTGAGAGAATCACAGTTAAGGTCCTTAGCTGTTCCGAATACAGCAATGGCTGTTGCTATCGATTTGGGTGAATGGAATGATATTCATCCCGACAGAAAAAAGGAAGTGGGTGATCGATTGGCATTGGCTGCCGAAAGGATCGTTTATGGAGAAAACATTGTTTACTCGGGACCGATCTACCAATCATCAAAAATTGAAGGCAATAAAATCATCATCAGTTTTACAAATATTGGAAGCGGGTTGATAACAAATGATGGCGAAGAGTTCAGTGAGTTTGCGATCGCCGGCGCTGATAAAAAGTTTGTGTGGGGAAAAGCAAAGATCGAAGGCGATAAAATAATTGTTTGGAATGATGATGTCACCGATCCACTGTATGTCCGCTATGCCTGGGCTGATAATCCTGTAAATCCGAATTTATATAATAAGGAAGGTTTGCCTGCATCGCCATTCAGGACGGACGCCCCCAACCCCTAAAGGGGAGTATGTATTATATTATTTGAATTGCTCATTGAGCATTGAAAATTGTCCGTAAGGACTCCTTCGGATAATATTAAAAAGTATGTGATGAAAAAATGTTTTTTGACTTCGGCTGTTTTATTTATAATCCTTAACGCTTCATCGCAATTCAACCAGGCATGGCGGGGAAAGAAATGTGCAGTGGTCTTAACGTATGATGATGCGATCAACCAGCACCTGGATAATGCCATTCCTGTACTTGATTCATTGGGATTGAAAGCCACCTTCTATGTTACCGCTTTTTCTTCTTCGATGCAAACACGTTTAAATGATTGGAAAAAGCTTTCAGCAAACGGACACGAATTAGGTAATCACACTTTATACCATCCCTGTATCGGGGGTAAAGGAAGAGAATGGGTAAGCAAGGACTATGATATGAATAATTACACAGTGAGACGAATGATCGATGAAACAAGAATGACCAACCTTTTTTTACGAGCAGTGGATGGAAAAACAAAAAGAACATTTGCTTTTACCTGTGGTGACATGAAAATTGGGGACACCTCCTTTATTGACCAAATGAAAAATGATTTTGTTGCAGCACGTGCTGTAAGAAATGAGATGCACAAAATTGATCAAATTGACCTGTATAATGTCGATTGTTATTTGGTAAACAATAATACAGCAGAACAAATGATCGAATGGGTGAAAAAAGCAGGGGAAACAAATTCACTGCTGGTTATTCTTTTTCATGGTGTTGGTGGAGGAAATTCCTTGAATGTTTCATTGCCTGAGCACAGCAAGTTTCTTCATTATCTGAAAACAAATCAAAAAGATATTTGGGTTGCACCTATGATCGATGTTGCTGAGTATATTAAAAAATATCAATCGCA
>WNFK01246338.1_pt1 | contig 11688 bp, 10 predicted proteins | sample 5400281 | NCBI WGS metagenome assembly WNFK01 (sample SAMN13153350, study PRJNA577476) | soil metagenome | isolation source: 20 cm soil on Douglas fir-dominated hillslope | place: USA:California | collected 2013-09-17
ATGTCTGCGGCTTGCGTCGCGCTTGAGGCCGCGTTCAGGGCCGGGATGTACTGCGACCACTGCTGGTTGTAGGTGAGGATCGCGTTCAGCTGCGTCCGCAGGTCAGCAGCCGGGTTGCCGGTGACGTACCCGCCGGGCAGCGGCGTAAAGCCGATCAGGCCGCCTCCGCCCGAGCCAACCGACTCTGGGTCTCCCTTGGATTCTTGGTAGATATTGCCTGCGATGCCGGCCGCCGCCAAGCGGGTGTATCCGTGCGTGGTCAGGAAGCTGACGATGGTCGCATAGTTCGCCGGAAGCATCCCAGACGAACCTGAGCAATGCACCGCGCGGGTACCGCTTCTGGCGGCCGCCCTAGACGGCTTCGGCCGAGAATGGCCTGACGCCGCCTTGCGCGAACGCCGGGCCGCGCTGGGCGGCGTTGCCTTGCGCTGAGCTCGTGACGTCCGTGCTGACGGGGACGGGTGATCGCGTTCTCCGGCTGGTGAGGCTGCGGCATCCTTGCTGCCGTGGTCGACCGCCATGGCACGTCCTGCCGCGTCACCGGGGGCCGGCCTAACTGGACCTTGGGTCGTCACCATTGCGAAAAGGGCGCCGGCGACTGCGAGCGCCGGAAAAAGTAGCGCGAGTTTGACGACCCTATTGCGTTGTGCGTGCGCTGTCCGCCATGACGGGGCGACTGCCGCGTGCCGCCCGGGCTTCCTGCTCTTCCTTTGCTTGCCGTGTGTTCCGCGTACCCTCAAGAGCTACCTAACGCCGGATCTCCGCCCTGCTACTCAGCACACCTGCGCCGCTCGCGGGCCTGACTGCGCGTGATCAGACCGCAGCGTAACGAGGTATTAGCACTTAGGAGGCTAAGTTAGGCGAATAACGGCAGTGAGGCAGGTCACAGTCAGTCGTGATACTCATCGCACAATAGGCGAGAGCCCGCGCTGAGGGCGTTTCACGGCTTTTCGTATGGTAGCCACGCAGGGGTCACGCCGAGCACTTCTCCTTATCGCTCGCCGCTCAGCTGCCTGATGATCGCGCCGAGCACGTCGAACGCCCGGCATAGCCAGGCAGCGACGGCGCCTCATGCCAGTCGAGCACTGCCCGACGCCCGGTATCGCCAGTCATGACGGTACGGAACCGGTGCCATGCCGACGGGAGAAATGGTGATCGAGCCTTACCACAGAGAAGTGGCGCTCACCGACGAAAGGCTGGAAGCCATACTGGCGGCCTTGACCCGCTGTCGCTTACGCCTTACGGCAGTACACGGCGGTTACCGAGTTCACCTCGCGCGCATCCTGAATCGGGAAAGCTATCGTGGCACGGTGTCCTACACCGCTGACCCGCGTATCGACGCATATATCGATGCCCTTCCCGCCTGGCAGCAGGCAATCTGCCGGCAGGTCAGGGACCTCGTCCATGCGGCCGATCCCGAGGTTACCGAGACGATCAAGCGCACCAGGCAGCCGTATTTCGTGCTGGAGGGGAACATCTGCGCGCTGCTGGCCGGAGGGCATCATCACGGCCGGTCATGACAACAAAACGGCCAGGACAGTGGGAATCAGGCAGGGCGAGCAGGTCAACGCTCCGGCCCTCACCGCCATATTCAGGCAGATCATCGCGAACAACAGGGAAGGCGGCTGGCGCAAGATCAAGGCACGGGGCTAGCCACCCCGGCCCGCGCTGGACCGCCTAGCGGATCAGGAACACGGGGTAGCCGGGAGCCATATCCAGCAGTTTCGCATCGGGCGCGTCGGCGCCGACGCCATCGAAGAACACGCCGACCTCGAGCTTCCACCGCCTCAGGTACGCACGCAGAATGTCCGGCTTCTGGGCGTCGGTCAGCTCGGTTGCCGTGAACTTCTCGACCTTCCTGCCCACCCGCAACTCGCCGCCGCCAGCCGCCCGCAGGTTTCGTACCCATTGGGTCTGGCCCCTGGGCGCGACCAGGTAGCGGCGGCCTTCATGGGTCAGGACGTTCACCGGATTGGATCGCCACTGGCCGCTTGTCCTGCCGCGCACGTAAAGCATCCGGCTGCCCCAGACGCTGAAGCCGCGCCTGGTCAGCCAGGCCACAGACGAGTTGAATACGCCGTTGCTCAGGCGGCCGGCGGCCGTGGTCGGCATGACATACCTGGAGGCCGGATCGTGGTTCGACATCGCATTCCCTTCCGAAGAGTGAGCGCCGCTCTCTATAAAGAGCAGTGTACCGCATTGCGGAGATCGGCGCTCTTGTTTCTGAGCATAGTTCTGCTAAGTTGTAATGAAAACGGTTTTCATATACGTTCGCCACCGAGGATTCGCGGTGGACTCGCGCCCGGGAGGGAGCGCTGATGGGCGAGCCAGGACGGCCGGATGTCGCGGTCCGATTCGACCACGCCGCCGTGCGGGTAGCTGGCCGGACCATCTGGTCCGACGTAAACCTCGCGGTCGCCGGCGGCCAGTTCATGGCGGTGCTCGGACCCAACGGCGTCGGCAAGTCGACGCTGGTCAAGGCCGCCCTGGGGCTGGTCGGACTGTCGGCAGGATCGGTAACCGTGCTCGGCCGGCCTGCGGGCCAGGCTGGCAAGGAGATCGGATACCTCCCGCAGCGGCGCAGCTTCGATGCCGGGCTGCGGGTGCGGGGGGTAGATATCGTTGGCCTCGGCTGCGACGGAGAGCGCTGGGGGGTCCCGCTGCCCTGGGGAGACAGGCTGTTTCCGGCCAGGCGAGCGGCCGGGGACCGGGTGCGTGAGGCCATCGACCTAGTGGGCGCCGCCGCTTTCGCCTCCCGGCCGATCGGCCAGGTCTCCGGCGGCGAGCAGCAGCGGCTGCTGATCGCCCAGGCCCTGGTCAGGCAGCCGCGGTTGCTCATGCTCGACGAGCCGCTCGACAGCCTCGACCTGCCGAGCCAGACCGCGGTCGCGGCGCTGATCGCCAGGATCTGCCGGGAGCAGAAGGTGACCGTGATGCTGGTCGCCCACGACGTGAACCCGATCCTGGCCTACCTCGACTGCGTCGCGTATATCGCTGCGGGCAGCGCGGTCTGCGGCCCGCCAGAGTCGGTGATCACGTCCGAGACGCTGACGGCGCTGTACCGCACCCCGATCGAGGTGCTGCGTGCGTCGGACGGCAGGCTCGTGGTCGTCGGCGAGCCCGAGCCGCCGGCCAGGCACGCTGACCGGCATGCCGACGCGGCGGCGCGGTGATGACGAGCACGTCATGACCGGCTCGACCGTCACCGGCCTCAGCTGGAATGTCGTCGCCGATCTGCGCCAGCTGATGCAGTTCCCTTTCATGGTGAACGCGTTGCGGGCTGGGACGATCGTTGCCGTGGCCGCGGGAGCACTTGGCTGGTTCATGGTGCTGCGCAGGCAATCCTTCGCAGGGCACACGCTGGCCATTGTGTCCTTCCCTGGCGCGGCCGGGGCCATTCTGGCCGGCCTCAGCGCGATCACCGGCTACTTCGCCGCGTCGGTCGGCGCCGGCCTGGTGATCGCCGCGGTGCCGCGGTCGCTCGGCGGCCGGGCCAGGAGCAGTGAGTCAGCCATCATCGGGACTGTCCAGGCCTTCGCGCTGGCGTGCGGGGCGCTGTTCGTGAGCCTTTACGGCGGTTTCCTGAACGGGCTCACCGGGCTGCTGTTCGGCTCATTTCTCGGTATTTCGGCCAGCCAGGTGCTGGCCCTGCTCATCGTGGCGGCCGCGGCGCTCGCGGTCCTGGCGCTGATCGCGCGGCCGCTGTTCTTCGCCACGGTCGATCCTGACGTGGCGGCGGCGCGCGGCGTTCCGGTCCGGCTGCTCGGCGCGGTCTTCCTCGTGCTGCTGGGCTGCGCGGCCGCCGAGGTCAGCCAGATCACCGGGGCGCTCCTCGTATTCGCGCTGCTGGTGATGCCCGCCGCCACGGCGCAGCAGATCACGGCCCGGCCGGTGGTCAGCTTCGCGCTCACGATCGGGCTCGGGCTCGTCACCGTCTGGCTCGGCCTGACCGCCGCGTACTTCTCGATCTATCCGGTTGGCTTCTTCATTACGACCTTCGGCTTCGCTGGGTACGTCCTAGCGGGGGCCTGGCGTGCATTTCTGTGGACCAGACGCCGGCCCGCTGCGGCGGTACCCGCATGAGCAGCCTGGCCGGCCTGCTAGGCCAGCCATTCCTGCGTTATGCATTCATCGCCGGCGCCGTCATCGCCGCGGCGTCCGGCCTCACCGGCTATTTCGTGGTGCTGCGCTCGCAGGTGTTCACCGGTGACGCGCTCAGCCACGTCGCCTTCACCGGAGCGCTCGCAGCTCTCGCCGCCGGAGCAAATCTGCTCATCGGCCTGTACGGCGCCTGCATTGTCGTCGCGCTGGCGATGGCCGCGCTCGGTTACCGCGGCCAGGCAGACGACACAGTGATCGGCAGCGTGTTCGCGTGGATTCTCGGACTCGGTGCGCTGTTCCTTTCCATCTACACCAGATCCACCTCGAACGGAACATCCGGCGTGAACGTCCTGTTCGGCACGATCTTCGGGCTCTCGGCCACGCAGGCTGTCACCGACTCGGTCGTCGCGGCCTGCGTATGCGCCGGGCTTATCCTCATCGCCAGGCCGCTGCTCTTCGCCACCATCGACGAGTCGGTCGCCAGCGCCCGGCGGGTGCCGGTCAGGGCGATCGGAACCGTGTTCCTCGGCCTGGTCGGAGTGACCGGCGGCGCAGCGGCTTACCGCCCGGCCGTTCCGCGGGCTCTGGCTCTCCGCGGCAATAGCGATCTTCTCGGTCTGGACCGGGCTGGTGATCTCCTACGCGGCTCCCAAGATCCCGCCCAGCTTCGGGATACTGGCGGTCGCCACCGGCGTCTACCTCATCGCAATCGCCTTCACCGCCAACACGAACGGCAGGCGGGCTTAGGGTTCGCTTAGGATCGCCTAGCCCAGGGACAACCCCTGCTGCTCAAGCGCTTCCTGGAGGAGCCGCAGCGCTTTGGGACCCATGCCGTGCAGCCGCTTGAGCTCCACGGCAGGCACCCCGGCCAGCTGCCTGAGCTCGGTGTAGCCCGCTCCGATTAGCGCACGGGTCGCGGGCGCTCCGATGCTCTTCGGGAAGCCGGTCTCGGACGTCATCTGCGCCACCGTAGCGCCGTGCATGGCGCCGAATGTGCCGCACCGGGAACATCAGCAGGGCCGGCAGAGCTTTACCAGAAACCGTGCTCGGCCGGGTCGGCGGCCAGCCGGGCGGAGCGGGTGGAGCCGGCGCAGGAGCGGTCAGCGCGCAAGGTAGTCGGGGCGGGGAGGCGAGATATGCGGATACTGATGATCGGGCCGCCGGGTGCGGGCAAGGGGACGCAGGGTGCTCTGATCGCGGCCCACTTCGACATCCCGCGCGTCGTGGTGGGTGACTTGCTGCGTGATCACGTCGCCCGGCGCACCGATCTCGGCCGGGCCGTGGATGGCCACCTCGGCCGGGGCGAACTGGTGCCCGACGAGATCATTCTGTGCATCGTCCGCCAGGCGCTGAACGCCGCCAGGGCAGCCGGCAGCGGGTACGTGTTCGACGGGCTGCCGCGCACCATGGCCCAGGCGCGGGCGGCGTACAAGATCGCGACGGAGCTGGATATGAGCGCGAACGTCGCGGTGCATCTGAGGGCCGAAGACAAGGAACTGACGCGGCGGCTGCTCGCCCGAGCCGCCCTCGAGCACCGGTCCGACGACACCGAGCAGGTCATCCGGCACCGGCTGGATCTGTACCAGCAGGTGACGCAACCGATCATCGCGTGGTATGCGCAGCGCGGCATCCTGGTGTCCGTCGACGCGATGCGCCCTGTCGGGGAGGTCGGAAGGGAGATCCTCGCCGCGCTCGAGTTGATGCGCTCGCCGGTTGGCCACATCCCGGCCAGGGTGCGCCGGCCGCTTCGGCGGTCACTCGGACGCCGTTGGTGTCGCGTTGGGGCAGGCCGTACGGCGGCCGGCGAGTGACCGGGCGTAGGTTTGGCTGACATGGTGAGCGCGAAACGCCCCCGCCTATCCGGCCCGGACCCGGGCCCGACGGTGTTCGTCTTGTTCGGGGCTACTGGCGACCTGGCCAAGCGCTTGGTGCTGCCGGCGTTTTACCGGCTCGCCATCGAGGGGTTGCTGCCCAGGCGGTGGCTGCTGGTGGGCAACGGCCGCGGTGACGTGGCGCACGAGGAGTTCCGCGCCCATGTTTACGATGCGCTCACCGAGTTCGGCCCCCACCCGCAGCAGGGCAGGTGGGAATCGTTCGCGCAGCGCGTGCTCTTCGCCGGCGGGGGCTTCAATACCGGCGATCCCGGCAGCTTGCTGGACGTCTTGGCCAAGGCGCGCACCTCTCTCGGCGGCGGCCAACTGGTCCACTACCTCGCGGTGCCGCCGGTCGCCTTCGCCGGGCTGACGAAGGCTTTGGGCGAGCACGGGCTGGCCGAGGGAGCCCGCGTCGTCTTCGAGAAGCCGTTCGGCACGTCGCGGCTGGATTTCCGCGTCCTGGACCGCGTCGTCCGCTCGGTGCTGGAGGAGCAGCAGATCTACCGGATCGACCATTTTCTGGGTAAGGAGGCGACGCAGGACCTGCACCTGCTGCGCTTCGCCAACGGGTCGTTCGCCGCGATGTGGGGGCGCGAGCACATCGAGTCCGTGCAAATCGACGTGCCCGAGAAGCTCGGCATCACGGACCGGGCCGGGTTCTACGACGCCACAGGCGCGGTGCTGGACATGCTGGTCACGCACCTGTTCCAGGTAGCCGCCGAGATCGCGATGGAGCCGCCGGCCAGTCTCGGCGCCGCCGATCTGCAGGCCGCGCGCGAGAAGGTGATCAAGTCCTTCCGGCCGCTCGACCCGGACGAAGTTGTGCTCGGCCAGTTCGCCGGCTACCGCGATGTGCCCGGGGTGGCAGCCCGGTCCACCCGGGACACCTTCGTCGCGGCTCGCCTGTGGATAGACAACGCCCGCTGGCGCGGCGTGCCGTTCTACCTGCGCACGGGCAAGCGGCTGGCCGCCACAAAACAGCGGGTCAGCCTGATCATGCGCGAGCCGGCCGGGCCGCTCGCCGGGCAGCTGCCACGCGAGGCGAACGTCCTGTCGTTCTCCCTCGCCGGCGACGGCGAAATCGACCTGTCGCTGGTCGCGAAGAAGCCGGGCCCGGCGCTGGAGCTCGACACCGCGCATGCCTCGATCCCGTTGTCCAGCCTGGACCGCGCGAATCCTTTGCCGCCTTATGTCCGGCTGATCCATGACGTACTCATCGGCGATCGCTCCCTGTTCACCCGCCCCGACGGACTGGCCGCGGCGTGGCGGGCATGGGGACCGGCCCGGGCCCGCCAGCTCATCGAGCCCGGACGCTGGCTGCTAGGCCAGTAGCGGAGGAGCGACGGCGGCAGGCGGTAGCTCAGGGTCCAAGCAGTTCGCTGCCTGTCTCGCGCGGCTGATCTGTCGATGTAGCTGATCTGTCGATGTATCAGAGCACGTCCTCGGAGAGGGCATCGATGCTCGCGGCCAGGTCGGCGGCTGTGGCCGGCCGCGCCGCCTGCTTCTGGTCGATCGCGGACGCGATCACCTCCCGGACGGCGGGGGGAAGGTTCGGCGAGATCTCCGGTGTGTGGGACAGCACCCGTCGCATCGCGAGCATCGTGTTGTTGGTCGGCAGCTCGCCGTACAGGCCGGTCCCGGTGAGGGCGCGGTGCAAGGTCGCGCCGAGGGCGAAGATGTCGGTCGCGCGTCCCGGCATCTCACCGCGGATGATCGCTGGATCGAGATACTCGACGGAGCCGGTGGACCCGAGCCCGGTTATGGTGAGCCCGGGCGCCAGGAGCTGGCTGAGGCCCAGATCGCTCAGCTTCGCGTGGCTGTCGTGCAGCATGACGTTGCCCGGCTTGATGTCGTTGTGCGCGATCCCCGCCTCGTGCAGCGCGTGCGCGGCCCTGGCCGCGTCCGCTACTGCGGCCAGAACCTGGCCGGGCGGTATGGAGCCGATCGCGTCAGCGAGCGAGCCGGCCGGCAAGTACTCCATCGAGTAGTACAGATCATCGCCCTGCTGCCCGGCGTCGTAGAGCGTCACCAGGTAGGGCGACCGGACGGCCGCGAAGGCGGCAAGCTCGCGGGTCGCACGGCGGAAGGTGTCCTGGCTGTTGGAACCGGTCAGCACCTTCACCGCCACGAACTCGGCAGCGATGCGCAGCCGCTGCGGACAGTAGGCGAGATAGAATACGCCGTGGTTACCCGCGCCGAGATGCCGGACGAAGCGGTAGTCGGCGATGCCGGCCCGGTCGGCCGCAAGGCGCGCATCAGTACTGTTCACGGATGTCTGCTTTCCTGCTGACTGCTATCGGCAATAAGGCTGTCGCTGTCGTGCTCGCCGCCCTGGCCGGCCTGCTGGTGCGCGGAGTCCAGGGCCTGAACCCACTGATCCATATCGTCGCTGGCTTCGCTCGTGCCCGCCACGACGGCGAGGTGCACATCGCTGTCATGGCCCCCTGCGGCGGGCGGTTCATGCCCGTCGGCCTGTTCCAGGCCGCTGACTGGGGCTACGACGATTCCGTCGGCCGGCTCGGTTCCGGACCTGGCGGGCAGCCCGCGCTTCCTGAGGTCCGCAGCGACCGACGTGGCCTGACGGCCGGACGGCGTGACCACTAGGTCCAGCCCGCTCGCGACCGACAGCTGCGCGGCTACCTGGACCGCGGCCTCGCCGTCCGCACCGCGCTCCCAGCGCACCACGGCGGCCGCCGGGGCGGCGGGCAGCGGGCGCAGGACGTAGACCAGCTGAGTAGCCCCGTTCGCGCCAAGCGCCTCGACCGGGCCGCTGCCTGGCCGGAGGACGACCGTGCCAGGATCGGCGGCCGCTACGTAGCTGGGCAGCTCTGCGCTGACGTCATCGCTGAACCTGGACTGGACCATGGCGTGGCCGCCGCCAGCGCCGGCGGCCAATTCCTGGAGCCTGGCCATCGTCTGGGTCATCTGCAGTAGCTCTCCGCCGAGACCGGCCCCCACCTCCAGCCGGCCGGCCGGCTTGTGCGGGACCAGGTGCGAGAGCACGAGTTGGCTGTGCGGCCTGCTGGCCGCGAGCCGCGAGCCGACCTGGATCAGCGGCGCCGCGGTCGTGAGGTCGTCGATCAGCACGACGATCCGATGCGCCGCTGCCTTGCCGAGCGCAGCCCGGTCGGCCTCGGCGATGTCGCGCTCCATGATCCGGTTCGGGTAGATGACCTTCAGCAGCGGCCCGGCCATCCCGGTCGTCACGATCGCCATCACGACCATCAGCGTGAAGAGGGCCTTGTTCAGGATGCCCAGCTGGAGGCCCACCGTCAGGATGACGATCTCGGTGAGTCCCCTGGTGTTCATGAGCGCGGCCAGAGCGCCTGCCTGGCGACGCCTGATTCCGGTCACGCGGGCGCCGAAGTACGCACCGCCGAACTTCCCGGCCACCGCGACCAGCATGATCAGAACCAGGTCGACCAGGCCTGATAGCCCGATCCCGCGCAGGTTGACGTTGAGCCCGGCGACGACGAAGAACACAGGGAGCAGGACAAGCACGCTAACCTGCTCAAGCCGCTCAAGGATCGCCTCGCGGAGCGCTGGCTCGTCCCTCGGCATGACAATGCCGAAAATAAAGGCGCCGAAGATGAACTTGACGCCCATCCAGTCGGTCGCGTAGCTGGACAGCAGCAGCATGGCGAGCACGGCGGCCAGCACCGTCGGGGTGAGCCGACCCTGGCGCTGGTAGACCTCGGCCAGCCTGCGCAGCGCCGGCCGGACCAGCCAGATCATCACGGCGGCGTAGACGGGGGCGAGCACCAGCCGTAGCTGGTGGTGGCCCGCGCCCGCCCCGGCGACCGCGATCACCACGGCGAGCAGCGCCCAGGCAAGCACGTCGTCGACCGAGGCCGCCGCCAGAGCGAGACCCCCGACTCTGGTCCGGTGCAGGCCGCGATCGGACAAGATTCGGGCGAGCACCGGAAAGGCCGTAATCGACATGGCCGTGCCGAAGAAGAGGATGAAGCTTGTCGGGTCGTGCGGATGATAGCGGTGCACGAACCAGGCGCCCAAGCCGATGCCGAGGGCCAGCGGAGCGACAATCGAGCCGATCGCGACGCTCGCCGCCACCCGCCCACGCCCCCTGACCAGGCCGAGGTCGACCTCGTAGCCGACCACGAACATGAAGAACACCAGGCCAAGGTCGGCCAGGGCGGTCAGCGGCGGGATCAGCGTGGGCGGGAACAGCGTGGCGGTGATCTTGGTGCCCCAGATCGTCGGGCCGAGCAGGATGCCTGCCACGATCTCGCCCAGCACCGGCGGCTGCCCCATCCGCCTCGCAACCGCACCGAGCAGCCGCGCGAGCACGATGATCAGCGCAAGGTCGACCAGCAACAACTGAACATCGGTGTCAGTCATTTGCCCGATCCCGTTCGCGGCTTCATGCAACCCGCCCCCTCCAGCTCAGCGCTGCTACGCTCACCGGCCGCGATGCGACTCATACCGGAACCCGCGGCCGCCGAGATCGACCTGGCTGCCGGTCGCCAGCACAATCGGCACCTGCGGCACAAGCGGCTGGTCGGCCGGCTGGCCCGGCAGCAGCACGCGGGTGCCGTTGGCCGAGCCCAGGTCGGTCACCAGCACTCGCCAGCCGTCAAGGTGCACCCTGGCATGAACTCTGGACACGATTCCCGTGTCGTCGGCGATGCGCAGCGGCCTGGCCGTGCCGCCAGCTACCGAAGCGTCCAGGTTCGGCTCGCGGCCTAGGACGTAGTCGCTGTCAAGCTGGAATACCGACCCGTCGTCGAGCAGCAGGACGCCGAGCGGCGGGCGCTCGCCCGGCCTCGGCACCAGCGTCTGCTGGTTCATCGAGATGCCGCAGATCGCGCAGAACAGTGCTTCAGGATCGTCGAAATGGCCGTTCTTGCAGTACACGCCCTGGATGAGCGGTCCGACCGAGACGTAGCTGCTTGAGCCGGGCGGCATGTCCTTGACCTTCGACAGCGGCACGCGTGCCGGAACATCGACGCCGCTGCCCGAGCCCGCGTCGAGCAGCAGTACCGCCTCGAACGGCTGGCCCGGTGCCTGCTCAAAATCGGCCTGATGGGCCTCGGGCGGAGCCGTTACCTCACGTTCTAGGTCATCTGCCGGGCCCGGTCCCGCTCCGCCCAGCGGCATCTCCTCCGGCAACGCGGCCGCGGATTGGTCGGCCGATGGCGGCCCTGAAGGCCCGGACCACAGTTCCGTGGCCTGCCGTTCTTGCGCGGATGAAGGGTCTGCCGTCGAGGTCCCCGCCCAAGCCGCCGTCTGCTCGAACGGGGCGCTCGGGGCCGGCGCCGCGGCGGATTCCGCTACCGGTAGCGCGGCCCGCGCCGATTCCACGGCTGGCTCGGCCACCCTCGCCTCGCTGGCTGCCTGGCCCGACGCTGCGGCCGGTCCGGCCGCCCCTGCCACTCCCCTGGCCCTGGCCCGGGGAATCTCCATCGCCGATGTCTGCGCTCCGGAGATGTCCGAGGCATCCCCAGGGACCCCGGTGGCCTGGCCAGGCTTCCGACCCTGGCGCTGGCCGAGTCCGGTTACTCCCCGCCCGGCAGGCGGCAGCCCGTACGTCTGCCCGCCGGCGTAATAACTCAGCCCGCCCGCCCGGACCGTGCCCGCGTCAAGTCGCGAGAACCTGTCGGTACTCGCGACGCCGTTGTCGGCCGGACTGAGCCCGCCGCGGACATCGCTGACCGGGGAGCGCACGGCGCCGCGCAGCAGCACGGTTGGATGA
>WNFK01161318.1_pt1 | contig 11686 bp, 7 predicted proteins | sample 5400281 | NCBI WGS metagenome assembly WNFK01 (sample SAMN13153350, study PRJNA577476) | soil metagenome | isolation source: 20 cm soil on Douglas fir-dominated hillslope | place: USA:California | collected 2013-09-17
GCTGCGCTCGCACTCATCGTGGTGCCTGTGGGGCTGAACCGGATCTGGCAGACGGTGGCGCGTGCGGATCTGCCCGTGCTCGGTGCCCTGACGCGGGCGGTCTCGCCGTTGTTCATCGTCAATCCGTACGGCCTATTCGCCGTGATGACGACCACTCGGCCTGAGATTGTGATCGAAGGATCGGTTGATGGGCGAGTCTGGCGCGAATATGTATTCCGCTACAAACCGGGACCGTTATCGCGTCCGGCAATGTGGAACATCCCGCACCAACCGCGGCTGGATTGGCAGATGAGGTTCGCCGCGCTCGGCAGCCCGAGAGAGAATCTCTGGATCGTAGGCCTGTTGCGTCGGCTGCTCGAAGCAAGTCCGCCCGTGTTGGCGCTGCTCGATTTCAATCCGTTCAACGATGGTCCCCCCAAATATGTTCGGGCGCAACTCTACGAGTATCGCTTCGCGGACCGAAGCACACACGCCATGACAGGCCAGTGGTGGGTGCGCCGGCCGGAGGGCCTGTATTTTCCAGAGATCAGCTTGGCGGACTTCACACAGTTTGTGCGGCCGCCGGATTGAGCAAAGAGTTAGGCAGCTACGCCGGCGGCGTCCTTGGGAACAAAGCGCCGCAAGATCTGCGCCAGTTCGGCCGGCTGCACGGGTTTGCCGATGATGTCGTCCATGCCGGCGGACACGCAGCGATCGCGATCCTCCTGGAGAACGCTTGCCGTCAGCGCGACGATCGGCATGGCCGTCAGGCCAAGTTCCCTCTCGCGGCGCCGGATTTCCAAGGTCGCTTCGAAGCCGTCCATCTCGGGCATGTGGCAATCCATGAATATGAGGCCGTAGGGCAGCCGGGTAGCCATCTGCACCGCCTCTGCGCCGTTAGCGGCCACGTCCACGCGGCACCCGAGGCGCTCGAGCAAACGCACCGCGACCAACTGATTCACCGAGTTGTCCTCCACCACCAGCACGCGAATCAGGTTGCCCGCGGCCGCCGCGACGGCCTCAGCGGGCTCCTGCGATGCGTCGGCGAGCTTCGGCGGCGGCGCCGTCCAGGGCAGCAGGGCGCGCCCCATGGCTTCGCGCAGCAGGCGTGAGCGCACGACCGGTTTGGTAAGGTAGGCGGAAAACCCACGTTCCAGCAGCTCCCTGGCGCTGCCGAGCTGCTCACTCAAGGTGAGCAGTATGAGCCTCAATTCGCCAAACCGCGGATCCGCGTGGAGCATTTGGCCAAGCTCCGCGCCATCGACATCGGGAATCAAGTGGTCGATCAGGGCGACATGGAATGGCCGGCCGGCCGCGAAGGCCTGCTCCAAGGCGGCGAGCGCCTGCCGACCGCCTTCCACGCTCGTGCACTCGGCGCCCCAGCTTTTCAGCTCGGACTCGAGCACACGCCGGTTCATCTCGAGATCATCGACGATGAGGACGCGCCGCCCGGCGATCTCTTGGGGCGCCGCGGAAGGTCCCGTTGCGTCGATCGCCTTGACGGGCATCGTGAACCAAAACGTCGAGCCGGCGCCGGGTGTGCTGTCGATTCCGATTTTGCCGCCCATGAGGTCGATGAGTTGGCGGCAAATGGCCAGGCCGAGGCCGGTACCCCCATAGCGGCGGGTCGTCGATGCGTCTGCCTGACTGAATTTTTGAAACAGCGCCGCCTGAGCTGCCTTCGGGATACCAATGCCGGTGTCGCGCACGCTGACCCGCAACTCCTGATTTTCATCTTTTCCGATTGCCGTTACCTCGACATGCACCCATCCCAAACTCGTGAATTTGATCGCGTTGCCGATCAGGTTAACCAGAATCTGCTTCAGGCGTCCCGGATCCGCGACAATCCGTTCCGGTACGGTGGGTGCGATCGACAGCCCCAGCTCCAAGCGTTTCTGCTCCGCCTTGCCGGCCATCAGCACCACGACTTCCTCGATGGCGTCCGAGAGATCGAACGGGATGTTCTCCAGGGTCATTGCGCCGGCCTCGATCTTCGAAAAGTCGAGGATGTCATTGATGATCGCGAGCAGATTCTGGCCCGATGTCTCGATCGTGCGGACGAAATCGCGCTGCTCGTCGTCGAGCGGGGTGTCGCGCAACAGGTTTGCGAAGCCGAGCACGCCGTTCATCGGTGTGCGGATTTCGTGGCTCATGGTCGCGAGGAATTCGCTTTTCGCGCGATTGGCCCGCTCCGCCGCCTCCTTTGCGGCCACCAGAGTCTCCCGCGCCCGGCGCCGCTCCGTGACGTCGGTGGCAACGCTGAGATAACCGTTGATCTCGCCGGCCGCGCTGCGAATCGCGGTGACGGTGAGGCTCACGGTGAGTCTCGAACGGTCTTTACGCACATAGGTGCATTCGCGGATCGAGAATCCGCCCTGCTGGGCGGCGTAGGTGAGCGTCTCCAGGCCTTTGATCGGACGGCCGCACAGCGCGGTGAGTTCACGGGAACGCTCGATCACCTCGCTCTCGAGGTGTAGGGCCAGAGGGTCGGCGCATCCGACCATTTCAGCGGCCTTGTATTGCAGCATCCGTTCGGCGCCGGAATTGAATACGGTGATGAGGCCCCATACGTCGGTTGCAATGATTGCGGCCTCCGTGGCTGCATCGAGCACACTCTGCAGCAGAGTTCGGGCATCCGCGATCGCCTGCATCGCGTTGCGCCGTTCGGTCACATCCGTGATGAATCCGTGCCAAAGCACGCTGCCGTCCGGTTCCCGCTCCGGTACCGCGTTACCGAGCACCCAGCGTTCGCGGCCATCCGCCAGGCGCACGCGATACTCGTCACGCCACTGCTCGAGCTGTGCGGCTGAGCTGACGATTGCCGCGTGCACCCTCGGCACATCGTCGGGATGAAGGACCGCGAACACGCCGCCGGCATCTTCGCGCACGGATTCGGGCGAAACGCCGTAGATTTGCCGAATGCCTTCGCTCGCGTACGGAAAATGCGACGTACCGTCGGGCCGCAGCCTAAACTGGTACACCATACCGGGCAGTTGCGACCCCATCTTCTGCAGTCGGCCGAGCAATTCGTGGCGGACGTCCTGCGCGCGCTTTCGCTCCGAGACATCGGTACAAATCGCCATGAAGGAGGTGAGGGCGCCGCCGGCCGAACGAATCGGCTGAAAGTCGATATGCGCCCAGTACTCGCCGCCGTCGCGCGTATAGTTCAGGAGCTCGACCTGACAGCCGCTTCCGGTGTCGATCGCTGCGCGGAGCGCCGCGCGTGTTGCCGGATCGGTTCGATCGCCGCATAGAACCTCATCCTGCCGGCGGCCGGCGACTGCGGCGATCGGATATCCCGTCAGACGCTCGAATCCTTGATTGACCCACTCTATGCGGCCTTTCGGGGTCGACTTGGGACCGCTCGCGCTGCAGGCGCCGGATGACGGGCTCCACGATGACCGCCACTATCAGGGCGGTGGCGAGCACTTGGGCGAGAGCCCACAGACGCAGCGTGTGCCACTGCGTTTTGGTTTCCGTGGTGAATCGTGCCGCCAACTCGTCTACCCACGCATTGGCCGCTGCGAGGTAGGTGCCATGTACTGCCGCGAGTCGGCCGAGCGCCGCCGTGCGGTCGGCGGGCGGCGCTCGAGCGGCAGCGCGCGCGCTCGCGGCGACGGCAAGCATCTCCCCATCGAGCGCGTGAAAGTGAGCGCATAGCGCATCGCCGCCGGCACAGACTTGCGCCAGGAGCCGCGCCACCTCCGCATGCTGCGCGAGCCAGTCCTCGATCGAACGATCGACTAAGTCGGCCGTCCGGCCGACTTGAACGCCCGAAGGGGCGGCCCCGTTAGGGGCGAGGCGCGCAGCGCCGAGTACGATGTCGGCGGCCGCCGTTTGCGGTGCGTAGACGCGAACGAACACCGCGTGCGTGACTTCGATCGACCGTCCCGTAAGCCGCCCGGCAATGCCGGCCATCTTGCCGTGGGCCGCGTCCGTTTCGAGAAATCCGTGCACGCCGTGCACGCTCCACATTCTCGCCGTGAACAACAGGACCAGCACTGCGACATACATGATGCGAATGCGGCGCCCAAACAGCTTGGCGGCAGGTGTATATGAGTTTGACATGGGTCGACCGGTGTATCGGCGGAAGTCGAGTTTACTTGATCGGCGCGGATCCCATTGCGTTGGATTCCGGACCCGGCGCGTCTATAATCCAGCCTAAAGCTTGGGCTTCGAGGTGGGGGGTGTCGATGTTGACGCGTAGGCGCATCTCCGGATTCTATAGTCTTCGCGCGCTGGCGTGCATGCTGATTGCCCTGCCTCCGCTGACGGCGCAGGCGGGCCAGAATTATCAGGTCTACGTCTCCAACGAGAAATCGGGGGATGTCACCGTCATCAACGGCAGCGACAACCAAGTGCTCGGCACGATTCCGGTCGGCAAGCGTCCGCGCGGTATCCATGCCAGTCCGGACGGCAGGACGGTGTATGTAGCCCTGAGCGGCACTCCCATCGCGGCGCCGCCTCAGCTGGATGCCAAAGGCAATCCCATCTTCCAGAAGAGCAAGGACGACGACGATGACGATGGCGTCAAGGCCGACAAATCGGCCGATGCGATCGGCATCGTGGACGTGGCGAAACAGAAATTGACGGGCAAGATATCCGCGGGTTCGGATCCGGAGGAGTTTTCCCTCAGCAAGGACGGCACCCGCCTTTACATCTCCAACGAAGACGTCAAAACGGCAAGCGTGATCAACATCGCCAGCGGCAAGGTCGAACACATCGTCTCGGTGGGCCAGGAGCCCGAGGGAGTGGCCACGACGCCGGATGGAAAGCGCTTCTATGTCACCTGCGAAGCCGGCGGCGACGTATACGTCATCGATGCCGCCGGTTACACGACTCTCGGGCATTTCAAAGTGAACGTGCGTCCGCGCAGCGTGGATTTTTTGCCGGGTACGGGCGTAGGTTTTATTCCCTCGGAATCGACCGGCGAGTTGAACGTCATCGATACGGTGAATCTCAACGTGCTCAAGGTCATCACCCTGCCGCCCGGCTCGCGGCCCATGAGCGTGAAAGTGGCACCCAACGGTCGAAAGGTCTATATCAGCAACGGACGCGCCGGAACGGTTTCGGTGCTTGATAGCCGCAGCTACGAATTGCTGAACACGATCAAAGTGGGCGTCCGTCCGTGGGGGATGGCGCTTTCACCCGACGGAAAGTTCTTGTACACGGCCAACGGACCCTCGAACGATGTATCCGTCGTCGATCTCGAGGCCAATAAGGAAATCGCGCGGATCAAGGCAGGCTCGAGCCCCTGGGCGGTGGCTGTCGCGCCCAATACGAATTGAGCGACGAATTTGGCGCGCCGATGCGGATCATTTTCCGATGATGAATACTTCTTGCGCGGTGATGCTTCGGGTGAAGCCGTCCTTGTACGCTCGCGCGCGCAGGACCGCGGGACCCGTGAGTTGGATCGGCGCTTCGTAGCGCATGTCTCCGGGACCCGGCACGCTCCCGTCCAAGGTGTAGCGTATGTCGGCGCCGGGTTCGCGTTCGGTCAATGAGATCTCGACCGGTGCGCTGAAAGTCCCGCCTTGCGGCGACATCGTGGGCGGGTCCAATACCGGGCGTCCGGGCAAGCTCGTAATCCAGTCCTGCAGCAGCTTTACGCCCGCTTGATCGATTGTTTCGCGTGCGATGGGCGGCATCTTGACGTCGTCGACCGTGTTCATGCGCATGAATATGATCGAGCGCCAGATGTCATGCGGCGAAATCACCCGCGGCCTGTCGATTCCCTGATCGATCAACACCGGCCCATTGATCAGCTCCTGCCTTTCGAGCGGCGTGTCGTATCGGACGTCAAAATAGGCGACGGTGCCTCCCGGCCGGTGACATTGCGCGCAATTCGCGTCCAGATACGATCGAGCCCGGTCTTGCACGCTTCGCGTGGCATCGTCCGCGGCCGCGAGCGTCGGGACGTTCGCGAGCTCCGCGTCAGTCACTTTCGGCATGAGGAGTCCCGCGTGATTCCACGCGCGAAGTTGATTGTCCGTCACCCCTGACGGGTAGGTGAATGCGCGGTTCATCTGGCGTGCCTTCACGCCGAGTACGCCGCTGGTGTTCGCGTTGTGGCAAGCCAGACAGTCCCGCCGGCTCGGGTAATACCATGTCTGCCCACGCAATTCTCCCATTGCCGTCTTGGTCGGAATCTCTTCGGTCTGGCTCGTCCCCAATAGATCCGCGTCGCTGTTGTCCGGCCGCCATTTGTAAACGACGCCGTACACGCCGCCGGCGCTGTCGCATACCAACAGTCGCGTCTCGAGCCGCCGTTTGACGGAGGGATTGGCCGCGTCGGTGGGCAATTCAAAGGTCTTGACGAATACCGTGCCCCTCGGAAAAGTCCAATCTCCGGTGGGCGAATACTTGATCTTCCCGTTCGGAACCGCGACCCACCGCGACTTGGCGGCCCCATCGGACCAGAAAGGCACGACGATATCGTAGGGAATCAGCCCGCCGGCGGGGATAAGGTTGCGCGTATCGCTGAAGGCGCCCGTTTGAGAAAGCAGCGGCGGAACGTTGCCGCCCGCCAGGTGCGGCAGCCCCAAGTACGCCTCCGGAGCAATCCGCGCGGAAAGGCCGTACGGGGGACGTGAATTGTTTGCCGCGTGAGCCATCGGTGCGCCGGCGAGCGCCACAGCGAAGACTACGGGTGCGAGCCGAAAATGCGACAGGCGGGCGGAAAGCCCGTTCACCGGTTCAGCGACTACCGAGTACACTCGTCTTTCCATACAGCAGCGGCGCCCAATTGACATGAGTCGAGACGACGAAGATCGGATTTTGCACGGTCTCTACTACTATCGCGAGAACATTGACGAGGAAGTGCCGGTCAGCGGCGAACAGGTACTGTGGCTTTCGATGCATCCCCTGCGAGAGGGTGAATCCTGGAACAAGGAGGGTCAGTTGCAGAGTGTCGACACGTCGGCCTTTCCGGACGAAATCCGATCCAAGCTGGTCACCGCGAAACTGGAACTGCCCCTCCGCTACCTGCAGTACCGAAGATTGATCAAGTACACGCGCCGCGGCGACGCGACGCTCTCCGTTGCCGTGACGTTCGCCGGTGCCGATCGGGCGATTCGCCTGCACACGCGGCGCGGGCGCATGGACCTTTGGTACCGAGAGCACAAAGACGGCATCCTCGGCATGGTCACGACCGTCGTTGTTTCCATTGTGACCGCTCTGATCGTCGTGCTGCTCACGAGGTGATCTACAGCGTGTGCCACCCGCCGCCGAGCGCCTTGAACACGGCAACCTGATCCTGAACCAGCGCGGCGTCCGAGGCCGCGACGGCCGCGTCCGCGGCGACCAAAGATTGCTCCGTGGTCAGCAGATCGAGATTGGTCAATGACCCTGCGATGAACTGATCATGCGCCAGATCGAACGCCTTCTGAGCGCTGATCTGCGCATCGGCCAAGGCTTGGCGGCGATCGAGCTCCGCGCCGTACGTCGCCAGCGACTGCTCGGTCTCCTTGAGAGCCTGAAGTACGGCGGCGTCGAAACCCGCGAGCGCGGCAGCCGCATTGGCCTTGGCTTGGGCCACGCGCGCCCGCGGCAGGGATTGGTTCGGGAAACTCCAGCTGATGCTGGGGCCGACGCCCCAGGCGCGCGCGTTGTTCGTGGTGAGCTGGTCGAACTGTGCGCTCACGCCGCCGTAGAAGCCGGTGAGACTGATGCGCGGGTACAGGTCGGCGGTGGCAACGCCGATGCGCGCTGTGGCGGCAGCGACCCGCCATTCGGCCTGGCGCACATCGGGCCGCCGCTTGAGCAGCGCGGCCCCGTCTCCGATGGGGATCAGAGTATCGAGGCGAGGCGGGGTCACGCAAGCGTCGACATCGGCCGGCGCGTGAACGGGGGTTCGGCCCAACAGGGCGGCGAGTTGGAACATCGCCGCCTGCCGCTGACCTTCCAAGGGCGGAATGCCGGCGCGCACCTGCGCGACCAACCCTTGGGCTCTCACGACATCGAACTCCGAGTTCCCGCCGGCTTCGTGACGGCGCACGGTAATCTCGGCTTCGCGGCTGACCACGTCGAGGGAATGACGGGCCACGGCGATTTGTTCGCCAAGGGCGCAGATTTGCGCGTAGGCGCGCGCGGTCTCGGCCGCGACCGTCACCTTGATGCCGTCGCGCGCGGCGGCATTGGCCGCGGTGTCCGCACGCGAGGCTTCGACGGACCGGCGCACATGGCCGAACAAGTCGATCTCGTAGGAAACATCCAATAGCGCATCGAAGACCCAAAGGTTTTCGGGGCGATGGCCTCCGAGTTCCAAGATTTCCTCCGTGACCGGGTCGCGGCCGTACGTCCCCGCGGCCTCGGCCTTCGTCTGCGGGTAGCGGCCGCTCTTCGCCGCTTCCAGCAGCGCGCGAGCTGCCGAGAGGTTTGCTTCGGCCGCCTTCAAATCCGCATTGGCGGTGAATGCTTGCTGCAGTAGCCGATCGAGCAGCGCGTCGTGGTAGAGATGCCACCAATCATCGGGCGGCTCTGCGGTGGTCTCTGCGGTCGGTGTCCGCGAGATCAGCGGCGCATCCGCGCCGTCCGCAGGGGCCGGCGGCTTATAGTCAGGCCCGACCGCACAGCCGCTCAGAATATCCAGCGTTGCCATCAGGCCAAGAGCGCAGGAGAAGCGGATCGCCGGACGCAGGATGCGGATGACCGGGCGCAGAACGTGGGTCATGCGAAGCACGGCGCGGATCATGGGACGCGCCGCGCGAATGGCGATATGTGGGACGCGGGTCCGGGCGGCGCGGCCCTGCGGGTCACGATAATAATGAGCGTCACGGCGGTGAGCGCGGCGATCACCACGAAGGCATCGATGATTCCCTGAGTGACCGCCATGCTGTGGACGACGCTGCCGAGCACGGCCGCGCCGCGGGCGGTGGCCGAGTTGCCCGCGGGCGCCGTGGCCGCGGCGTAGGTCTGGAGCCGCTGAGCCACTTGTCCGTCCCCGATCTGCACATGCAGGCCAAGCAGGTTCGACGCGATCTGGCTGCGCACTCGAATGAACGTGACGACGAACGCGGGACCGACTTCCCCGCCCATGAGACGCGTGACCTGCGTGGCGGCGCCGAAGGTGATCGCGTCTTGCGGGCGCAGATGCAGAACCGCGAAGAATACGACCGCCGAGAGGGCGAAACTTTGGCCGACGGATTGTAAAAGCGAGGACGGAAGAAACTGGTCCGTGCCCCACACCGGCGTGAGACCGTGCGCGACCATCAGGCAGGCGCCGCAGATGCAGAAGAAGCCGACCGAAGCGACCAGCCGCGGGTCGGTCCGACGCAGCAGATAGCCGGCCGCGAAGCACACGAACAACTGCGGGACCGCGATCCACACCAAGGTCTGCCCGACCTCGAGTGCCCGAAAACCCCGAACCACCTGGAGAAACTGCGGAATGGCGTACGAGGTGGACAGAATGGTAAGCCGCAGGAAGGCGATCAACAGCAGCAGGCGCGGGAGCGGCGATGCAAGGGCGACCCTCAGATCGACGCCGGGGTGGGGTGTATGCAATTCGTGCACCAGGAACGCGATCAGCAGCAAGGCGCCGGACAACAGCAGACCCCACACCAATCCCGAATGGGTCCAGTCGAGGCGGTTACCTTGATCCAAGGCGGCGTAGATCAACGCCAAGGCAATGCCTCCGGATGCGAGACCGAAAATATCGGCGGGAGGGCGAGCGGGGTTGACAGGGTCGGGACGGACGCCGAAGCGCAGGCACAGGGCCATACTCACGGCGAGCGGCACATTTTGCCAAAAGATCCATGCCCATGAGAGATGCTCCAGGTACCAACCCTCCAGCGAGGCGGAGACGTTGAGCGACACTTCCAAGTTCAAGGCGTAGATGGCAACACCATATGCCCAGGCCCTGGGCGGCGTGTTCCTCAGGATGAAGCTCAACGTCAGCGGCACGAAGAAGCCCGACGCAAGCCCGCCCGAAAATTGTAGGCCCAACAGCGTGTGCAAATTCGGCGAGAACGGCTCGATGACGGAAACGATGGCCATTGCCGTCGCCGCGTAAATCAGCACCTGCCTCGGTCCGTAAACGCCGCCCAACCAGATGGCGAGCGGTGCAACGAGCATTTGACCCACGGTTTGCGCCGTCGTGATCCAGGCGCCCTCATCGAAGCCGGCATGCACGGCGCCGCGAATGTCGGCGAGGCCGAATGTGGAGAGGCGGGTAGTCAATGTAGAGATGAATGTGCCGAGCAATACGCCCAACAGCCCCATCCAGGGAATTTCGGTGGGTGGCGCGGGCGCCGCCATCGGCGCCGCCGGGGCTGGAGGCTGATCCTGCGCGCTCATCGATGATCGCGGGACCGGGTGTCGACCCGGGCGATGAATGCGCTGAACCACCTTGGTGAAATTTCCTGTCGCGTTGTCGGGCGGCAGGAGGGCGAACTGCGAGCCGGCGCCGGGCGCAAACGCGAGCACGTGACCGCGCAGCCGATGGCCCGGAAAAGTATCCACGCTGATCTCGGCCTGCTCGCCGACGGCCATGTGCGTCAACTGGGTTTCCTTGTAGTTCGCGATCACCCAGACGTGCGGCAGCGGGGTGAGCGTGGTGATTTGCCCGCCGACCGCCACGTACTGACCGGGTTTGATTTGACGCTGGCCGATCACGCCGTCCTGGGGTGCGAGAATGCGCGTGTAGCCAAGGTTGATCCGGGCGATCTCTAGACTTGCCGTCTGCGCGACCATCGACGCTTCGGCCTGGGCCTGCTGGGCGGTGAGGACGGCGAGCTGGCGCGCCGCCGCGGTCGCCTGGGCGCGGTTCTGAGCGAGCTGCGCGGCAAGCTGGGCGCGGAGCGTTTGCAGCTTCTCCTCGGCCTCGGTGGAAGAGGACCCGGTTTTGAGCAACCGCTGCTGGCGCGCGACGTCCCGACTGTTTTGCTCGACATTCGCGATCGTGGCGTCGATGGTCGCCCTCGCCGCCTGGATATTCGCGTCTTGAAGCTCGCGCTGCGCTTTGAGAGCCTGGATCTGCGCGGCGGCGGACGCCACGCCCGCTTCGAGCTGCGCGACTGTGGCGCGATAGTCATCGTCGACGATTTGAGCCAGCACATCGCCGGCATGCACTCGCTCGAAGTCTTGTACCGGCAGGGTGCGGACATAGCCCGCGACCTTGGCCGCGATCGGCGTGAGATCCGCCTGAAGATAGGCGTCATCCGTGGATTGCCACTCTGCATTGCCCTCCCAGAGGGTCCAGCGCGTGGTGATGACGATCAGGACACCCAGGGCAATGATGAATATGCCCGCGCGCCAGATCAAATCCGGGGTTACCGGCCCCACGAGCGATCTGAACCCTCTCAACGGTGGCGTCACGATGTTCCCTCGAGTCTCCCTTGCACAGGCGCACTTTAAACCAACAATCGGTCTGCCGGAATCGAGGAAGGGGGGCGGGGAATCTTAAGCCTGCTCGACCGGCCCGGGCGCACCGGGTTCAAAATTTCCACTGCAGCGACAGCCCCGCAGTGCGCGGCCGATTGGTGAAGATTCGGGAACGCGTCGACGCATCGTAATTGTCGGAGTTGAATCGCGACAGCGCCGCCTGCTTGTCGAACACATTGCTCACGAATAGATTCGCTTCCCAGGCGCCGTGGATTATCCCGGTGCGCAGATCGAGCAGGGCATAGGCACGCTGAAAGGTCGCAGGATCGGTGCGATCGAAATTGGGGTAGGACTCGCCGACGTATTGACCGTCGGCGCGCGCGAAGCC
>WNFK01238023.1_pt4 | contig 11674 bp, 11 predicted proteins | sample 5400281 | NCBI WGS metagenome assembly WNFK01 (sample SAMN13153350, study PRJNA577476) | soil metagenome | isolation source: 20 cm soil on Douglas fir-dominated hillslope | place: USA:California | collected 2013-09-17
CTCGAGCGGCTGAAGGAGCTGGCCAGGAAGCTGGAGGAGGCCGGCTATCTCGAGCGCAAGGGCGACCGGCTCGAGCTGACCGCGCGCGCCATCCGCAAGCTCGGCGACAAGGCGCTGCGCGACATCTTTGCCCACCTCAAGCGCGATCGCTTCGGCCGGCACGCGGTGGAGCGCCGGGGCGCCGGCGGCGATCCGACCGACGAGGCCAAGCGGTACGAGTTCGGCGATCCGTTCCTGCTCGATCTCAAGAAAACGGTGATGAACGCGGTCGAGCGCAACGGCGCGGGCACTCCCGTGCGGCTCTCCCCGGACGACTTCGAGGTGTTCCGCACCGAGCTGTCGACCCAGGCGTCGACGGTCGTCATGCTCGACATGAGCCGCTCGATGATCAACAACGGCTACTTCCTGCCGGCCAAGAAGGTGGCGCTGGCGCTGACCGCGCTCATTCGCGGCCAGTTCCCGCGCGACAGCCTGTACATCCTCGGGTTCTCGCTCTACGCGCGCCAGTTCAAGGCCGAGGAGCTCCCGAAGCTCGCGTGGACGGAATGGAACATCGGCACCAACATGCACCACGGCTTCCAGCTCTCGCGGCAGCTCCTGGGACGGCAGAAGGGCGGCAACAAGCAGGTGATCATGATCACCGACGGCGAGCCGACCGCCCACATGGAAGGCCTGGAGGCGGACTTCTCCTACCCGCCGACGCGGCGCACGTTCGAGGAAACGCTGAAGGAAGTCCAGCGCTGCACGCGCGAGGGCATCACCATCAACACGTTCATGCTCGAGCAGAGCCGGATGCTCACGCAGTTCATCGAGCAGCTGACCCGCATCAACAAGGGCCGCGCGTTCTTCGCCAGCCCCGACCGCCTCGGCGAGTACATCCTGGTCGACTACGTCCGCAACAAGCGCCGCGGGGTCGCGTAGCGCTCGTCCCCGGACGGCCGCGCGCCGCCATGCCTTCGCTCCACCCGGCGCCTCCGGAGGCGGCCCGCACGGCGGTAACCTCGTGGAAAGTCGGCGCTAAGCGACGGGCCCAGGGCCGCCGCGTCCCTGACGACACAGAACTTTGGTGACCGAGTTCACGAGCGTCGAAACGGCGCCGGACAAGAGCTACTCGATGATCCGCGGGGTGACGGTCACGGGCCGGGAGTTCTCGATCGAGGCGCGCTGGGGCGGGTTGACGTCGTGCCCTGACTTCCTCGAGAAGTGGAAGGCGACGCGTCGCGGCGCGGCCGAGCCGTACTACATCGCCGGCTCGCTCAAGGCCGAATCGCCCATGGTGGTCAGGATGAGCTCGTGCATGCGCGACCCCAAGAACGTGGATCGCTCGCGCAAGGATCTCTACTAGGCTAGCCGCGCGCGGCGGCCGGCTCGCCCAGCGGCGTCGCCGGACTCTCCTGGCCCTTCATCAGCCACCGGATCAGCGGCGTGGCAATGAAGGTGCTGACCAGAGCCATGATCACCAGCATCGAGAAGACATCCGTCGGCAGCAGCCCCAGATCCTTGCCGATGTTGAGGACGATGAGCTCCATCAGCCCCCGCGTGTTCATGCAGACACCGATCGTGAGCGCGCTTCGATGCGGCTCGCCGACGAGCCGGGCAACGGCGTAGGCGCCGCCGAATTTGCTGACGAACGCGACGGCGAGAACCAGCACGAGGGTCAGCAGGCCAGACCACCCCGGGATCGCCCCGATGTCGGTACGCAGGCCGGTGTAGGCGAAGAAGATCGGCAGGAAGAACACCCAGACGATCGGCGACACGCGGCGCTTCCACTCCTCGACGAAACGCCGGTCGTCGTGGAGAGCGACGCCGATCACGAACCCGCCGATGATCGCGAAGACCCCGAGGGTGCTGGGGATCGCGGCCGAGACGAAGAGCAGGATCACGACGTAAGGCACGACGGTCAGCCGCATCCCGCCGTACCGCGCGAGATGATCCGCGACCGCGCGACGAAGCGGCGCGCGGATGACGAAGAAGACGAGCGCCAGGTACACGACCAGGCCGGCAAGCCGCGGGACGACCCAGCCCCAGCTGAACGCGCCCTTCACGAGCAACGAGATCGTACCGAGGATGATCCACCCGGAGACGTCGTCGATCGCCGCGGCGCCGATCGTGAGAGCAGCCGTCCGCGTGTGGGAGAGACCGAGCTCCATGAAGATGCGGCCCAGGACGGGAATCGCGGTGATCGACATGGCCACGGCGAAGAAGAGCTGGAAGCCGAACAGCGGGACGGGCTCGGACAGCCGCGCGTGGAACCACGGCGCCGAGAGATAGCCCATCCCGAAGGGGACGGCGAGTCCGACCAGGCTGATGAGAACGATCGAGCGGTGATGGCCGCCCAGGTGCCGCTGGAACTCGAACTCGAGGCCGATCTGGAACATCAGGAAGATCAGACCGATCTGCGCCAGGCCCGCGAAGATCGCTCCGGTGGAGGCGGGGAACAATTCGTGCATGAAGCTCGGGAAGAGCGCGCCGAGCAGACTCGGCCCCAGCAGCAGGCCCGCGAGGATCTCGCCCGACACGTCGGGCTGGCCGAGCCGGCGCACGACCGAGGTCACGACACGCGTCGCGAGGAGGATGACAATCAGCTGATAGAGCAGGCGGAGGGTGACCTCCTCCGCACCGCTCCCGGCCGCCGAGTCCGAGCCGGCCGAGGCGCCCGCGAGCTGCGCGACCGCCGTCGCGCCGAGCACTACGGCTGGACGATCACGCTACGCCGGCCATGTTGTACAGCCGGGCGCAGTTGTCCCAGAGGATCTTCCGCTTGCTCGCCTCCGAGAGCGGGAGCTTGAGGAAGATGTTGGTCGCCTCCGGAAAGTGCGAGTCGGAGTGCGGGTAGTCGGTCGAGAAGACGAGCGTGTCGTCGCCCAGGCGCTGGACGACCCACTCGACCTGATCCTCGTCGGGATCGACGCTGATGAAGCACTGGCGCTTGAAGTACTCGCTCGGCGGCGCCTGCAGCTTCGTCGTCTCGCCGCTCTTCGCCATCTCCCAGTACTCGTCGAGCCGCCAGAGGAGCCACGGCAGCCAGCTGCAGTTGCCCTCGCATCGAGGCGACCGCGGCCATCAGCTCGACCGGGTTGTTCAGCCCGCCCGCGATGGTCGTGCTGGGCGCCGTGAGGAAGCGGTTCACGAAGTGCGTGTCCGAGTAGTTGTTGGGCGCGGGATGGAAGCAGATCGGGACATTCAGGCGCTCGGCTTCCGCCCACAGGGGATCCATCGCCGGATCGTGCAGGTTCACGCCGTTCACCGGATTGGGCATCATCTGCGCCGCGACGAACCCGAGCTCTCCGACGGCCCGCCGCAGCTCGCCCGCGGCGAGCGTCGCGTCGTGGAGCGTCAGGAGCGCGGCCACCTGCATCCGCGCCGGGTTCGGCTTGCGAAAGTCCACCGCCCAGTCGTTCCACGCCCGGCACAGCGCGACCGCGAACGCGGGGTCGAAGGCGTCCACGCACACCACCGGGAGCGTGCGAAAGAGCACGCCGACGTCGAGGCCCTCGGCGTCCATCGCGCGTAGCTGCGACGCCGAGTCGAAGCGCGCCGCGGCGTAGTCCTTCAGCACGGTGGCGGCGCGCTTCTCCGCGTCGACCCGCCCCCGGCCGAGCGGCCGCGGGAACGTGAACTCGCCGACCGTCCACTGGCTGGTGTAGGCGCCGCGGCTGGCGGTGGGCCGGGGTGTCTGCGCGCGGAAGGCCGGATCGAGATAGCGGTCGTAGAGGTCGGACGGCTCGATCACGTGCAGGTCGCTGTCGAACACGCGAAATCCGGCTCGGCTCATTTCTGGCTCCTTGCCGAATGGTCGGCGACGATCTGCGCCACGCACGCGGTCACCCGGACGCCGGTCGGCAGGTGCAGGAACTCGTTGGGGCCGTGGGCGTTCGAGCCCGGACCCATCGCGCCCGTGATCATGAACTGTGCCTGCGGGAAGCGCTCGCCGAGCATGCTCATGAACGGGATCGACCCGCCGAGGCCCGCGAACATCGCCGGCTTCCCGAAGTAGGTCGCCGACGCGCGCTGGATCGACTCGAGCAGCTTCGGGTCCGTCGCCGGCGCGTTCCAGCCGTTGCCCGCGTCACCGTACGTGTCGAGCGTGACACGGGCGCCGTACGGCGGATCGGCCTCGACGATCTGCTTGAGCCGCCGCACCGCGCGGCCGGCTTCGCACGTCGGCGGCAGGCGCAGCGAGATCTTGAGCGTGGTCTGCGGGCGCAGCACGTTGCCGCCGTCCGCTGGCAGCGGCATCCCCGCCGCGCCGGTGATCGCCAGCGCCGGGCGCCACGTGTTGTTCAGGATCAGCTCGTACGGGTCGGTGCTGACAGGCTGGCCGCCCGGCGGGAACGGGAAGCGGTCGTAGATCTCGGTGCCGAGCACCCTTGCGACCTCGCGCGCCTCGGTCAGGCGCTCGGGCGGAATCTCGACGTGGAAGTCACGCGGCAGGACGGCGCCGGTGCGCGAGTCCTCGATGCGATCGAGGATCTGGCGCAGGATACGGAAGCTCGAGGGCACGATGCCGCTCGCCGCGCCGGAGTGCACGCCTTCCGTCAGGATCTCGACCGTGAGCACGCCGCCCACGACCCCGCGGAGCGAGGTGGTGCCCCAGAGCTGCTCGTAGTTGCCGCAGCCCGAGTCGAGGCACACGACCAGGCTCGGCGTGCCGAGCTTCGCCCGGAGCGCGTCGACGTAGAACGGAAGGTCCGTGCTGCCGCTCTCCTCGCACGCCTCGATGAGCACCACGCAGCGCGCGTGCCGTGTGCGCTGTTCCTGCAGCGCCTGGATCGCGGTGAGCGCCGCGAACGTGGCGTACCCGTCGTCGCCGACACCGCGGCCGTAGAGCTTGTCGCCGCGCCGCACGGGCGTCCAGGGTCCGGCGCCCTCGGCCCAGCCGACCATCTCCGGCTGCTTGTCCAGGTGGCCGTAGAGCAGCACCGTGTCGGTACCGGTCCCGGGCGCCTCCATGAGCAGGAGCGGCGTGCGTCCCTCGAGCCGCACGACCTCGATGCGCAGCCCCTCGATGGGCCGTGAGCCCGCCCAGCCGCGCAGGAGCTCGACCGCGCGATCGATGTGACCGTGCTCGCGCCACTGGGCGTCGAACATGGGCGACTTCGCGGGGATCTTGATGTAGTCGGTCAGGGTGGGAATGATGCTCGCGTCCCACGTGGTCTGGACGAAATCGCGAATCTTGCCGGAGTCGAGCGCCATCGCAGAATCCTCAGGAGGCGATGCGGAGGCCGGAGCGCATCTCCCAGATCTCCTGCAGCTCGAGCGGCGCGTCCGCGATCCGGGCGAGCTTGCCGCAGAGGCGACAGTGGATGAACGCCGGCTCCCAGCCGACGTAGGTGCTGTCGCACTTGGGGCATCGAGTCTGCGGCCCGGTGAGGAATCGCTTGGCGGCCCGCTGCAGGGTGTGCTCGGGCGTGAGACGGATGACGGCCGCGGGGGCCGGGACTTTAGGTTTCACCCGCTTCGTCCGTGCCGGCTTCATGAGCGCAGGCCATTGTACATTAGGCCGACTCGCCGGTCGGCCGAGAAAGGCTGCGCGGCCGGATAGGGTCGGGGGCGTATCTTGGGCCGATGAAAGTCGGGGTGGTGCTGGACGGGCGACGCTCGGCGTCGGAGATCGCCGACCTCGCGCGGCTCGCCGAGGCGCACGGCTTTTCGCACGTCTGGTTATCGGGCGGGGCCAGGACGAAGGACCACTTCGTGCGGCTCGCCCTGGCGGCCGCCGCGACGAGCCGGATCCGGCTGGGCCCGGTCGCGCTGAGCCCCTTCGAGATGCATCCCGTGCACGCCGGCCTGGCCCTCCTGACGCTCGAGGAGATCGCACCGGGCCGCGCCTGCCTGGTGCTGGGCGCCGGCGGCGACCTCGCGGCGACGCTCGGACTACCGGCGCGGGGCCGCGTCGAGGCCGTCGAGGAGTGCATCGACATCGTTCGCGCATTGGCCGCGGGCGGCGAGGTCAACTATTCCGGGACGCGGTTTCAGGTCAACGGCCTGTTCTCTCCGTGGCGCTCCGTTCGGATGGACCGGCTCTATCTCGGCGCGAATCGCCCGCGGATGCTGCGACTGGCCGCGCGGAAGGCGGACGGCGTGATGGTGACCGACATGCCGCTCGGCTATCTGGGCTCGCTGATCGGCCGCGTCCGCGCCGAGCTGACCGCCGCCGGCCGCGACGCGGCGTCGTTCGCGATCAGCAACTGGTTCGTCTGGAACGTCCAGGAGACGCGCGAGGAGGCGATGCGCCTGGCCCGCCGCGGGCTCGGCTTTCGCCTCTACTATATTCGCGACGTGGCGTCCTCGATCGGGCTCGCCGAGGCCGACGCGCGAGAGCTGGAGCAGCGACAGCCGGAGATGCTGCGGGCGCTGTTTCGGGGAACGGCGCCCTGGCAGCCGGCGCCCGAGGTCGCCGACCGGCTGATCGAGCATCTGACGCTGACGAGCGACCGCCGGGGCCTCCCGCGCTGCGTGGAGCGGCTCCTGGAGTTCGAGCGGCTGGGGTGCGGCGAGATCGCGCTGGCCCCGCACGGCGACCCGGCGGCCGCCATCGAGCTGATCGGCACCGCCGTGATTCCCGTCGTTGACCGCGGGCGCCGCGCCGGTGTTCCGTGACTGGCAGGCGGGCCTTGTCGTATGCTGTCCTCGCCACGGGGAGGGCTCATGATCAAGCTGGACCACCTCACGATCGCGGTGAGCGACTGTGACAAGTCGCGTGAGTGGTACATGAAGACGCTCGGGCTGAAGCTCGAGTTCGAGATCCCCGAGCGGCGGACCGCCGCGGTACAGGACGAGTTCGGTTTCACGCTGTTCCTCGCCGAGACGCCCGGCGGACCGGGGCGGCCGAGCTGCGTGCTGACGTTCCAGGTCGGCGACGTCGAGGCCCAGTACAAGACGCTGAGCGCGGCGGGTGTAAAGTTCGACCATCCACCCCAGAAGACGTTCTGGGGCTACGGCGCGGAGCTCAAGGATCCCGACGGCTATCGCATCTGGCTGTGGGACGAGAAGACGATGCGGGAGAAGGGCGAGATCTGAGGAGGCAGGTATGTGGGGGTCGAGAACCAAGCTGGTGATGCCGTCGCGGGAAAGCGCGTTGCCCGGCCGGACCGAGCGCATGCCGGTGCCCGCCGCTCACTTCGTGAACCGTCAGCCGCTCGCGCCGCCGTTTCCGGCGGGGCTCGAGATGGCGATGTTCGGCCTCGGATGCTTCTGGGGCGCCGAGCGCAAGTTCTGGGAGACGCCCGGAGTCTTCACGACGGCGGTCGGCTACGCGGCCGGCTTCACGCCGAATCCGACCTACGAGGAAGTCTGCTCCGGCCTGACGGGCCACAACGAGGTCGTGGCGGTCGTCTTCGATCCCAAGCGCGTCGGCTACGACGGCATCTTGAAGGCCTTCTGGGAGAGCCACGATCCGACCCAGGGAATGCGGCAGGGCAACGACGTGGGCACGCAGTATCGATCCGGGATCTACGTCTACACGCCCGAGCAGCGCCGCCTCGCCGAGGCCTCGCGCGACGCCTTTCAGCGTGTGCTGTCCAAGGCGGGCTTCGGCAAGATCACGACGGAGATCCTCGACGCGCCCGAGTTCTACTACGCCGAGGATTATCACCAGCAGTACCTCGCGAAGAACCCCGGCGGATACTGCGGGCTCGGCGGCACCGGTGTCGCCTGCCCGACCGGCCTGCTGGAGTCGGCCCCCAGCGGTCGCTAGCGGGCGGCTAGCGCGCCCCTGATTTCATCGCCTGCCACACGCGCTCGGGGCGCAGCGGCATGTCGAGGTGCCGCACCCCGAACGGACGGAGCGCGTCGACCACCGCGTTGACGATGGCCGGCGTGGCGCCGATCGTCGCCGCCTCGCCGATGCCCTTGGCGCCCATCGGGTTGCGCGGGGTCGGCGTCACGGTCTGATCGGTCACGAATGACGGCAGGTCGTCGGCGTGCGGCACCGCGTAGTCCATGAGCGTGCCGGTCACGAGCTGGCCGTCCGAGCTGTAGACCAGCTCCTCGAGGAGCGCCTGCGCGATGCCCTGCGCGAGGCCTCCGTGCACCTGGCCGGTCACCAGCGTGGGGCTCACGCGCACGCCGCAGTCGTCGACGGAGATGAAACTGCGCACGGACACCCGCCCGCTCTCTCGATCGACTTCCACCACCGCGACGTGAGCGCCGAACGGATAGACGAGCTGCGGCGGGCGGAAGAACTCCGTCGCCTCCAGCCCTGATTCGATGCCGTCGGGCAGCCCCTCGCCGTACGCGCGCGCGGCGATCGCCTCGAGCATGAGCGCCTTGTCGGGCACGCCCTTCACCTGATAGCGCCCGTCGGTGAAGACGACGTCGTCGAAGGCCGCCTCCAGCATGTGCGCGGCGAGCCGGCGCGCCTGGGTCTGCACCTTGATCGCCGCGCCCATGATCGCCGAGCCGCCGACGACGAGGCTGCGGCTGCCGCCGGTGCCGTTGCCCATCGGGGTGTTCAGCGTGTCGCCGTGCCGCACCACGATCTTGTCGAACGGCACGCCCAGGTGGTCGGCGAGAATCTGCGAGAACGCCGTCTCGTGGCCCTGGCCATGGGCCGAAGTGCCCGTGTATGCCGTCACGGTGCCGCCCGGCTCCACGCGCACGACCGCGCTCTCGAAGGGGCCGAAGCCGCACATCTCGACGTAGCAGGACATGCCGATGCCGAGGAGCCTCGGATCCTTCCGCTGCAGGCGCTCTTTCTGCTCGGCGCGGAGCTTCGTGTAGCCCGACCGCTCGAGCGCCTTCGCGAGCGCGCGCTCGTACTCGCCGCTGTCGTAGTTCTGGCCCGTCGGCGCCGCGTACGGAAACGCGCTCGGCGGGATGAAGTTCTGGCGCCGGACCTCCTCGGGCGTCCGGCGCAGCTCCGTCGCGATCACGTCGATCAGGCGCTCGAGGTAGTAGGCGGCTTCCGGCCGGCCGGCGCCCCGATACGCGGCGACGCTCGTCGAGTTGGTGAAGACGCAGGTGGACTGCAGATCGATGTTGGCGATCTTGTAGACGCCGATGCCCATCATCAGCGTGAGGTCGGGGATGAACGTGAAGACGGGATAGGCGCCGATGTCGGCGGTGACCCGCATGCGGAGCGCGGTGATGGTGCCGTCGTCCTCGACGGCGGCCTCGAGGTCGGTGACCTGGGCGCGGCCGTGCGTCGTCGCCATCATGTGCTCGACCCGCGTCTCGGTCCACCGGAGCGGCATCCGGTAGAGCCGCGCGAGCGCGGCGACGACCGCGTCTTCGGGATAGCAGCCGAACTTCACGCCGAAGCCGCCACCCACCTCCGGGGCGATCACACGAATCAGGTTCTGCGGCATGCCGAGGGCAGTCGCGAGGTCGTTGCGGAGCCCGTGCGGCGCCTGGTTCGTCGCCCACACCACCAGCCCGCCGCTGGTCGGATCGGGCGCGGCCAGCGTGGCCCGGCCTTCCAGCGGCACCCCGCAGAGCCGCTGGCTGACCATGCGCTGCTTCACCACGCGCTTGGCCTTGGCGAAGACGCCGTCCGCGTCGCCGGCCTTGATGGTGTTCTGATGCTCGATGTTGCCGGGCGCGTCATCGTGGATGCGCGGCGCGCCCTCGGCCATGGCCGCGAACGGATCGCTGACGGCCGGCAGCGGCTCCCAGTCGACGACGACGTCGTCGGCGGCGTCGACGGCGACTCCCTCCGCCCGGGCGATGACGGCGGCGACGGCCTCGCCGACGTGGCGCACGCGATCGACCGACAGCGGATAGTGCTTGCGGCCGAGGTTGGCGGTCGCGTCCCCGCTGCCGCCCTCGCCGGCGCCGGCCAGCGGCAGGGGCGCGCAGAGCTTGCGGATGTCGTTGCCGGTGACAATCTTGAACACACCGGGCCGTCGGAGCGCCGCCGAAACGTCGATCTTCTTGATGCGCGCGTGGGCGTGCGGGCTGCGCACGAACGCCACGTAGTGCATGCCGGGCAGGGCGAGATCGCCCACGTAGCTCGACGTGCCGGTGATGAGGCGAGGATCTTCTTTGCGCCGGACTTCCGCTCCCATCAGTCTTGGAGTCGCCATGGTCAGTTAGAATACCTCATGCGTCGTCGCCGTCCAGGACTCCTCGCCCTGTCGTTCGCCGCGCTCGCCCTGGCCGCGTGCGCCCTGCTCTCCAGCCGCGACGAGTCACTGAACGGTCGTGACGCGCCGATCGATCACATCATCGTGCTCTTCCTGGAGAACCGCTCGTTCGATCATCTCTTCGGGACGTACCCCGGCGCCGACGGGCTCGACGGCTATCGAGGCCGGCAGGCCGACCGCAGCGGCGCCACGTACGCGACGTTGCCGCCGCCGCTCGGCCGCGACGGGAAGCCCGATCCGCGCTTGCCCGCCGATCTGGCGAACACGCCGTTTCTTCTGGGTCGCTACGTCGGGCCGTTCGACGAGACCAACAATCCCGTCCACCGCTTCTATCACATGCAGCGGCAGTACGGAGCGGACGAGGACGGCGTCGCGATGGGCAAGTGGGTCGCGGAGGGGACGAGCGGCGCAATCACCATGGGGTTCTACAACCGCGTGGCGAGCCCGATGCAGTGGCGTCTCGCCGACCAGTTCGTGCTGCTCGACGGCTGGTTCCAGGGCATCCACGGCGGCTCCTTCGCGAATCATTTCTATCTGATCTCGGCCGCGGTGGCGCGATATCCCGACGCGCCGGACGCCGAGCGCGCGGCCGGCGTCGGCCCGGACGGCCGAGTCGAGAAGGACGGCGAGGTGACGCCCGACGGCTGGGTCGTCAACAATCTCGATCCGCCCTATCCGCCGCAGCGCACGACGCATATCTTGAAAATGCCGCAGACGGTGCCCACGATCGCCGATCGGCTCGACGCGGCCGGCATCACGTGGGCCTGGTATGCGACCGGCTGGGGCGGGGGGGCCGATGCCGTGAAGCAAGGCCTGATGCCCCACCACAACCCGTTCCAGTACGTGAAGCGCATCATGGAGACGCCCGAGGGGCGCTCCCACATTCGCGACGCGTCCGAGTTCGTGCGGGCGCTCCGCGCCGGCGGCCTGCCCTCGGTCGCCTTCGTGAAGCCGCACTGGAAGGACAACGCCCACGCGGTGTCGTCGACGGTGGGCGCGGGCGATCGCTGGGTCGGCGAGATGGTGCAGGAAGTGATGGCGAGCCGTTACTGGCCGCGCGCGGTCGTCGTGATCACCTACGACGAAGGGGGCGGCTGGTTCGATCACGTGCGCCCGACGGTGGTCGATCGCTTCGGGCTCGGCACGCGCGTGCCGGCGCTGATCGTGTCGCCCTACGCGAAGCGCCGCTTCGTCGGCCGTGGCGAGTACGACCACGCCTCGGTGCTGAAGCTGATCGAGTGGCGCTTCGGGCTCGAGCCCTTGACCGCTCGCGATCGCCGCGCCGCCGCGCCGCTCGAGGCCTTCGACTTCACCCAGGCGCCGCGCGCGCCGGTGACGCTGCCGTGAACCTTCCATAGGAGAGAGGTTGAACGTGGCCGATCTGCTCGAGACCATCGAGATCGAAACGGCGACGGCGCCGGCGGCCAGCATCGTCTGGATGCACGGGCTCGGCGCCGACGGCAACGACTTCGTGGACATCGTGCCGACGCTCCGTTTGCCGGCGGACCGCGGCGTGCGCTTCGTCTTTCCGCACGCGCCGATGCGCCCGGTGACGATCAACGGCGGCTACGTGATGCGCGCCTGGT
>WNFK01121583.1_pt1 | contig 11666 bp, 9 predicted proteins | sample 5400281 | NCBI WGS metagenome assembly WNFK01 (sample SAMN13153350, study PRJNA577476) | soil metagenome | isolation source: 20 cm soil on Douglas fir-dominated hillslope | place: USA:California | collected 2013-09-17
CAGCCGTACTGAGGGAAAACCCGCCGTACGGTTGATAGGGGAGGTGGTGGAAACGTCCGCATCATTCGAAGCCCGCTACGCGCCACCACCTTACCCGACTGAAAAACAGCATTTTGCACAATTTTGGAGCAACGTAAGTCCCTTTAGAATGAACACTTGTAAAAGTGTATCAAAACAAAGGAGTTTAACGCCCTTTAGAATGACTTATGAAAAACAGGGGGAGGGGCTTACAGTTATTGTTAACTAGATTCCACAGTTCTTTACATTCGCCCAAAAATGACTCGAAGTTTTCTCCGCCCGTCGTTCTCGACTTCCTCTTAGCCCCGCTCGTTTGACACATCCCGCCTCCGCCGATAGTATCAATCTGCATCCGGCGGAGAGACCTTTCAGGCGGCGTTCCCAACCGCACGGCGGCATCCCATGAAACTCGCTTATTTTGATTGTTTTTCGGGTATTAGCGGTGACATGACGCTTGGCGCCTTGGTGGACGCCGGCTGCAGCGTGGAACTCCTCCGCGCCGAACTGCGCGGCCTGCAAGTCCCCGGCTGGGAACTCAGCGCCGAAAAAGTCTGGAAGAACGGCATGGCCGCCACCTACGTCAAGGTCAACGCCGAAGACCAGCAAAAGCATCGCTCGCTCAGCACGATTCTCGAAATCTTGCAGAAGTCGCAGCTCGCACCCCAGGTGCGCGACCGCGCCGCCGCGATCTTCACAAAACTTGGCGAAGCCGAAGCCCGCGTCCACGACGTGCCGCTCGAGAAAATTCATTTTCACGAAGTGGGCGCCGTTGACGCCATCGTGGACATTGTCGGCGCTTGCATCGGCTTTCACGCACTGGGTATCGATAAATTCGCCTGCTCCGCTTTGAACGTCGGCGGCGGCACCGCAAAAATGGCGCACGGATTTTTGCCCGTGCCTGCGCCAGCTACCGCAACTTTGCTGCAAGGAAAGCCGACCTATTCCAACGGCGTGCAAAAGGAACTCGTCACTCCCACGGGCGCTGCGATCGTCGCGACGCTTTGCGATTCCTTCGGCCCGCAGCCTCCGATGAGCGTCACCGCCATCGGCTATGGCGCCGGCACCTTCGATCTCGAAAGCCAGCCCAACGTTGTCCGCATCATGGTAGGCGAAGCCGCGGAAAAAACCGTCGCCGGCTTCGACGAAGAAATTGCCGTGATTGAAGCGAATCTCGATGACATGAACCCGCAAATCTACGGCTACTTTCTGGAAAAGGCTTTGGCCGCCGGCGCGCTCGACGTCTACACTACACCGGTGCAAATGAAAAAGAACCGCCCCGGCACGCTCCTCACTGTTTTGTGCAAGCCGCAGGATACGAACGCATTGATGTCACTGATCTTTGCCGAAACAACTACCTTTGGCGCGCGCACCTATCGCGCCCAGCGCCGCGCGCTGCCGCGCGAGTTTGTGAGCGTCGCTACAAATTACGGTGACGTGCGCATCAAGATTTCCCGCGTGAACGGCCGCATCCTGCACGTCGCACCCGAATACGACGACTGCCGCAAGCTGGCCGTCGAAAAAAACGTGCCCCTGCAGCGCGTCATCAGTGAAGCCCTCCGCGCGTACGAAGCCCATTCGTGATTACGCTTGGTTTCGCAGTGCACGATAAGACTTGTCCCGACCCTGTCGGGATCATGCGCTCTTCAGATATTCTTTTTTCGCCCTTTCGGGGCATCGGCCGCCGTGGACGGTGCCAGGCCCTAGCATCGGAGCTTACGAGTAGGATAGATAGTGATTGTTTTGTTTGAGATTTCTGACTAAGAACTTGAAACTAACAACTAACGAGTGAAAACTGAACACTGACAACTGAGAACTGACCAGATTAAAAAATGCCAGGAAAACCAAAATATTATCTGACCACGCCGATCTACTACACGAACGGCTTGCCGCACATCGGCCACACGTATTCGACCATCGTGTGCGACACCGTCCGCCGCTACAAACGCATGCGCGGCTACGACGTGGTCATGACCACCGGCACAGACGAGCACGGTGTCAACGTCGAGCGCTCCGCCAAAAAAGCCGGCGTCCCCGAATCAGAGTTTGTTGCGAAAATGGCTGCCGAGTGGCGCGCCCTCTGGGACGAACTCGGCGTTCAAGGCGATGAATTTATCCGCACCACCGACCTGAAACACGCCCACACCGTGCAATGGCTTTTCAAACTGTGCCGCGAAAACGATTTCGTTTACCCCGGGCACTACACCGGGCAATACTGCATCTACGACAATGCTTACGTGGACGTGAAGCCCGGCGAAAACTGTCCCGATTGCGGCCGGCCCACGGAAACTGTCACCGAGCCAAACTATTTCTTTAAGCTTTCTGCCTTTCAAAAACCTCTTCTCGATTGGTACGCCAGGCACCCTGATTTTATCCAGCCGGAAGCCCGCCGCAATGAAGTACTCAGTTTCGTCGAAGGCGGCCTCCGCGATCTCAGCATCACGCGCACCACAGTTCGCTGGGGCATTCCCGTGCCGGGCGAAGAGCCCCACGTTTTTTACGTCTGGTACGATGCACTGACCGCGTATCTCAGCGCTGTCGGCGGCCCGAATTACGAGAAAATTGGATACTGGCCTGCCGATGTCCATCTCGTCGGCAAGGAGATCATTCGCTTCCACGCCGTTTACTGGCCTGCATTCTTGATGGCCGCCGGCCTCCCGTTGCCGAAACAAATCTGGGCCCACGGCTGGCTGCTCATGGACAGCGCCAAAATGAGCAAGTCGCTCGGCAACGTCGTTCGCCCGCGGCCCATCGTGCACGTCCTCGGCATGGATGCTCTTCGTTACTATCTTCTGCGCGAGACCGTTTTCGGCCAGGACGGCAATTTCAGTTACGACGCGCTCGTCCAGCGCTACAACAGCGACCTCGCCAACGGTCTCGGCAACCTCGCCAGCCGCACCGCCGCGATGATCGAGAAAAACGGCGGCGGCAAGGTCCCCAAGCCTGCGGCGCTTCAACCACAGGACACCGCCTTGGCTACGCAGGCGCAAGCCGCGATCGGGCAAGTCCTGGAGTTGTACGACAACCTCGCATTCTCTCGCGCGCTGGAGGAGATCTGGTCGGTTATTGCCGCCACGGACAAATACCTTACGACCGAGCATCCCTGGTCGCTCGGCGAGAATGACGCCGATCAACAGCGCCGTGCCACGATTCTCTGGACCACCGCGGAAGTCCTGCGAATCGTAACGGCATTGACGCATCCCGTCTTGCCGGAAAGCACGACAAAAGTGTGGTCGCTGCTCGGCCAGCCGGGGCAGCCTGGGTCTATTGCGCTGGACGATTTGAGATGGGGACAGCTTGCGCCGGGTACGCCGCTGGGCAAGTCGCAAACGCTTTTCCCGCGCATCGAAAAAGCAGAAGCAATCGAGAGGATGGAATCCATGGAAAAAGAAGCACAGAACGCCCCGTCGCCGGTCACCACGCCAGCGCCCCCAGGCACGCCCACGCCCGCTGCCGGCAGCACCGCTGCGGCCGCGGCTGCGCCGCAAGCAGCGCCGGAGAAAATCGGCATCGAGGACTTCACCAAAGTCGAGATGCGCGTCGGGCAGATTAAGACCGCCGAACGCATCGTCGGCGCCGATAAGTTGCTGAAGCTCACTGTCGACATCGGCACGGAGATTCGCCAGATTTGCGCCGGCATCGCGCAATACTACGAGCCGGAAAAATTGATCGGCCGCAAAGTCGCCGTGGTCGTCAATCTCGCGCCCCGCAAGCTCCGTGGCGTCGAATCCAACGGCATGATCGTAGCCGCCTCCGTCGGCCCCGAAGGCCGCCCAGTCCTCACAGGTTTCCACGAAGAAGTAGAAGTAGGCGCCCGCCTGAAATAACCCCATATCCCTCGACGCCTCCCTCCATCGAGGTTCTGTAGGGGCCGGGCTCGCCCGGCCCTCTTGGGTTTCTTTTCTCTGTGCTCTCCGTGTTCCTCCCTCTGTGTCCTCTGTGTTAGATCTTTTTCTTCACGCTGCTCTGCGAATCTCAGCGCCCTCCCCGAGAAGCTCGATTCCGCACTGCCATTTGCCGAACAACATGACTGGATTTACGCCACCGTTGGCATTCATCCCCATGAAGCCAAGGAAGTCACGCAGCAACATCTGGATGAGCTGGCTCAGCTGGCGAAGCATCCCAAAGTCATCGCCTGGGGCGAGATCGGTCTCGACTACTACTACGATCATTCTCCGCGCGAAGCGCAGCACCGCGTCTTCCGCGATCAGATGGCCCTTGCGCAGCAGGCAAAGCTTCCCATCATCATTCACTGCCGCGATGCCTGGTCCGATTGTCTGAACATGATCGAAGAACACTGGCGGCCAACTGGCCTCGGCGGGATTCTGCACTGCTTCACCAGCACGCTCGAACATGCGCGGCGCGGAATCGAAATGGGTTTCCTGGTTTCCTTTGCGGGAAATTCAACCTATCCAAAAACTCAGAACCTTCGCGACGTTGCGAAAGAATTGCCCCTCGAGAAGATTTTGATTGAGACGGACGCTCCGTACCTTGCGCCTCAACCCTGGCGCGGCAAGCGCAACGAGCCCGCCTACGTTGCCGAAGTAGCGCGCACGCTCGCGACTGTGAGAAACTTGTCGCCAGCCGAAGTTGCCGCCGCCACCTCCGAGAATTTTCGGCGCTTCTTCGGTCTTGCTCGGCCGGCAACTCTCGCGGCCCCAGGTCTCAGGGACAAGGGTTAGATCAGGAGATTTGCCATCGCGCTGCTCACGGCTAAAGAGATTTTTGATCTCGTCCGCGACGACCTCGTTTTGGTCGAGGAAGAGCTCGCGCGGCAGAGCGATGCCGCCTTTCCGCCCGTCTCTGAAATCACCGCGTATTTGCTGGGCGGGGGAGGGAAGCGCATGCGTCCCGCGATCCTGCTTCTTTCCGCAAGCTACGCGGGCCGCAAAGATCGCAGCGCGATCCGCCTCGCCGCCGTTGTCGAGCTTTTGCACAGCGCGACGTTGATTCACGACGATGTCATTGACAGCGCCGACACGCGCCGCGGCCGCCCCTCCGCCAATTCAAAATGGGGCAATCATCGCAGCGTCCTCACCGGCGATTGGCTGTACATGCAGTCTTTCCAGATGGCACTGGAAGAGCGCAATTTTCGTATCCTTGACATTCTGATCGACCTGACGCAGAAAATGGTCGAGGGCGAACTGATTCAACTCGCGAAAATCGGCCGCATCGATGTGACCGAAGAAGATGCGCTGCGGCTGGCCACCTACAAAACCGCATGCCTTTTCAGCGGCTGCGCGCGGCTCGGCGCAGTGCTGGGCGGTCTCGAGGGTAAAGAAGAGCAGGCGCTCGCCGATTATGGGCGATACGCGGGCCTGGCGTTTCAACTTGTCGACGATTTGCTGGATTTTACGGCGTCAGCGGAGCAGCTCGGCAAACCTGTCCTCAGCGATTTGAAAGAAGGCAAGGTCACGCTGCCGCTGATCTACGCGATGGAAAACGGCCACCGTGACGCGCGTGAGCTAGTCGCGCGTGTACTGGAAGAAAAGGAATTTATTTCCGTTCGTCCGGAAACAATCGTTACCCTCGTTCACGAGTCCGGCGCACTCGACCGCGCCCGCAATCTCGCTCAGGACTACGCGCAGCGCGCCAAGGCTTGCCTCAACGGCCGCCCGGATTCCGAGTATGCGCGCGCTCTCGCCACGCTTCCGGACTTCATTCTCGATCGAGAGAATTAGCGCGTAAGGATTGCCTTGTAGTGGCGCAGCGTGCTGCCCCACTACAAGTGAATTTCAAAAGTGAGAATCGACTGCTTCTTGCCACATGCTTCCATTTAAGCTCGCGTATCACGAACGTTACGACCTGAACCTCGGCCCGCACGTTTTTCCATCGCAAAAATTTCGCCTCATCTATGAAATGCTGCTCCGCGAAGACATCGCCACGCCGCAGGATTTTCTTCGCCCCGATCCCGCGGCCGACGAAGACATTCTTCGCGTCCACACGCCGGACTGGGTGCGCAAACTGAAAACCGGCACGCTCACCGCCAGCGAAGTGATGCTGCTGGAAGTTCCGTATTCGCCGGAACTGGTCGAGGCGGTGTGGCTCGCCGCCGGTGGAACTATTCTCGCCGGGCAATCAGCGCTGCGCGACGGATTCGGTTCGAATCTGAGCGGGGGATTTCATCACGCGTATCCGGGGCACGGCGAAGGATTCTGCGCGATTCACGATGTGGCGGTGGCGATTCGAAAGCTGCAGGCGGATGGCGCCGTGAAAAAAGCGATGGTTGTCGACACAGACGTGCATCACGGGAACGGAACCGCGGCTATCTTTCGAAACGACCCCGCGGTCTTCACGATTTCGATTCATCAGGAAAACAATTATCCGGCGCACAAGCCGCCATCGAGCATCGATCTCAACATGGCCGACCGCGCCAATGACGATGAGTATCTGGGCGTCTTGATTCCAGCGGTGCAGAAAGCGCTCGACGAATTCCGGCCCGATATTCTTTTTTACGTTGGTGGCGCCGACCCCTACTGCGAAGATCAGCTCGGTGGACTGTCACTAACGAAAGAAGGATTGAAGCAACGGGACCGGCAGGTTTTCGAGGAAGCGCGCCGCCGCAGAATTCCGGTGGTGACGACACTCGCCGGCGGCTACGCGCGACGAGTGGAAGACACCGTTCGAATCCACGTCAATACGATTCTGGCCGCTCAGGAAGTGGCAGAGGAACATCCGCAAAGTTCATCGATGCGTGGTTAGGGCCCTGCGCGGTTACGGCGCGAGATTTCCGGCAGGGGATGAGGCGCCCTGGGGAGCCAGTGCGCGCCGGACGGCGACTGCCAAGTTTAGCTCAAAGGTATCGGGTTCGAAACCATTCGAGCGATAGGCAATTTTTCCAACGCGGTCAATCACCATCACCGTCGGGAAGGAGTTGACGGTGAAGAACCGGTCAAGGCCGTCTGCAAAGACGACCGGAGTGCGAGGCTTGTCCTCTGCCAAATAGCCCGTGACCAGAGACTCATCTTCGTCACAGTTGGCGGCCAGAAAAAGCACGTCATGATTCGGCTGGAAGTCCGCGGCGACGCGAGCGAACAAAGGTTCGAGCGCGTGGCAAGGGCCGCACCAAGTAGCCCAGAAATTGACGACGAGAACTTTTCCCTTCGTGTCTTTCAGCGAAAAGGCCGTTCCTTCAGGAGCTTTCCTGAGCGTGAAATCCGCAGGTTCGCGAGCGTCCGCATTTTTCCTGGGCTTGGCTGACATGGAGGACGGCGAGACTTCATCGTAAGTGCGAAGCAAATACTCGCCCAGACCATCATCGGAGCCGTGGGCAAGCCGCCAGACATTGCCCAACTTCTGCCGGATCTCGCGGCGGCCGGCGGCCCCATTTGTTGCGTCAGCCCAGGCGAAGGCGCGGGCGTATTGCTGGATCGCGCCATTCAAATCTTTCTTCATTTCGGCGATTTCACCTAGCTGTTCAGCGGCCGTTGCGCCGGGGAGGATTGCGTAACTGGCCTCGAAGTCTTTCTGAGCCGCGACCGTGTCTTTTAATTTCAGTTCGAGTCTTCCGCGCAACGCCAGCACGGACATGCGATCACGCTTTCTTTCCATGGCCCACTCTTCCTGGGAAATCTTTGGCGATTTTTCCCCGGAGGAACTGTGTTCGACAAATTCGAGCACCCTGGTGGCATAGTTTGTGGCCCGGCGGAGAGCAGCTTCGTCGCCGTTCCCTTCGAGCAGCTGAATCGTCAGGATGGTCATGGAGATATCGTCCGGGCTGAGCGCGACGATTCGTTCGGCGTAAGCGGCGGCGCGGGTGTTGTCCCGCAATTGCAGGCAGGCTTCCACCAGTGCGCGGTAAATCTGAGGGCGCTGCCGCGAATCCGGATATTCCTTCAGGAACGCCTCCAGATTCCGGACCAGCGCCGCGCGGTCGTTCCCGGAGTTGCTGATGGCTTGCTGCAATTCTTGTTCAGGTGAAGGTTGTTTGGCGGCGGAGGCCTGCTTGGAGGGGGCGATTCTCGACGGGGGTAGTGATGAGTTCTGACTCTTTTCGTTTCGCGCGGAGTCCTGACCGCACGCCGGGAAAGCGAGCGCACAAAGAAATAGAACCGAAATCGCGCTCGCGGAGAAGGGTTGGGAAGCCATACAGTTGAATTCTAAGGGTATTGGGAAGAATTGTCGCTGGTTCTCGGCGGTTTTTCGCAAAGAAAGAGAGCTTCAAAGTGCCCGAGCCTATTTCTTGCCGCTCACGCGAATTTCGCCCGAAACGGTATGCACGTCCACGCGTCCGCCACCGCTGCCCATGTGGGCCCGAAGAGAATGCTTGCCCTGTTCCTCGATGACGATCGGAATGTCGGTGCGAATCTCACCGGAGACCGCTTCCGCCGAGAGATGGAAATTCGCAGAAGCCGGGACGCTGAGTTGTACGGTGCCGGATGCCGTTTTCAGTTCCCAGTAGCTGTCCGCGCCCGGGTTTCCCTGTACGGAAACCCGTCCCGAGGCGGCACGCGATTTCACGTCCTTTGCCGCGCCCTGAATCTCGACTTCGCCGCTGGCAGTATCCGCTTCGATACGCCCCCCAGGATTGGATACACGAATGAAGCCCGAAAGGGCGTTCACACGCACATCGCCCCCAGTGTTCGCGACCGTCACACTTCCCGAAGCGGACGATACGCGTACATCATTGCCAATATCAGAGGCCGACACCGACCCGCTGGCGGTGGAAAGTTGGACGTCGCGCTCGATTTTTTCGACGCGGATGGACCCGGAAGCGGCCTGCACTTTTACCGGGCCGCGCACGCCGCGAATCGTCTGCGCGCCGGAGGCTACGGTGGCACTGATTTCCGTGTCGCGCGGCACCTGAATCGCGTAAGCGATTCTGACGTGGCGCATGTGAGACATATCCTTACCGATGCGAATGGTGTCGCCTCTTTGTTCGATGGGAGGATTCGCGAGGGTATCGTCCAAGCGCTTCTGAGGATCGTCAAAGCCGAATCCCGATGCGCGCACTTCGCCGCGAACGTGAACTTTGCCGTCGGCGCTGCCCGAAATGTCGACGTCACCAGAGGCGTTGGTCAGTTCCAGGCGAATTGGACCGGTAACGTTATAGTTGCGATCGAAGGCGCCGCTAACCGAAGGGCCGCTCTCGCAGCCAGCCAGGACGACGATGGCCGAAAACAGCACTAACGGTAAGCAAAGATTGCGGTGGCGCGCCATTCATCCTCCGTAATGGTGCAGAGACTTGCTCTGAGCCGTCCCACTTGTAGCTACGTAATTGCAGAGAATTATGTTCCGTGAGCAACCTTGGCGGAACGCTGACCGACGGGCGAAAGAGTCTCGTTGAGAGAGCCCTGGCGATATCCCTCAAGGTCCAGGGCAACGTAAGTGAAACCCTCCGCTTTCAGCCGGTCCGCCATGGCCGCTGCCATTTCGGGCGCGAGTGCGCGAGGCATTTCTTCAGGAGATATTTCTATGCGCGCAAGCTTGTCGTGGAGCCGCACGCGGAATTGGCGGAATCCAAGCGCGCGGAGCGCCGCTTCGCCGCGCTCAACCAGCCCGAGACGCTCCGGTGTCACCTCCGTGCCGTAGGGCAAGCGCGAAGCAAGGCAAGCGGAGGCGGGGCGGTCCCAGGTGGGCAAACCGGCACGCTGCGAAAGAAGCCGGATCTCCGCCTTGGCAAGGCCGGCGTCGAGAAGCGGCGCAAGAACCTGATGCTCCGTGGCGGCGCGATGGCCGGGGCGAAAATCGAGCGTGTCGTCGGCGTTCACGCCGTAGGCGACGGCGGCAAAACCGCGCGCATGCGCTAATACGTCCAACGCGGAAAACAGCTCGTCTTTGCAGAAATAGCAACGGTCGGCCGCGTTCGCACGGTAAGCGGGATTCTCCATTTCGTGCGTTTCAATGAATTCGTGGCGCACGCCTAACTTGCTCACAAACTCTTCCACGATGGTGCGATCGTGAGCCGAGTAACTCGGCGAGAGCGCAGTGACGGATAATGCTTGGCCACCCAGTGCCTTGTGAGCTGCCCAGGCCAGATAAGCGGAATCTGCGCCGCCCGAGAGCGCCACAATGAGCGAAGGAATTTCGGCGAGGCGAGCGAGCAGAAGACGCGCTTTTTCTTCCGCCGACACAGCAGCGCTCTTTGCATTGCGAATATGAATTAGTTCCTTCATCCCATTGCTGAGTATATCTCAGAGTGCCGCTTGCATCGCAGATTGCGCCGCATCAGGAGTCACTTGAAATCCAGAAGCACGTCAACCGTGTTCTTGCTCGTATCCGTCTGTAGCCAATGGCCGACGTTTTCGTAGTGCACCGGCAACTCACCAAAGACCTGCTCCTGGTGCGTTTGCAGCTTTGCCAGAAGTTCTTCGAACTTTGCTTTGTCGAAGATTGCACCGGCAGGGAAGGGCCATACATTTTGCAGCTTTCGCTCGGCAGCAGGGGAAATTCCAGTGAGGATCATTTTTCCGAAGCGGTATTGCGGCCCCTCCTGAATGCTCACCGAATAGAAAACAGTATGCGCCTGCTCGTCATACGCCGGAGCCGGATCGACTTTCGCCTCGAGGTAGCCGCGATGAGCGTATTCTTCGCGAGCGCGATCCCAGGCTGCTTCGATCTGCATGCCATCGGCGATATCCCCTTGCTTGAGCCCGAGCAGGCCGCTCAGCGTGAATTCCGACACCAGAGTGTTTCCCGTCCAATGGACTCCCTTCCAGCGATAGACCGCGCCCGGCGCTATCGGCACATAGACAGGGATTTGCGAGGGCAGCTTCTGATTGGGATCACCCGTCAGCCGCACCTCCGGCGGCCCGAGCTTCGCACGCAAGAATCCCTGCTGCAGATAAATGGGCCTTATCGCTTCGGAGAGGAAGAGATCGATGGTCATTCGGGAATAGGGCTTTCCCAGTATCTCGGATAGATGTTGTTGCACGGCTTTGGAGGCCAAAAGGGAGGGATCGCTGAATTCCACCTTTGCGATTTGGAGTGCGGCACCTTCGACCCGGAATTCCTGCACGTTGCCTTCACCGTTTGGATTGGGGATTACCGTGTGCTCGAGCGACACTTGCAGTCCGCGCGAAGTGAGCAACTCCTTCACAGCTTCACCGGCCTGATCCACTGCGGCTCCGGCTTCCGGCAGCGTCCCGTTGAAGGAAGGAAATTTATTGCGGATGGCGTCGCCCAACTCCGAATCGGAGAACCATGGAATGTTGTCGAAGTAGGCGGGGATGCGCGGCGATTCTTCCACGTGATAGGTCACCAGGATGCCGGCGACCTTCGTCTGGAAGTTGAAACTCACTTTGGCGAAAAGCCCGCTTTGAACGAGCCTGTCGGCAGCGGTCTGCAAATCATTCCGGCCGATCTGGGCGCCGCTGAGCAGGCCGGTTATGGCGACGACTTGGGCCTCGGTGAGGAATTTTTCGCCGTCGGCGTGGACTTCGCGCAATGGCGCGGTGGCGGCGTCCTGGGCCTGAGCCGAAGCATGGAATCCGGCCGGCAGGAGGAGAAGCAAGAGAGTTCCGAGACACGCTCGAAAATGGCGACGCATGTTCCTATAGTAGCGGAAACGGGCCCGCCTACTCCACGGTGACGGATTTGGCCAGGTTTCGCGGCTGGTCGACATCGCAACCGAGCCTTACCGCGATGTGATACGCGAGCAATTGAAGAGGGATGATTTCCAGCAAGGGCACGAGCAACTCCGGCGCGGGAGG
>WNFK01187212.1_pt1 | contig 11666 bp, 11 predicted proteins | sample 5400281 | NCBI WGS metagenome assembly WNFK01 (sample SAMN13153350, study PRJNA577476) | soil metagenome | isolation source: 20 cm soil on Douglas fir-dominated hillslope | place: USA:California | collected 2013-09-17
CTGGATCACCGGCGCCGGGACCTCGCGGCTCTACCTCGTGTACTGCCGGATGAGCCGCGCGCCGGGCGCCGCGGGCATCGGCGGCATCCTCGTCGAGCGCGACGCTCCGGGTTTCCGCATCGGTGATCGCGACCACACCATGGGTCTCCGCGGCATCCCGGAGGGGCGGTTGCACTTCGACGGCTGCCGCGTGCCGAAGGATCAGGTCCTGGTGGGTCCGCCCGAGGGGTTCAAGCAGTTGATGCAGGCCTACAACAGCCAGCGCCTGGGCGCGGCCACCGTCGCGCTCGGGCTGGCCCAGGGCGCCTACGAGCTGGCGCTCGCCTACGCGGGGCAGCGGCGGCAGTTCGGGCGGGCCATCGGGGAGTTCCAGGGCATTCGCTGGAAGCTCGCCGACATGGCGATCCGGCTCGACGCGGCCCGGCTCCTCATCCATCGCGCCGCCGCGAATGCGGGCGACGGCTTCCCGGATGCGCTCGAGGCGGCCAAGGCCAAGACCTTCGCGGCCGAGATCGCGCAGGAGGTGACCGGCCAGGCGCTGCAGATCCACGGCGCCGCCGGGTACGGCCGCGGGCTGCCGCTCGAGCGGATGGCGCGTGACGCGCGCATGTTCGCAATCGGGGGCGGCACCGTGGAGATGATGCGGAACCTCATCGCCGATCGGCTGCTGCCTACGCGGGCTGACTTCCGGCGGTAGGGCTGGCGCCCCTCACCCTTTGCCCCTCACCCTGCCCTCTCCCCAGGGGGGAGAGGGAGAGGTCAGGGGTGGCCGCCTTGCATGAAGGGGAGCTGGAAGAGCATGAAGTAGCCGTTGAGGGTGAGCGCCGCGCCGATCACGGCCAGCCCCAGGCTGAACGAGAAGATCAGCCCGGAGCGGGCCAGGATCGAGACCGACGCCATCACGATCGCGATCTGCAGCAGCGCCTCCGCCACGAGGAAGTACGGATCGCGGGCCGCGAAGCCGTCCCGCTGGTGCTCGAGCGCTTTCGCCGCCTTCTCGATGTCCTTCTTCTCGACGTTGTAGCGCTTCTCCTCTTCCTCGAGCTTGGCGAGCAGGCCCTCGAGCTTCTTCCGGGCCTCGGGCTTGAGGGTGGCGTCACGCTCGACGAGGTCGGCCTCGAGCCGGAGCTTCTGCCCGCGGTAGAGGTGCTCGCGGATGACCTTGGCCTGGTAGAACGCCCACTGGTCGGAGGACTGCTGCTGCGACAGCAGCATCTCCTTCATCGCGTGGTTGCCGCCGAGGGCCGCGATGGCCAGGACCACCGCGAAGACGGCGGTGACCAGCGCGACCCGCCGGCTGAACCGATTCTCGGCCTGCTCGTGCAGCTCCTCGGGCTTGGGAAGCTCGACCTCGGCCATCGGACCAGGGCGCTCAGTTGCTGGAGCGGCCCCGCGTGATCTCGTCCTTCATGGCCGAGCGCCCCGCCTCGAAGGCGGAGGTGAGCCGCTGTGCCTGCTCCTCGAAGTACTCGCGGCCCTTGTCGAAGAGGTCGCCGGCCCGATCCTGCGCCTGGCCCGCCGCCTCCTGGGCGCGCTTGAACAGGTCGCCGCTGTGCTCGGCGAGCAGCTCGCGCGTCTCCCGCCCGGTCTTGGGCGTCAGCAGCACCGCCGTCGCCGCGCCCGCGATGGCGCCCAGGAAGAACCATCCCAGATAGCCCGCCGCGTCGTTTCCACGCTCTTCGCTCATGGTCTTCTCCTTTTCGCCGCTCGGTCGTTCAGTGCCGGTGCTTGAGCCGGGTGAGGAACACCTCGACCCCGCGCTTCACCCCCGCCGCGACGCCGGCGTACTGGCCGATGCGCGTGAGCCCACCCACCGCGCCCACCACGCGCGCCGCGGTCACCGAGATGTCCTCGACGCGCTCCACCACCGAGCCGATGCGGTCGAGACTGTCGTTGGCCTTGTGAGTGAGCTTCTGCAGCTCCGCGGTCAGGTTCTCCAGCTCGGTGGTCATCGGGCGGATCTCGCGCTCCACGATGGCCAGGACGCCCTCCGCCCGCTGGGCGGCGCGCTTGAACGAGATCAGCATGGATATGAGCACGACCGTGAGGGCCACGATGCAGGCGAGGATCACAGCGACCGCCAGCGGGGTCATCGGGCTTCGAGTATGGCAGGGGCTCCCGGGCAAGTCAAACAAACCGGGCAAGAAGCGCCCGCATTCATTGACTTTCCGCTTTCCGGACCCCTATACTCCAGCAGCAGAGGTCCCCCTGCCATGTCCCTCCACGATCGCTTCGACGAGCTGAGGCGCCGCAACGAAGCGGCAGAGCTCGCCGGCGGCCCTGATCGCATCGCCCGCCAGCACGGGGCCGGCAAGAAAACCGCGCGCGAGCGGATCGAGCTGCTGCTCGACAAGGGCTCGTTCGCCGAGATGGATCGCCTGGTCGTCCACCAGACCCACGACTTCGGGATGGACGAGCAGCGGATCCCCGGCGACGGGGTGGTCACCGGCGGCGGCCGCATCCACGGGCGGCCGGTGTTCGTGTTCGCCCAGGACTTCACCGTCTTCGGCGGCTCGCTATCCGAGGCGTACGCGCGGAAGATCTGCAAGATCATGGACCTCGCGCTCAAGACGGGCACGCCGATCGTCGGGCTCAACGACTCGGGCGGCGCGCGCATCCAGGAGGGCGTGGTCTCGCTGGCCGGCTACGCGGACATCTTCCTCCGCAACACGCTCGCCTCCGGCGTCGTCCCGCAGATCTCGGCGATCATGGGCCCGTGCGCCGGGGGCGCGGTCTATTCGCCCGCCATCACCGACTTCGTGTTCATGGTCAAGCACAGCTCCTACATGTTCGTGACCGGGCCGGACGTGATCCGCGCGGTCACCCACGAGGAGGTCTCGTTCGAGGAGCTGGGCGGCGCCGCCACCCACGGGGGCACCTCGGGGGTGGCCCACTTCGCGGCGGAGAACGAAGAGGAGTGCCTCGCCCTCATCCGCGAGCTGCTCACGTTCCTGCCCCAGAACAACTCAGAAGACCCGCCGGTGCGGGCGAGCCTGGATCCGGTCGATCGCGTCGACGAGGAGCTGCAGACGGTGGTGCCGGAGCAGCCGAACCGGCCCTACGACATCAAGGACATCGTGCGGCCCGTCCTCGACGACCGCTACTTCTTCGAGGTCCAGGCCGACTTCGCGCCGAACCTGGTCATCGGCTTCGGGCGGCTCGGCGGGCGCCCGGTGGGGATCGTGGCCAACCAGCCCGCGCACCTGGCCGGCTGCCTCGACATCAACGCCTCGGTGAAGGGCGCCCGCTTCGTGCGCTTCTGCGACTGCTTCAACCTCCCGATCGTGACCTTCGAGGACGTGCCCGGCTTCCTGCCCGGCACCGCCCAGGAGTTCGGCGGCATCATCAAGCACGGGGCCAAGCTGCTCTTCGCCTACTGCGAGGCGACGGTGCCGAAGCTCACCGTGATCACCCGCAAGGCCTACGGCGGCGCCTACTGCGTCATGTCCTCCAAGCACATCCGGGGCGACGCGAACTTCGCGTTCCCCACCGCGGAGATCGCGGTGATGGGTCCGGACGGCGCGGTGAGCATCCTCTACCGGCGGGAGATGGAGGCGGCGTCCGATCCGGCCGGGCTCAAGGAGGAGAGGGTCCGCGAGTACCGCGAGAAGTTCGCGAACCCCTACGCGGCCGCCGAGCGCGGGTACATCGACGAGGTCATCGAGCCGCGGGACACGCGGCGGCGGCTGATCCAGGCCCTCGAGATCCTGCACACCAAGCGCGACAGCAATCCGCCCAAGAAGCACGGGAATATCCCGCTCAGGCCCGCGCTGGGCCGCGGCCCCGAGCGGCCGGGACCGTTCGCGGATTCGAGCGGCGCGCCCCTCGAGCGGCTGGACACGCCGGCCGACGTCGACCGGCTCGACTACGTGCGCGACCTGGGCTTCCCGGGCGAGTTCCCGTTCACCCGCGGCGTGCAGCCGACCATGTACCGCGGGCGGCTCTGGACCATGCGCCAGTACTCGGGGTTCGGCTCCGCCACCGAGACCAACCGCCGGTTCCGGTACCTGCTCGAGCAGGGGCAGGGCGGCCTCAGCGTGGCCTTCGACCTGCCCACCCAGATGGGCTACGACGCGGACCACGAGATCGCCCGCAGCGAGGTCGGCAAGGTCGGGGTCGCGATCTCGAGCGTGGAGGACATGGCCGCGCTGTTCGAGGACATCCCGCTCGATCGCGCCTCCACCTCGATGACCATCAATGCCACCGCCTCGATCCTGCTCTGTCTCTACATCGCGGTGGCCGAGCGGCAGGGGGTGCCCTCGGAGCGGCTCTCCGGCACCGTCCAGAACGACATCCTCAAGGAGTACGTGGCGCGCGGCACCTACGTGTTCCCGCCCGGCCCCTCGATGCGGCTCATCACCGACACCTTCGCGTTCTGCCGGGAGCGCGTGCCGCGCTGGAACACCATCTCGATCTCGGGCTACCACATCCGCGAGGCGGGCTCCACCGCGGCCCAGGAGGTGGCCTTCACCCTGGCCAACGGCGTGGCCTACGTGACCGCGGCCCAGGAGGCCGGGCTCAAGGTGGACGACTTCGCGCCCCAGCTGTCGTTCTTCTTCAACGCCCACAACAACCTGATCGAGGAGGTGGGGAAGTACCGGGCCGCGCGCCGCCTGTGGGCCCGCATCATGCGCGAGCGCTTCGACGCCCGCGATCCCCGCTCCCAGATGCTGCGCTTCCACGCCCAGACCGCGGGCAGCATGCTCACCGCGCAGCAGCCCGAGAACAATATCGTGCGGGTGGCGGTGCAGGCCCTGGCCGCGGTGCTGGGCGGCTGCCAGTCGCTGCACACCAACTCGATGGACGAGGCGCTCTCCCTGCCGAGCGAGGAGGCGGTGCGCATCGCGCTGCGCACCCAGCAGGTGCTGGCCCACGAGTCCGGGGTGGCGGACGTGGCGGACCCGCTGGGCGGCTCCTACACCGTCGAGCGGATCACCCGGCGGATCGAGGAGGAGGCGGAGGCCTACATCGCCAAGATCGACGGGCTCGGCGGCTCGGTGCACGCGATTGCCTTCATGCAGCGCGAGATCCAGGAGGCGGCCTACCGCTACCAGCAGGAGATCGAGGGCAAGCAGCGCCTGGTGGTGGGCGTCAACGAGTTCGTGATGGACGAGCCCCCGCCCGCCAACCTGTTCCAGGTCGATCCCGCGGTGGGAGCGGCCCTCGCCGAGCGCCTGGCCCAGCTGCGCCGGCGCCGCGACCGAGATGTGGCCGCGAAGGCGCTCGACGAGATCGACCGGGCCGCGCGCGGCCGCGACAACCTGTTGCCGCCCATCCTGGCCGCGGTGCGGGCCCAGGTGACGCTCGGCGAGATCTGCGATACGCTCCGGCGGGTGTTCGGCACGCACCAGCCGTCGGTGGTCTTCTAGGGTGGGCTGGCCTCGGCTCGTTGCGCTGCCCTTGCTGGTCCTCGCGCTCAGCACACCGGCGGGTGCGGGGACCGCAGACCAGGTGGGCGCCACCTTCGGCCTCCTGATCCAGGACGTGGTGGCCGCGTTCCCGGCGGTGGAGGGCCTGGTGGTCCAGGTGGAGGGCGAGCGGCTCTTCCTCGACCTCACCGCGAAGGACGGCGTCCAGCCCGGCCAGGAGTTCTCCGTGTTCCGCAAGGGCGAGGTCTTCCGCCATCCGATCAACGGCCGGCCGCTCGGTCGCTTCGAGGACGTCCTGGGCTATGCCCAGATCGTCCGGGTGCACCCGCAGTACTCCGAGGCCCTGTTCGTGCCCGCGGAGGGCAAGGCGCCGGTCCAGCCCGAGGATGGGGCCCGGATCACGAAGGGGCGCATCCGGGTGGCGGTGGCGCCGGCCACCGATCTGACCAAGGCGAACGCGGATCTGCGCCGCGTGCCGTTCATGCTGGCGCACGCGCTCGAGCTGACCAAGCGCTTCCAGGTCGCCGATCCCTCCACGGTGCAGGAGCACCTGCTGAGCCAGAAGACGCGCAGCGAGGAGCTGCTCGTCAGCCCGGGCAAGGCCAAGACCTCCGGCAAGACCCTGGAGGTCACCGGCTGGCTGGTCCCGGTGCTGATCGAGCGCCGCGGAGTTACCTATCTGGACGTCACCTGGGTCTCCGCGGTCACCGGGACGGCCCTCTTCTCCCGCCGGGCGGCCCTGAGCCGGAGCGAGGGCTCGGCCGAGCAGCGGTTCCCGTGGGAGCCCCTCCCGACCGACTAACCACCCCGGAAGCCACGGGGAAGACGGGGGTTCTGATATGCTGTGGGCCACCATGAAGACCTTTCCACGCGTGCAGGGGCTCGTCCTGGCCGGCGTCCTGGTGGTCACCGTCGCCGGATGCGGCGGCCGGGGTTGGCGAGACTACGTCGGGCTCTCGACGACGGCCGATCCATCGGTCAGCCTCCGGGCCACGGAGCCCAAGTGGCTCCTGATCCGGAACCCGCGGTGCTGCGACGTGGCGAGCGAGCCCGAGTACATCTGGGTCGAGGAGGACAAGGTCCCCACGACGGTCAAGTCGTTCGTGTTCGGCCAGTCCGCCCTTCTCGCGCCGCCCGAGATCGTATCCAAGTACGGCTCGCCTCCCGGCGGCGGACGCATCAGCGCCCGGCAGGGCGGGGCCTACAAAGTGGAGAACGTGGTCCCGACGGTGCCGACGTCGCGTAGCGCCTCGGCGGTGGTGGCCAACACGAGCCGGACCGACGCCGCCACCGGCGCCGTGGCGCAGCCGGCCACGCGCGGCTACGTCGTGTTCGTGGACACCTCGCGGGTGGTCATCGACCTGGCCGCGGCCGACGGGGTCAAGCTCGGCACCGGGGTGAGCGTGCGGCGCGACAAGATCGCGATCGTCCATCCCATCACCGGCGAGCTGCTCGGGGAGCTCGACGAGGAGGTGGCGACCGGCCGCGTGGTCGAGGTCCGCGACAAGTTCTCGGTGGTCGAGGTGCAGAAGGCCGCCGCGGGAGCGCAGGTCCAGGTCAAGGACCGGGTGGTGCTCCGGTAACCGGCGGATCCCCGCCTCCTCTGGTGAAAGCGCCCACTCCGCTCGAAGCGCTGCTCAAGGATCGCGTCGCGCTGGCCATCGGCGGCGAGCTCGGCGCGATCGAGGCCGCCATCGGGCGCCAGATCGACTCGCCGGTCCCCCTCATCCACGAGATGGGTGAGTTCATCGCAGGCGCCGGGGGCAAGCGGCTGCGGCCGATCCTGCTCCTGATCGCGGCGCGCTTGGCCGGCTACCGGGGCCCCCGCGCGGTTCGCATGGGCTGTGTGGTGGAGCTGCTTCACACCGCGACCCTCATCCACGACGACGTGGTCGACCGGGCCCCCCTCCGCCGCGGGCGGCCGTCGGCCAACGCGCGCTGGGGCGACGACGCCTCGATCCTGGTGGGCGATCACCTCTACTCGAAGTCGTTCGCCCTGATGGTCGAGGACGGTGATCCGCGCGTGCTCGCGACGCTGGCGCGGGCGACGGTGTCGATGACCGAGGCCGAGGTCTTCCAGCTCGAGCGCAAGCGGAGCGGCACCACCGGGGAGGCCGATTATCTGCGGATCATCACCCAGAAGACGGCCTCCTTCATGTCGGCGTGCTGCCGGATCGGCGGCCTCCTGGGGCGGGCCGACGCCGAGAAGGTCGAGGGCCTGACCCGCTACGGGCTCGACATCGGCATCGCCTTCCAGATCAGCGACGACTCGCTCGACTTCGTCGCCGACCAGGCGCGCCTCGGCAAGGCGGTGGGGGCCGACCTGAAGGAGGGCAAGCGCACGCTGCCGCTCATCGCCACCGTCGAGCGGGCCGGCCCCGCGGATCGCGATCGCATTCAGGCCCTGCTCCGGCAGCCCGCGCTCAGTCCCGACGAGATCGAGGAGATCCGCCGCTTGGTGGTCAAGCATGCCGGGGTCGAGTACGCGCTCGAGCGGGCCCATCAGTACGCGCAGAGCGCCAAGGACGCGCTCCGGCCATTCCCCGACTCGGAGGACAAGGACACCCTGGTCCTCGTCGCGGACTTCGTGGTCGATCGCGACCGCTGATTCACCCTCTCCCCTCAGGGGAGAGGGCAGGGTGAGGGGTGGTGAGGGTGAGGGGTGGTGGGGGCGAGAGGGCAGAGGCGAAGAAAGACCGATGCCGCCCATCATCACCCTGACCACCGACTTCGGGCTGCGCGACCCCTTCGTCGGGATCATGAAGGGTGTCATCCTCTCGATCTGCCCGACCGCACGGCTGGTGGATCTCACCCACGACGTGGAGCCGCAGGACCTCCTGGGAGCCGGTCTCGCCCTGGAGGCGGCGCTGCCGTTCTTTCCGGACGGCACCGTCCATCTGGCGGTGGTCGACCCCGGGGTCGGCAGCGGCCGACGCCCGCTCGCGGTCCGCGCGGGCGGACACTACCTCGTCGGCCCCGACAACGGGGTGCTCACCCCCGCGCTCCGGGGCGCCCAATGGACGGCGGTGGCACTCACCGCCCCGGAGTACCGGCTGCCCGAGGTGAGCCGCACCTTCCACGGCCGTGACGTTTTCGCACCGGCCGCCGCCCACCTGGCGGCGGGGGTTCCGCTCGAGCGCCTCGGACCAGCAGTGGGGGAGCCGGTTCTGCGGCCCATCCCGGGCAGCCGTCTCGAGGGCGACGTGCTGGTCGGAGAAGTGCTGGCGGTCGACCGCTTCGGCAATCTGCTCACCTCGATCGAGGCGGCCCGGCTCGCGGCGCTCGCCGGCGATGGCCTCGTCGCGGTGGAGGTGTCGGGCCAGCCGGTCGGGGGCCTCGTCGACGCCTACGCCGACGGCGGCGACGGGCGGCCCGCGGCGATCGTGGGCTCGACGGGACGCCTCGAGATCTTCGTGCGGTGCGGCAGCGCCGGCCGGGTGCTGGGCGCGGGTCGGGGCGCGCCGGTGCGGATCCGGAAGCGTGGGTGAGCGGGGACGCTAGCTGGCGGGGCTGGGCTTGGTCGCCTTGGCCGTCGAGGAAGCGGAGCCGGTGCCGGTGTCCGTGCTAGACTTGCTCTCCGATGACGCCGCCGGCTTCGACTCGGCGCTTCCGCCATCCTTCGACGCCACCTTCGAGGTCGACTCCTTCGATTCTTTCGCCGTCGATTCCTTCGCCGTCGATTCCTTTGCCGCCGACTCCTTCGATTCGGACCCGGAGTCGGAGGACGTGCCCTTCTTCCGCGCCTCGGACGGATAGTCGGTGACGTACCAGCCGCCGCCCTTCAGGATGAACGGGGTCGCCGAGAGGAGCCGGTGGATCGGGCCGCCGCAGCGATCGCAGGTCTCGAGCGCGGGCTCGGTGATGCGCTGGCGCACTTCGAAGACGCGGGGACACTTCAGGCATTCATACTCGTAGGTGGGCATGAATCAAAGGAATACATGGCGAGGATGAGGGTGTCAAGGCGCGCGGGATTGCTCGGGCTGCTCACCGTCGCCACGCTCTTGCCCGCGTGCGCGACCTCGACCGCCGACGAGGAGATGCGTCGCCTGGAAGCGCGCTCCGCGTACGAGGCAGGCGTGAAGAGCATCTCGGACGGGCGCGTCTCGCTCGGACTCGCCTCCTTGCGTCAGGCCGCGGAGGTCGAGCCGCAGAACGCGCTCTACCACAATGCGGTCGGCGCGGTGCTGCTCAACGTGGGTCGGTACCCGGACGCCCAGGTCGAGTTCCAGAAGGCGGTGGAGCTGGACGCGACCTACGCCGATGCCTACCACAACCTCGGCTCGGCGTACGCCGAGCAGGGCAAGTGGGAGGAGGCGATCACCGCCTACAAGAAGGCCCTCGCCCAGACCATCTACACGACTCCCGAGACCACGTACAACAACCTGGGCTACGCTTACTGGGCGCTCGATCGTCGCCGGGAAGCGGAAGAGGCGTTCCGCGCCGCGCTCCAGCTCGAGCCGAAGCTCGTGCCCTCGCACTTCTGGCTCGGGGTCCTGCTCCAGCGTGAGGGGAAGAAAGACGAAGCAAAGGCCCACTTCCAGGCTGCGAGAGACCTGGAGCCTGCTTCCCTGCTCGGAAAGCGAGCGGCCGAGGTTCTCCGGGCCATCGGAGATGGTGGTTAAGTAGCTGATTTAACTTGCTGTAGATCCAAAAATGGCCTCCGGCTTTTTCCTTGACCCCCGAATATGATTCGCGGTAAAAAGGTCACGCGTTTTCCCATTCTTCTCTTCCGAGGGGGTGACAGGGAAAAACACTCGTCTCTCCAGCCGTACCGTCGTTGCGCACAAAGCGGGAAGTCAGATAGCGCAAGATGAAGCAAATTGCACGTCATCGACCTGATTGAGGAGAGTCTAATGAAAAGGACGAGTCTCGCCGTCCTGATGATCGCCTTGGCCATCGTGGCCCTGGCGGCGCCCCTGGCTTTCGCCCAGGCGCCCGCCCCGAAGGTGACCATCAACGGCCTCATCGACAACGTCACCTCGTACTCGCAGAACATCAGCAACTTCAACGGCGGTATCTTCAACCGCGGCGACAGCATGTGGTACATGCGCACGCGCGGTCGCTTCGACTTCATCGGTGAAGTCGGCAAGGCCAAGGGTGTGCTCGGTATCGAGCTCGACCACGTGTACGGCCAGGCCGGGTCGAACGACTCGACCATTAACAGTTCGGGACCGGTCACTGGCGTGACCACAGTCAACACGGGCTTCGGCACCGACGGCAGCTTCGATCTGAACACCGACTCCCGCGGCATCATCGAGATCAAGTGGCTGTATGTCGAGTTCCCGGTGCCGCTCATCCCGGTGCCCACCATCGCCCGTCTCGGCGCCGATCACCCCCAACGTGAAGCTCGTCGGCACCTACGTTCAGGTCGAGGAGAACCTCGTCGGGACCGGGTCGAAGACGAACCTGGCTGGTCCGTTCGGCATTTCCAACACGCAGAACCGCGGCGACGACTACGCGTTCATCTTCGCCCCCGAGATCACGCCGTTCAAGGGCCTGGACATCAAGCCGATGTTCTCGCAGTTCTACGCTCAGGGCACCACGAGTCCCAACGCCCGTCAGGGCCGCGGCGGTCTCAATACGAGCACCGCGTACACCAACCCGGACGGCAGCTCGCATGGCAGCATGAACGAGTACCGCTACACGGTAGGCGCCGATGCCCGGCTGCGGATGGGCCCGTTCTCGCTCGATCCGACCTTCCTGTACCAGTTCGGTCACCGGGACTCGTTCGCTCCGGCCACCTTCGCTCCGAGCGGTACCATCACCGGTCGGAAGTACAATCCGGATATCCAAGCTTGGCTCGCCGACGTGCGCGCCGGCTACCAGCTCGGTCCGCTGCTCATCGAAGGGCTGTTCATGTACACCACGGGCAACAGCAAGCGCAACAACGCGCTGGGTCATGGCACCACGGACGGTACCATCCGCTACTTCCAGCCGCTCGACACGGACACGGGCTACCTGGCCGACTGGGGCAGCTCGCTCACGTCTCTGGGTATCGACTACCTCAATGCCTGGAACGAGGCGCAAGGCCGGATCGCATACCCGGGCGTGGCCGTCGGCTGGGACAAGTACGGGCGTGCGCAGGTGGGCCTCAAGGCTACCTATGCCCTCACTCCCTCCCTTAGCTTCATGGGCGGTGCGAACTTGCATTGGGCGGCCGAGAAAGTGGATCGCGACGGCTCCGTCATCGCCGGCGGTGCGGGAACCGGCATCACGCCGGCGTTTGCAGGCCCGACGCCGCGCGGCAATCATGGTGGTTGGGGTGTTGGCAGCGACCGTTTCATCGGCACCGAGTTC
>WNFK01075726.1_pt1 | contig 11660 bp, 7 predicted proteins | sample 5400281 | NCBI WGS metagenome assembly WNFK01 (sample SAMN13153350, study PRJNA577476) | soil metagenome | isolation source: 20 cm soil on Douglas fir-dominated hillslope | place: USA:California | collected 2013-09-17
TATTCCTAAACCAAGTTGAATATTTCCTTTGTGTGAGGTCTTCGGATCAAACATCCACCTGTAAGCAGAAAATCTTGCATCACCAATACCGAATGAATGAGTGCTGTGTCTCGTTTTGCCATCATGTTCATACAAAGAAGAACGGGCAAAATCCAGGATAGGCAATGTCATAGCAACAGACCATCTTGAATTAATAGTTCTTGTAGCTGTAATATCCAGTTCATAAGCATGGTTGATCACATTACTACCTTCTTCCTCTCTTTGTTTTTGTTCAACTGTACCAACAAAATGTTTATAAGATTTAAAATAACGGTTATTGAGATTCAACTCCCAACCTTTTGCATCAGAAGGACGGCCGCAAATACCAGCCGTGCCTTTAATAGCTACACAACCCTGCGCGTTTGTTTGCTGATAACCAGCTGCAACTAAAATTGCGATGATAAATAATATGCGTTTCATAATTATAAGCAGTTTTCGTTTTTAATTAAATTATTTTTTTAGTTTCAAGCGGGATACGACAAGCTCTCCCAATTTTTTTCCTGCTGCAGAACCATTCTCATTATCAAAACGATAATGAATGCCGCCATATAAACGGGACATGGCAGCTTCTGCAGCTGCTGCATGGAAAGATCTGATCTCACGATTTTTTATTCCAAACTCAAGCAATGAAGTATCAGTAAATGATAAATTATCACCAAACCAATGCGTCATTACTTCAGCGGCAGCTGCGCTATTAGTAGCATGGCCGCTTGTATAAGATGGGAATGGCGGCGTTTGAATATAAGGATGCCAGTTCTCATCTATTTTATTTATTTCTGTTTCGGGACGAACATAGTTACTTCTGAATTTTTCATCCCAGCAACTGATGAATGCATCAAATAAGGCGATAGCTGTTTCAGCATAAGCGGCTACAGTTGTTTTAAAATCTGCGTTTGCAGCTTTTGCTCCTATGCCGACAATATTCATCCAATGGCCAGGAGGCGAAAATTTCTTGGTAACAAAATTTACGTGACCAACAACATTTAACTTAAAAGGATTGTCATCCCAAAAATCAGCAATATGTTTTTGTTCTTCAGTAAGATTTTCACCAATTGTTTTTACTTCCATCATTGCCTTATAATAATCGCAATTCTTATTTTTTGTATCACATACCGGGGGATCTACAGGTCTGAATTGTGAAGCTGAATCCAGAACCATTGTTCTTATCTCATTCCAATGTGGTTCAACTGCTGTTCCATACATGGGCGGTGTTGGAATCCAGCGTCCCAGCACATTATATAATACTGTATATCTTTCTGCTGTTCTTGTTTGGGCATAATTATCTTTTTTGCTCCAGCGCATAATTGCCGCTACAACGCTATCAGAAAATTCCATTGTGTTTTTCAAAACATCAGAAGACATATGAATGCTATCCGCCATTTTTTTCAGACCATCATAATAACCCATCATGCTTCCTTCAGGAAAAGTAACGGCATTGCCCACTTTAGTAAAAGCAAATAAGGCAGCCAATGTGAAATCAATATCCTTCTCTTTTCCTGGTTTTGGCATGGCAGGCATGTGTTTGATCTGCCCTGAAAGAGAAATATAATTATCATCCCCTGCAGCTACGCATTCAAATGCAGCGATGCTTGCGTACACATAATTGCGTGTGGCGATCATTGGAGGAAAATTATTTTCCAGCACCACATCATTCAGCTTCTTTACAGTTTTACAATAAAGAACCTGGTTGTCAAAAAATTTCAGATCAGTTTGTGCGCCTTTTTCTGTGCAGCTTACCGCTGCCAGTAATACCAGGGGCATTAAAAATTTTAATGCTTTCATGTTTCTATTAAAAAGTTTGAAATAATATTTCCTGTCGTTGGTTTCGATTCAGAAAATAGTTACGCTTCGGGAGGCTGTGCATCTGTGAGTGGGATAAACAGATCTTTTGCTTCGGCATTTTTGATAATAAAGGATAGGGAGCTAATGGAATAATTATTTACATCAATCGAAGTTTCATTTACCCGGAATTCAGTTATAAGCAGTTTTATTAGACTATTTTTTTGTTGTGAACCCTGGTTGTTACCGGGAACATCATTCACTGCTTTAGTGAATTCGTTTTTTACTTTAGCAATGCTGGTCTTTTCTTTATTTGGAAGGCAAAGCAAGTACAATGTGTTATTGCTTACTTTTCTTTTTACATAACGATAGTGCTCACCATTCCAATCAGTTTCGCCATAAACACTTTCATAATCTTTATCAGAATAGTATGGCATATTAAGCGGAATGCGGATCTCCACTAATTGTTCATCGCTATATTGACCGTTGGAAATTTTTTGTTCGAGTTTTGCGGTAGCCTTATTTTCAATTGCATTAAATATAAATCGATAACCGGCAAGGTTAAATACCATTAAGGCAAGCAGTAATATGGCAGCAATTTTTTTCAAGCTGTTAAAGATACAATTCCTCTTTATTTAATAATGAATGTTTTTTTCTGTGGGCCAACACCCGTTAGTGTCAGGCTTTTCCATTGTTTTGGCAATGAAGTTTTTAGTTGTACGATCCCTGTGGAAGTAATATCTAATCCGCCAAAACCCATCAGCAAAGATTGAAGAACACCTCCGGCGCCGGTTGCAAAATAGGGATTGGTTCCCCCTTTTGTTTCTGCGATTATACGAAAAGGCGGGTTAAGATTGGGTGTATAAGATTCTTTGAACCAATGATAGGCTTTTTCAGGATTGCCCATTCTTGCATAGAGTGTTGTAAAAACAGCTTGCGTCATTGCCGGTGTACCTTCATTTGGGATTCTCGTTTCATAATATTCCAGGTCTTTTTTTATTTGAGCTGCGTCAGTGATTTGTTTCAAAGGATAGGATAACAAATTTACATCAGCTTGTTTTATTCCTTCTCCATTATAAGCCGCATGTTCTCTTGTTACTCCATTGTCCATTTTTAAAATTGGAATATTATTCGCGACATTCACCCAGTCGGCATCTGGTGTAATTCCTAAAATTTTTGCTGCTTCAGTTGCAAAAAGGAGATTTGATTTTGCTGCTGCATTTGTAAAGGCATTATTGTTTACATTTTCCGCCCATTCATCTGCTGCTACTACATTATTAATATCATAATGACCGGGACCATTTCTTTCAACACGGCTTGCCCAAAAATCTGCTGTAGCTGATAATATGGGATAGCCTTTTTCTTTCAGCCATTGCTTATCCTGTGTAACACAATAATAATTCCATGCAGCAATACCAACACAAGCCGTGATATGATGTTCGAATGGTCCGCTCAATGCCCATACCGGTGTTTCTTCAACACCAGTCTCAGCGCTTTCCCATGGATACATGGCGCCTTTATAGCCTTTGCTGAATGCATTTCTTTTTGCTGCTTCGAGTCGTTGAAATCGATATTCAACCAAACTTTTCGCAATTTCAGGATGAAGCACAAGTATGGAGGGATACATCCACAATTCAGTATCCCAAAAGACATGACCATTATAACCAAGACCGCTTAACCCCATAGGTGACGGTGACAATGCAGTTCCTTCTCTTGAAAAAGAATAAAGATGATACAACATGCTATGAACATCTTGCTGCGATTGCGGGTCACCTTCAATTATAATATCACTTTTCCATAGATCTTCCCATGCTTTTATATGAAAACTGATAAGTCTTTCTCTTCCTTCCAATTTCGCAAAAATGGTGGCCCGCTCTGCTTCATTCAGCGGGTCATCATGATGAGCGGATGTAATTGATGAACCAATGACAGAGAATCGATAAGTTTCACCAGCTTTCAATTTTCTGGTAAACTTCATCAGGTGCATATTATTATCCCACATTTCATGGATCACTCTTGGTTCGCTGCCGTGTGTTTCGCTAAATAAAAAAGTATTGCTTGCACACATCAGCAATCTACCAGTAGGACTTTTTGCAGTTGATGTAAGCAAACTGATGACAACATGCGGTCTGTCAATTTCATTATAATAATTCTGAACTTCTTTTAATGCATCAGGAGCTTCCATTACACTTGCACCCGTCATTGTAAAATCTTTTTTAGCAACAATAGTTACATCCATCAAAACAGTATAGGGCAAATGACGCAACGAATAATAGGTATATGTAACAGAAGCCTTATCAGTGTAATCAAATGCTGTGGTGAAAGAAGCTCTCTTCATATCAAGCTCCTGCTGCATGTTGGCGGCAGATCTTGCATCAATACGTTTACCGTCAATTTCAAGATACATGTTCAGCAGGTTGAAGCTTTTTAAAAAGTTGCTGACTCTTCCGCGACCATATAGGTCATAAGCACCGGCGAGCACAACATCTTTTACTTTGAACGGTTCCGGTGATGAAACGATTCCGAGCATACCATTGGCAACAGTAACTCCATAATAATTTGCCGGATCGATCTTATCGGCTTTTATTTTCCAGGCGTCTTGCGAAAAAACTAAATTCATTACCAGGCAAATAACCATGGTAAGGAGCGTCTTCTTTATTTTAAACATATCGCAACCAATTGTTTTATAGTTACCAGGGAAATAGAACCTTTTTATAAACCTAAATAGGCAAGCTATTAAATCCAATTGATTTCACCTGTCATTTTCTTAAACAACAGAAACAAACGAATGTTATTAATAGTAGATTTGAATAACAGAGTTGTAAAGGAAAGAAAGGCCTGATAAAAATTATTTGCCGGGAATTAAAAAATATCTAACATTGTGTGTTTATAACACATTAGATTTTAAACTTTTTATTCACTAATTCTAATACCTGCTTATGTACTGCGAAAGATTGCTTAAAGCGATTGTCTTTCCCTGTTTGTTATTTTTTTCAATAACTGTTTTCTCCCAGGAAAAGACGATCACAGGAAAGATTACTGATTCTAAAGATGGATCAGCAATGCCAGGTGTAACGATTACTGCCAAAGGCGGTGCGACCGGCACCCAAACAAAGGCTGATGGTACTTATAAAATATCGGTTAGCTCTTCAGCAACTGTGCTCGTTTTTTCATTTGTTGGTTATGAAGCACAGGAGATACCTATCGGTGGAAGATCATCGATCAGTATTCAACTTGTAAACTCAAATGCAACACTTGGTGAGGTAGTGGTAACGGGCTACGGTACTGCAAAGAAAAAGGACCTTACAGGATCTATTACTCAAATCACTTCAAAAGATTTTCAAAAAGGTCCGCAAACTTCTCCGCTTCAATTGATACAAGGAAAAGTGCCAGGTCTACAAATCTCAACAGGTAATGGTATGCCGGGTGCCCCCATTTATATCCGCATCAGGCAGGGGGCCTCGCTAAATGCAAGCAACGATCCTTTGATCGTTATTGACGGGATCCCTCTTGAAGGTGGTGATATATCAGGTGTAGCCAATCCGCTTTCATTAATTAATCCAAATGATATCGAGAGCATGAACATTTTAAAAGATGCTTCCGCTACGGCCATATTTGGTAACCGTGCTTCTAATGGCGTTATTATTATCACTACCAAAAAAGGAAACAGTGGCAAGCTGAAAGTGAGCTATAATAGTAATGTGACCTTATCTACTGTTACAAAAACAGCGGACATCCTTGATGCGGATGAATTCAGGGCACTTGTAAATGCACAAGGTAATACTGCGCAAAAGGCATTACTTGCATTGGGGCATACAAACTGGCAGGATAATATCTATCGTGATGCGATAGCGTTTGATAATAATATCAGTTTTACAGGGGGAATCAAAAAATTCCCGTATCGCTTATCACTTGGTTACCTGAACCAGGATGGTATTTTGAAAACTGATAATATGCAAAGGGGCACGATGGCAATCAACCTCAATCCTAAGCTGATGAAAAACCATCTTAGTATCGATATTAATATGAAGAATTCAGTTAGCCGGAGTCTTTTTGCGGACCAGGGAGCTATCGGCGCTGCGGTCTTCTTTGATCCTACAAAACCAGTTTACAATACCAGCAGACCAGACTTTGGTGGTTACTGGGAATGGGAAGATCAAAATGGGGCACCAAATTTTTTAGCGAGTAAAAACCCCGTGAGTCTTCTTGAACAATCCAGGAATATTGGTACTACCTACAGAAGTATTGGTAATATTCAATTTGATTATAAATTCCATTTTCTTCCCGAGTTAAAAGCCAACCTGGATCTTGGTTACGACGTTTCAAAAGGATCCGGAACAACAAGAACACTTCCTACCAGTGCATCGGCGTATGTTAATAAGGGTAGTCAAAGCAGGTATATGCAAAAAAGATGGAACTATCTTTCAGATTTTTACCTGAACTATATGAAGGTATTTTCTAAACATCGTGTAGATGCAACAGCCGGCTATGGCTGGCAGGATTGGACAAATTATAGTCCGGGCTTTCCGACAATAAATGGTACGGGTGTAATTCCAGCTGGCCCTCCTTATAAATCACAACATACATTGCTATCCATGTTTGGACGATTGAATTATGGCTATGATGATCGTTATTTATTTACTGGAACAATAAGACGAGACGGTTCTTCCCGCTTTAGTGAAGAGAATCGCTGGGGTTGGTTCCCATCAGCAGCAGTAGCATGGAGGATAAGCCGCGAATCTTTTATGAGGGATTCAAAAACTATATCTGATTTGAAATTAAGACTTGGCTGGGGCAGGACAGGGCAGCAGGATATACAAGGCAGAGACTATCCATATTTGGCAAGATATACGATCAGCGACAGCAGCGGCATGTACCAGTTTGGCAATAATTATTATTTACTACTCCGTCCCGAAGGTTATGATGAAAACATTAAATGGGAAACTACTGAAACTTATAATGCAGGTATTGATGTTGGTTTGTTCAATAACAGGGTTTCATTTAGTGTAGATGTATATTTTAAAAGGACAAAAGACCTGTTGGCTGAAATTTCAGTACCTGCTGGTTCTAATCTTACTAACAAAATACTTACCAATGTAGGAAATATTGAAAACAAAGGCCTTGAGTTTTCAGTTTCTGCTTCGCCGATCCGCAACAAGGATTTTAGCTGGGACCTCACTTATAACTTTACATATAATGAAAGTGAGATCACGAACCTGAGCAAAGTAAAAGATGTTAGTGCTATTGGCAACGAGGTAGGAGATATTAGTGGTGGCGTTGGAAATAAGATCCAGATCCATACAGTAGGATATGCTCCCTATACATTTTATGTATATAAGCAGGTATATGATCATAATGATAAACCAATCGAAGGATTGTATGTTGATCTGAATAAAGACGGTGCATCTGATGACAAGGATAAATACCGGTATAAAAATCCGCAGCCAAAATATTTCATGGGTTTGAGCTCCCAGTTTGGATATAAAAAATGGTCATTAAGTTTTTCGGCAAGAGCCAGCTTTGAAAATTATTTGTATAACAATTTTCATGCAACCAGCGGCGTTTACCAGAATTTCAGTTTTTCTAATTATCTCGGCAATGTATCAAGGGATGTGTTGCATTCCCAATTTGCTACACCCAGGCTTTGGTCAGATTATTATGTGGAGAACGCTTCATTTTTGAGAATGGATAATATTAATCTTGGATATAATGTTGGCAGGATCTGCAAGCATGCAGCATTAAGAGTTTCAGCCAATGTGCAGAATGTCTTTGTGATCACAAAATATTCAGGTCTTGATCCGGAAATACCGGGCGGTATCGATAATAGCTTTTATCCAAGACCTCGTACTTATTCTCTAGGTGTTAACCTTGATTTCTGATCTTAAAAAATTGAATTATGAAAAATATATTCATGAAAACTTTTTCACTGGTAATGCCGGTATTGTTCTTTACCAGCTGCAATAAGACACTTGACCGCAAACCACCTTATGATGTGACCTCGGCAAATGTGTACACAAACTTCAGTAATTATAAATCCATTCTTGCCAAGTTATATGCGGGTCTTGCAGTAAGCGGACAGCAAGGACCAAGTGGTAAGCCAGATATTTTTGGTTTGGATGAAGGTTTTTCCAGCTACCTGCGTCAATACTGGCAATTGAATGAACTGGCTTCTGATGAAGCCGTGATCGGGTGGAACGATGGTACTATTAAAGATCTTCACAACATGACGTGGACCCCTGCAAACGAGTTCATCCGTATGATGTATGACAGGATCTTTTACCAGGTTTCTCTTTGCAATGAATTTTTAAGAGAAACAACTGATGGAAAATTATCTGACCGTAAAATAAGCGGTTCCGATCTTGTCGAAGCAAAAAAATATCATAATGAAGTAAGATTTTTAAGAGCGTTGAGTTATTATCATGCAATTGACATGTTCGGTAATGTTCCTTTTGTAGTGGAAACAGATCCTATTGGCGCTTTCTTTCCAACACAAATAACAAGAGCCAATTTATTTACATGGCTCGAGACAGAATTGAAAGACCTGGAACCATTGCTTACACCTGCAAGACAAAATGAATACGGCAGGGCAGACCAGGGTGCGGTTTGGATGTTGCTTGCAAAATTGTATTTGAATGCGGCCGTTTACACGGGTACGGCAAAGCATAGTGATTGCATTGTTTATTGCAATAAAATTATTGCTGCAGGTTACCAGTTAGCTTCTCAATACGGGTAACAACACTTCGCCTGAATTGATATTCTCTGTAAATTTTGATGGTCTTCGCACCAAATCATGGGGAGCGATGACCTACCTGATCCATGCGCCTGTTGGCGGTAATATGAACCCGGCTTTATATGGGATCGGTGGCGGATGGAGCGGCTTGCGTTCAACAAAAGCTATCGTGAATCTTTTTCCAACTGCTACAGGCACACCGGATTCAAGAGGAATGTTTCATACAAGCGGGCAAAATTTAGAGATCGCAGATCTTTCCAGTTTCAATGATGGTTATCCAATTACAAAATATAAAAACGTTACTTCAACCGGCGCCAAAGGATCTGATCCTGACGGAAATTTTCCTGATACTGATTTCCCCTTATTCCGTTTAGCTGATGTTTATTTAATGTATGCTGAATGTGTGTTGGCAACTAATGCAGATAAAAATGTTGCTGTTGGATATGTTAACGCTTTACGTCAAAGGGCTTATGGAAATACAAGCGGCAATATTACTGCAACTGATCTCACTTTTGATTTTTTGTTGAAGGAAAGGGCAAGGGAATTGAATTGGGAAGCGCATCGCCGTCAGGATCTTATCCGTTTTGAAAAATATCCCGGCTTTGCAGGTTATTATACCGGCAGCACATATGTATGGCCATGGAAAGGTGGAGTGGCAGGTGGTGTAGGTGTTGGAACCTACAGGACATTGTTCCCGATTCCTTCAACTGATATAGGGGCCAATCCAAATCTTGTTCAAAACACCGGATATTAAAATCAATCCCGATAGCTATCGGGATCACCAACCTAAATAAAAAATTATGAGAACATGGTTAAATAAAATGATGCTGGTGGGAGCTGCTGCTATTGCAATTTCATCATGCAAAAAAGATGAAGTGAAGACTGTTATAAACACGGGAACGTCCCCCACACTTTCGGCTACGCCTGCTACACCACTTGTATTGTTACAGGCGAATGCCAATAACAATGCTATAAAATTTACCTATACTACTGATGCAAGTTTTGGATTTGATGCAGCGGTAACATATGTATTACAGATAGCAAAAGGTGGAACCAGCTTTGTCAGTGCCTCCACTACTGAAGTTGGATTAAGTAAAACAGCTCCACTTGAAAAAAGTTTTAAAGTAATTGATTTTAACAGGGAGCTATTAAAAATTATAAACTATGGGGTTGCAACGGCTGTTGAAGTGAGAGTGAAAGCAACAGTTGCTGCTGCTGCGCCTGCTTTGTATTCAAATGTAGTGACACTTACCTGCACTGCTTACCGCGACCTGATCACGTATTCATATCCTAATGCATTGAATATTGCAGGAAATTTCCAGGGATGGAGCCCGGGTACTGCTCCGCAAATTGTGAAACAAAACAACGGAGGTTATAATGGGTTCGAAGGATATATTATTTTTAATGATCCTTCCCCTCAATTTAAAATGGTAAAAGGTAATGATTGGCCCTTTGGTGATTTTGGCAGTGCCGGTGGAAGTAATTTAGGAAGCGGTGGACCAAATCTTACATTACCAAGTGGCGGCGCCGGCATAGCTGGTTATTGGCGTATTCGTGCGCAATTGGATCCAAGCCCCCCAGCGGGCGGACCTTTTGGCGCCTGGTCCTGGACCAAAATAAATGCATGGGGAATCATTGGAGAGTTTAACGGATGGTCAGTAAGCGCTCCAATGACATTCAACGCTGCTACAGGTGTTTGGACCATAACAAGAGACATGCCAGCAGGTAAATTTAAATTCAGAGCTAATGATGATTGGGCGATTAATTTCGGAGATAAAAGCCCTGCTGACTTCAAACCGGAGTATGGAGATGCTGGTGGTGATGACATAGCAATTACTGCAGCCGGCAATTATACCATCTCACTCGATCTAAGTGCGGGTGGTAACTATGCATATACACTAAAGAAGAATTAATGAAATAACATAAGCAGTCATTAATTTGGTTACATGCCGCGCCGATTCTTCGGGGCGGCTTTTTTATGTTTAATTAAAAGGAATAGACCTTTGGTCTAAGAATGAACTAACAATGAATTCAAAGCAAATGAAAAATATGTTTGGAATATTGCCGTACTTGAATAACCTCCGGTAGTTAATTATGATTGTGCTTTTACTACTGAGTTCAGGTTGAAATGATCAATAGCGAACAGAACCTACAAGAGTGCGACCCTTCGGGACTATGTCCGCAAGTTTCGAATTAGCTTTGCTTATTCTCACTTGTGCTCTGGGTAAACTGCGACGCAATTGTTGAACATTGAAAAGGAAGATGAAAGGAGCGTCGCAACAGTTGCTAAATAGAAATTCAAAAGCCTGGCTCATAAAAATAATTTTAATAAAAAGGCCGCTTACCCTTTCGGATAATGCGGCCCGGCTTAGTAGCCCTGACTAGGTTAATTGGCTTTTATAAATAGTTGACTCGATAACTGGTTAGGCGATTGCACATACAATGTATAGGCACCTGCGGGAAGAGATGATACATCAAAGTCCCAGTTGTTGGCGCCTTGTGTTGCATTGCGCATCCATGTTCTTACAATTACTCCATAACCGTTTACTACTTTAATGGTCACTGGTTCATTGTGTGTTGAATAAAACAACACATGCATATTATTGATAACAGGATTTGGTGTTATCTGCAATGCAACTTGTGTATTGCCCGGTACATGCAATGGTTTGCAGATTCTTGTTTCACAACCACGCTGTGTTTTTATTGTTAGACAAACCTCGTAAGTGCCCGGTACATTATATTGATGTGTCACTTCGCTTCCTGTGGCAGCGCTGCCGTCGCCAAATGTCCAGCGATAACCTGCAACGGGATCATCAGGATTGTGTATAGCAAAACCTTTGAACTTAAATGTTCGTGGCGAAATGAGTGAATCAGTCATATAACCACCACATGCATTTGTGGTTGGTCTTATTATCACTTCATCACAATCATAAGCGATACATCCGCCTTCGAATAATATTTTCACACAAGCCCTATATTCACCTGGTGCAGGATAAGTATGGCGAATAAATAATTGCGTCAATGAAATGCCTGAATTTAATTGTATACAAGTATCTGTTCCATCTCCAAAATACCAGCATACGCTTACAGGTCTTTTATTTTCTGATGACCA
>WNFK01257009.1_pt1 | contig 11657 bp, 7 predicted proteins | sample 5400281 | NCBI WGS metagenome assembly WNFK01 (sample SAMN13153350, study PRJNA577476) | soil metagenome | isolation source: 20 cm soil on Douglas fir-dominated hillslope | place: USA:California | collected 2013-09-17
TGACGGCGCGTTAGGCGGTTGTTGCGAGGGCTAAGAATTGGCTCAACGCAGATCGGCACGGCAACATCAAAGGTGTCGCCTATGGAAATGCCGTTGAAACCAGGCGGCGTGACGCCTATCACTTGGAAGGAGTTGCCATCCAGGGCGAGGCGTTTTCCAATCACCGAGGGATCGCCGTCAAAGTTTCGCTGCCAGAAGGCGTAACTGATGCTTGCTCCAGAGATGCCACAACCCGGCTGGTCATCCGCTGGACCAAGCAGCCTCCCCAAAATCGGCTCGACGCCCAGGACGTGAAAGAAGTCGCCGCTGACGCGGATGCCTTTTGCTTTGCGGACCTCCCCGCCCGTGGCCAGATTGAACCGCTGGTCGGACCAAACGGCAATTTCGGCGAAGCCTTCCTGGCGCTTGCGGATCTGCTCCCACATGGCAAAGGTGAGCTGGGAATACTGGCTGGAGAACTGGCCGGAGCCCCAGTGGCGGTCTGCGATTCTAATCGTCCCCAACTCCTGAGGGCTCTTGACGGGAATGGTGCGCAGGCGGATGGAGTCAATGAGCTGGAAGATGGCGGTGTTGGCGCCGATTCCGAGAGAAAGAGTGAGGACAGCGACGAGGGTAAAGCCGGGACTGAGGCGAAGAAACCGCAAAGCATGGCGAAGGTCGCGCCAGAACGAGGTCATAGCATCCCCCTGGCTGTATCAGACGACGGCCAAGACCGAATGTCACGTGGAGTAAGCACCGAAAACCAGCTATATCTCCTCCTTTTGAGTCTCAGTTACTCCCGGGTGAGGGGCGAACCGGAAGTTGGCCGACTCTTGCCGCGATCGCGACTGTCCAGTTTGACAATCTTGGAATTAGCGGTGAGCGCATCCGGGCCAACAACAGGGGCGTCGTTTTCCATCCTTAAGGCTTGAACAGCCCCACTTGATCCGGCGGCCTCTAGTTTCTGCTTTTTTGGCTGACTCAATCCAGCATATCCACTCGTTCCGTGCGAGCGGTGTAATATCCTCCCATGCCGTCAACGCTTGGGGGTCGGATGTAAGTGCTCGTTTTAAATCTGCGGGCACTTCGTGGACCACACCGCTAGAAATCTTTTTTTGCGACATGGATGAGCTCCCCTTTCGTAAGCCCCAACGGTGCAAGGATCTCTTGCTGAGTAATCAAAGTGGGTCGTTCGGCCATTTTAGCGCGACTGACGCTCAGATTAACTCGACGCTTGACTATCCATTGCGGCCGTGTGACGGGCAATCCGGAAGGTGCTGAAGTTAGTTAGAGATTCCGAACGCTACGGAGTTAGGAATTGCAGTCGAGAACCTACATGACCTTGTTACCGCCGCGAGGCCGGCGGCTTGAGCGAAATACCCGCTGACAGGTCGATTGTTACGAGAGGTTTGCGCGGCGAAGATATTCGGCAAATCGCGGGTCGTTGCGCAGCGGATCGAAGAAGGGATGTACTTTGAGGAACTGCATGATGTTTGATCGTTCCTCTGCGGCACGCTCCATCCATACAAACGCTTGCTCCTTGTCGCCGAGTCCCAGGTAAGCATTGAGAAACGCGGCTGGCGGGACATAACCCTTCTTTCGCCGCCGATAAAGCTCGTCGAGAACCTGCAGGGCTTCCGCACGGCGACCGGCCTCGCCATAAGCATGCACGAGCACACCGAGCACAGCCGAGCTGCGATCCGAAAGGGAAGCGGCTCTCTGCAGGGCTGTGATCGCCTCGTCGTATTGCTTGGCGCCGTTGAGTGCGAAGCCGAGATACCAGGCGGCCATCGGATCGTTCGGATCGATAGTCAGCGTGGTGTGCAATTCACGAATGGCCTCATCAAAACGGTGACTATAAAAAAGGAGGCCCCCTATCTGATGGCCGTTAAACTCCTGCGGATCGAGTTCTTGCGCTCGGCGGGCCGAGGCGAGGGCTTCCTCCGTACGGCCCTGGCATAGGAGCCATTGGGCCAAGCCTCCGTGTGCGGCCGCATTGTTTGGGCTCAGTTCGATGGCCCGCCTGTATTCGGTTTCCGCTTCCGCCCAGTGCCAGTCTTTCTGCAGGGCGTCCGCAAGCTCCGCGCGCGCTTCGGAAAGCTCGGGATCCAATTCCAATGCTTTTCGAGCCGCAGCGAGCACCTTTGGGCGGCTCTCGCCAGGAGGCTTGCCGAAGAAAACGAGCCCGAGATTAGAGTAAGTAGCTGCCAGGCCCGCGTATGCGGGAGCAAACGTGGAATCCGCATCGATGGCGGCCTGAAAGTACCGTACAGCGTCCTGAAGTCCAGGCAGAGTGGCTTTATGAAGAGCAAAGCGCCCCTTCAAGTAGGATTCGTAGACCTCAGGCGCCACGGTGCGCGGGTCCGAGGGTAGGCCCGGGCGCGAACCGGTAAGAGCGACTTCAATGTGATGGGCAATGCCGTAAGTCACCTCGTTCTGCAGCTTCAGCACGTCCTGCAGTTCGCGGTCATAGGTGCCGGACCAGAGGTGCTCGTCCGTGTCGGCCCGAATCAACTGAACACTGATGCGAATCTTGTCACCCGAGCGCATCACCGAGCCTTCAATGAGCGCATCGACGTTGAGTTCCTTGCCAATCGCAGGCAAAGGCTTTCGCGTGCCCTTGAAGCGCATCACGGAAGTGCGCGAAATTACACGGAGATCGTGAATCGCCGAAAGCCGAGAAATCAGTGCCTCGGTCATGCCGTCCGAGAGGTAGTCCTGTTCGGGATTGCCGGAAAAGTTTTCGAGCGGAAGAACGGCGAGCGCGCGGATGCGTGCGCTGCGACTGGCGGTCGAGGTGGTCCGCGCGCGCACGAACCACGCAAAGCCCGCGGCCAAGATCACCAACAATCCGATTGTCAGTCCCCCCAGTACGATTGCCTTGATCGAACGACCTGCAAGCCAGGTGGTGGCGGGCACGGAATCTGAATCCGAGGCAGGGGGAAGAGCGCCCGAGACACGTTCGTTGCGCCAAGTGTCCAGTTCCCATGTGTAGGCGTAGACCGAGCCGAGCTTGCTGTGATGGAGGCGATGGACGGGGAGGCCTTCGCGCTTCTCCCATCGACGGACGGTCGTGACGTCACGGCCCAGATAGGAGGCGATTTCCTTCCAAGCTTCCAGGCGTCGAGACCGGGAGTCGGGGTGGCCCTTGGGGTCGGATATGGCCTGGACAGACATGGGTAGGTAGGCTCCTGCTAAGTGGAAGAAGTATTACACCGGTTTGTGTCCGTGGCAACTGCCTGAAGAGGTAAAAATCCACGGAATGTTGCACTGTGCCCCTCTTTGCCTCTCTTTGCAGCTTGCGCCGAAAGGTGGCGGAAGCGCAGCATCCGGCCACAAGCGATCCAGTCGAGGTTCGACGGGTACATTGTCGTACTGTCCCCTGATTTGACGCTCTCTCAGTAGGCATCCATGGAGGCTCGCATGCCCAGAACGCGTATTACATTCCGGTCCAACATGGACCTATTTCTATTAATTTGCAGGCAAGGTGCCGGAGCAACGGTTCGGAGCGCAGTGATGCTGCTGATTGCGGGACTGCTCGCCGCCAGTCCGCTGCCGGTCTCGGGGGCCACGCCAGACCCGGTGCTGGAGTGGATCGGCGTGATGAACACGACAGTCCTTACGGCCGGTACCGCCCCGAATGTGACCAGCCGCATAGTCGCATTAGTGTCGGCGTCGGTATTCGACGCCGTTAATGGCATTGATCCTCGCTATCGGCCGCTGCTTGTGAAACCGAACGCGCCACATGGAGCGTCGCAACGCGCAGCGGCGATTCAGGCGGCGTACGTCATGCTCCTGCACGTGTATCCGCTTCAGAGCGGGACGCTCGCAACGCAGCGGAATGCATCGCTCACGGCGCTCGCATCGACGGAAAAAGCTCAGTCGATCGATGCAGGAGTCGCCTGGGGGCAAATTGTTGCGGATGCCATTTGGACCGCGCGGCTCAGCGACGGGTTCGCGCCGCCGCCGCCTCCGTTCGTTGGAGTGCTTGGCATCGTCGGAACACCGGGTGCCGGGGGCTTCTGGCGCCCCACGCCGCCGGCTAACGCATCCGGCGCAACACCGCAGATTGCTACCATGACGCCCTGGGTGCTCACGCGGCCATCGCAGTTTCGCTTGCCGCCGCCGCTGGCCCTCAACAGCGCAGAGTATGCCGCGGATCTCAATGAAGTGAAGGACATGGGTACCCTGTCTGGCTCGCACCGCACTCCTGATCAATCGGAACTCGCGCTATTTTGGGCATTGAATACTCCCCTTGCCTGGAACCGTATTGCCGCGCAGATTTCGGCTGCACGAGGGCTGCTGAATGTCACGCTTTCCGACGCGCTTATCGCGTGCTGGGACAGCAAGTACCGTTTCGTTTTCTGGCGGCCGATCACCGCAATCCGAGCGGGTCTGACGCCTGCGGACGCCGACCCGCTGTGGGAGCCATGGTTAGACTCTTTGACCGGCACGCCTGCGCATCCCGAGTATCCGTCGGCTCATTCCTCGATGAGTGGAGCAGCGGCTTTCATCCTTGCCGCCGCGTTTGGAGAAAACACCGCGTTTGGCGTCACGTCGGAGATACGTCCAGGCACCCGTTCGTATTCGAGCTTTTCGGATGCGACAGCGGAAATCGTCGATGCGCGCGTGTTTGGAGGCATTCACTTCCGGACGTCGTGCTTGCGTGCGAATACGTTGGGCAGAGCTGTGGCGGATTACGTATCGAGACACGCGATGCGTGCGCGAGGCGACGAGCGAGACGACGAGGAAGATTAGATTTGGCGCTTGCGCCGCGGGCGGCGTAAAAACACGCCGGGCAGCGGCGGCAACGTTAGTAAATTCAAAAAATCGAAGCAGGCGGAGCCTTGCCGTGCGAGCCTGACCTGGGTTGCTTACATGCTAGAATCCCCCCATCCTTTTATTGGGCAGGGGTTTTTACAGCGCAGGGGTGGGGTTGCGTTGCTCCGGTTCTCCGAAACACAGATTTTAAAGAGAGCTTCTAGCCGGTACGCGATCGCCGCTATCGCGGCGATCGTGGCACTCGTGTTGCGGTCTGTCTTGGCGCCGCTTCTGGGTACGGCAAATCCCTATCACACGGTATGGCTCGGAGTGGTTTACTGCGCGTGGTTCTGCGGAGTGGGTCCCTCTATACTCGCGACCGCAATCATGCTTTTCGGGGTTTGGTACTGGTTCATTCCGCCGTTCGGCACGTTTAACAGGGTAAATCTCGGCGAGTTTACCGGGATGATGGGATTTCTGTTATTCGCTGGGATCATCATCAGCATCGGAGAGCGCGCGGCGCACGCAAGCAAGATTGAACGCCGCGCATGACGAAATGGAAGCGGCAGTGAAGCAACGCACGGCGGAATTAGCGGAGGCTAACGAGAAGCTGCGAGAGCTGACCGCCGGACTTTTGCACATGCAAGACATGGAGAGGCGCCGCTTCGCGCGGGAACTGCACGATAGCGTGGGTCAATTGCTGACGGTGATAAATATGAATCTGTCTGCATTTGACCAGGAAAATCTCAGCCCCAAGGCAGTGCATCTGCTGGGAGACAGCAGGGAGCTTGTCGAGCAGATCATTCGCGAGATTCGCACGATTTCGCACTTGCTGCACCCACCGTTGCTGGATGAAGCCGGCTTGGGGGCGGCGCTGCGAATTTACGTGGAAGGATTTGGGCAGCGGAGCGGAATTGTCGCCGATTTAAAGGTTGAGGAGGATTTGCCGCGGCTCTCGCCGGATCTGGAAATCTCGATCTTTCGGATCGTACAGGAATGCCTGACCAATATCCTGAAGCACGCGGAAGCAAAATTGGTGGTGATCCGAGTTGGGTGTGCTGCAGGTGTGGTATCGCTGACGGTTTCGGACGATGGGCAGGGCATGGATGACCGAGGCAAGTTTGGCGTGGGGCTTAGAGGGATGCAAGAGCGTGTGCGAGAGGTGCATGGAACGTTGCAGGTGGATTCGAGCGGCAGGGGCACGACGATTACCGCGACTCTGCCGAGCGCGGAAAGAGTGGTTACGGTGGACCTGACGGAAACCACCGGCGATTAGGGCTGCGATTTGCAGTGGCGGCGTACGCCGAGGATAGCGGATAGTTCCGATTGTTAACTTCTACTAGGTAATCGCCAGGCTCTAATAAGATGGAATTATTGGCGTGGGGCTGTAGCTCAGATGGACAGAGCAGCGGTTTCCTAAAGGGGCAATCTCTAGCATTTTCAATCAGATACGGATTGCCCCATTTCTGCTAAGTCCATGTAATTCGGAGAGGGACGGCTCACTAGTATTTTTTCTGTGCACCCGATTGTGCATGCGTCTGCAACGATGAAAGCACCATACAGCAATTCCTGTATATCCAAGAACTGAACACTGGACGCAAACTTATAGGAATGACTAGCGTGCTCATTGTTGATGACAGCGCCGAAGTGCGTGATATTGTTCGCACATTCCTGTCACGCGTGAATTCCGGTTACACCGTTTGCGGTGAAGCCAGCGACGGGCTACAGGCCATCAAGCAGGCGGAGGTACTGAAACCAGACCTCATCCTGATCGACCTCAGGATGCCCATAATGAACGGCATCGAAGCGGCAACAGTCGTCAAGCGGATGCTCCCAAAAACGCAGGTCGTTCTCTTCACCAATTACACTGAAGACATAGGCACGGCGCTGGCGTTGAAGTCCGGGGTAGACCTCGTGCTTGCGAAGGGAAGCCTTAGCGACATGGCCCAGGCTCTCAAGACGTTGACAGACCACAAACTCCATCCGAGTAATCCCGCGAGCTAACATACCCCCTAATCCTTTTGTGACTCCACCGCTTCGGCTTTCTGGCGAGCTTGGATTTTACGCGCTCTGAGGACTAGCAAAACGATAGCGATAGGGAGCGCGAGACTCGCAATCCTACGAGAATCTCCAGTAGGCATTGCGGCATTGATCTGCCCCCTTAGAATCCTCACGGTTCGTTACCAGACAGACCGCGAAGTGGGAGAGTGCTATAAGAGTGTATATCCCCAAAATCCCCGAAAGGTTTACCTTTATGCGTCCCTCTGTTGCTAGAAAAGAACCCGCAAAGGCGACTCCCAAACCGCGCGTCAAGCGGATCATGGCTAAGATTGTTAAAGCTCTCGCTGATAAGAAGTATGGGCCACGTCTCGGCAGGAACTAATTCCGATGCTCCCGGACATACATATCAATCTCGGACTCGCGCTGTTAGGTAGGCGAGCACTCTTTTGCAAGCGTCACAACTCGGCAGATGCTTCGCGAATCGCTCATTCCAAACGAAACGCTTAATGAATCTCTGGCATGGCTTTGGTTCCGGCTTAGGCTCTCGCCTGTATGCGAAGGCATTAACGGCAAGAGTGCACCTTTTGTGCAACGCATCCACTGAAGCGAGCGGGTAGCCTTGTGCTAACCTATGCTCAATCAGCGATTTGTAAATGTGGGGCTGTAGCTCAGATGGATAGAGCAGCAGTTTCCTAAACTGCGTGTCGCGAGTTCGACTCTCGCCAGCCCCACCACTTTAAGGCTCGATTCGGTCGCTAACCTTTTATTGGTTACTGACTTGCTTGACTGGTGCTTGACTGGTTGGACGGGCGGCACTAACATCTTTTGCGTCCCCCCGGCCGACTTTTTGCATCTATAAAGGCACGACTATGGGCAGGCTGGTTGCTACTTCGGCCCGCATTTCCAGCGATCCCGCGGCGCGCTACATTGTTGCTTTTTGCGCGGTCATTCTGGCACTCGTCGTGCGCTGGGCACTGAGCCCAGTGCTTGGCGATTACGTGCCTTACGTAACCCTGTACCCTGCGGTGGCGCTTGCTGCGTGGTGCTGCGGGGTGGGACCTTCCGCGCTGGTGACTTTCGTGGGGAGTCCGCAAGTCGTGGGCGCACTTGCGTTTGCGGTGGGTGCAGCAGCGATAGCCGCTATCGGTGAATTAGTGCGCCGCGATAGTGCGACTCTGCACAGAGCGCAAAGTGACCTGGAAGAAAAAGTGCAGCAGCGAACCGCGGAACTGAACAACGCCAACCACAGCTTGGGCGAGCTGTCCGCGCGGCTGCTGCATCTGCAGGATGAAGAGCGGCGACGGATCGCACGCGAGCTTCACGACAGCGTGGGGCAGACGCTTGCGGCACTGTCGATGAACCTGGCGGCGGTGGGAGCGGATATCGAGAAGTTGGCTAAGACTGCTACGGTGATTGCGGACAGCACGGCGCTGGTCAACGATATGAGCACGGATATCCGGACAATTTCTTACCTTTTGCATCCGCCGCTGCTCGACGAAGCTGGCCTTTCCTCCGCACTCACGTGGTACATACGAGGATTTTCGGAACGCAGCAAGATTGACATCGATCTGCGAATATCTGAGGGTTTCGGGCGGTTGTCGCGCGACCTGGAGACCGCAATATTTCGCATGGTGCAAGAATGCCTGACGAATATTCATCGGCATTCGGAAAGTCCGGTGGCGCGGATCGTTATCGCGCAAAGCGATGGGCACGTCCGGGTTGAGGTAGAGGACAAGGGGAAAGGCATTTCTCCGCAGAAGCGGTCTGAAATTGTTTCATCGCCGACGGCGACTCCTGGCGTGGGAATACGGGGAATGCGCGAGCGCTTGCGACAGCTTGGAGGGACGCTGGATATCCGATCGGACGGCGAAGGCAAAGGCACGATTGTGACGGCGAGGCTCCCGGTCATAACTCCGCCGCCACCGATGGAAGCGAGATCCGCAGCAGCCGGAAGCTTGGACGCTTCGGCTTAACCAACAAGCCCGCGACGCACCGCGACAAATTACTGCCTGGAGGAGTCGGAACGAGCGTCCGGACTCGCGCCGGGCACGACCTTGCCGATTCGCAGCGTCTTGAAAATCGCCGGCCAAAACTCCTTGGCGACGTTGGCGCCGGCGATCACTGCCATCTGAATTCCGAATCGCTCAAAGGTCTGGCCGGCGGTCCGCTCCGCATCGGGGAGATAGGTGTTTGCCAGACCCTCGGCACCCAGAGGGCCAAGGATGCCGGAGATATTTGGCGCGCGTTCTCCGGAATCCGTGTGCGTAACGAGCACACTTTTGAGGGCATGGCCGATTTTTTGAGAGAAGGTGCCATGCGCGAGGATGAAATACCGCGGGTCATGGTGAAGCACGGAAGGCAGGAGGAATGTTCCAAACATATCGGTGGAGGCATTGAGCGCGAGGGTTGCGCCGTAGCGTTTGCCGTAGGCGTTCCAGCCCTGGCCGTAGCCCGGTATGAGGGCTGAAGGGGCGGCGCTTTCGTCCACGGCCAGCAAAAACTTTTGCCCGCTGCTCAGCGGTTTCGTCGTAAAGGCGAGGTCGGGAAAAAAGAACGACCTTCGGCTCAAAATGTCGTAGGTCGAGTGGGTATTGTTGGATTTCTGCTGGTCGTCGCTCGGCGGTTGCTTGGGCATAGGAGCGTCGGGGAGATTGGCGACGATGCGTACCTGAGCCTCGGACGCGCGTCCAGCCGCCAACGAAAGGAACAGCGCAATAAGTACAAGCGATAGTCGTTGATAAGGGACTGGAGTGATGTGCTCCATATTGTTCGTCCTTTTTTCTTGGCGGCTCGGTGCGACCAAAATGGGAGAATGAGGTGCGCCTACGTTACCCGTTTGTCGGGCAGCCTTCAAACTATTTCTACGGGAATCCATGTAGGCGCCCCGATGGCACGGTCCTGGTGCAGCGCCTGAGGTTACAACGCGCGGTTCGTCGGGTCTCCCCTGTAGACGCTGTTCAATATGCGTGTGCTACTATCGCCTTCGCCGCGATGCGCTCGCGTTCACGTTCTCGTACCCGCCAATTCGGAGGTTGCTCATGCGCCGTACACTTCGCGTCCTACTGGTTGTCATTGTCGTTCTCGTGATTCTCGTGCTGGTGGCGCCATTCCTTATTCCCGTCAACCAGTTCCGGCCAACAATTGAAGAGAAGGCTTCGGCGGCGCTGGGTCGGAAGGTCGAGGTCGGCAATCTGAGTCTGTCGCTCTTCACCGGTTCGCTGGCAGCGGACAATCTGTCGATTGCCGACGACCCGAAGTTCAGCAAGTCGCCGTTTCTTACGGCGAAGTCCATCAAGGTTGGCGTTGAGCTTGTTCCCCTGATCCTGCACAAAGACTTGAACATCACGAACATCGTGATCGACAGTCCCGAAGTTACGCTGCTGCGCAATCCCGGAGGGGTATGGAACTACTCATCGTTCGGCGCGTCCGCCGCAAAGGCGCAGGAAAAGCAAGCAGGGGCCCCGCCAGCACAACAGCTCCCGCCGCAAGCGGAACAGCCATCAAAGGGTGGCGAGTTCTCGGTCGAAAAGCTGGAGATGCGGAACGGGCGCATGATTGTCGGGTCCACGAACTCGCAGAAGCGCAATACATACGACAAAGTAAATCTGACTGCTTCCAACGTCTCCCTTACCACCAAATTTCCTGTGACACTTACGGCGAGTCTTCCTGGCGGTGGCGCTCTCAAGCTTGATGGCACTGCTGGACCGCTCGATCAGGAGAACACCGCGCTGACTCCGGTCAATGCGAAGCTGACAGTCAACAATTTGAATCTGGCCAGCACGGGATTTCTTGATCCCTCGGCGGGACTAGGTGGATTGCTCGATTTGGACGCCACCATTGCCTCGCAAAACGGTGAAGCCGGGGTCAGTGGCAGCGCCAAGTTGTCCAAGGCACTCCTTGTGTCCGGCGGTTCGCCCGCGACTGTTCCAGTTATTGTGGATTTCAAGACGAAATACGATCTGCGCAAGAACCGCGGCGTCCTCGAGCCTTCGACGCTGAAAATCGGAAACGATGTCGCGCATCTGAGCGGCACGTATGACGTGCCGGCCGATTCCGATGCCGTTGTGCTGCACGTCAAAGCGGAAGGGCAAAACATGCCGGCGAAAGATTTGGAAGCGTTCCTTCCCGCAGTGGGAATCAACATGCCTAGCGGCGCGTCGCTGCAGGGAGGTACGCTCAACATGAACCTCGAGCTCAGCGGCCCGACGAACAAGCTCGTAACCTCCGGAAACGTCGGCATGTTTAACGCGAAACTCGTGGGCTTCGACCTTGGCTCGAAATTGTCCGCTGTGGGTTCGCTTGTAGGAATAAACACCGGCAAGGACTTGGACATCGAAAAGATGACCACCGATCTACGCGTGGCGCCGACAGGGATCGAAGTGCAGAACACGCAAGCGGTGGTGCCCTCGCTGGGCACGCTGTCAGGCAAAGGAGCCATTGACGCCAAGAATAATTTGGACTTCAAGATGGCGGCGACGCTGAAAGGCGGGGCGGGCGCGGCCGCAGGAGCTGCGGGAAGCGCGGCAACGGGGGCTGCCTCTAATGCCGTGGGAGGTTTGCTCGGAAAAGTTACAGGCGCGGCTGGCATCGGTGGCGCGGCAGGAAACATCATGGGCAACTGCAAGAATGCGAGCGGTGGCAGCGGCCCGACGATACCGTTCCAGATCAAAGGAACGACGAAAGATCCGAAGTTTGTCCCCGACGTGGGGGGAGTAGCCGCGAGCATGCTGAAGTCTCAATTGGGTTGTTTCGGAGGCGGCGGTTCGCAGGCCAAGGGTGCTCAAGAACAACAGCAGCCGAATCCAAACAATCCAATCGACGCCATTGGCGGGCTGTTTAAAAAGAAGAAGCCCTAAGCAATTGCATGTGTCGAAATTTGGCCAAGCTTTGCGGCCGTGCCACAATGCATGGATGCA
>WNFK01161129.1_pt2 | contig 11655 bp, 12 predicted proteins | sample 5400281 | NCBI WGS metagenome assembly WNFK01 (sample SAMN13153350, study PRJNA577476) | soil metagenome | isolation source: 20 cm soil on Douglas fir-dominated hillslope | place: USA:California | collected 2013-09-17
CGCCGCGATCGCGTGTACTCGCCGCGGCGCCCAGCCGTCGCTGGCGACTCGCGCCGAGGTCGAGCGGCTGTTGGGCTAGGGCAGGCGCGCGCGCAACGCGCGGACCCGCTCGATGGCCGCGTCGACGCGCGCCGGGTCGAGGATGCCTTTGCTCAGGGCCTGGCGGATGGCGGTCTGGGCGAGCTGCGTGGCCGAGGTGCCGTCGGGGAGACGGTCGTCGACGATCAGGAGCACGTCGACGCCGGCATCGAGCGCCAGCACCGCCGCCTCGCCGATCCCGTACTGACGCTCGATCGCGCCCATGCGCAGGTCGTCGCTGACGACCGCGCCCTTGAAGCCGAGCTCGCCGCGCAGCACGCCGTTGACCGTCGCGCGTGACAAGGTCGCCGGGTATTGCTCGTCGAGCCGCTTGTTGAAAACGTGCGCGGTCATCACGCTGTCGGCGAGCCCGTCCGCGATCAGCGCGCGATACGGCGCCAGCTCGAGCTCGGGCGACGCAGTGTCGGTGACATCGGTGAAGCCGAGATGCGTGTCGTCGAAGCTCGAGCCGTGGCCCGGGAAATGTTTCAGCGCGGTCAGCACGCCCTCGGCGCGGAGCCCCTGCACGAACGCGCGCGCGTGCTCGGTGACCTGCAGCGGATTGGCGCCGAAGCTGCGGGCCGCGCCGACGATGACCGGGTTGGCCGGGTTGTAGCCCACGTCGACCACCGGGGCCAGGTCCCAGTTGATACCGACCGCGCGGAGCATCGCGCCGATCCGGCGCGCCTCCAGCTCGGTCAGGACGAAGTCGTTGCTCTCGCCGAGCTCCTGTGCGGAGAACGTGGCGGGCCATCCGAAGCGGGGCGCGAGCCGCATGACGCTGCCGCCCTCGGCGTCCACGGCGATGAAGGGCTTGCGCCCTGTGCAGCCGGTCGATTGCGTCGTGAGCCCGCCGGTGAGCCGGCCCAGCTGCTCGGCGTCGACGATGTTGCGGCCGAGCAGGAGCACGCCACCGACGCGAAGCTCGCAGAGGAGCCTCGCGAGCTCGGTGTTCCCGACCGCCTCCGTGCCGCGAAAGCCGACCAGGAACAGCGAGCCGAGCTCGCGCTCGATCGCGGTCAGGCGCACGCCGTCGGGCGCGAGCGCGGCCCCGCAGCCGGCCGCGAGCAGGATGCCGAGCAGACTAGCGGCGGCGAGCCGCCGCAACGAGCTTCTCCACGCGCGCGCGCTCGACCGGCAGGCGCACGTCGCCGTTGCGCTTGACCGAGGTGCCGACGATGACGCCGTCGGCCACGGACAGGAGCTCCGCGGCGGTCTCGGCGGTCACGCCGCTGCCGACGAGAATCGGGACGTCGGCGACGGCGTCGCGCACGCGCTTGACGTCGCCGAGCGGCGTCGCCTGGCCGGTCGCCGGGCCGGAGACGACCAGCGCGTCGGCCAGCCCGCGGTGCACGAGATCCCTCGCGGTCTGGTCGATGTCCACCGGCCCGAGCGGCACCGCGTGCTTGCCGCCGACGTCGGCGAAGATCGCCACGTCCGCGCCGAGCAGGCGCCGGTCGCGGAGCGTGCCGTACGCGTCAGACTGCACGATGCCCTGGTCGGCGAGCACCGCGCCGGCGTGGACGTTGACGCGAATGAATTCGGCGCCGACCGCCGCGGCCACCGCGAGCGCCGCGCGCGCGTCGTTCTTCAGGACGTTCACGCCGAGCAGCGTTCGCGGCAGCGCCCTGCGGACCTCGGCGGCGACCACGCTCATGGCCGCCACGGTGGCCGGCTCGACGCGGCCGGGCGTGAAGGGCGCATCACCGAAGTTCTCGACGAGCACTGCGTCCACGCCGCCGTCGACCAGGGCGTGAGCGTCCGCGAGGGCCAGGGCCACGACGCGCGCCATCGCCCCGTCCCATCGAGGGCTGCCGGGCAGGGGCGGGAGGTGCACCATACCGATGATCGTGCGCTCGAGTCGCATCAGCGGTAGCCTAGCATGACGTCATGAAGATCGAGCTTACGCCGGCGCGCGCGCAGGACCTCCCGGTCATGCGGGCCTCTACGGCAACACGACGATCATCGAAGGGTTCTGGACCGATCCGAAGCTCACGTCGTACCTGGTGCGCGTCGACGGGGCGCTCGTCGGCTTCGTGCTGGTCCGCGACGGCGCGTACTTCGCGGGCAACGGCACCCGGGACATCAGCGAGTTCTTCATCCTGCGCCGCCACCGCCGCCAGGGCATCGGCGGCGAGGTCGCCCGGAAGCTGTTCGACGCGTTTCCCGGGCGGTGGGAGGTCACGCAGCTGACGAGCAACGTCGAGGCCCAGACCTTCTGGCGCCGCGTGATCGGCGAGTACACCGGGGGACGCTACGACGAGCTGCCGCGGCCGGACGGCCGCGGTGTCATGCAGCGCTTCGATACCAAGCGGCGATGACGTCCCGCTCATCTTCCTCGCCGGCATGAAGTCGCGCGCCGTCCCCTCACGCTAGAGAAGGAGACGCCATGGGGTACGAGACAGTCATCGTCGACCAGTCCGGTCCGATCGCCGCGATCACGCTCAATCGCCCGGACGCGCGCAACGCGCTCGACTTCGCGATGCGCCGCGAGCTCTTGACCGCGCTCGACGAGATCGAGGCGAACCCGGCCGCCCGCGTGGTCATCCTGACCGGCGCCGGCGGCCACTTCTGCGCGGGCGGTGACGTGAAGAACATGCGCCAGCGCAGCACCGCCGCGGACGGGCAGGTGCGCGTCGGGCTTCTCAATCGCGCCGTCCTGCGGCTGGTGAATTTCCCGCTGCCGACGATCGCGATGGTGGACGGGTACGCGGTCGGCGCCGGCTCGAACCTGGCGCTCTGCTGCGACCTGATCGTCGCGTCCGACCGCGCGAAATTCGGCGAGCTGTTCTGCAAGATCGGCCTGGCGGTCGACGGCGGCGGCACCTGGCTCTTGCCGCGACTCGTCGGCATGGCGCGCGCGAAGGAGCTGATCTTCACCGGCGACATCTTCGACGCGGCCGAGGCAATGCGGATCGGGCTCGTCAACCGGGTCGTGCACGTCGCCGACCTGGCCTCGACGACGCGCGAGCTCGCCGAGAAGATCGCGGCCGGTCCGCCGCTGGCGCTGCGGCTGGACAAGCAGGCGCTCAACCGCGCGGCCAGCAGCGATCTGGCCTCGGCGCTCGAGGTCGAGGCGCTGTCTCAGGGCGTTGCCGTCGCGTCCGACGACCATCGGGAGGGCGTGGCCGCCTTCTTCGACAAGCGACCGCCGAAGTTCTCGGGCGCCTGATCCGCGCGAGCCCGGGGCGCGGCGCCGCGCGGCCTGCGCCGACCTGCCGCTACGGCGACGGCGGCGTGGACGGCGGGCGCGGCGGCGCGGTCGTGGGCGGCAGGCGCGGCGCCCGTCGGAGCGCGTCTTCCAGGTCCGGCGAGTATCGGCGCTTCTCGTCGGTGATCCTGCCGGCGTCACCGGCGGTGCTCACCACGCGTGGCGTGATCAGGAGCAGCAACTCCGTCTTGTCGATGATGCGCTCGGTGAACTTGAAAATGTAGCCGATCAGCGGGATATCTTTGAGGATCGGGATCCCGCGGTCCGTGGTCGTCAGCTTGTCCTGGATGAGGCCTCCCAGCACCAGGGTCTGATTGTTCAGCAGCACGACCGATGTCTCCGCTTCGCGCTTGGTGAACGAGGGCGAATTCGTGGGCGGCACCGCGGATCCGATCTGGTTCGCTTCCTGCTTCACGTCGAGGGCCACGGTGCCCTGCTCGCCGATGCGCGGCGTCACGGTGAGGATCACGCCGGCGTCGCGATACTCGACCGTCTGGTTGAGTCCCGCCGTCGTCGTGGTGCTGGTCGCCGTCGTCGTCGCGGCGGCCACCTGTCCGGTCGTCTGGCTAGTGACGATGGGCACCGACGTCGACACGTTGATGACCGCCTTCTTGTTCTCCGACGTCAAGATATGCGGATTCGAGACGATGTTCACCTTGTTCTCGTTCGAGAGCGCGTTGAGCATCGCGATGAACTGATCCGTGCCGAACGTGAACGCCGAGAGCCCCTGCCCGAAAGGCCCGAGGATGCGAGCGGGGCCACCCACGCCGACCGGAAGAAACATCGTCGAAGAGTCCGGGGGCGACGGCGTCGTCGGTAAGCCGGGGGCCCCGGTATTGGTGTTGACGATATTGAAGCGGCCCGCTCGTATGGCCCAGTCGATTCCGAGCCGAATGTCGTCGGTCAAGGTGATCTCGGCTATGAGTACCTCGATCAGCACCTGGCGCGGCATACGGTCGAGCTGCTTGATCGTGTTCTCGATCTCCGTCCAGCTCCGCGGGAAGGTCGTGACGATCACCGCATTGGTGACCTCGTCGGCGATGAAGCGCACCTGGCCCTCGGCCAGGACTTCCGGGGAGCTCGCGGAGCCCGGAATCAGTCCCGGCGACGGCCCGTAGAGCGGGGGCGGTGGTGGCGGCGGCGGCGCGCCCGTCCTGGAAGGCGTGGTGGACGACGAGCTCGTGGACGAGCTCGAAGTCGTCGTGGTGGACCCGCTGTCGCGGGCGCCGTAGATCGCGTTCAGGGTCGACGCGAGGTCCTTCGACTTGGCGTTCTCCGCGTAGTAGATGAACACCCGCCGGCCGCCATAGATATTGACGTCGAGCTGCGAGACCAGACGCTTGATGGTCTCGACCTCGTGCTTCTTGGCGTGCACGATCAGCGAATTCGAGCGCCGCTCCGGGATGATCAGGGGCGCGCGCTCGGCGGAGCCACTCGTTTGCCCCGGGGCCGCCGGCGGCACTGGCACGCCCGGCTGCGGCGGCGCCAGCGACGGCGTCGGCGCGGCGCCCGGCGTGGCGAAGCGGACGCGGCCGCTGGCGAAGAGCTGGGTCAGGATCGTCGCCAGCTCGCCGGCGTCGGCGTACGAGATGGGGATGATCTGCAGCTCTTCCTGCGCCACCTGCACGTCGACGAGGCGGATGATGTCGAGCAGCCGCGTCACGTTCGACGCCGCGTCGGTGATGATGAGCACGTTCGTCTCGCGGTGGGCGATCAAGGTGCCCCGCGTCGAGATGAGCGGGCGCAGGAGCGCGCTGAGGTCGGCGACCGACGAGTACTTGATCGGCACGATCTGCGTGATGATCTCGTCGGTGGTGCGGTTCGGATCGGCCGTCGGCCCGACGATCGTCGGCACGGCACGCTCGCGGGCGCCCTCGATGCGGACGATCTTGTAGAGGTTCCCCGACTTCACCGCCGTGAAGCCCTGCACCTCGAGAATCGCCAGCAGGACGCCGAACACCTCTTCCTGAGCGATGCGGCCGGACGTCTGCACGGTGACCTTGCCGCGCACGTCGGGCGCGAGCACGTAGTTGAAGCCGATGATCTCGCTCGCCGCCTGGATCACCGTCTCGATGTCCGCATTGTCGAAGTTGAGGACGACGAAGCGTCCGCGCTGCGCCGGCGGAACCGGTGGCGCGGTCGGTGGCGGCGGCGGTGGCGGGGCCGGCGCCGCTTCGGGCGGCGGTGTCGGCGCGGGCGGAACCGTCCGCGGCCCGACCGAAACTGGCGGCACGGGGGGCAGCCCCTCTACCGACTTGGGCGGCTCCACCTTCACGGATGGCGGCGGCGTGGCGGCCGGCGGCGGCCGGCGATGCGAGGAGCATCCGGCGGTGAAGACGACCAGCAACAGGGTCGCGACGAGGCGCTTCATCCTACTGGCTCGGCGCCGGCAGCGGCTGGCCCGACGGGTCTCGAGGAATCGGTGGCATCCGGCGGCCCAGGCTCGGCGCGGGCCGCCCAAAGGGAATCGCGCCCGGCTGGGTCTGTGTCGGCTGCTGGATCGCGGGTGGCGGCGGCATGGTCTGGCCCGGAGGCAGCGGACTCCCCGAAGGGCTGAACGCGCGCGGGGATGGTAGCGGCTGCGGGCCCGGCACCGGGACGAGGCCCTGGTTAGGCAGCTGGCCCCCTGTCTGCGGTTGGCCGGGGAAAGGTTGTTGACCCGGCAGAGGCTGCTGGCCCGGGACGCCCGGCTGGCCCGGCTGAGGCGGGGCGGGTCTGGGCTTCGACGGATCGCGCAGACGCACGTCGACCATCCCGTCCGGTCGCGAGATCACCACCGCGTCGGCGGAAATCGTCTGCACGGTTCCGCCGGCAATCGGGTCGCCGATCCGATAGCCGGCGATTCGCTTGGTCAGCGGGTCTTCGAGATAGGCAATCGGCGAGCCTTCCCGCAGGACCACGCCGTGGAGGCTCGGCTTGACGACCGGGGCCTGCGCGACGCCCGCGATCCCGGGGCCGGCCGTCTCGCTGCGCGTCGGGCTGAACAAGTTGCGCGTGGCGATCACGTTGTAGGCCTGCGGCGGCAGCTTCGAGTCTCCGGCCGGCGCCGGGTTGGCCGACGACCCGACCGGCGCGCGCCCCCGTGCCGCCGCCGGCGGCCGCGAGGTCGCGAGCTGCTTCACGATGAGCGCGACGCAGAGAATCGCGACGCAGGCGAGTACCACGTTGATCGCAAGCAAGCGCCGCGGCATTCAGCTTTTGGCCTTGCCCTGCGCGTTGGGCAGGATGAAACCCGAGATCGTGAGGGTGACGAGCAGCTCCTTCGGCTGGCTCAGGTTGACGACGCGGACCTTGAGGTCCTGGACCGGTAGCAGCTTGGTCGCTCCGTCGAGCCGCGCGAGCAGATCGAGGAGCTGCCGGATCTCGCAGGACACCGCGATCTCGACGGGAATCTCCAGGAGCTCCCCGCGATCGGCCGGCGGCATGATCCGCTCGCTCCGGACTTCGGTCTTGGCTTCGGCGGCCATGTCCTTGACGATCTTCTGCAGCTCCGAGGCGGCGACGGCGGGCGTCGCCGCTGTGAGGAACCCTTCCGACAGCTTCTCGAACTGGGCGGTTGTCTTCGCGAGATCCGCGGTGATCGCGGCGCGCCGCGCGATCAGCTCTCGCTTCTGCTGGAGCACCTGCTCGCGCGCCGGCACGAGCTCGCCGGCGGACCGATTATGCTCGAGGATCGGCTCGACCACCAGCAGCCACCCGCCCAGGATGACGCCGGCGGCCAGTGCCAGGCCTACCATGAGCCGCTCGCGGCGGGAGAGATTGCCGATCATTGCTGGGGCACTTGCTGTCCGCGGCGGCGCCCCAGGGTCTCCATCTGAGGCTCGCTACTGCGCGGCTGTCGGACATTGGGCGCGGCCGCGGGAGGCGGTCCTTGTGGCGCGGGCTGGGCGGAGGGCACCGGGGCGGGGGGCCGCGTGGACGCCGCCGGGGGCGTCGGCACGGCCGGCGCGGGCACCGCGGCCACCGAAGGCGCCTCCCACGCGGCGCGAATCCTGAATTGCTCTCGATCGCGCCCGCGCGTGACCGGCGAGGCGAACTCGACGCGCTCGAGCCTCGGGGAGTTTTCCAGCAGCGGGATCAGCGTACTCGCCGCGCCGGCCTGCCCGGTCATCTCGACGCCTTTGGCGTCGAACGCGAGATAGGTGACCCACGCGTCGCTCGGCAGGATCTCGGTGAGCTCGCGCAGCACGGCCAACGGCTGCAGAGAAGTCGTGTTGATCTTCTCGACCGTGGCGAGGAGCTGCCGCTTGTGATCGAGGTCTCGCGCGACGCGCTCGACCGCCCGCACGTCGGGGTCGATGCGCGCGATGTCTCCGTTCAGTCGCGCGAGGCGGCGGTTCTCGATGAAGCCCGGCACGAGGAGCGCCACCAGCACCAGCAGCAAGGTCGCGACCAGCGCCCCTGCGGTGAAGATCTCCTGACGAGTGAACCGTCGGGGCTTGATCGCCGCCGGGATGAGATCGAGCGAGGCGATGTTGCGGTTCGAGGCCGTCGCCACCGCCAGATCCAGGGCGCCGCGCGGCTCGGCCACCTGGGCCAGGCAGCGCTCGGCGCGCGACGTCCACGGCGGATCCGAGATCGGTACGCCCAGGTCGAGAAAGGGCGCGGCGGCGGCGCCGTCGCCCGACACCCAGATCGCGTCGCAAGTGCGCCACCTCGCGCCGGCGAGGCTGCGCCGCGTCTCCGCGAGCAGGGTCGCGTCATCGGCGGCGGTGAAGCTCCGGCTGAACACGACCATCGCGTCGTGCAGCAGGAGCAGCTCGGCCGTATCGCCGACACGGTGGAGCCACGCCACGCGCTGACGGCGATCGGCGTCGACCAGCGCGAGCAGATCGTGCGAGGCCACCGTGATCGACACCGGCCGCAGCTTCGCTTCGTCGGCCAGCCGCAGCGCGGAATCGATCAGCCGGCGGTCGGCGGCGGCGATCAGCACGCGCTTGCCCTCGACCGGCACGGCGTCGGCTTCGGCATCCGGTGGCAGCGGAGCGAAATCGAAGGCCGCGTCGTCGGCCGGAATCGGCAGATGCCGCTCGAGCTCGAACTTCACCATGTCCTGCGTCGCGCCGGCCACCGCCGGGAGCTCGATCGGCTTCACGGTGACGGTCGAGCGGGACAGACCGATCGCGACCGTTCGCACGGCGAGTGACCGCGCGTCGAGCTCGGCGCGCAGCGCCGCCGCCGGATTTTCGGCTTCGATCGTGAACGTCTCGACACGATCGCGCTCGATTGCGGCGACGCCGAGCCGGTCGCCGAGCATGACGACCGCGAGGCGGACGGACACGAGCTTCGGGATGTTAAGTTTCACCAAGTTAGGTTAACACCCCTAACCGATCGCAAGGAAAGAGTCAACGGGTCCCCGACCACTCCAGGACGACCACCGACGGCGGATCGACGTCGGTACGCTTCTGGACGATCGCCGTCAGCCGGGCGGCTACGCGATCGTCCACGATGCCCTCCGCCTCGACGCGAAACGTCCTGGTCGAGACGCCGAGGTTCCTGCCGCCGAATTTCCCGGGCACGTTGGGGTAGGGCCCGCTGAGGCGCCGCGACTGCTGGATCTCCGTGATCTCCGCGGTGGAGAGCCCGAGGGCGGTGAGGACGGCCGGGCCGGCGGTGTTCATGTTCACGGTGCCCGTGCTGCGGACCGTGACGAGACTGGCCAGCCCCGGATGGTCCTTGCTGCCGTTGTAGATGGCCGGCGTGACCCCCTTGATCTGCAGGAGCTCGGTGATCGACTCGAGGTTCGCGTTGTGCGCGCGATACGGTATCGGCAGCTTCAGATAATAGTCGTCGCTCTCGGCGCCGTTGGCGCGGTGCTCGTCGTTCGGATCGCGCCAGTCCTGGATCGAGTCGCCGATCATGTCGCGGACTTCCTTGTCGATCCCCAGCGTCGCGAGAAGGCGGTCGATGCGGTCGGGCGCCGACGTGTTGATGTTGAGGAGCGCCTCCTCGTCGGCGATGCGGTACGAGTACTGGCCGCCGAGCAGCTCGGCCTTCGCGCGGCGCAGCCGCGGCAGCGCGCGCCGATCGACGGCATAGAACGTGAGGAGGCCGTCGTCGTCCTCGGCGACGAGCGGCGCGTCGGCCACGATCTCGCGGATCGCCTGCTCGAGCGCCGTCTCGGCGAGATGATTGCCGATGATCCCGTTCTTGTAGGCGCGTACCGCCGAGGCCTCGAGCCGCATCGAGTACGAGAACTCGGCGCCGACCACGGCGATCAGCGCCAGCACGAGCAGGACCACCAGCAGCGCAAATCCGCGCTCGTCGTTCGGGCGTCTCGCGGCTCGATCGCGCCTCACTGCTGCTGCTCGGTGCCCACGCGGAGCGGCACGGTCAAGGGCAAGAGGGTCTGCGCGCGGCCGTTGAGCGTGCCGCCCACGCTGACGCGGATCGCCTTCGGCAGGCGCTTCTGGGTCTCGACGTCCCACGTGTCCTGCCAGGCGCCGGAGTCGTCGAGAAAGCCGAATGTGAGCTCCGTCAGGGTGGGGTCGTTGAAGACGACTACCGCGTCCGTGAACGGGTTGCGGTTCGGCAAGACGCGCTGCCGGATGACCAGGCCGCGCTGCTCACCCGTGGTTGCGAGCTCGATCACGACCGCGGTGAAGGCCACGGGGATCGACGTCGGGAAGGGGGCGGTCTGCGTCACGAACTCGAGGCTCGACGCGGTGCCGGCGAAGAGCAGCACCGCGGTCGGCGTGTCGCTGCGCGGGCCATTGAACGGATAGGCCGCGCCGACCGAGCGGCCCAGGGTCAGCGCGATCCCGCGCAGATGCTGGTATGCCTCCGCGCGCTCCTCACCCTGCCGCCACGAGCCCAGCGCGATCCGGACGCCGCCGAAGGCGATCACGACCAGCGCGCCGACGATGGCGAGCGCCATCAGAAGCTCGATCAACGTGAAGCCGCGCTGATCGCGCTTCATTGCGGCGGTCTCGGCATCGGCGAGATCCTCGACGTTCCCGGCGTTCCGGGTGTCCCCGAGCTCCCGGGGGTCGTGGGTACGCCCACGGCCCTCGGCGGTCCCGACGTCGGCGACGTGTCTCGTGAATCGGCGGCCGTCCGCATGCTCACGATCTCGACGCCGCGCTTGTCGCCCCAGCTGACCTTCACGTCGATCCGGTAGATGTGCCATTTGGCGGTGGCCGCCGTCCGGGTGAGATCGGGCGCGGGCACCACGGTGACGACGCGCTCCCAGTCGAAGTTGCCTTCCTTGCCCTGGTCGCGCCCTTCCACGGGGACGACCATCTCACGGGTCTTCTGATCAGCGAGGAGCACGGCCTGCTGGTGGTCACCCGCGACTTTCAAGAGTCGCAGCCCCTGCGCGAAGCCCTGGATCACGGCGACCACGGCGACGCTCAGGATCGCGAACGCGATGAGGACCTCGAGGAGCGTGAAGCCGGCCTGGCCCCGGCGCCTCATTCGCGCTGGTTCCGCACGCGGCCGGTCACGGCGTCGACCGTGACGCGATAGGCGATCTTGCCCGAGACGAGATGAAAGTCGCCGCCGCTGGACGTTCCCTGCGGCTCGAAGCGAACCGCCAGCGAGCTCGGCGTGTCGGCCCGGATCTCGACGCGCTTCGAGAGCGCGCGGGTCCAGCGGACTTCGTCCTCGCCGGTCGTGACCGTCAGCAGATGGCTCGTCGGATTGACCAAGACGGTGAACGTCTGTCTCGTGGTGATCGCCTGCTCGCGCGCGTGCCGGAAGGTGGCCGAGAATCCGGCGACCTCGGCCCGGGCGCGCAAGGTTTCGGTGCTCCGTCCGATCGCCGGGGCCACGAGGCCCACCGCGACCGCGACGACCACCAAGGTGACGATCAGCTCGAGGAGTGTGAAGCCGCGGGCATCTACTTTTGGCTGCTTTCCCATGACGTTATATCCGCGTTCTCGCCTTCGCCACCCGGGGCCCCATCGGCCCCTTCGGACCAGAGGTCGTACTCCCCGTTCTGGCCCGGACAGCAGCGATACTTGTACTGGTTGCCCCACGGATCCTTGGGCACAGCCTTTTTGAGGTACGGACCGTTCCAGTTGTTTACATTCGGATTCCGATTCAGCGCGTCGAGGCCCTGGCCGGCGTTGGGATAGCTGCCGATGTCCAGGCGATATTGGTCCAGGGCCGCCCCGAGCAGCTCGATCTGCGCCCGCGCCGCGGCCATCTTCGACTGACCCACTCGACCAAACAGCCGCGGCCCCACCAACCCAACCAGCAACCCCAGCACGATGATGACCACGAGCAGCTCGATCAACGTAAACCCCCGCTGGTCCAAGACCACCCGGCCTGCGAGTCGCCGTCCCAGCTCGCGCGTTCCTCGACGGAGAACGGCGGATCGGGTGGTTCGGAGCGAGTGGGGGCGCCGTAGCTCCCGCGCGACG
>WNFK01000527.1_pt1 | contig 11649 bp, 9 predicted proteins | sample 5400281 | NCBI WGS metagenome assembly WNFK01 (sample SAMN13153350, study PRJNA577476) | soil metagenome | isolation source: 20 cm soil on Douglas fir-dominated hillslope | place: USA:California | collected 2013-09-17
GTGAGGATCTGGACGTCGATGTTCACGTCCTTCACGTCGAAGGGGATGTATTGCTCGGCCTCCCACTGGATGCTCTCCTCCAGCTCCTCCTGGGTCATCTTCGGCATGCTGATCTTCTTGATGATCACCGAGTGCCCGGAGACGCCGATGGCGACCTCGCGGTTCTTCATCTTGTACTGGGTGACCAGGCCGCGGATGGCCTCGACGATCGCGGTGGAGTTCATCAGCGCGCCGTCGACGATCGCCTCCGGCGGCAGCGCGGCGACCCCGAAGGCCTCCAGCACGTAGCCGCGCTTCGCCTCCTTGAGCTGGACCAGCTTCACCGAGGACGAGCCGATGTCGAGACCGAGCGCGAGTTTGCTCTTGGCCATGCCGTCAACCCCCCACCAAAAGCGTCAGCGGCCCCTGGCCGACGCTAGCAGTTGGAATCATGTGCCCAAAACAAACAGCCATCACTGCCCTCCCGCCCGCTGGCGCGTCACGCCGTTGCCGTTGCGAGGGAAGAGCTTTCCGCTTTCCTGGATGCTGAACCCGAGCGCGAAGAGGATCTTCCGCTTGGTCTCCATCCGGCAGTCGTGGCCCGACTCGATCCGGTCGATGGTCGACTCGGAGAGGCCCGCCTTGCGAGCCAGCTCCGCTTTTGCCATCAGTGCGGCCTCCCGGAACTTCTGAACTCGATTCACGCGGCCCCTCCGCGAGCAGGCCTTCATCCTTGCTTTGGCTTCGTGTAGGCAGTCAAGGAACTGTCCGCCATTAAGCCTTAATGACCCCGCACTGACCCGTCACTGCACCTGCTTTGCGCCCCCGCTCCTCACATTTCCAGAGGAGGAAATGTGAGCCGAGCGGCGCAGGCAGCGGTCTTTTTCCGCACGCCAGAAGGACGATTAGTCGCTCCCGCGCCGGAGGCGCGGGTATGCGCGACTACGTTTTGAATGGGTTCTAATCCCCGTTACGTAAATGGATCAGGGCCCGTGCGCGATTCAGGGCTCGAGGCCGGCTGGCGCGGCGGGCAGCGCGATCACTCCAGCCCATACTCCCGAATCTTGTACAGCAACGCCCGCGGCGACAGCTCGAGCAGCTCAGCCGCCTTCGTCCGATTCCCCCCGGTGCGCTCGAGCGCCCGCCGGATCAAGTCCGCCTCCAGCACTCGCTGCGCCCGCTTCACCGAGAAGTCATCCTCGCCGAGCTTGGCCGGCACGGGCTCCGGCGCCACCGCGCGCTGCACCGCCTCGGGCAGCGACTCCGGCCCGATCTCCTCCTCCTCCGACAGCACCAGCGCCCGCTCCAGCGCGTTCTCCAGCTCCCGCACGTTCCCCGGCCACCGGTACCGCTGCAGCAGCTCCATCGCCTGCGGCGAGAGCGTCCGCGGCTCGATCCCGCTCCTCTCCGCGTGCCGCGCCAGCAGCCGCTCCGCGAGGATGCCGATCTCATCCTGCCGATCCCTCAGCGCGGGCAAGCGCACCTGCACGACGTTCAATCGATAATAGAGATCCTCGCGAAACCGCCCGCCCTGCACCTCCGCCGCGAGATCCCGGTTCGTCGCCGCGAGCACGCGCACGTCCGCGCGCGTCGATCGCGCATCTCCCACCCGCCTCACCTCTCCCGCCTGCAACACCCGCAGCAGCGCCGGCTGCACCGGCAGCGGCAGCTCGCCCACCTCGTCCAGCAGCAGCGTCCCCCCTTCCGCCTCCTCGAACAGTCCCCTCTTCGCCGCCCGCGCATCCGTGAACGCGCCCTTCGAATGCCCGAACAGCTCGCTCTCGATCAGCTGCTCCGGAATCGCCCCGCAGTTCACCGCCACGAACGGTCTCTCCGCCCGGGGCGACAGATCGTGCAGCGCACGCGCCACCAGCTCCTTGCCCGTCCCGCTCTCCCCCTCGATCAGCACGGTGGTGGTGGTGGGCGCGACCTTCTGCACCACCTTCAGCACGTCTTTCATCGCCGGGCCCTCCGCTACCAGCTGCGGAGCCAGCCGCGACATCTCCCGCCGCAAGCGCACGTTCTCCCGCCGCAGCCGCTCCCGCTCCTCCGCCTTGCGCAGGACCAGCAGCACCTCGTCGGGCCGGAACGGCTTCCCCAGATAGTCGTACGCCCCCGCTTTCATCGCCTCGATCGCCAGGTCGTGCGACCCGTACGCGCTCATCACGATGATGGTGGTCTCCGGCGACGCGGCCTGCGCCGCCCGCACCAGGTCGAGCCCATTCATCCGCGGCATACGCACGTCGGTGACCAGCGCGTCGTAATCGCGCGAGGCCAGCTCCCGCATCGCCTCCTCGCCGTCCCCGACCGCGCGCACCTCGTACCCGCGCTCGTTCAGCATCTCGGTGAGGACATGGCGGATCGACTCCTCGTCGTCCGCGATCAGCACGCGCCGCATTCGCACAGTGTATGCGCTTTCGCGACGGGCGCACGCTTCTGCCCGGGGATGTTTCCTTGGCGCCTCCGCATCCGCGGGTGAGGATGAAGCCGAGCATGAGCCGACCAACCGTGGCGATCATCGGCGCCGGCCCCGCCGGGCTCACCGCCGCCTACCTCCTCTCCAAGCACGGCGTTCCGGTCACGGTGATCGAGGCCGATCCGGAGTTGGTGGGCGGGATCGCGCGGACCGCCAGCTACAAGGGCTATCACTTCGACATCGGCGGCCACCGCTTCTTCTCCAAGTCGAAGGAGGTGGAGGACCTCTGGACCGAGCTCCTCCCCAACGATCTGTTGGAGCGGCCGCGCTCCTCGCGGATCTTCTACCGCGGAAAGTTCTTCAGCTATCCGCTCCGCGCGGTGGAGGCGCTGGTCAAGCTCGGCGTGCTGGAGTCGGCCCTCTGCGTTCTCTCGTATATGAAATCGCGCCTGTTCCCGGTGCGCGATCCCAGGAACGTCGAGGACTGGGTGAGCAACCAGTTCGGCCGCCGCCTCTTCGGCATCTTCTTCCGCACCTACACGGAAAAGGTGTGGGGCATGAGCTGCAAGGACATCTCCGCGGATTGGGCCGCGCAGCGGATCAAGGGCCTCGCGCTGGGGACGGCGATCCGCAACGCGCTGTTGCCCAGGCGCAAGCCCAGGCGGAAGTCCGAGGTGATCAAGACGCTGATCGATTCCTTCCGCTACCCGCGCAAGGGCCCCGGCATGATCTGGGAGGCGTGCGCGCGCCGGGTGCGCGAGATGGGCGGCAAGGTCCGGATGGGCGAGAAGGTGGTGGGCTGCTCGTTCGACGCCGGCCGGCGGGAGTGGACGCTCACGCACCTGGACCGCGCGGGCAACCGGCACGAGACCGGCGCGGCGCACCTGATCTCCTCGGCGCCGCTGCGCGAGCTGGCCCTGGGCCTCCATCCCCGCCTCGAGGAGGGAACGCGCGAGGCGGCGCAGAAGCTGCGCTACCGGGACTTCCTCACCGTGGTGCTGATTCTCAAGGACCGGCGGATCTTCGACGACAACTGGATCTACATCCACGACCCGTCGGTCCGCGTCGGCCGGATCCAGAACTTCAAGTCCTGGTCGCCGGAGATGGTGCCGGATCCGTCGATGGCCTGCTTCGGCCTCGAGTACTTCTGCTTTGAAGGCGACGGACTGTGGACCATGGGCGACGCGGACCTGATCGAGCTGGGCAAGCGCGAGCTCCAGCAGATCGGGCTCGCCTCCGCCTCCGACGTCGTCGACGGCTGCGTGGTGCGGCAGCCCAAGGCCTATCCGGTCTACGACGACGGGTACGCGAGGAACGTGGAGAGAATCCGCCGCGAGATCGAAGCGCGCTTCCCCACGCTCCATCTGGTCGGCCGCAACGGGATGCACAAGTACAACAACCAGGACCACGCGATGATGACCGCGATGCTCTGCGTGAAGAACATCATCGCGGGCGGACCGGTGTACGATCTCTGGCGGGTGAACGAAGACGCCGAGTACCACGAGGGCGGCGAGCGCGGCGCGCAACAGAGCGGCGCGAGCGGCCTGCGCGTGGTTCCCCGGCGGATCAGCGCCTGACCCACGCAATGCGGATCGGCCTGCTCAGCCACAACTACGTACCCCACCCGGGCGGAGTCGAGATCGTGGTCCAGAACCTCGCCCGCGAGCTCTCGCGCGAGCACCAGGTCGTGATCGTCTCCGCCGCCTGGCAGGATCGGCGCGGAGTGTTCCGCGAGGGCGCGGTGGAGGTCCATCGGGTGCCAGCGATCCACCTCACCGAGCGGCTGGGCGTTCCCTACCCCGTCCCCTTCGGACCCNNGCACGGGTCGCTCTATCCGGGCAGCGTAGCCGCGGCTGCGCTCTCGGGCCGGAACGGAAGCAGGCTGGTGCTGACGGAGCACGTGGGGTTCGTGCAGTACCGGAGCTCGGTCCTGAACGCGGTCCAGCGCCTGGCCTGGTCGACGCTCGGCGACGCGGTCGTCCGCCGGGCGGCGATCGTCGCGTCCGTGGGCGAGCGCGTGGCCGGTTGGATGCGCGCGCGGTATCCCGAGCGCGAGGTGCACGTGGTTCCCAACGGAGTCGACTGCGCGCGGTTCCGGCCCCTGGCTGGCCAGGAACGGATTGCGGCGCGCGAAGCGCTCGCGCTCCCGCCGGACCGGACGCTGGTGCTCTTCGTGGGCCGGCACACGGAGAAGAAGAACCTGCCGGCGGTCCTCGACATCCCGCGGGACGATTTCCACCTGGTCCTCTGCGGGGAGCGCTCGTCGCTGCGCGGGGAGCACCTGATCGATCTGGGATTCATGCGGCACGAGGACATGCCGCTGCTCTACGGATGCGCCGATCTCCTGGTGCATGCGGCCATCGGCGAAGGCTTTCCGCTGGCCGTGCAGGAAGCGCTGGCCTGCGGCCTGCCCGTGGTGCTGCTCTGGGACACGGGCTACGACGCCCTGCTCGACCGCGAGGTCGTCTCCGCGTGCAACTCGATCGAGTACCTCCAGCGCGAGGTGGTCGCCCTCGCCGGCGACCCTGCGCGCCGCGCCCGGATTGCCGCCCGCGGCCGTCCGTTCGTGGAACGCTCGTGGAGCTGGGCGGCGACCGCGTCGTCCTATCTGCGCCTGTACCGGGAAGCCTCGAAAGCGAGGAGCTGAAAGAATGCTGCGGGTCGCTTGCGTCGGCGCCGGATGGGTGACGATGAACCGGCACCTGAAGGCGCTGCGCAGGCATCCCCGCGTCCGGCTGGTGGGGATCGTCGACCACAACGCGGATCGGGCTCGGGTCGCCGGCGCGAAGCTGCGCATCGCCCACGGGACCGGCCTGGACGCGCCCTTCCTGCGGGACGTGGACGCGATCGCCATCGGCACGCCGCCGGAGACGCATCACGACCTCGCGGTCGCGGCGCTGGGACGGGGGCTGCACGTGCTGGTGGAGAAGCCGCTGGCGATGGACGAGGCCCAGGGCCGCGCGATGGTCGATGCCGCGCGCAGCGCGAAGCGGGTGCTGGCGGTGGTGCACAATTTCCAGTTCGCCCGGTCGGTCTCGGAAGCCCGGCGGCGCATCGAGAGCGGCGAGGCCGGCGAGCTGAAGTCAGTCTTCGGGCTGCAGTTCTCCAGCCACCAGCGCAGGCTGCCCACCTGGTACAAGCGGCTCCCCGGCGGCCTCTTCTACGACGAGGCTCCTCATCTTTTCTATCTATTGAAGTCCTTCCTGCCGCAGTTCGCGATCACGCAAGTGCACGTCTCACGCTCTCTCGACCGCGACGACAACACGCCGCGCTTCGTCAACACCGTGCACGACGCGGGACCCTGCGTCGGGACCGTGCAGATGTTCTTCGACACGGCGGTCAGCGAATGGCAGCTGATCCTGATGGGGACGCGCGAGACGCTCATCGCCGACATCTTTCGCGACATCCTCATCCGGCTGCCCACCGACCGCGCGCACGGCGCACGCGACATCCTCGCCACCAGCGCCAGCGCCGTCGCGGGCCACCTCTGGGGAACGCTGAGCAGCGGCCTGCTCCTTTTGCGCGGGGGGCTCGACTACGGGAACGACGAGGTGGTGCGCAGGTTCGTGGCCGCGGTGGAGAGCGGCACGGATCCGGCGGGGATTTCGGCGTCCGACGGCCTCGCCGTGGTCTCCGCGATGGCGCGGGTGATGGAGAAGATTCACTCCGGCTGAACCGGCGGCGGCCCTTCTCAGCTGCGACCCGCCAGCCGCGCCTCCAGGTACAGCGCGCCGGTCGGGCCCGAGGCTCCCGCCGATGCGACCAGCAGCGCCGGGAGCAAGAGCACGGAGGCGACGGCGGCCGCGCCAGGCTTGCGGCCGTTGAGGAGCCCCGCGCGGCGCTGCACCTCCCGCGGGTGCCGTCCGGTCAAGAGGCTCAGCAGTCCTCCGGTCGCGTTGGACATCGTCTCCCAGACCGCGATGGCGCTCGAGCTCAGGTAGGGCACCGCTTCGATCGTCTCCATCCCCAGGGCGGCGAGCCTCTCGCGCCACGCCTCTTCGGAGAGCAGGTTCCGATGGACGAGCCGCTTGTCGATCGCGGCCGCGTACCGTTGCGCCATCTCGCGCAGCCGGACGCGCGCCAGGGCGCGTCGCCAGAGCAGCAGATCGTCGAACTCCCGCAGCGGCACGGTGAACACAAGCCGGCCGCCCGGCTTGAGCACCCGCGCCACCTCCGCCAGGACGTCGTCCAGGTTGTCGACATGCTCGAGCACGGAGTTCGAAAACACCAGGTCGAACGAGGCGTCGGGCTCCGGGATGTTCCAGGCGGGCGCGACGTGCACCGATTCGTACACGCCCCGGGCCCTGGCCAGTTTCGCGTCGTCCGGATCGATGTCCAGCCCGGTCCAGCGGACGCCCATCTCCGACAACATCACTTCCGCCAGCTCACCGTCGCCGCAGCCCAGATCCAGGCCGCGCCCGGAACCGCGAAGCCGCGCCAGCACCACCTCCACCTCGAACACGCGCCAGAGCGCGGTGGCGGGCTGGTTGTAATGACTCTCGAGGATGCGCCGGGCCAGGGAGAACCGGCTGCCGATCGAAGGTTGAGCCTCGGCCATGTTCATTCCACCTTCCACACCGTCGCCGTCGCGCTGCTCGCGGCGAGCCGCGCCCTGGGAAACGACTGCTGGATGAAGCTCTGGTCGTCCGCCGGGCCGCGACTCATCAGTATCCAGCGCGAGCCCTCCAGGAACGGGTCGTTCTGGACCAGATCGATCGTGTAATGCCCGGCGTAGACGTGGACCATCACGATCTCCTGCCCGCGCTCGGACGGCGCCGCCGGGATCTGGGCGAGGTGAGCGTCGATGAAAGTGCGGACCTGATGGCAGCGGAGCAGGTTGCCGGCCAGCAGGGAACCGACCGCCGCGAACAACATCAGCCCGCGGAGCGCCGCGCGATCCGCCTCTTCCGAGATCAGGGCGCCTGCGCCCAGCAGCGGCAGCGCCCCCCAGGCGACGTGGAAATACCGGAACCCCCAGCCGTGGCCCTGGTCGAACGGCACGAAGAGGTACCCGGCGAAGACGGTGAGCGCAGAGAGCGCGATCAAGCGGGGGCCGATCTCCGCGCGCCTCGTCCATCCGCCCAGGCAGGCCAGAGGCAAGAGCGCCGGCACCGCCCAGAGCGCGAGCTCCGAGACGTTCACGCTGCGGGCCCAGAGCAGCCGGAGCGACGGCGCGGCGAACACGACCTTCATCAGCGACGACACCAGCGCGGGCAGACCGCCCGGCGTTCCCGCCGCGACGCCCTGGAATCCCGACCGGAAGAGGAACCATCCCAAGCCAAGCACCAGCGTTCCTGGCAGGTAGCCCACCGCAAGCCGCCCGAGGTTCCGCCAGCGGTCCGGCCGCAGGACGATCCAGGCGAGGAACGGAGTCGCGTACAAGACGTGTGGAAGCGGGTTGTGGAGCACCATCGCGAAGAAGGCGAGGGCGGCGAGGAGGTGCGCCGGCATGGAGTAGAACGACATGGCGTCGATCGCGAATGCGGGCGACGCCGCCGCGAGCAGGACGGCCCATCCGGCCGCGCTCGTGCCGGGCCAGAGCTTTCGTCCGAGGCGCCAGAGCAAGAGCAAGGTGGCGCCCCCGATCAGCGGATTGAGCAGCCAGGGGACTCCCAGCCAGACGAACGGCGTGAGCAGCAGGGCGAGCCCGGGCCAATAGCTGCTGATCAACTCGCCGGAGGGCCGGGCCTGGATGAACCAGAAGTCCGCTTCCGGGATGAGGCGGGGCAGCAGCTCCGGGGGGACCTTGCCGGTCAGCTTGAGCTTCGCGAACGCGCCTGCCTGGAACAGTGGGGCGTACTCGTCCATCGAGAGCGGGTGCGCCCGGTAGACGACCACCGCTCCCACCGCGAGGAGCGCGGTCACCCCCGCGACGAACGGGCGCGCGTCGGCCGCCAGCCGCGAGACGAGCACGTTCTCGCTCCAGCGGGGGAACAGGCGCGACGCGGCCGCGGCCAAGAGGACCAGCCCGCAGCAAAATCCGGCAGCGGCGGGCTCGTTGCGCCGGAACAGGTACTGGAACGCCGGCGTGAATCCGGGCGGAACGGCCCGTGCGAGCAGGACGGTGGCCGCCGCGAGCGCGAGCGCGATCAGTACGTGCGCCGCGACCGGCCCGATCGGCCGCCGCAGGGCGCTGCGGAGTGTCGGAGCGATCGCGTTCACCGGGTCGCGCGCGAAGCCTTGAGGATTCCCAGAAAGAAGGCAGAAAAGATGATCTCGACGCCGATGGCGAGGAAGTTACCTCCGACGATCGCGAGATGCGTGATCCGCTCATCGAGGATTCCGCCATGGGCCCGGAACCACACCCAGAGGATGTGCCCGTCGACCGCGAGGCCGGCCGACGCGAGCAGGAGGCCCGCGAGCAGGGCCCACTCCAGCTTGAATCCCGCGATCAGCTTCTCGATCTGGCGCTCCTGGCCAATTCCGTCGAGGACATAGACCGTCTTGGCGAAGACGCCCAGCAGGATCACTTGCAGGCCGAGGATCGAGAGCGCGCTTCCCAGCAGGGCGAAGTGCGTCTGGAGCAGGTGCCCGAAGATCCGGACCTGCGTGAGCGCGACGCCGAGCGTGAGGGCCAGGCCCAGCGCGAGGGCGAGCAGCCCCGGGACCGCGAACAGCCAGAGCGGGCTGAACAGGAGCATGAAGCGCAGGTGGCGCCAGCCGTCGCGCCAGGTGCGGAGGTGAGGCCTGCGCCCGCGCCCGTCGGGCCTGAGGCTGGTGGGCACCTCTCCGATGCGCAGCTTCTGCTGGGCAGCGCGGATCACCATCTCGCTGGCGAACTCCATGCCCGGGCTGCGCAAGGAGAGCGAGCGGATGGCGGCGCGAGAGAAGCCGCGCATGCCGCAGTGGGCGTCGGTGATCCCCGCGCCGAAGAAGAGATTGAGGATCCAGGTCAGGACCGGATTGCCCAGGAAGCGATGCAAGAACGGCATCGCGCCAGGGTGGATGATCCCGCGGAAGCGCGAGCCCATCACCAGCTCGTCGCCGGCACGCAGGCGTTCGAGGAACCGCGGGACGTCCTGGAACTCGTAGCTGTCGTCGGCGTCGCCCATCACCACGAATCGCCCGCGCGCGGCCTCGATGCCCGCCCGCAGCGCGGCGCCGTAGCCTTTCTCGACGACCTGGATCACGCGCGCGCCGGCGGCGCGAGCCAGCTCGGGCGAGCCGTCGCGCGACCCGTTGTCGGCGACGAGCACTTCCGCTTCGACGCCGGCTTCGCGGCAAGCTTCGACGGCCTTGTGCACGCAAGTGGCGACGGTCTTCGCCTCGTCGAGGCACGGCATGAGCACGGTGAGCTCGACGGAAGCGGGCTCGCGGTGCGCAGCCAGTTGCATGCGTTCGACTGTACGGGCCGCCTGCGGTGCTGGGCAAAAAAGGGAGAGGTGCTCGAATGGAAGTCGCTGTAGGAGCCACGGCGCCGCGGCGGATCGACGGTCTCTGCGCCGCGCTGCTCGTGCTCGCGGGAACCTCGCTGTGCATGCAGGTCTTCGCCAGCGGCGAGTGGGGCGCGCGCCCCAGCACCGAAGACGAGTTCGTCTACCTGTTCCAGGCGAAGACGCTCGCCGCGGGCCGGCTCACCTATCCCTCGCCGCCGCTGCCCGAGTTCTTCGAGGCGGCGCACATCTTGGTGACGCCGCGGTTCGCCGCCAAGTACCTGCCCGGACATGCCGCCGTGATCGCGCCGTTCCTCGCGGCGGGAGTGCCCTGGCTGGCGCCCTGCCTTCTCCTCGGCGCCACGGCGGCCGTGCTCTTCGCGGCCGGGCGGCTCGCAGGATTCTCGCGCTGGACCGCCCTCCTCGCCCCGATCCTGTTCTTGGGAAACACGGACGTGTTTCCCTTCTTCGCCAGCTACTTGTCGCAGAGCACCTCGGTCGCGGCGGCCGCGGCGGTCGCCGCCCTCGCGATCGCCGCCGACCGCAACCCCTCTCCGGGACGGATCGCGGCGTCCGCAACCGCGCGCCGCTGCGCGCGCTCGCCTGGTCGCTGCCGCCGCTCCTGGCAGGCGCGCTGGCCTTGGGCGCAACCTGCAAGGCGACGACTGGATCCTGGACCACCGCGCCCTGGTCGCTGTACGCGCGGCAGTACATGCCGTTCGACGGCCCGGGGATTGGAACGATGCGCGCCATGGCGCCCGAGCGCGAGCTGCCGCCGCAGCTGCGCGACCTGCAAGTCGGCTTCGAGCAATCGCGCGCGCGGCACACATTCGCGCGGCTTCCATCGGAGATCTGGAAGCGGATGGTGCTGGTCGCGCGCCTCTTGCCGAGCTGGCTGATCTTCCTCGCGCTGCTCGGACTCGCCTGGACGCCGATCTGGCCGGCCGCGGTCTTCGCGCTCACCTTCTTCCTGCTGCAGCTCACGTTCCATTTCCGCGCGCCGATCTACTACCTGGAGATGACCCCCTGGCTGTACTTGAGCACGGCAGCGGGGGCGGAGCTGGTGGCGCGCGGAGTGCAACGTCTCCGGCGTCCCCTGGCGCTCGGGGCGACGGTGATCGCGGGGCTCGCCGCGCTCTGGGTCGGCGTCGGCATGTTCACGGAGCTGAGCCCGGTCATCACCCGGGCGTCGGAGCGCGCCTGGCCCTACGCGCGCTGGGAGCCTGCGTTCGCCTGGCTGCGGGAACGGCACGCGCTGGTCTTCATCCGCTATCCCGCCAGATGGGACGGCAACGCCGAGCTGACCTACAACGAACCCGACCTGGCGCACGCCGACCTGGTGCTCGCGATCGACGAGGGAGAGCGGAACGCCGCGCTGTTGCCGTATTTTCCCGGCCGGCCCGCGTTCGTGCTCGATCCGGTCACGCTCAAGGCCGAGCAGATCCGCTGACGAATCGCAGCTCGAGGACGGCGCCGCGCGCGCCGGCCCGGTTGCGCGCCGCGATGCTGCCGCCGAACCGCTCCATGGTGGCGTGGCAGAGGGCGAGCCCGAGCCCACTGCCTTCGCCCGGCGCGGCGGTGGTGAAGAACGGCTCGAAGACGCGCCCCAGATCCTCGGGCGGGATCCCCCTGCCGTCGTCCTCCACCTCCACCGAGACACCGCCGTTCGCCGCCCGCGCCGAGACGCGCACCCGGGAGGCGCCCGCGCGGGCCGCGTTGGTCATGAGGTTGACGAAGACCTGGGAGAGATAGTGCTCGTCGCCGCGCACCGGCGGGAGATCGGCGGGGAGCGCGGTCTCCACCTCGACCCGCGTATGCCGCGGGGCGAATGCGGAGCGTGCGATCTCTTGCGAGCGCCGCAGATCGATCGACTGCAGCTCC
>WNFK01216924.1_pt1 | contig 11640 bp, 16 predicted proteins | sample 5400281 | NCBI WGS metagenome assembly WNFK01 (sample SAMN13153350, study PRJNA577476) | soil metagenome | isolation source: 20 cm soil on Douglas fir-dominated hillslope | place: USA:California | collected 2013-09-17
CTCCGTGGAGCTCCGCGCCGAAACGCGCGTCCTCGCGGTGGTCTCGAACTGCCCGCAGGTGCACAACCCATGCAACGGGTTCAACCCCACCCCGATCCGAGTGGTGATCACTAATCCCGCGGGGTAGGGCTGCGGAGGGCGCACTCTTCGGCGACAACTGGCTCCGCCGCTCGCGGGTAAAAGCCTGATCCGTTGTCCCGACCACGATCTGAAAGGAACAACATGAAGACACTCCACTCCTACCTCCGCGCTTGCCTGGCGGCACTCCTGATGCTCGCCGCCGTCCCGGCCGAAGCCGCAGACGTGAAGGAACTGTTCGCGATCGATCTCGCGGACTACCCGGGCAAGGAGGGTCTCATGATCGAGGTGTCGTATCCGCCGGGCGCACAAGACATGGTCCACCGGCACAACGCCCATGCGTTCGTCTACGTGCTCGAAGGCCAGATCGTCATGCAGGTGAAGGGCCAACCTGCCGTCACGCTCAAGGCAGGGCAGACGTTCTACGAGGGCCCTACCGACATTCATGTCGTGGGGCGCAACGCCAGTAGCACGGAGCCGGCCAGGTTCGTCGTGGTGCTACTGAAGGCCAAGGGGGCCCCCGTCCTCACCCCGGTGACAGAATGATGCTCGGCACCGGCGATGGCCAAGTTGGAGCGGGCCAAGACCTCGAACAACTCGACGGGCGTCGGGACTGCTCGGCGTGTCGGGCCCGGCGGCGTCCTCACACCGGGACGTCGCCGGGCTTGAACGCGTCGGGGAAGTCGCCCCTGGGCGCCCAGCACTGATTCGACGCGAAGGTGCGGCCCGCCTGGGAAAGCGAGCGCGTCGGCCGCGTCCGCTCAGAGCTGGCCGCGGATGGGCAGGAGCGCGTAAGGGCGGGCGCCGAGGCGGCGCTAGGACCCCGTCTCGGGCGGGTGACGGTGGCGCACCTCCTGGCCAGCCCGTGGGCCAGGATCTCGATGCGCGGCTGTTTCCCGGCGGCGCGAATCCACTTAGTCGTTGCGGCCTTTTGTGTCTCCGCGCGGTCTCCGAGGTGGCTGCGCGACAGGATTCGGCGCGCGCCAAAGCTACTCGCCGTCCGAGACGGCTGGCGAGACGGCTCTGCACGTGATACTCTCCCGCCGAGCGTGCATCCCGGCCTCTCGGCCGATGCTCGCTGAGCGCTACGGCTCGGGTGAATCTGGCTTGAACGCTTGGTCGCCATCGACAGGGTCCTGTCGTCACAAACCCCGGCTTGTGGGCCACGAACCAGGAGGTTCGCAATGAAGATCGTCGTTATCGGCGGCACCGGCCTGATCGGCTCGAAAACCGTCCCCATTCTGCGCCAGCGTGGCCACGAGGTCGTCGCAGCCTCGCCCAATACCGGCGTCAACACCATCACCGGCCAGGGCCTCAAAGAGGCCATGGCCGGCACGCAGGTGGTGATCGACCTCGCCAACTCACCTTCATTTGAAGACAAGGCGGTGCTGGAGTTCTTCGAGACCTCCGGCCGCAACCTGCTCCCGGCGGAGTCCGCAGCCGGCGTCCGGCACCATGTCGCGCTATCCATCGTCGGAACCGACCGCACGCCCGACAATGGCTATTTCCGCGCCAAGGTCGCCCAAGAGAGACTGATCGAGAAGTCCGGCATCCCCTACACCATCATCCGCTCGACCCAGTTCCTGGAATTCCTCGGCGGCATCGCCGCTTCAAGTACGGATGGACACACAATCAGGCTGTCGCCCGGCCTGTTCCAGCCGATCGCGGCCGACGACGTTGGTCCCATCGTCGCCGATGTGGCGCTCGCGGCACCACGCAACGGCATCGTCGAGATCGCCGGCCCGGAGCGAGCACCCTTCAACGACATCGTGGCCCGCTATCTGAAGGCGCTTGGCGACCCGCGTGCGGTCGTGAGTGACCCCGAGGCCCGATACTTCGGCGGCCGCGTCGAGGAGCGCTCGCTCGTGCCGCTGGGTGAAGCGCGCCTCGGCCGCATCGGTCTCGAGGAATGGCTCCGCCGCTCTCAGGCTAAGGCCTGACCCTGCCCCGCACCGAGGAAACGAAAGGTGTTCATCACCAAGGACAAGGGTGCTCCGGCGCTCGTGCCAGCCGAGTGAGCCAGGCCTGCAGGCAACGCAAGATCGGTAGGCCCGTGGAGATCGCCGACTGCCTGCGCGGCCTCTCCCTGGAGCGGCACGCCGAGACGTTCAGCGAACATGCCATCGGCCCCGGCGGCGCGGCAGAACACCTGCTGCTCTGAGACCCCGTGCGCTGTCCGTCCTGTCACCACGACAACCGGCCCGACCGTCACTTCTGCACGCAGTGCGGCACCAGATTGGCCACGGGGTGTCCCTCCTGCGGCGCTCCGATCGAGGTCGACGAGAGATTCTGCGGCGGCTGTGGCGCGGCGCTGACGATCCGCGGGCAGACGACCCCTCCATCGCCAGCCCACACGCCGATCCGCTCGGAGAAGATCCGCCAAGCGGCAACCACGGTCGAGGGCGAGCGCAAGCAGGTCACCGTCCTCTTCGTCGACGTGACGGGCTCGATGGAGCTCGCGGAGCAACTCGACCCCGAGGCGTGGTCGCAGATCATGCAGCGCTTCTTCCGCATCTTCTCCGACGGCATCGGGCGCTTCGAGGGCTTCGTCGATAAGTTCACCGGGGACGGCGGCATGGCGCTCTTCGGCGCGCCGATCGCCCATGAGGATCACGCGCAGCGCGCCTGCTACGCGGCCCTCCATCTTCGTGACGCCGCCCGCTCGTACGCAAGCGACGTCCGCGCCCAGCACGGCGTGCCGTTCGCCGTCCGCATCGGGCTCAACTCGGGCGAGGTCGTAGTCGGGCGAATCGGCGACGACCTGCGGATGGAGTTCACGGCCCAGGGACACGTCGTCGGCCTCGCGCAGCGTATGGAGGCGCTCGCCGAGTCGGGGCACATCTGTCTCTCGGAGCACACGGCGCGGCTCGTCGAGGGGTACTTCCACCTCCGGGATCTCGGCCGAATCACGGTCAAGGGCGTGAGTGAGCCGGTCGGGCTCTTCGATCTCGAGGCTTTGGGGTTGTTCCGCACCCGCTTCGATCGCTCGCGGGCCCGCGGCCTTTCCGTGTTCGTCGGCCGCGCCCCTGAAATGGCCGCGCTCGACGCGGCGCTCGAGCGGGCGCGCAGCGGCAGCGGCCAGGTGGTCGGCGTCGTCGCCGAGGCGGGAATCGGCAAGTCGCGCCTGTGCGCCGAGTTCATCGAGAGCTGTCGCGCGAGCGGGATCCCGGTCCTCGAGGGACGAGGCGTCGCACACGGGAAGGCAATCCCGATGCTCCCCATGCTGGAGATGTGGCGCGCATTCTACGGGATCCGGGATAGCGACGGCCCCGAGACGACTCGCGCGAGGATCGCGGGGCGGCTGCTCCCGATGGACGAGAGCTTCCGTGAGGTACTGCCCTTCGTCTTCGACCTCTTCGGCGTGCCCGACCCCGCGAACCCGTCCCCCGCGATCGACCCCGAGCAGCGACAGAAGCGCATCCACGGTGTCCTGAAGCGGATTCTCCACGATCCGGCATACGGTGGCCTACGGGTGATCCTGCTCGAGGACCTGCACTGGTTCGACGGCGCCAGCGACGCCTATCTCGAGACGACCGTCGATAGCTTGCCCGCGACCCGCGATCTCCTGCTCGTCACCTTCCGTCCCGAGTATCAGGCTCGCTGGATGCAGCGCTCCTACTACCACCAGCTACCGCTCCAGCCGCTCGATCCCGCCGCGATCCGCGCCCTCCTGCGCGACCAACTCGGCGAGGATCCGAGCGTCGCGGCGCTGCCCGCGATCTTCCACACACGCACCAAGGGCAACCCGTTCTTCATTGAGGAGGTGGTGCAGTCCCTGGTGGAGGGCGGTCAGCTGACGGGACGGCCGGGCGCCTACCGCCTGGCTACGCCGGTCGAAGCACTGCCAGTGCCGGCCACCGTTCAAGCCGTCCTGTCGTCGCGCATCGATCGGCTACCGGAGCTCGAAAAGCAATTGCTCCAGCCTGCCGCGGTGATAGGCAAGACGTTCGGCGAGGCGCTGCTCGGGCGGGTCATGGCGAGCGTCGCGGCGATTGACGAGACGGCGCTCGGTGCGCCGCTCTCGGCGCTGGCGGCCGCGGAGTTCTTGTACCAGGCGGCGCTTTATCCACAGCTCGAGTACTCCTTCAAGCACCCGCTCACCCAGGAGGTCGCGCAGCGCTCGCAGCTGCGCGAGCGGCGCGTGCGGGTGCACGCCGCGGTGGCGAAAGTGCTCGAGGAGGACGGTGGCAACCTCGACGAGCGCGCCGCGGAGATCGCTCAGCACTGGGCCGAGGCGGGCGCCGCCGGCAGCGCGGCGCGGTGGCATCGGCGCGCGGCGGAGTGGGCCGGCCTCTCCGATCCGCGCGAATCGCTGCGACACTGGCGGCGCGTTCGTGAGCTCGCCCATGGCGTGGAGGACGCGAACGAGCGGACCAACCTGGCGCTACATACGTGCAACCAGATCCTCTCGTTCGGTTGGCGGATGGGCGGCAGCGAAGAGGAGGCCGCGGCCGCGTTCGCCGACGGGCGTGCTCTCGTGGAGAGTCTCGGTGATCGTCCCGCGCTGGCGCTGTTGGTCGGCCGGTACGGCCTCATGCGTTTCAGCGTCGCGGGATCCGGTGGTGACTACGCTCGATATGGCGAGGAGGCCGCCCTCCTGGCGCGAGAGTGCCGTGATCCGGCACTGCGCGCGGCGATTGCGACGTTCCCAGCCTATGGGCATTTCCACGCGGGCGAGGGCCGGGCGGCGCTCGACTGGGCGGCCCGGATCCTGGAGGAAGTCGGAACGGACAACGTGCTGGGCAAGGAGCTGGTCGGCTACAGTCCGCGAGCGGGCGCTCTCCACGTGCAGGCGCAAGCCCTCCTCTTTTTGGGGCGCCTCACGGAGGCGTGGAATCAGGTCAGAGCGGCGGAGCGCGTCGCGGAGGAATCGCCTGAGCTCGAGGTGTTCACCTGGATGCAAGTCACCCGGGCGATGCTGGAGCACACGTGCGGGCGACCCGAGTCCGGCCTGAAACACGCCCGTCGTAGTCTCGAGATTGCGGAGAAGCTCGACAACGAGGCGTCCCGGATGGCCGCGTACGCAGCCTTCGGGTTGGCGAATCTGGTCGAAGAACAGCCGGCTGCCGCTCGGGACGCTCTCCTCGAGAGTGCCACCATCGCGCGCGATCGCCGCGTGGTGCGCGGGCTCCTTCCCCTGGTGCTGGCCGGCCTCGCGGAGGCGCACCTGGCCCTGGGCGAACCGACCGAGGCCGTCGCCACGGCGCGCGAAGGCATCGATCTGGGGAGCGCCGATGGTTGCCTCTACAACGAGGCGCTTGCGCAGCTCGCTCTGGCGGCGGGCCTGCTGGCGACGGATTGCGTCGTCCACCGCGCCGAGATCGAGTCCGCCCTCGAACGCGCCGAGCACTTGGTCGCGTCGATCGAGGGTAGCGAACTGTCGCCGCAAATCCTGGAGCTACGCGGCCGCCTGGCTGCCGCGGTCGGCGACGCGCCGTCGTCCGACCAGACGCTGCGGGAAGCCCTCGACCTCTACCGCACGATCGGCGCCACCGGCCACGCCGAGCGGCTCGCGCGGGAGCTCGACGCATGAACTGCCCACCGTCCAGTTTCGGTGAGCGCGCTTTAGTCTCTAGGCCGAAGTCCGTCGCGTCGAGGGGATTGCCGCGCTCCGACGACTTCCTCGCGAGAGCCAGGCGCAGCAACCAATTCCTGGGTGAAGTCTCGTCTGAATCGCCGCGTCAATCTCATCTTGTCCCAAGAGTCCTTCCACTGACGTCAATGCGTGGGAATTCAATGGGAATCGATGTGGGAATGGAGTGAGGCAGCGGTCGCCCCGTCCGTGGACCCCATCCGCGTGACATAACCTTCGCCTACGGCCAGAACCCGTTCGACGGGGCTTTGACGCCAACCATGAGAGCCGCGAAGTACTCGATGAGGCCCAGTGAGCCGAGTAATCCCGGTGATCAAGGCTGCCTAGCGTTAGTGGGGGCTGCGGGCGAGGCCGAGGGCTCCGCCGCCTGCATCTCGACGCGAAGCGAGATACGCCGGGCTTGACCGGGCTGGAGAGCCCCGACGTTCACGGTGCGGCGGGCGATCAGCTCGCCCCGGTCCTCCCGCACCTCGATGATCACGGAGTATTCAGAGAGTGGGGCGCTACCGGAGTGCCGGATGGTGCCCTCCACGTTGAGCGGGCACAGCGTGGGCCGGACGACCGGACGGGCATTGGCGACCGCGTCGAAACGCAGGTGGCGCCGGCAGGCCGGGCACGTGAGCGCGCTCCGCAGGATGCGCTCTCCACAGTGCGGGCACTTCCACGCCTCGCCCACCATCGTCGCGGCGACTCAGTGCGACGAGGGCTGAGAACCGTTCTCTGGTGGCCCGGCTTCGCCTTCACCCTCCTTCCACCCGAACTCCATCTTGCCGCGCATCTTGGATCCGGCGGAGACCACCACACTGCTGGCCTTCACGTCGCCGATCAGCGTGCCAGAGTCCTTGAACTCCACCCGAGTGGCCGCGGCAATCTGACCGCGGACATCGCCGGCCACCAGGACCGATTCGGCCGTGATCTCGCCCTCGATGAAGGCGCCCGGCTCGATGGTCAGCTCGCCATTCACCTTGACGGTGCCCTTGAACCGGCCGACCACGCGAAAGTTGCCGGTGCCCTCGATCTTCCCCTCGATCGTGAGGCCGGCGGCCAGAATGGATTCGGCATTGTTCACGTTACTCATAGGCATTTGAGGGCCCTCCATTCGTGGGGCGTCGGGAACCAGGAGCGGTGCGCGTGCGATGGGCGGCTCGACCGCGGGCTCGGCCTTCGCGGGGGGTTCGTCCTTCCGGGGCGAACCAAACTTGAGCATGTCAGCGGCCTCCTCGACACGGGATCCGACACAGCCGGGCGTACCTAATAGACGCGAGGGCGGGCACTGTGTCAAGACGCGGCTGGCGCCCGTCCGCACCCGCGCGGAACCTTCGCTCATTCCTCATGCTGTGGCAGAGCGCTTACAGCGACACCAGCAGACCAAGCGCGCGGTCCTCGGTGCGATCCGGAAGCACCGCCTCGACGACGTCGCGGCACATTCGCCATTCGTGCTCCACCAGATGATGGCCACCGGCATGCCCGCTCCTTCAGGCTCTGTGTCCTACTTACCGATTCATGCCGTGCAAGGTTAGGAACGCGCCCCCATTGCATCGCTCCGCCCGTTCGACCGTCTGAACAATTGGAGGTAGGCGTTGGCAGTAGGGAGGTGACCTATGGTCCGTAAGATCATCTTGGCACTGGTTGTCCTGGCGGTTGCGGTCGTTCCGGTACCATCCCTAGCCAGGGACGGCGGACAGGCATTCCACGGCGGCGGACACGAGTTTCATGGTGGCCACGAGCGCTTCGAGCACGGCTTCCACGGCGGCGGCTTCGGTTTCTACACACCCTACTCCGACGACGGCTACGCTCCGGGCTCCTGCTATTGGCAGGACGGCTATTGGGGACCGAACCAGCCGTACATTGACGAGTACGGGTTCGAGCGTTTCGAGCCGGTCTGGGTCCCTGGCCAGTCGGTCTGTTACTGAGGCTCGGTACGCTGGCCCGGCTACTGCGATAGGTACTTGAGCCCGGGGTTGCCGCAGCCACAGAGACCCGCCGCAAACGGGGGCCGCCGTTCCGACAAAGCGACCACCGCCGCTTCAGTGGCGCTCGGGTCTAGGTTGAGCACACGCGCCAGGCAACGGGCGCAGTAGAGTTCCCCCGACTGGTCCCGAAGATGCTGCCGAACGGTGCTCTCGGTCAGGTCGTCGGCCATGATGGGCAGCCTACCACTTGCCGCCGTGGGTGACACTAGTCGTCGGTCGCACCGATCCGCTCGATAGCTCGAAGCACCTGATCTACCGGCGCTCCGGTGCTGGTATCGCGGAGCGCGCGAGACTGTCAAGCTCACCGCCGGCCTACCGAGCGCCGCGTCTTGACGACCACCGCCCGAGCGCCCAGACTCGCGGCGAGCGGAGGTGCGCACCATGGACTACGACGTGACGGTGCATATTACCCCTAACACCGACGGCAGTTTCTTCGTCACCGGCACCACGACGGGTAGACGTGGCCGTGGGCCCAACAAGCACGACTGTCCCGACGCGAAGGCGCTGCGTGGGTTCTTAAGTGGCGATCTCGGCATCCGCAAGCGAGAGGCCGATGCGGCCATGGCGTCGGTGAGCAAGGTGGGGAGCGGGACTTATCCGATTGCGCACGTGATGCTGACCGCCGAGCAGATCACGGCGCACGGCCTCGGCCCAATCTGACGCGCGGGCTGGGCTTCGTCGGCAGCCGATGCGCGTGCTCATCAACCCAGTAGGGTTGTGCTGACCGTGGCCGTGGTAGCCGCCGGGATGACCCGCCACTAGGACCTGACGCGAACGGCCTATCGCCCAGTCTTCTCCTGCGGGCCTTGAGGGCTGCCCGACGAGGGGGAAGACGGTGGCGGGGCCACCCCGGCTCCCGTTGGCCTCTTCACTCGTTCAAGGGTCGGATCTTCGACAAACGTCGCATAGCTAGGTGTGATGAGTTCCACCCGATCCCCGGGCTCCAGAAGCAGATCCAACTCCGCCACCTTCTGAGTGAACGTGACAAGCATCGGCCCCTGGATCGTCGCCACCTTCACAAGGAGCCGATTCCCGTCGCGCTGCTTGCGCACGACTTCACCTTCGATCCGTTCGCTTTGCCCGCTGATCGACTTGGGCAGGTAGGGGGCCACAAGCGCCGGCCCCTTTGTCATCGCCCCCACGCCGAGGGCAATTCCAATCGCCAGCGTAAAGCTGAGGATCAGCCATCCTTTCATGCGGCGAGCCTATCCTAGGTCATGCGGCCCCGGCGCTGGATGCCTCCGAGCCTCCCGGTTCAACGTTTGGCTGGGGCCGGCTCCGTGGGCAACCCGGCCTCTATCCACTCCTGCTTCCCGCCCGTGTAGTCCTTGACGTGGGTGTAGCCGTGCGCCGCCAGCACCTGGGCGGCCTGCTCGGCGGCGTGTCACGTGGGACCGCCACAGTACACGACGATCTCCTGGTGCTTGTCGGGCAGGAGTGTGGCAGCGAGCGCGGTCACGTGATCCGGCGGGAGGTTCACCGCTCCGGGGAGGTGAGCCCGCTCGTACTGCCCGGGCGTCAGCACCTCAGCGAGAATGAATGGGTCGTGCCGGATTGTCGGGACCATCACGCACCTCCGTAGTCTGTGGACGTGCTCCGTCGTCGCCCACTCTACACCCGAGGTGAACGATGGGCGGCGGTGGGGAGCGCGAGGTGCTGCACCGTCCATCCCCTAGCCCTCTCTTCGGGCACCCGGCATCCACCCACGTCTTCGGGCGCGCAGATCGTCGGCCACCGTGTGGTCGGATGATATTTAAATGGGGATCATTCCCATGTGACGGGATTCGACGGGCCCGTCCTGGGGGTATCCTGCCGCACATGGTCCGACCCCATAACGAACGGGCCGCGTGGGTCCAGGAGCGGGCGGAATTGCCGGACCGGATTGCCGCATATCAGCGGGACCTGGACGCCACCCCGATCTCGGCCATGCTTGCGCGCCCGCCGAATCGTCCACGTGAGCCGGTCGCGCCGGGTGCTCCGGGGCGCCCGGTATCCCGCCCGAAGGGGATGAGCCGCCCTCTTGAGGCTGACTGACCAGCCAGGCCGCCGCTCTCGGCTAGCGTCGTCCCTCCCGTTGATGCCGCGACTGATCGACCCACGCGGCATGACAGTCCCCGTGGAAGCTCAGGACTCGTCCCGACGCGTACTCGTACTCCACCGAGGCCCGTTGCCCTGGGAGCGGCAGAGGGTCGTTGATCGACCACGGACACACCGCGCATTCCTTCCCCGAGCCACTACCTTCGCGAATGGCAACAATGTCTTCGGGCTGCTCATCACGCGGCGGCGCTAGCGGAAGTGTTCCGTTCTCGAAGTGGTGCTTGAGGTGATCGTGGGCGAGGTCGTACCGCGTACGCTGTTCCTTTGGCTTCCATCTTGGGCTCATCTTGCCACCTGCCCCCTGGCCGGTGCGCGGCTAGCCCGCGCCTTCGACCTGATCGCCCCTCGCGGTGACTAGCGGGTAGAGGTTCCGGCCGTCGTCACGGCCGCGGCTTGTTCCGAGCTCGAACTCCGAGGCCGCGAAGCACCGAATGTGGACGTGGAACTTGTCGAGGCCGGGATTGTCGCCGTCTCTGGCGAACTGAACCTCGAACTCCAGCTGGTCCTTGGCCACGGGCTTCTCGCACACCGAGCAAGTGGCACCGACGCCTGGCCCACCCCAGGTGCGATCAGGGGCATGGGAGGGAAGCTTACCGTTCTGGATCGCTCGTCTGGCATGGGCTGGGCTCTCTGTGTCGCACTGCGGGAGGAGCAGGCCAGATGCCAGGGGGCGGGACGCCCGGGTGCGTCAGCCAGTGAGCCCAGAGGAAGGCAGGTTGAGCGTAGCATTCACCGACAGCGGGACCTATTGGACCTTGGTACTACGTGCGTGAAAGCTGCCGCACCCAGCTTAGCCCGAGGGGCAGCGTAAGGGCAAAACACAGTCCACACGCTTGTCGATCCAGTGTAAGTTCCTCGGGATGGATCGACGCGTCTTCCTCGGGTCCCTGGCTGGCCCGATCGCCGCACCGCTCGCCGCTGAGGCGCAGCAAGCTGGCAGGGTGTGCCGGATCGGCGTCGTGGCCGCCGGGGTCAATCCGCGCTCCAACGGCTTCGCGAGCTTGGGTAGGTCGACGGGGAAGAATCTGGTCACCGCTTTTCAGATGCCGAAGGACTCCAGGGATATTTCCGCGATCGCCGCCGATCTCGTCCGACAGAACGTCGACGTGATCGTCACCGGAGGGCCTGAGGCGAGTCTCAAGGCGGCGAGACGGGCGACCAGCACGATCCCAATTGTGATGGTGGCATTGAACTACGATCCGGTCGAGAAGGGACATGTCGCAAGTCTCCCTCGTCCGGGTGGAAATATCACCGGTGTGTTCTCTCTGGCCCCGGAGCAGGGGGCGAAGCAACTGGAGATCCTGAAGGAGATACTCCCGCGAGTCACTCTGGTGGGGGTTCTCTGTTACACGCTTCCGTGCTGAGTTCACCGTAGCTGTATGTACCGAGTTACCGCGCGTCTTGGCGGAGATTACTATCGTCCTAGACGTTCTCCTCCCATACGCGCCGCAGCGCCTAACTGCGTTCAGGAGACCCAAATGCTGACTGACATGGGGACAACGACACCCTCGCGGCTTGGGGGAGAGCACCCGAACATCGCAGTCGAGCGGGCTGTCGGCTCGCGCTCGCTTGCCCCGACTTCTGACCCCGAGGGTCCCGCCCGAGAACACCGTGGCGGCATTATCCAGGATTTCTTGGCCCGTTGCCGACGCGAACCGCAAACGGATGTGACTGCGGCGCTCGCCTTCAGCCCGGATAGCCAAGCGCCCGCGAATTCCTGGGTGAAGTCTGGGTAAACGAAAGGGGCTAGCGGCTGCAACGTCCGCTAATCCCTACTCGTTTATGGTTGCGGGGGCTGGATTTGAACCAGCGACCTTTGGGTTATGAGTTGCCTTGAGGCGGTGCCGGCAATCCTCTGTTCTCGCGAAGAATGTCCGAAACGATGAGCAATTGTCGCTT
>WNFK01229586.1_pt1 | contig 11638 bp, 7 predicted proteins | sample 5400281 | NCBI WGS metagenome assembly WNFK01 (sample SAMN13153350, study PRJNA577476) | soil metagenome | isolation source: 20 cm soil on Douglas fir-dominated hillslope | place: USA:California | collected 2013-09-17
GGGGGAGCATCGAGCCGTACGCGGTGCTGTTTCGCTGAGGTCGGACTAGGGCTTGATCACGAACTCGTACGGCACTGTCGTCACGCTCGTCGCGGGATACGCGCGGATCCGCACGAGGAAGTTGCCGCTTGCCGGAACGGTGAACGCACCCGCCGTGAAGAACGATGTGTCAACCGCGGCGTAGCCGTTGCCAACCAGGACTACCTGCGTCGCCGGGTCGATGACTTGGAGCTGGATCGAGCCATCCGTCGGGACCGGTGCCGCCGCCATTCGATAGAAGGCGTTGAGCAGCGTTCCCGGCGCGCCCGAGCCGATGAATTCGTCGATGTCGCCAATCGGCGCAATCGACTCCCCGCGGACAGTATCGCCCAGGGCGTAGACGGCCGACGCAATTTCCGGCCCACGGTTGACCCGCACGACGCCCAGCCGGTACGGTCCCACGAAATGGAACAGCCCACCGCAGGTGGCGTCGTAGCAGAACCGACCCGTGTACGTGTATTCCCGAACGGCGACCGCGACGTGACCGCTGCCCGGCACCAGAACAGGTCCGGTTTGCCAGGTGCCTGCGCCGGTGAGCTCGAAGAACTGCTCTCCGGTGGCGAAGTCGAACACCAACGCTCGGGCGTAGGAGCCGTTCGCGGGGGCAGCCGAGAACACAGCCGCGATCTCATCCCCGGGCGTGGCGGTGATCGTGAACTGGTCCCAGTCCCCCAAGGCGTCAATGGATTCAGTGGTCACTGAATCCCCTGGGGTCAGCGCCGCGCTCCCGTGCTCCGGTCCGGCGTCCAACGGCTCGACCGCAAAGCGGTAGGGGCCCGTCTCCTGACGGTTGCCGCCGGGCGACGCTCCCGTGATCTCGATGCGATACCAACCAGTGAACGGTAGATCGAGACGCGTAGTCTGGTGATCGCCCAGTGCAACCGCCTCCGTGGAACTGTGGATGAAGAGGAATGGGTTTGAGTACGGATCGGGAGCAAACAACGCGAGCTGGAAACCTCCGGTCGAGGCCGCACTCATCCCTTGCAGCGCAATGTTGACCAGTTGACCGCGAACGCCATAGAAGTAAAGGCGATCCACATCGCCCGGCACGTTCAGAGCTTCGCCGGAAACCGTGTCGCCGATGGCGAACGTATCGGCCACGACCTCGGGCTCGAATTGGAAACGATAGGCCCAGAGTTCATAGCGAGTTCGGACTACCGATCGATTATCGTAGTGAACGCCCTGGATCCGAATCGTGTATGTCCCGAGACCGAGGTGGAGGCTTTCCATACCACGCTGCGTGCCGGCCGTAATCACATCGACATAGCCAAGGCTGTCTCCGGATTGCGGGAACACCATCGCCCGAACGGCCTCGCCGAAGCCGGGGGCGGTATCGATCTGCAGCTCCACCTCGACGCCACTCGAATCGGGAACGGTGACCGTGAACTCGTCGATGTCTCCGGGGAGATCGATCGCCTCGCCACTGACGCTGTCTCCCAACGCCAGCGCCTGCGGTGCCGACTCGGGATGCCGGTCCACTTGGTACAGAAACAACCGATACGGTCCGGTGTGCAGCGGAGTCGTCGAGCCCGCGCCGGTGACCCGGACGTGGTACGTCCCCGACGTCGAGGCCGTGAAGCGTCCCGTGACAAGATGAAAGAGATCGCTGGCCGGCCCATAGCCTTCGACTGACGCGATCGGGCCGGACGGGCCCGTGACGTCCGCGCGCAGGATCGCCCCAGTGGCGACCTGGGGTTGAAACAGCAAGTTGAATTCAGCCCCCGCCGCGGCGCTGAAGGAAAACTCGTCGATGTCTCCAGGAAGGTCGATCGATTCCCCTGAGACCGTGTCGCCGGGCGTGAGAGTGCTCGCGACGTGCTCCGGTAATGGATTCACCTGATAGACGTAGAAGCGGTACGAACCTGTGTCGCTGATGTGGCGATCGGTTAGAGCGGACGCCCGCAGCGTAAACGCGCCGCCCGGTGAGACGTGGAAACGGCCGGTGCCGTGCTGAAATAATCCCGTGTCACCGGCGACGGTCTGCAGCAGACTCGACGCGCTGCCTCCAGCCGGGATTACCTCGAGCTGCGTCGGTGGCTGAGCCGAGCCCTGGAGAAAAACGTTGAAGTCGGCGTCTGCCGCGCTGGTAAACGCGAACTCGTCAACGTCGCCGAACTCGTCGATCGCCTCGCCGGCGATCTCGGTGTTCAGGGGGACGGTAGCGCCGACCGTTTCAGGTGCCCGATTGATGCTGTGGAACCTGAACCGGTATCGGCCCGTGTAGCGACTCCCGAACGGCGTGCCACGCACCGTGAAGTGGTAGTCTTGCGTCCCGGGCAACGTGAACCGCCCGCTCGCGGTCGAGAACTCGATCCCGTTGGCTGCGCCATAGGAGAAGCCAAGCTGGTCGCCGCTCGTCGGGTCCGTCACGGTCAGATTCAGTGGCCCGACGGTTCCAGTGTCGAGTCCGTAGATGATCCCCGCGATTTCCTGGCCCGCTTGACCGCTGGCGACGAACTCGTCCACGTCGGCGATGGGATTCAGGGCCTCGGTTACCGTGTCGCCGATCGTGAAGCGAGGGGCGCGACCCTCCGGAGCAGTTACGACTGGGTAGACGAGAATGCGAAATCGGGTTGCGACTTCGAACGAGTGCATCTCGATCTGTTCTACCTGGTCGGTGGAGACAAGGAAGGTCTGGGTCGCGTTTTGCCACAGGGTCGGCGGCCCGATCTGATCGAACGCGACCCCGCGCACCGTTCCGGTCGCGGAGTCTCGCACCTCGAGGGCGAGCGCTCCCTCCGTCGCCTCGACGAAGACCGCGTACTGTCCACCCGCGGTGGCGAGAAAGGAATAGTGCCGGTACTCCGCCGGGCCGAGAGACGCCGAGATAATCTGGCCGACCGGCACGCGTGCTCCTTCGCCGGGCGGCGGCTCCGTGGGCAAGTCGCATGCGACGAACGCGCCGACGAGAAGCGTCTGGGCGCGGAAAAGGTGCGAACGGCGAAGACGAATGTACGACGACACGTCGATTCGCAGCGCTGTGGTCATACTCAGCGCTTCACGAAGAATTCGTACGGTGCGGTGCTTGTGCCCGTGCCAAACAGACCATATGAGCGCACTTGAATCAGGTACACGCCGCCCGGCGGGATGAGAAAGACGCCCTGCTGATAGTAGACCGTCGACGCCCGGTACTGGCTCGCACCACCGCCCGCCAGTACGGCTCCTGTCGCGGGGTCGATAATCTCAAGCGTGATTAGGCCGCCGGTGGGCACCGGATCCGCAGTCAGGTGCCACCATACGCTCAGGGTATCGCCCGGGGTTCCCGATGCTGTGAACTCATCGATGTCACCAGCTGGCGAGATCGACTCCCCCCGAACCGTGTCGCCTACGGTCACCGCTGCGGGCGCCGTCTCCGGCCCGCGGTTCAGGGGGTCCACCCGGAACGCGTACGGGCCCACGAGCGCGAAAACGCTGCTGCACGTGGCGTCGTAGCAGAACCTGACGAAACCTGCGTCCTGATACACGGCGACGGTTACCTGGCCGCCCGCGGGGACGCGAAACGGTCCCACGATTCTCGTACCCTGCCCGACGTTTCCCGCCAGGCTGTCGCCGCTGGCTGCATCGCGCACCCGGATCTGAGCGTAGCCATTCATGGCCGGGTTGCCTTGGAAAATGACGTTGAGTTCCTGCCCCGGCGTGGCTGTCACGGTGAACTCGTCCCAGTCGCCTGGCGTGTCCAGAGACTCCGTCGTGACCGAATCCCCAGGAACCAGCGCCGCGCCCACGTGTTCCGGCGCCGTGCTCAACGGCTCGATGAGCAAGCGATAGGCGCCTTGAGTCGCGCCGGACCCCGTCATCTCTATGTTGTACCAGCCAGTGACAGGGAGATCGAGTCTCCGCGTTTGATGATCGCGTAGCGTTGTATCCAACGCCGCGCTGCTCAACGAAGCAAAGGTCTCAATCGTCGCGCCTGGAGGTCCTGTAATCCAGGCGCCGAACGCGCCGCCCGTTGTATCCGCGAGACCCTGCAACGCAATGTTGATGTGTTGTCCCCGCAGCCCGTAGAAGCGGAACCGGTCCGCGTCACCCCACGGCTCGATCTGCTCACCGCTCACCGTGTCGCCGATTGCGATGGTGTCGGAGATGGTTTCGGGACCCAGGCCGAATCGATAGAACCAGAGGCGGTAGGGGCCTCGCCCGGTGGAGAAGTCTAAAGGCACACTCGCGTCCACGCGCACGATGTAGCGTCCGGGCGCCAGCGAGAGCCGACCGGTGGCCGCGCGGCCGCTGCCCGATGTCGTTGCTACCACTGCGCCCGTCGTGGAATCGATCAAGGTGACGACGAGCCCCGGGTACGGAGGGGACGGAGCCTCGAGCTCGAACGCCAAGTTGGCGCCGCTCGAGTCGGGCACCGTCACGCGGAATTCGTCGTAGTCACCCGGACGATCGATCGACTCGCCGCTCAAGCTGTCGCCGAAGGCGAGGGTGTCGGGCACCGACTCCGGTCGGCTGTTCACGCGATGCAGGAATATCTGGTATGCGCCGCGGTAGCCCCGGCCGCAGTAGTTGTCGTAACCGGTCACGCGCAGCCGGTAGGTCCCCGTGCTCGGTAACGCGAATCGACCGGTCACCTGCTGGTACAGACTCGTGTCGGTCCCCGTACTCAGAATGGAGCGTTGTACCACGCCGCCGGGATCGAGGACCCAGAGTTGCAGACGGTCATCGGGCGATCCGTTCTGCGCCTGGAAAAACGCATCGACCTGCTCGCCCGCGACGCCGCTGAATGTGAATTCGTCGATGTCACCGGGAAGGCCGATGTCTTCGCCGAGCACGGCGACGCCCGACGGGATTACCGCAGGCACGTGCTCCGGTCGCCGGTCAATCCCATAGAGAAAAAGCCGGTACCGGCCGGTGTCCGCGATCTGGGATGAGTTCGTTCCGGCTACGCGAAGGACGTAGTTCCCCGACTGTGCGACGTCAAGACGGTTCGTGACGCGCGCGAAGAGACCGGTGTCGGACTCCTGGCAGGCAGCGATGGCGAGCGGGGGTCCATTGGGAAGGGCCATTTCCGCCTGCAGCGGACGCGCTGATTGCAGAAACGCCATGAAGGCGTCGCCGGGGTTCGCTTGGAACGTGAACTCGTCGACGTCGCCCGCCCGCTCGATCGCCTCGCTCCCGATTTCCGTGTTGGATGGGATGGCCGCGGCGCGATGCTCCGGCGCTCGATTGATCGCGTACGACCAGAATCGGTACGGGCCCCGGTAGCGTGGGTAGGTGTTACTGATGACCGACGAGGCCGAGAGCCGGTAGTCCCGCGATGCGGGAAACCGAATGCGACCGGTTGTCAGGGTGGGCGTGCCAGCATCCGCCAACACATACCCGAAAAGCCCCGAGCCCCCCGTATCGACGACACCGAGGAACACGGAGCCCGAGCCGGGCGAGCCTTGAGTCTCCCCGACGACGACGACCTCCTGTCCTGCGGTGCCGCGCACGAAGAACTGGTCGATGTCGACCTTCGGGTCGATCGTTTCGCCCGCCACGGTATCGCCGATCTCGATGCGGGCTGGCACGCTCTCGGGGTCAAGGTTGATCTGATAGATCTTGAAACGAAAGCGCGCAGTGGTCCCGACCCTGAGGTTCTGCACCGTGATCTCATAGACGCGCCGCGACTGGGGAGAGAAGAAGCTTGCGACCGCGTTATCCTCGAGCCGGGGACTGCTCGCGATCGGGCTCGCGGAGAGGCCCGCGATAGACTGGTGGCTCGCCGAATCGCCGATGCCGAGCCAGACGTCACCCTCGAGGGATTGGAGGTACACGGCGTAGACGGCGCCGGGACTGGTGGTGAAGGAGTAGAACCGAGCGGTGTCGCTGGTGACCTGCTGCTCGATGACCAGGCCGATGGGGATGCGCTCTCCGTCGCCCTTGGGCTCGAAGGGGTTCTCGCAGGCGACGAATGCGCCGACGAGAAGCGCGACGGCGCGGAAAACGTGCGAACGGCGAAGACGAATGTACGACGACACGTCGATTCGCAGCGCTGTGGGAGACGTTTACCAACCTGCACGACGCCTCACGGCATGGGAAGCCTATCCGCACCAAGCGTCATAAGCCCAAAAGAGCCGCGGTGCCGATCAACTGACGGATTGGTGTCGAAGCACTGTCACCAGGCGATCCCGTAGTCCTCCCCGTGGTTCGACGAGCCGCCCCAGAACGATCCGTGCTTCCAGTCGAAGAAGATCGCGTTGATCGGCCCTGAGGTCCGGTCGTCGAATTCGAGCCGGTACCCCATGTTGCGCAGCTCGTGGCGGATCCAGGAGGGCGTGTCGTCGCGCAGCGTGAGCCGTCCCGGTTGCGACACGTGTTGGTCAAACGAGTTCCGCATTTGGTAGCTCGTGATGTTCGCCGCCTCGACCGCCTCCTGCACGTCCATCCCGAACTCGACCATGTTGAGGAAACACTGCAGCAGGTTCTGATCCTGGGTGTCGCCCCCCTGCACCGCGAACGCGAGGAACGGTTTGCCGTCCTTCAGCGCCAGGCTGGGCGTGAGCGTAACCCGCGGGCGCTGCCCCGGCGCGATCACGTTGAATGGATTATCGGCGGTGTCCAGGACGAACTGTTGCGCCCGTTGGCTGACCCCGATCCCCGTGCGGCCCGCGATCACGGCCGGGATCCACCCTCCAGACGGGGTGATCGACACGACCCACCCCGACGTGTCCGCCGCCTCGATCGACGTCGTGCCGCGCGTGAACGCTTCGTCGAAGGCCGCCTGCCCCGTCCGGGTCTCGTCCGACGTCGTCACCGGACGCGTCGGGGCCGGCGGCGGCCAGTTGCGCAGCAGGTTCACGTAGGGATTCGTGCCTCCCTGGAAGGGATAGGGGTCGCCCGGCTTGATGGCGGGATCGTTGTGGTCGGGATTGATCAGCTGCGCCCGCTGCCGCGCGTAGTCCTTGGAGAGCAGCCCCTGAATCGGTTCTTCCGGCGGGAATGCCGGGTCGCCGTAGTAGAAATCCCGGTCCGCGAAGGCCAGGTTCATCGCCTGATACAGGGTGTGGATGTAGCGCGTGCTGTTGTAACCCATCGCCTTGAGATCGAAGTTCTCGAGGATGTTTAGTGCTTGCAGCATCACGGGTCCCTGCGACCAGGGCTGGAGCTTGTAGACGTCGATGCCACGATACTGTGTCATTACTGGCGCTTCTATTTTGACCCGCCAGTTGGCGAGATCGGCCAGCGTAATCAGCCCGCCCTCTTCCTGGAATCCGCGCACGAATTCCTGGGCGATGTCGCCCTTGTAGAAGCGGTCGTACGCCGCGTAGATCGCGTCGCGCCGGCTCTTCCCCTGGCGCAGAGCCCGCTGCTCGGCCTCGACCAGCTTGCGCAGCGTCGCGGCCAGATCGGGTCGCCGGAAGATTTCTCCCGCCTCCGGCGCCTCACGTGCCTCGCCCGCGTGCGGCAACATCGCGGCGCGCGAGTAGCGCCACTGCTTGAGCCAGCGCTTGTTCCGCTCGATGGAGTTCGCGGTCTCCTCCTCGATCGGATAGCCGTCGGCCATGCGGATCGCCGGCTCCAGCACGTCCTTGAGGCTCAAGGTCCCGTACTCGGCGAGCATCGTCATGAGACCCCCGGGCGTTCCCGGCGTGATCGCCGAGAGCGGACCGTACTCGGGAGGGAACTGCATGCCCTTGGACCGATAGAAATCGGGGCTAGCGCCCGTGGGCGCGACGCCGAGCGCGTTGATCGCGATGACTTTCTTGGTCCGGGGATTGTAGATCAGCGCCTGCGTCTCACCACCCCAGGACAGGACATCCCACATCGTAGTGACGGCTGCGAGCATCGCGCACGCGGCATCGATGGGATTGCCACCCTTCTGGAACATCATGGCTCCGGCGGTCGCCGCGAGCGGTTTGCCCGTGATCGCGACCCAGTGGCGTCCGTGCAGTGCGGGCTTCTGGGTGCGTTGACCCGCGACGACGCCGGGCATGATGAGGAGGGCGACGACGAAGAGACAGGAACGGACGGCCATCGGTGCTCCGGTGAGGGCGATCGTGAGAACTTATCTTTGAGGAATGCGTCTCGCCATCACACCGCGCACCCGGTGGGGGAAGATCCGCATGCTCCTGCTCGCGAGTTTCCTGCCTCTCCTGTTTCTCGCGATCTGGCTGCTCACGGTGCGGATGCCCGGTCCTGCTTTCAGCGGACCCCTCGCACCGCTCACGCCGGAGCAAGCCGTGTTGCGTGCGCGCCTCGAACGACACGTGCGCGCGCTCGCGGGCGAGATCGGTGTGCGAAGCGACGACGAGTATGCCCGCGTGCAGCGGGCCGCCGCCTACATCGAGACCGAGCTGCGCTCGCTGGGCTATGCGGTCGTGTCGCAGGAGTTCAGCGCCGCGGGCCGCACCTACCGGAACCTCGAGGCGACGCTCGCCGGTACGACGCGCCGCCAAGAAGTCGTCGTCCTCGGCGCGCACTACGACACCGCCGAGGAGGCGCCCGGCGCGGACGACAACGCCAGCGGCGTGGCGGCGGTCCTCGAGCTGGCCCGTGTGTTCGCGGGCAAGCCGCAGGCGCGCACGGTGCGGTTCGTCCTCTTTCCAAACGAAGAGCCGCCGTGGTTTGCCACCGGCGACATGGGCAGTCGGCACTACGCGGCGGACGCGCACGCACGCCACGACCAGATCGTGGCCATGCTGTCGATCGAGTCGATCGGCTACTACGACACGGAGCCCGGCAGCCAGCGCTATCCGTTTCCGCTGAACTTCGCCTACCCGGACGTCGGGGACTTCATCGGGTTCGTGTCGAATCTCAAATCACGGGCGTTGCTGCACCGGGCGATTTCTGCGTTCCGCGCTCACGCGCGCTTTCCGACGCAAGGCGCCGCGGCGCCGGCCTGGGTGCCCGGCGTGTGGTGGTCGGATCACTGGGCGTTTTGGCTGGAGGGATATCCGGCGATCATGATCAGCGACACCGCGCCGTACCGGAATCCATTCTACCACACCCCGGAGGATACTCCCGACCGGATCGACTACGATCGCACGGCGCGCGTCGTGGACGGACTGGCGCATGTCGTGCAAGCGCTGTCCGGGAGTTAGTCCTCGAGACGCGCGAATGCCCGCACGGGAAAGCTCCCCATGCCTTTCACCTTGGGCGGCACCGCGAAGAACTGAAACCCCGCATCCGGCAGCGCCCCCAGATTCGTCATGTGCTCCACGATCGCGATCCCGCCGCCGAGCAGCAGCGTGTGCGCGGGCCGAGTGCCGTCTTTATGGTCGTCGATGTTGAGGGAGTCGATCCCCACCAGGCACGCGCCCGCGTTTGTGAGATGGTCTGCGGCGTCGCGAGTCAGGAAGGGATGCTCGCCAGCCGAATAGGTGTCCGTGCGCCAGTGTGTGTCCCACCCCGTATGCACGAGCACTGCTTTGCCACGCAGGTCGCGGTCCCGAAACCAGCTCGCGTCGAGCGCACGCCCTGGACGCGTCGAGGCGCGCACCACGAGCCCTGGGAGGTCGGCGACGGCGTCGAGCGCGTAGCCGGCGACGTCGGCGCGGCCGTCATAACGATGGAAGGGAGCGTCGATGTACGTACCGGTGTTGGCGAGCAGCTCGATCTTGGCGATCTGAAAGGTCGTACCGGCGGCGTAGCGGGTGCGCGACGCGTCGCGGGACAGCCAGTCGCTGATCGCGGGCGCGGGGAGCCCGGCGTACGTGACCATTCCGTGCTCGATCTCGTGACTCAGATCGACTAGACGGGCCATAACCGCGCGAGCGCCTTCAAGAGTTGGCCGTCAACCGAGCCGCCATCCGGCGCTTCGGCGAGGACGATGGCGAAGCGGCGCCGGAGCAGTGGGTCCCGGGTCGCTTGCGAAGCGAATTGAATGGTAAGCGGGACAAACCAGGGCGCTTGCCGCGCCGCCGATCCGGCGCGGGCGACGGCCGCGTACTGCTCGAACAGGCCGAGCAGGAAGGCGCCCTTGGAAGGGAATTGGCGGTAGATCGCACCCTTCGTGAATCCGGCGGTCGCCGCGACGTCGTCGAGGGTGGCGAGCTCGAGGCCGCGCTCTGCGAACACCTTCAGGCCCGCTTCGATCAAGAGGGCCCGAGTCTCGACCTTGCGCCTCTGCCGCATGATTCCCACGAGTATCCATGATACCGATCGGGATCATTTGCGCAAGGAAATCGTCTTGACAAAAACGAACGGTCGTGCTTTTTTGATCCATGATCACGGCCAAGGGCGCCGACACGCGCAACTCCGTCCTCGAGCGCGCCGTCGCGCTCGCTAGCAAGGTCGGCCTTGGTGGTCTCACGATCGGGACGCTCGCCGATGACCTGAAGCTCTCCAAGAGCGGCTTGTTCGGTCACTTCCGGTCCAAAGAAGCGCTGCAGATCCAGGTCCTGAACCACGCGGCAGCGCGATTCGTCGAGGCGGTAATTCGCCCCGCGCTCGCGCAGCCCCGTGGCGAGCCACGGGTGCGGAGCCTATTCCACCGCTGGCTCGACTGGGCCCGCTCGAGCCCTATGCCCGGCGGTTGCCTGTTCGTCGCCGCCGCCACGGAGCTGGATGACAAGGAAGGGCCGGTTCGCGACCGGCTCCAGCAACTACAACGCGAGTGGCTCGGCGTCCTGTCGACGTCGTACCTCAAGGGGATCGAGGAAGGCCACTTTCCGAAGGACACGGACCCCGATCAGTTCGCGCACGATCTCTACGGGGTCATGCTCGCTTACCATCACGCGCACCGCCTGCTCCGGGATCCCAAGGCCGAGGCGCGTGCGCGCCACGCGTTTCAGGCACTACTTCCATGAACCTGCAGCTCCAGGCCACACGCCTCGCCATGCGCGCACTCGAGCGCACCGCGCCGCAGCTCGGCGCGGCGCTGGCCGAGCGGCTGTTCTTCACGCCCCCACGCACCACCCTCACACCGCCGATCCGCGATCTCCTGGCGACTGGTCGGCCGTTCCGCGTCTGCATCGACGATGGACGGGTGGCGGCATGGGCCTGGGGGCACGGCCCCGTCGTCGCGCTCGTCCATGGTTGGGGGGGCCGCGGCGGCCGTGTCGCAACGGCGTTCGTGGCTCCGCTCGTCGCCAGCGGTTTCTCGGTCGTCACCTTCGACGCACCCGGACACGGCGCGTCGGATGGGCGGCTCAGCTCGATGCCGCAGGTGGCTCGCGCCCTGGCGGCGGTCGCGGACGCGGCAGGATCGCTCTTCGGCGTCGTGGCCCACTCCATGGGCGGCTCGGCCACAGCCCTCGCTATGGCCCAGGGCCTCCAGGTCGAGCGCGCCGTCTTCATCGCGCCGGCAGCGGACCCTGCCCGTTTCGCCGAGGACTTCGCGAGGCTGCTCGCCGTCGGTCCCGCGGCTATGGCCGAGATGCGCCGGCGCAGTGAAGCGCGCCTCCGGTTCCGTTGGGCGGATCTGAACGTCCCCAGAATAGCCGCCACGTTGGACGCGCCATTGCTGATCGTGCACGACCGAGACGACGCAACTGTCCCGTGGAAGGAGGGAGCCGCGATCGCGGCCGCATGGCCTGAGGCTGAGCTCGTCACCACGACCGGGTTGGGGCATCGCGACATCGTCCGGGATCCCGGCACAGTGGCTCGGGCGGTGGCCTTCCTGCGCTCAGCGGACATCGCGGCGGGAACGAAGCCACCGTGCGCCGTGGACCACGAG
>WNFK01241420.1_pt1 | contig 11637 bp, 6 predicted proteins | sample 5400281 | NCBI WGS metagenome assembly WNFK01 (sample SAMN13153350, study PRJNA577476) | soil metagenome | isolation source: 20 cm soil on Douglas fir-dominated hillslope | place: USA:California | collected 2013-09-17
GTCACGTAGGGCTGGATACCGCCGCCATCAGGAAGTTGTCCGTCGGGACCGGACATCGCCCCGTCTCCGTCGAAGTAGGCAATCTTCCACACCTCCGCGTCTTGCACCTCGGTCGTGCACAGATACACGCGCAGCGTACTCGCGGTTTTCCTGCGAAGAACCAGGGAATTCCAGAACGGATGGATCGGAATCGGATCGTGGACTTGGGTCAAAGGCACGGGAGGCGCAGCGGCGTCTCTCGTGAAGACGAGCATCTGATTCGCTCCCGGAGGCGCCGTCGAGGCGTGCCCGTCGGGAAGCCCGTATCCCAGGCACACGTTCCACCAAAGACCGTCCTTGCGCCAAGGCGCTCTCGAGTCCGCAGTCCTTCCAGCGAACGCTTGAAGGCCAACCGCGACTGTCCCCCGGTCCCCACTGTCCACCGCGCCTGCAATTCGGGTCGGGAATGCGTTCAGGAGCTGAGTCTGCGTGCATGCCCAGCCGCTCTGAAGGGAATGGAACTCGAGCACCCGCCCGTAGTCCATTGCCGCGTAGAGGAACATCCCCTGAGTCGCGGTCCTCACCAGCGCGAGGTCGCGCATCTGCTCGAACGGGTTCATTGGGCAGGACGACACGGTCACCGCGCTCGGGAGGAACGTGTTCGTGGTGATGTACCGCATCGCCCGGCAAGCCGGGGATCGTCGACGCGTCAAAGCGGAGGACATTGCCGTACGCCGCGGCGCCCCCACTCCCGTCCAACATGAACGCGTGCAGCTCCGAGGCCCCAATCGGGCTGGCCGTGTCCGCACGCGCCGCGTAGAGGGCGAAGAGGAGGGGCTTGTCGGAACCCGGATTGTTCTCCACCACCGCGACCGCTACACAACGCTTCCGCACGAAGCTCACGTCGAAGACCTCGATCCGGTCGAGAGGATAGGAAGTGCAGCGCGTGGGCGGAGTAGCGAAGATCCCCGAGCAGAGCTCCATCTCCCACAACCCCATCGTGCCCCCCGCAATGAAGAGGAAGCGGCGCCCGCTCGTCGGGTGCTGGTAGTAGAGCAGGGCGTCGGGCGAGCAGTCCGGCACCTTGACGCGGTCGATGGGCACCAGCGTCGAGGGAGGCCCGAGGCTCGTAGCGTCGAGGATCGCTATGGCCGCACCGTCGGCCGTGAACATCCTCGAGTTGTCGGGTGTCGCTTCGGCGCAGAGCTCCTGGCCGAAGGGATAGGACGCTTTGAGCTCGTCCATGGGCTGCGGAGCCTGGAGGAGCGGAACGCACAGCAAACCGAAGACGGGAGGGAGCATGGCTCTGCCGTCGAGCGAAGAGAGCGGGGTCCGCAGGGAGGATAGGCGCTCTGCGGGCTCTCGCGATCCTACTCCCCTTCAGCAGTTCCGGGGTTGGCCAAGCGAATGCCCCTCGGAACGAGTTCCCCCTGCGGGATTCCCCGAGGATCCAAGCGACGGCGACCCGCGCTTCCCTGCAGTCCGCCGACGATCTCGTCGGTCGGCGGGTGCGGGGATGCCGCGGATGTTCCGGCCGAGGGCGCCTGGCAAGCCCGCGTCGATCGCCTCTCGTCCGTCCGCCCCCCGCCCTACTCCCCTCGCGCTCCCCTCTCCGTCACCTCGAGCCGGGTTTCCGCCCCGTTGCAGCGGATCTCGGGCACGTACATCGCCTCGCCGAGCGTCGGGAGCGCGTGGAATCGCCCCGGAACCTCGGCGCGGAGGTCGTAGCGCACTTCCCACACTCCCTGCGGCAGCTTGTCGACGAACAGAGCGACCTTCCGATCGCGCAGCTCCTGGTGCGCGGACTTCAGCCGGCTCGTGTACCTCTCGGCGTCCATCGGGTCCGCGATCAGGACCGACGGCCCGCTGTCCGCGCCGCCGAAGCGGTGCTCGACCTCGCCCGACTTCAGCTCGCGGACGACGCACGGCTCGCCGCTCTTCACCTGCACGGCTTCCAGGCCCGCGGGCTTCAGGTCCTCGAACATCAGGTATTCGAGATCGTTCTTGGCTTCGAGCGTCAGCACCACCTCGACGCGCTCGCCGCTCATCACGACTCCGCCGTCCTCCAGCGCGACGCGCTCGTACACCTGTCCCTTCAGGAGCGTCGGCCTTCCGACGAGCTTGTAGTACTGCCGCTTCACGAAGATCTCGTTCCCGCGCGGCGGCACCGGCTCCTCCTGGCTGAAGAAGCTCGCCCGCGCGGAGACGTACAGCGGACCCTCGCCCGACACGCGCCGCACGCGGACCTCGTTCGGGCCGTCCTTCACGTCGCTCGCCGCGATCCTGAACTCGCCCGGGGCGGAGAGCATCTGCGCCGCGGTGATCTTCCGCGTCGCGACGACCTTGCCGTTCACGGTAAGCTCGTATTCGATGTCGCGCGCGGCTTCGCCGCTCTTCGCCAGCCAATCGTCGAGCGCGAGGATCGCGATCGCCGTGTCGCGCGTGTTGCTCCACTGCGCGCCGCGCCGGTTCTGCACCAGCCAGTTCGAGGCCTGCTCGGCCAGCGGGCTCGTCGGATCGACGGCGAGCAGCGCGCGCAACGCGAACGCGGTCGTCTCGACCGGGCCCTCCGACCAGCGCCTCCACATCTTGTCGGCGCCCCAGTGCGCGGTCTTCATCGAGCCCTCGTGCGAGGAGCCGACCCCCGGGTCGATGCGCGACACGTCCGGGTTCTCGTCGACCTGCACGCCGTTCACGAGGTTCTGCGCGAGCGTCTTCGCTTCCGCGTCGCGCCCGAGCTTCTTCGCCGCGAGGGCGAACAGGGCGCGCGAGTACGCGTTCAGTCCGTCGCGGTCGCGCCAGAGCTTGTCGAAGGCCTCGCGCCCCCGATCGTCGTCCTTCCCGCGGCCCGACACGGCCAGCGCGTGCAGCATCCACGCGGCGAGGTCCTGCTCGCTCTCGGCCTTCACGATCTCGATCGAGAGGTAGCCCGCGCCGCGTTCGATGACGCCGCCGCGGACGTCGATTCCCGCTTCGCGGGCGAGCGAGAGCCCCCACACGACATAGGCGGTCATGTACGGATCGCTCGCGCCGTCCTTCCACCACGCCCAGCCGCCGTCGCCGTGCTGGAAGTCGTACAGCCGATCGAGACCCTGGCGCACGATGCGATCGAGATCCGCGAGCGAGTGCTTGCCCGCCTTGGGAGCGTGGGGGTGCGTCGCGGACGCCGACTCCGGCTCGATGCCGCCGAACACGCGGTCCATCGCGTCCTCGGGCGACAGTCCGGCGTCGCGCAGCGTCTTCGCGACGATCGCGGCCGGCAGGAACCGCGACAGCGTCTGCTCCGTGCACCCGTACGGGTAGTCGACGAGGTACGGGAGCGCGTCGAGCATCGTCACCGCCAGGCTCGGCGCGACCTGCACGAGCATCTGCGTCGTCTCGCGGCGCCGCGCGGCCGGGACGTCGAGCGAGAACTGGAGCGCCCCACCCTTCATCTTGAGGGCGCGCGCGACGAGCGCGTCGATGCCGTGCGGCTCCATCGCGAAGGTCTTCTCCATGCCGTCCGAGAGCTCGCCCGAGCGGGCGGTGAGCTTGAGCTTCGCCGTCCCGGCGACGACGACGCGGACGCGCCAGTCGACGCGAGCTTGGCCGCCAGCCGGCACTTCGACGAACTTGGGCGCCTGCGTCAGGAGATCGAGGCCTTCCGCGGCGAGGTCCGGCTTCACGCGGAGCGCCTCGTTGGTGCGGTTGTCGAACAGCCCGGAGATCGTCGCTTCGTCGCCGACGACGAAGAAGCGCGGTCCCTCGAGGCGCGCGATCAACGGCTTCTGCGTGCGCGTCGTCGCATTCGCGACCCCGAAGCGCGCGTCGCTGGCCGCGACGCGGGCGGTCGCCTTCCAGCGCGTCAGGGATTCGGGGTACTTCACGTGGACGGAGGCTTCGCCCTTCGCGTCGGTGACGAGATCGGGCTGCCACAGCGCCGTCTCGCGGAAGTCCGTGCGCACCTCGACCGCGGCCTCGGCCTCGCCGCCGGCGCGTTCCTCGGACTTCTTCTCGCGATCGAGCTCCATCCCGCCGATCGCCTCGGCGGCCGGCGCCGCGGCGCTGTCGCTCAGGCCGATGGCATTGGAGCGGGCGGACTTCATCGCGAGCTGGCCGCGCTCGTCGCGTCGCGAGCCGTAGCTGAAGTCGTCCTTCCCTCCGCTGCCGGCTTCCTTGTTGGCCTGCCGCAGGTCGCGGAGCTTGCCCTTGTCGTCGGCGACGAGGCGCGCGTAGCGCTTCTGCTCGAACGAGGACTGGGTGCGGATCCACATCGCGCGGCGCTCTCCGAAGAAGAACGCGCGCGGATCGCCGGCGTAGTCCAACTGGATCGCGGCGACGGAGTCGTCGACGAGCGACAGCGCGATCTCGGCGGAGACCGGCTGGCCGTCGTGGCCGCGCGTCCGGATCGAGAGCGTGCCCTCGCCGCCAGGCAGGATCTCCCCGCGGTCCGGAGTCACCTCGACGTTCAGGAACTGCTGGACCGGCGGCACGACGACTTCCTTGACGTCGACCAGCGCGTCGCCGTCGCTCGTCGTGATCGCGGACAGGAACACGTTCGGCACGTGCTCGGCCCGGATCGGGAGCATCACGAGCTTCGCGGTGCCTTCGACGTGGACGACCTGGTAGGAGTGGAGCACCTCGCTCTCGACGCTGAAGAGCACCCAGCGGTTGCTCTCGGGCGTGCAGAGGAGGATCGGAGCCGTCTCGCCGGCCTTGAACGTGTCCTTGTCGAGAACGATGTCGAGCCCGCCGGCGTGGTAGCCGAGCTCCTTCGTGCTCCCCGACGCGACCCACGCGACGGCCGAGGCCTCGATCGCGCCCGCGCGGTCGTCGCGACTCTTCCACGTCGCCGTGTAGTAGCCGTCCGCGGTCGCGGCGAAGGAGAACGTCGCCTTCCCGTGCGCGTCGGTGCGCAGGGTCGAGGCCGCGATCTCCTCGGTCTCGTAGCCGCGGAACTTCGAGGTCCAGCGGTCGCCCTCCGCGACGGCGTGCGCACCGCGCACTTCCTTGCCGCTGGGATCGATCCAGATCTCGACCCAGCGATTGCGGACGACGACGACGCGGCCCTCGGCCTGCACGGGATCGGAGTTGGCGTCCTGGGCCTCGAAAGCGAACTCGACGTCGTCGCCGGGGCGGTACACGGCGTGCGCGGCGTGCGCCTGCACCGCGTACGCGAGGCGGCGTCCTGGCCCGCGCTCTTCTGCGTGTCGAAGGCGAAGGGAGCGCGTCCCTCCGCGTCGGTCCGCAGCGTGAGCCGCGACACGATCTGCCCGTCGCCGTAGTTCCTGCCGTACCGGTTCGACTCGTCCTGGTAGAGCCAGGGGTAGTCGTGCTCGGGCATCCACGGCCGCCACAGCGGCCGCTGCTTGACGAGGACCTCGACGTCCGCGTTCGCGACGGGTGCGCCGTAGTAGGTGTCGGCCTGGACGGTCGCTTCGACGCGGTCGCCCAGGCGCCAGAGCTTCTTCCGGCCGCCGGCTTCCGCGCCAGCGATCCGCACTTCGAACTCGGGGAGCTTGTACTCCTCGAGGCGGAAGAGCGTCGCGCCGCCGATGCCGCGCCGGCCGTTCGGCTTCACTTCGACGAACGAGACGCGGTACTCGCCCAGCGTGAGCTCGGGCTTCGTCTCGAAGCTCGCCCAGGCCGAGCCGAACGCGTTCAGCGTGAGGGCGCCCTTGCCGACCGACGTGCCCTTCGGATCGAGGATCTCGTACTCGAGCTTCGCGTCCGCGGGGGTCGCGTAGACGCCGTCCTTCTTCGTCCGCGCCACGATCTTCCACTCGACGCGGCCGCCCGGGCGGTACGTCGAGCGATCCGTGAAGGCGTAGATCTTCCACGCTTCCTCGGGGCGCCCGTACCACGACGTGCTGCCGAGGGCGAATGCGGCGCGGTCGCCTTTCGTCGCGGCGACGAAGAGCTCCTCGCTGTTCCCGCGCGGCGCGAGCTTCGCGAGCACGGTGCCGTCCTCGCCGCTCGTGAAATGCTGCACGCGCCAGTTCCAGTGGCCGCCGTCGTAGGACCGCTCCCACACCGCGACGTCGGCCCCGCCGACGGGTTCGCTGGTCGAGGCATCGACGATCCAGGCGAGGGCCTGGTCGCCGTTGGACTTCAGGACGAGCGACGTGCTCGAGACGAGCACGACTTCGCGCGCCGTGGTCTTCCCCGACCGCGCCTCGAGGACGTACGCCCCGGGCGCGAGCTTGGTCTCGAGCCGGAGTTCGACGCCTCCCTGGCGGTGCTCGCCCGTGTCCTTCGTGTCGTAGGACCAGCCGGCGAGCTTCTCCTGCCGCGTGAGATCGATCGTCGCCAGCCATTGCGCGACGGATTCATCGTCCTGCCCGCGGTGGCCGCGGCCGAACGCGACCGCGCGCGTGAGATCGACCGCGTAGACCGCGAGATCGACGCGCGCGAGATTGCGCCAGGAGAGCTGGTAGCCGACTTCGGATCCGGGCAGGAACGCCTGCGGCACCGCGAGCGAGAGCTCGGGACCGAGGATCCTCGCGATCGCCGACTCCGCCTGGTCGCGCCAGCGCGAGCGGCCCTTCGGGAACTCCGCGATGATGCGCCGGTACAGCGCCAGCGCCTTGACGTAGTCCGGTTTCTGCGACCAGTTGCCGTCCTCCTGGACGAAGGGCGCGCCCTGGGTCTCGTACCACTGCGCCGACATCCACAGCGCGTCGTCGAACCAGGGCGTCTCGCGGCCGAGCGCGATCGCGGACTCGAGCGCTTCGAGCCCGCGCTGGAGCTCGGCGAGGTCGCTGCCGCGCTGACGGACGATCAGCGCGTAGAGGAGCGCCGCCTGCGCGCGGTCCTTGTCCGAGATCGCGATCCGCATCGCGTCGGTGCCGACCTCGATCGGGATCTGTCCGGCCCACCAGTTCTGCGTCCAGTCGCCGCGGCCCGGCCAGGCGGCGCGGAACGCGATCGCGAGCCACCGGCCGCGCGCGCGCTCGACGTCCTTCGCGCCGGCCCACCAGTCGAGCGCTCCCTTGTAGTGCGGCATCGCAGCCGAGAGGTTCTGCGACTCGCGCCGCACCCAGTCGAAGTCGCCCAGCGACTCCTCGACGTCGACCCAGGTCTCGTCCTTCTCCTCGGGGCGCTCGACCGCCTTCTGGAGCGCGTCGAGCGCGCTCTTCGCGCGCTCGATGCGGGTCGTGTCCGGCGTGTCCGTCGCGGCCGCGGAACGCCAGTCGGTGTCCGCCAGCCGGAAGACGAGCCAGCGTTTCTCCGCGGGAGCGAGCGTGAGCGTCGCCGCCTCGTCGTAGGCGCGGTGCGCGAGCTCGAAGCTCCCTTCCGCGAAGAGTTTTTCCGCGCGCGCGCGGATCTCCTTCCAGTCCGACGGGTGCGTTCTCGGTGCGAGCGCTGCGAGCGCGGCGATCAGGAAAAGACTTCTCATGTCCCTCGTCTCCGGTGGTTGCGACGCGCCGAGAACGCCGGTCGGGGGCGTTCTCTTGGCGCCGGCGCAGCCCCTTATCGGCCGATCGCCGGGCTGGCGATACCCGCGAGGACGCGGTTCACCCCGAGGAACAGGAGGAGCATTCCCCCCATCGCCACGCGGGTCCAGCCCGCGGAGAGAGTGCCTTGGAAGAGAATCAGGTCGGCGATCACGCCGAACACGAGGACGCCCAGGCAGGCGCCCGCGGCTCCGCCCCGACCTCCGCCGTGGAACGCGCCCGCTCCAGGCGCGATCGCGACGCCGCCGATGACCGCGGCGGCGATCGCATCGAGCTCGAGGCCGGCGCACGCGATCGAGCTCCCCGACGCACTCGCCGCGGCGAAGAGGACGCCCGCGAGCGCGGCCGTCGCTCCGGACAAGGCGTGCACTCCGAGCCTCGTCCGGCGCACGGGCACGCCGAGGAGGCGCGCGGCGCGCTCGTCGCCGCCGATCGCGTTCAGTCGCGCGTTGAACCGCGAGCGCGCGCCGAACGCTGCCCAGGCGGGAACCGCCGCGCCGGCGAGATCGGTCCAGCGCGCGTCGCGGATCGGGATCGACTCTGCCGCGAGCGACAGGGCGACGCCGCGGAAGAGGAACATCCCCGCGAGCGTGACGAGGAACGGCGGGAGGTCGAAGGCGACGACGACGGCACCCTGGAGGAGCCCGAGCGTGGCACCCATCGCGAGGACCGCGGCGACGGCGACAGCGGGCGACACGCCGGCGTCGCCGAGCAGGCGCGCGAGGACGACGCTCGCGAGCGCCGCGAGGGAACCGATCGAGAGGTCGAGGCCTCCGGCGACGAGGACGCAGGCCGCGCCGAGCGCCGCGACGCCGAGCACGGCGTTGTCGGACAGGAGGTCGAGTCCGACGCGCGCGGAGAGGAAGTTCCCGTGCAGCACCGCGCCGAGGACGACGAGGAGGACGAGCGCGATCGCTCCGGGTGCGCGGCGTCTCAAGTCGCGACCTCCGCGCGGCGCGTCCAGAGCCGCGTGCCGAGGACCGCGAGGAGCACGGCGGCGGCCTTGACGACGAGCGCCGTCGGCGTGCCGAGGCCGAGGAGTGCCGCCGACGACGACGGCGAGGATCGCGTCGAGCTCCTGGTAGAGGCCGACGTGGCTCGCGTCGGCCGCGCCGACGTCCGCGGCGACGAGGAGCCCGGCCGCGGCGGCGCACAGCCCCGAGAAGGCGTACGCGCCGAGGCGCACGCGGTCGACGCGGACTCCCGAGAGTCGCGCGGCGCGCTCGTTGTCGCCGATCGCCTCGACGTGCAGGCCGAGCGTCGTGCCGCGCAGCAGGGCGCCTGCAGCCAGCGCCGCCGCGAGCGCGAGCAGACCGGGCAGCGGCAGGCCGGCGAGCGAACCGCGCGCCAGCGACTGAAGACCTGGATCCTCGAACGCGAGGATCCCTCCGCCCGACACGAGCACCGCGACGCCGCGGCCGGCCGTCAGCAGCACGAGCGTCGCGACGATCGGCTGGATCCTCGCGCGCGTGACGAGCGCGCCGTTGACGAGCCCGGCGGCGAGGCCGACTGCGAGCGCGAGCGACACCGGTGCGGTCCCGGAGGCGACCGCCGCGCACGACGACGCCAACGCCATGATCGATCCGACCGAGAGGTCGACGCCCCCGGTCGCGATCACGGGCGTCATGCCGAGCGCCAGGAGGACGAGCGGCGCGCCGCGCAGGAGGATGTCGGCGAGCGCGCCGTGCACGCGTCCGTCGCGCACCGAGAGATCGAGGAAGTGCGGGACGAAGAGCGCCGCCGCGGCGAGCAGCAGCGCGAGCGCCAGGGCCGCGGGAAACGCTCTGGACCTCAAGGCGACGGTTCCCCGCCGGCGATCGCGCGGAGGATCGCGCCCTCGGTGCGATCAGCACCCGAGAGTTCGGACACTACGCGACGCCCGTGCAGCGCGACGATCCGGTCGCTGGTAGCGACGAGCTCCTCGAGCGACGAGGACACGACCACGGTCGCCATGCCCTCGCTCGCGAGCTCGGCGATCGTCGCCTGGATCTCCGCGCGCGCTCCGACGTCGACTCCGCGCGTCGGTTCGTCGAGGAGCAGCGCCTTCGGTCGCATCGCGAGCCATCGGCCGATCAGGAGCTTCTGCTGATTCCCGCCCGAGAGGGTTCCCGCGCGCTGTTCGAGGTCCGCGCAGGCGATGGCTAGGCGTCGCACCATCCCCGCTGCGATCTCGCGCTGGCGCGAGTTCGATGCCGCGCGAAGTCCGCGGTCGCAGCCGATACCCAAGTTTTCGCGCACCGAGAGATCGGGGAAGATCCCGTCGCTCTTGCGCTCCTCGGGCGAGAGCACGAGGCCGAGGTCGACCGCTGCGCGCACGTCGCCGGGCGGCACGGAGGCGCCGTCGATCTGAACGTCTCCGGAACGCCTGCGCACCGCTCCGGCGACCAGGCGCAGGAGTTCGCTGCGACCCGAGCCGAGGAGTCCGGCGAGCCCGAGGACTTCACCGGCCGCGACGTCGAGGTCGAACGACACCGCGCGCGCGGAGCACGCTAGCGCCCGCCGGCGCGCGGGCCAGGCGCGTCGCCGCGCGATCGATCCGGCCTCGCCCGAGCATCGCCTCGACGAGCGCGACGCGCGTCGTCGTCGCGCGATCGTAGGTCCCGACTCTGCGGCCGTTCTTGAGCACGGTGATCCGGTCCGCGACGGCGAAGATCTCGTCCAGGCGGTGCCCGACGAAAACGACGGCGAGGCCTCGAGCGGCGAGGTCGCGGACGGAACGGAGCAGGAGCTCCGCCTCGCGCCGATCGAGGCTCGCGGTCGGCTCGTCGAGGACGAGGACGCGCGCCTCGAGGTCGAGCGCGCGGGCGATCGCGACCATCTGCTGCACGGCGGAGGAGAAGCTCCCGAGCGCGCGGTCGACGTCGAGCTCGAGGCCGACGCGCGCGAGCGCCGCGTGCGCGCGGGAACGCATCGCGCGGGCGTCGATCCCGAAGAGACCGCGCGGCTCGCGGCCGAGGCAGAGGTTCGCCGCGACCGACATCTCGGGGATGCGCGTGAGCTCCTGGTGGATCGCCGCGATGCCGGCCTCCTGCGCGCGGCGCGGATCGGCGAAGCGCGCGGCGCGACCGTCGAGGCGCAGCTCGCCCGCGTCCGGCGGATGGACGCCGGTCAGGATCCGCATCAACGTGCTCTTGCCCGCGCCGTTCTCGCCCACGAGCGCGTGGACTTCGCCGGCGTAGAGATCGAGGTCGACGCGGTCGAGCGCGACGACGCCGGGAAAACGCTTCTCGATTCCCGCGAGCGCGACGCGCGGCGCGGAGCTCACTCGACCTGCCACTCGAGGACGCCAGCGGAGAATCCAGGGGCGAGCTGCGCCTCCACGCGCACCGCCTCCGCGTCGACCGCGGGGAAGCGCGCGACGCTCCAGGCGTCCTTCACCGGCGCGAACGCCGCGGCGACCTCGCGCCACGCCTCGCCGACGCGCACGAGGACGCGCGCGCTCGCCGGCAGACGGCAGCTCCCGCGCCCCTCGTCGTCGAACCAGTAGACGCGCACCTCGTGGACCGAGCGCCGCTGCCCGAACTCGAACTCGATCCACTCCTTCGTGCCGCGGTGGTCCCAGAACGTCAGCCGCGGGATCGATTCGTCGCCCGACGCGGAGGGAATCCTGCCGTCGTTCAGCGCGAGCAGCGTATCCGTGCGCCAGCAATGGGACGCGGCCAGGAGCACGCCGTTCTGGATCGCGCGCAGTCCGGCGCCCGGAAGCTCCGCGTCGTTCGCGTCCTCCGGGATCCAAACCTCCATCTCGCCGCGTCCGCGGTTCGCCCACAGACAGTACGGGATCGCGACGAGATCGGCCGGGCGCGTGGAATGGTGGAGCGGATCCGTCGCGAACGTCCTCGTCGCTTTCGCCTGGAGCAGCGTCGTGCCCCCGAGGAGGGCCGGATCCCAGCGCTCGGTCACCTTCGCGTCGGCGGGCAGCGCGAGATCGCGCGCGTGGCCGGCGTGGTCGACGGCCTCGAGTGCGTAGACGACCGGCCCGCGCGCGAGCGCCACGCGCCCGCGGTCGGCCTCGACCGCGGCGTCCGCGCGCACGCGGCGCGGCGACATCTCGAGGTCGAGCACGACGGCGTCGCCCTTCTTCCACGTCCGATCGACGACGAACTCGTCGCTCCCCGGGGATCGGCGGCGCACGGCGCCCTCGGCGGGGTCGACGACGGCCTGCGCGCACCAGTCGGGGATCCGCAGGTGGAGCGCGACGCGGACCGGCTCGTTCGGGAAG
>WNFK01106595.1_pt1 | contig 11631 bp, 9 predicted proteins | sample 5400281 | NCBI WGS metagenome assembly WNFK01 (sample SAMN13153350, study PRJNA577476) | soil metagenome | isolation source: 20 cm soil on Douglas fir-dominated hillslope | place: USA:California | collected 2013-09-17
GCTGAAGCCGCGAATTATCCGTTCTGCACCGTCGAGCCGAACGTGGGAATGGTGGAGGTTCCCGACTCGCGCCTCGGTGAGCTCGCCAGAGTAGTGCAGCCGAAAAAAACCGTTCCAGCGGTCGTGCAGTTCGTCGACATCGCGGGCCTCGTCAAAGGCGCCGCCGAAGGCGAGGGACTCGGCAACAAGTTTCTGTCCAACATCCGCGAGACAGACGCAATCGTCCACGTCGTCCGCTGCTTCGAGGATCCCGATGTAACCCACGTCATGGGAGCGGTCGATCCGGTGCGGGACCGTGAGGTGATCGAGTTCGAGCTGGCGCTCTCGGACCTCGTGTCGCTGGAGAAGCGACTCGACAAGACGCGACGCTCGGCGCGCACCGGCGACAAGGAAGCGATGGCGGAGCTTCCGGTGCTGGAGAAGGCGTACGTTTTTTTGAAGGACGGCAAGGGACTCTGGGAAGCGCGCCTCACCGAAGCGGAAAAAGTTGTTCTGGCCCCGCTCACACTTCTCACGGTGAAGCCCGTGCTCTACGCGGCCAACGTCAGCGACTCCGAGCTGGCAGGAGATGAGGGGCCACACCTCAAGGCGTTGCGCGAGGCCGTGAAGAAGAGCGGAGAGCAGGCCGAGGTCGTTCCCTTCTCCGCCAAGATCGAAGCCGAGCTGGCGGAGTTACCACCCGAGGATCGGGCGGACTTTCTCTCTTCGCTCGGACTCGAATCAGCGGGACTCGATCGACTGATTCAAGCCGGCTACAAGCTGCTCGGGCTCGAGACCTACTTCACCGCGGGAGAACAGGAAGTCCGGGCCTGGACGATCCACCGCGGAGACACGGCGCCCAAAGCCGCTGCCGTCATCCACACCGACTTCGAGCGCGGATTCATCCGGGCGGAGACCGTCTCCTACGATTCCTTCGTCGGCAACGAAGGGTGGAAAGGCGCGCGCGAAAAAGGTGTGGTGCGGTCAGAAGGAAAGGAGTACGTCGTCCAGGACGGCGACGTACTCCTCTTTCGCTTCAACGTCTAGCGATCCCTTCCACGTCTAGGACTCCGTTGACGATTTAAGGGACCGGGTGGATCTGATCGCGAATCTCGCCGCCTGGATTCGCTGCGGTGTGCACGTTCGCGTACGAGTTGCCGTTGTTGAACAGGACTCTCAATGAGTCGAGCTTGACAGTGGGACTGTTCGCGTTCGTGATGGTCCCTTCAGCGACGAGTCCGTTTACCGTTCCGATCTCGTTGCCGGGCGCCCGGTTGGGCAGGAACAGGTTGATGATGACCGGCCCCGCAGTCGGAGGGTTGGTGGCGGCTCCGAGATGGATGTGCGACGCCGTGACGTTGGTCATGTTGGTAAGCGTCATGCTCCAGGTGATCAGGTCGCCTTTATCCTCGAACGTGACGACGCCGCTGCCGGCTGACGTGATTGTGCCTCCTTCCGCCGCGGCATTCAGGTTCGCGACGTACTTCTTGTTCGCCGGGCCAGTGCTGTTGTCGTCACCGCAACTGACCACAACGGCTGCAATCACAGCCGCTCCAATAATTCCAGCGGCGACTCTTACTATTCTGCGCATGTAACCTCCGGGAGGGCGCACGATAGAAGCTGAGACCGCGCCTCCGAGCAAGAAAGGCGGCCCGCGCCAACGACCGCGCTCGCGCGGCGAGGAGTGCGCCCTGAACGGCGGACGCGCACAGGTCCGCACTCTGCAGTTAGTCCGAAGTTCGCAGTTAGTCCGCAGTCCGCAGTTAGTCAGCCGGTTGAATTAGCCTCTCTGCCCAACTAACTTTCCCTCTCACAACGGCCGGAGCTTTGGCCTTCACACCTTCCTCCCACTTCGGCAACCAGATGGGGGGCGGATTACGACCACAAGGAGGATTGCCTAGTGCCTCGCACATACGAGGCGGTCTATATCTTCGACTCAACTCTCGAAGACGCCGCCATCAACGAAAAGATCTCGCGCTTCCACGGAATGCTCGGCACCAAGGAGCAGCCCGAGGTCACGCATTGGGGACGGCGCCAGCTCGCCTACTCCATCGGCCCCCGCGAAAACGGCTACTACGTCGTTTCCAAATTCGCGACCGAGCCCACCACCCTGCCCGAGTACGAGCGCGCGCTCAAGCTCGACGACGGAGTCATCCGCTACCTCATCACGCTGCACGAGCACGAAGTCGGTGCCCCGCCGCAGTCCGAGGAAGACCTGGCCGCGGCAACGCGCCGTGACGACGATGACGACGACGAGGATTAACACATGAGGAGACCACAAAAGAGCTGCCCCTTCTGCGAAAGCCGCGTCCGCTGGATCGACTACAAGGACGATCGCACGCTCGGCCGCTTCATCACCGATCAGGGGAAGATCCTTCCCTCCCGGCTCAGTGGCACTTGTGCCCGCCACCAGCGCCAGCTCGCAACGGCCATTAAGCGCGCCCGTTTCCTCGCTCTGATTCCTTATATCCGCGGTCATCAGGCGTAGATGGCCGACGCCGCCACGGGCGACAAAAAAAGTCAGTCGTGGCGGCCGCTGCTGTGGGGCCTGGCTGCGTTCTTTCTGCTGCCGTTCGTCCCGCTCGCAGATGTAGTCTTTCCCGTCCAGCAAACGCTGCTGCTGTTCGTTCCCGCGCTCGCCGTCTGCTCGCTCATTGGATGGAGATCCGGGAGCCGCGCCGCCCTCGCTTTGATCTGGGTGGCGTTGGCGGTGTGGCTGCTGGTCCACCCGGCCGGGCAACCCGGAACAGCCTACGACCAGATGGCCCGGGCGTGGGCGATCGTGCTGTCTGCGAGCTTCGGACTTTTCAGCCTTCTAAGCCCGACGACTGCCTTTTTCGTGCGCGCCATGGCGTCGGTGGGAGTCACCTTGGGTGTCGCCCTCACCGTCGCCCTGTCTTCTCCCAGCGGCATGGCGAGGTTCCAGCACGCCGGTGGTGAAGAGTTCATGAGGCGGACGACCGTTACGCTCAGTCGCTTTCAGGAGAAATGGGACACCGAGGAGTGGAAAGCCCTGTCCGCAAGGCTACCACTGCTGCAGGCAGCCGACGACTGGACGGTCGACATCGAGCGCGATCTGCCGAAGCGCACGATCCCACTGATTCCAGCCCTTCTTGCCCTCGAGTCCTTGGCGGCCCTGGGACTGGCATGGGCTGTCTACCACCGGTTGTCTCCAGTCCGTATCGGACCGGCGCTCGGGCCGCTGACGGAGTTTCGCTTCAACGACCAGATAATCTGGGCGCTTGCTGTGGGCCTTATCCTCAGCCTTCTGCCCGCCTTCAGCGACGGGCGAAACGCCGGCTTCAACCTGCTTCTTTTTTTCGGCGCCCTTTACGCGGTGAGGGGTCTGGGCGTTCTCGCCTGGATCTCAAAGGGCCGCTACATCTTCATTATCGTGCTCAGCCTGATACCTCAGGGTGTCCTTCTGCTCGGGCTCCTCGCGCTCGCCCTGGGACTCGGCGATACCTGGCTGGACCTCCGCCGGCGGCCCCGGGCGACCTGACCCGTACGATTCATTCCGCGTTTGTGCTACAATTACCCGATTCTCAACGATCTCTGAAGGAAATTCTCCAATGGAAGTCATACTAAGACAGGCAGTCGAACAGCTCGGCCACCCGGGCGACATCGTGAAGGTCCTGCTCCCCCGCGGATTTGCCTACGAGGCGACGCCGGGCAACAGGAAGCGGATCGAGCAGGAGCGCCAGCGCCTCGAGCAGGCTGAGGAACAGCGGCGCGGCACTGCGAGCGAGCTCGCGACCAAGCTTGAGCAGGTCTCGCTGACCTTCTCGGCGCGCGTCGGAGACGAAGGCAAGCTCTTCGGCTCCGTTACCGCCTCGGACATCGCGCACCAGCTCGAGGCGCAGGGATTCTCGATCGAGAAGAGGCAGATCGAGCTCCATGAGCCGATTCGCGCTCTCGGCGTCTACCGGGTCCTGATCAGGCTGCACGCCGACGTCCACCCCGAGATCAAAGTCTGGGTCATCAAGCAGTAACTCTGGGTTCTGGCGGATTCCGGCGGGATCCAAGTTGGTGCGTTTCCCGTCGGTGCGTTGTCCGTTGGCCCGTAAGTAATCCTCTACCGCAACGCGAAACGGGCAAACGGACAAACTGAAAACGCACGAACTTGGATTCCCTCAGACTCATACGAGGACCCAGCCATTACAACTTGGATCCCCTCAGCCCAACAACGGACTATCCGACTAAGGACTATCCGTCTCGTTCAGAAAATGGCGTGCGAAATGCGAACTTGGCCCTGACGGAACTTTCTCACGGCTTGTAAGCTACATAGGGAGCGGCGATCTGCGCCGCGAAGAAACCTTCACTGAAGCGCATGGCTACATCCCTACCATCTGTCTCCGCCCGCGAAGGCGCGCAGCGAGTGCAGCGCGCCGCCCAGCTTTGCCTCGACATGAAAGCGAATGACGTCGTCCTCCTCGACCTGAAGGGCGTCACCGACATGACGGACTACTTCGTCATCGCGAGCGGAACCTCCGATACCCACGTGAGATCGATCGGCGAGCATGTGATCTCGGAGATGAAGAAGGCGGGATTGACGGTGCACCACACTGAGGGGTTACAGCAGGGCCGCTGGGTGCTGCTCGACTTCTTCGACTTCGTAGTTCACATCTTCCATCCGACGCTCAGGTCGTTCTACCAGATAGAACGGCTGTGGAGCGATGCGGAAACAGTGGCGCTGGAACCACAGGAGTAAAAATGAAAGCGGTGCGTATTCTGGTCACCCTGGCCGCCTTGCTTTGCGCGACTCGCCTCGACGCACAGCAGTACTTCGGCATGAACCAGGTCCAATACAGGCACTTCGACTGGCGCGTAATCGAGACCGAGCACTTTCTCGTCCATTACTACCCCGAAGAGCGCGCTGGCGCGATGGACGCGGCACGAATGGCCGAGCGCGCGTACGCCCGGCTGTCCAAGATCCTCGACCACCAGTTCCGCGAAAAGAAGCCGATCATCCTGTTCGCGTCACGCGCCGAGTTCGGACAAAACAACGTCACCGGCGATCTCGGCGAAGGAACGAGCGGTGTAACTGAATACTCCCGTGGCCGCCTGATCCTCCCGCTCACTGGAGACCTCGGCAGCTTCGAGCACGTTCTCGCGCACGAAATGGTGCACGAATTCCAGTACGACATCTTCGCCCGCGGAAAGGCGGGCGCGAACATGCAGACGTTGGCTCAGATCGATCCTCCCCTCTGGTTCATCGAGGGGCAGGCCGAGTATCTGACAACCGGACCCGGTCATCCGCTGACGTCGTCGTGGCTGCGCGACGCCGCGGTGAACGGCAACCTCCCGACGATCGAGCAGATGACGGAGCGCCCCGACAAATACTTCCCGTACCGTTACGGGCAGGCGTTCTGGGAATACGTCGGCGAGCGGTGGGGCGATGCAGCAATCGGCGAGATCCTGCAGAACGTCACGACCCTGGGCGTGGCGCGCGCGTTTCAGCGTCAGCTCGGGCTGACGCTCCACGAGCTGAGCGACGAGTGGCGCGAAGCGGTCAACGCCAAGTATTTGCCGCAGGCCGCATCGCTCGACCGACCGCGCAGCTTCGCCCAGCCGCTGCTGACTGAAAAGAAGAGCGGAGGTCAGATCTTCCTGGCGCCGTCTCTCTCCAATGACGGCAATCGCATCGCGTTCCTTTCGAACGGCAGCCAGAAGCGCGGTGAGCTCTTCATCGATCTCTGGCTCGCCGACGCCCGCACGGGAAAGCGCATCAAGCGCCTCGTCGAGAGCACGACCAATCCGAACTTCGAGGAGCTGAGACTGCTCTATTCGCAGAGCGCATTCTCGAATGACGGTCGCCTGCTCGCTTTCACGGCTCAGCGCGAAGGCAAGGACGTTCTCTATCTCATGAACGTCGCGAGCGCACAGGTAATCAAGCGCCTCGACCTTCCCGTCGACGCCGTGTGGAGTCCCGTGTGGTCGCCGGACGACAAGCAGATCGCGTTCAGCGGATCGCGCGGCGGCATCAGCGATCTCTTCATCGTCAATTCCGACGGCAAGAACCTTCGCCAGCTAACGAACGACGAGTACGGTGATCTGCAGCCGGCCTGGTCACCCGACGGAACCCGGATCGCTTTCGCCAGCGATCGAGCGCCTGAGACCAACCTGGCGATTCTCAAGATGGCGAAATGGCGCATCAACGTATTGAACGTGCAGACGGGCGCGATCGAAGTGCTGCCCGGTCAAGACGGTCTGAACCTGAACCCGCAGTGGGCTCCGGGTGGACGCGAGCTGGCCTTCATCTCCGACCGCACTGGAATTCCCAACGTCTTTATCTACGACTTTGCCAATAAGCAGCACTATCAGCTTACGAACGTATTGGGCGGCATTTCCGCGATCACCGAATACAGTCCTGCGATAACGTGGGCTCGCGGCGCCGACAGAATGGCGTTCACGTACTTCGAGCGCGGCGACTACACAGTGTGGACGGTCGACAATCCGCGCGGCCTCAAGAGAACCGCTTTCCGTCCGACCGGGACGAATCTCGCCGCGGGGCTCGTTCCCGCTGTCGTGGACACGAGCGCGAGCGCCGTCCGGCCCGGGCTCGACTCGTTGACCCTCAGACCGCGGAGCGGCCAGCCTACATCGGTCTATCGGAGCCCAGCGGGAACTCGCCAGTCGGCACTGCTGCCGGTCGGAGAGGTGGTCCAGGATCTTCCGCCCAGCGTGGCGACACTGGACGCTGATGCGATGTTCGGCCTGCCGGACACGAGCCGATTCAAGGAGCGCCCGTACCACGTCTCGTTCCACCCGGACTACATCGCCGATCCATCGGTGGGCTACACCCCGAATTACGGCACCTTCGCCGGTGGGACCGCGTTCGTCTTCAGCGATTTGCTCGGCAATCACCAGCTGGCGGTTTCCGGCAACGTCTACGGCCGTCTCAGCGACGCCAGCGTGTTTCTCGGCTACGCGAATCTGAGCCGGCGCTTCCAGTATACGACCGGGATTTCGCAGGATCCCGTTTACGTCCCGGTCAGCGGAAGCACCTCGGCCGGTAGCGTGTTCAGAATCCAGACGAACTACCTCCGCTATGTGGTGCGCAACCTGTTCGTGATGGGTCAGTACCCGCTCAATCGGTTCACCCGCCTCGAGACGGGAATGCAGCTGAACAGCATCACCCAGGGCGTGGTCAACGTGTTCCAGGACTGCAACGTTCAGGGTTACTGCACCGATATCCAGTTCAGAGACAGCACCTCGCTGCCGACCATCAACTTCGTAACGCCGACAGCCGCCTTCGTCTCTGACAACACACTGTTCGGTACGACTGGCCCGGTGATGGGACGCAGGATGCGGTTCCAGGCGTCGCAGAACCTCGGCAAGCTCGTATTCAGTGATTTCCTCGCTGACTATCGCCGGTACGACCCGATCATCTTCAACACACTCACCATCGCGACCCGGTTCATGACCTCGATCGCAACGGGACGGGATGAAAGCTTCTTCCCGAAGTACATCGGCCGGCCCGACTACGTGCGCGGATACGATCGAGCGAATTTCAACTTCTACGATTGCACGTCGGTGATCGGATCGACGGCTGCGTGCAACAATGCGCAGCTCGCCGGAAGCCGCGTGGCTGTGGCGAACGCAGAGCTGCGTTTCCCGATCATTCGCCGATTCGATGTGGGGAGCAGCTTCGGATTGCCGCCGGTTGATGGTCTCTTCTTCTGGGACGCAGGGCTGGCATGGAGCGCGGGACAGAAGCCGCATTTGGGCAACGCGCCTGCCGGCAACGACCCGAGCATCAATCGTTATCCGCTCACCAGCTATGGCGCGGGACTCAGGGTGAATCTCTTCAACCTTGCGATTCTCCGCTGGGACTACGCGCATCCGCTGGTCGGAGGACGCAAGCCGAACTGGACGTTCTCACTGGGAGCGAGCTACTAACCGTTGCGTCGGCTCCTACTGCTGGCGCTGCTCTGTGCAGCCTGTAAGGACGACAGGGCAGCGCCGGATCGCACCACCACCTCCTCTGTCGTAGAGAATCACGGCCCGGAGCCCCTTCTCCTGCGCGTTCCGCGAGGAGGAGGGACCGGTCGCGTCTACCGGTATCCGCATCTCGACTCGACCGTGTTCACGCTCGACGAGGCGCCGGCAATCGAGCGTGTGCTCGCCTTCGATGCTGACGCAGGAAGCATCGCCGTCGTCGATTCGAAAGGATTCCCCGCACGCCTCGATCTCCGAGAGACCGATGTCCTGAAGGCGGCGAAGACGAAGCTCACGTCGCTGTCGTCGGTGAACGGAAACGACATCTACGGAATCAACGGCAAGGGTGAGATCATCCGCCTGAATCCGAGCGGCAGTGATTGGAAGTTCAAGCCCGCCGTGGCAGCCCGCAACGTGTTCGCGCAGCCCAACGGCGACGTCATTGTCTCGGCGAACAAGGGCGCGCAAACCCTCGTCTGGAGGGTGCATCCACCCGACGACATCGCCGAGGACAGCGCGGTGCTGCCGTTGGCGGGCCGTGCAGTGAGAACACAGCTGGGCGACCGCATCTACTTCCCCATCGACAGCGGGCTCGTTGGCGTGAAGGGAAAGGACCTCTCATCCCTGGGCGCAGTTCAGCTTCCCAGTCGCGTGCGGGCTCTGACGCCAACGCCGAGCGGCGACAGACTTTATGTCGCCACAATGTCCGACAGCGTGATATCGATCGTCGATCGGTATAACGGCAAGGTCGAGTCCGGGCTCACGCTGCCGCAGCCGCCATCGGATCTCCGGATGGATGGACTCGGCCGCTATCTCCTCGCGCGTTTTCCGCAGCAGGATTCGGCGTGGGTGATCGCGATCGGAACGAACAAGCTTCTGGGCGCCGTCCCTACTCGCTGGGAGAGCGATCTGCCGGCGATTACACCAGATGGCCGCGTCGCCCTCCTCGGCGCGAAAGACGTGATCCTGGTGGATCCCCAGAAACTCGGGACCAAGTCTACGGTCGCCGGCGGAGCCAAGGACTACTGGTACTTTTTCGCGTGGGACGGATTCCGTCCCCGCGCCCAGGGACTCGATCAGCCGGTGACTTTCCCCAGTGACAGCCTCCCGACGGATTCGCTGGCCGCCTCGTCCACGCCGCAGGGCGCGGGCGCTGCGAATTTGCCACCGACGCCTCCCGACACTACAAGGGTTGCCCCGGTTCCCGGCACTTCCTCCCCCGCAGCTGCTCCAGCCGGATTCGTCGTATCCTTCGCCGCGCTACTGAGCGAGGAAAAAGCGCAGCAGGTAGCGAGCGCGATAAAAGTGAATGGAGCCCCGGCACATGTGGCGTTCACCAACACGGCCGGCTCGCCGATCTATCGAGTGGTGATGGGACCGTTTGCGACCCGCGCGGAAGCAGACCGAGTCGGGCGCGCATCGAGGCGAGAGTACTGGATCTACGAGGGCTCCCCTTGAAACCGAACGTGTCCGGCGGACGCCCGGTTGCATGGGAAGACGCCGGCCGCCAGATCGCCCCACTCCTGGGGAGTTATTCCGCAGTAGTCATTACCTCCAGCGATTCCGTGGCCGCCGCTCACGTGGCACTAGGGGTCGCTCTCGCCGAAGCAAAACACCGACGCGTGGTCCTCGGAGACCTGGTCGGTGACCTCGCGCCCCTCCGTTCCCTCGTCAAAGACGAAGATCCCCACGGCATCAGCGACAGCTTTCTGTACGGCTTGTCGCTCAACAAGATCGGCTACGAGGTCGAAGGAACCGCGAACCTGTACATAATGCCGAGCGGCACTGACCCTGCGATTGGCGAAGAGATCCTGCGGAGCGCGCGCTGGACGAAGCTCGCGGAGGGATTCTCCGAGACGGGCGCTCTCCTGCTTCTCGTCGCGCGGAGCGACGCGCCGGGGCTTGGAGATCTGGCCGAGCAGACGGACGGGGTTGTGCTGGTAAGGGAGGCCCAGCTTGCCGGCGCTCCGTCAGCGCTGGTGCTCGCGCGCGTGCCCGCTCCTACGCCGACGCTCAAGATTCCGCTCCATCGAATCAGCGCCCGGGCGGCTGACTGGAGAAAGCATCGCTGGCTCTATCCGGCGATTGCCATCGCTGGAGTGCTGCTCATCGCTGCCGTGGGCACTGGGCTCATGCTCGCGCGTGCTGCGCGGGCAGCGCGGGCAGCACGCGCGCCGGCGCGAGTTACGGCGGCGCCTGTACCTGCGCCAGTCCCTCCGCCTCCGCGGCCGGCCCCTGAGACTCTCTACATCGCTCCGCCGGCAAATGTCAACGACTCCGCGTCGGCGTCAGCATTCTCCGTCGAACTACTAGTCGCAAACACGGCCGAAGGTGCTAACTTGTTCGTGCGGAAAAATGGCGCGGCGCTTCCAGCCGCGGCCGTGTCGCCGGTTCCAATTGGTCAGGAGCGCGCAACATGGTACAGGGTGACGGCTGGTGCTTATCTGAGGAGAGATCAGGCTGACTCTCTGCTGCTTGCCCTGCAGAAGTCGGGAGTCCTCGCCAGCGAGTCGGCGGGGAGGATCACTCGCTCTCCGTTGGCGCTGCTCGTCGACAGCGTTCCGTCGCAGGGTGGCATCGTCGATGCAGTTCGCGCCACCGTGGAGAAGTACACGGCTCGCGGGCTGACGGTTTACCCGTTGATCCAGGACGACGGGGGCGCACGGATTTTCGCCGGCGCCTTCGGATCGTCCGGCGAATCGGCCGGACTGATTAGAGCACTGCGCAGTGCGGGGCTGAAGCCTGTACTCGTCTATCGAACCGGGAGTACTCCTTAGTGCGTTTGACGAAGCTCGAGATTCACGGATTCAAATCGTTCGCCGATCACACCGACATGGTCTTCGAGCCGGGTGTGACGGCAATCGTCGGCCCCAACGGCTGCGGAAAATCCAACGTCTCCGACGCTGTACGCTGGGTGCTGGGTGAGCAGCGAGCCCGCGCGCTCCGAGGCGCGAAGATGGAAGAAGTGATCTTCCAGGGTTCATCCGCACGGCGGGCCGTGAACGTGGCCGAGGTCTCGCTCCATTTCGAGAACAACGACGGCGCGCTCGACATTCCGTTCCGTGAAGTCGTGATCACCCGGCGGCTGAGCCGCTCCGGCGAGAGCGATTACTTCCTCAACAACTCGCCGTGCCGTCTGCGTGACATCCACGACATGGTGCGGGGGACAGGTCTCGGCGCCGATTCCGGTGTCGTGATCGAGGGGAAGATGGTGGATGCACTGCTGTCCGATAAACCGGATGAGCGTCGGGAGCTGTTCGAGGAAGCGGCCGGAGTCGGACTCTACCGTGACCGCAAGAGAAGCGCGGAGCGGCGGCTCGAGGAAACGACGACTGACATGGCGCGCATCGACGATCTCATCGCCGAAGTGCAGAGCCAGGTTCGCTCGCTGTCGCGGCAGAGAAAGCGGGCGGAGCGCCACACTGAGCTGATGGCCCGCAGATTTACACTCGAAGTTGCGCACGCCTCGCGCGAGATGGCCGCCTGGCGCGGCGAGCTGGTTCGTCTCGAGAGCCGTGTTACGGCGCTGCGCGTGGAAGTCCCGGCCGAAGAGGAGCGTTTGCAGAACGCGGAGGCGGCGCGCGACACAGCCCTGACCGAACGTACGACCGCCGAAGCACGCCGCACCGAGCTCGCCCGGCTCGTGGCGGATCAGCGCGAGAGCACCCAACAGCTTCGGGGCGAGATCGCGGTCGCCGAGGAACGGTTGCG
>WNFK01241909.1_pt1 | contig 11631 bp, 13 predicted proteins | sample 5400281 | NCBI WGS metagenome assembly WNFK01 (sample SAMN13153350, study PRJNA577476) | soil metagenome | isolation source: 20 cm soil on Douglas fir-dominated hillslope | place: USA:California | collected 2013-09-17
TGTTCCTGACGTTCACATTTCCGGAGACGGAGGCACGTAAACTCTGGAAGCGGAAACCAACTCAACCTTGGGAATCTCTGATTTAACTTTCACGCTAGCGAATCCACCTTTTTTCATCGGTTTTGGGACAAAGAGGAGCAAGTATTGGTTGTTGAAGCGGCGCATCAGATCCGAGAGGTAGGGAGAAAAGGAAACAGCCGTTTCGTAACCGAGGAAATAGGCTTCGCCGCCAGTTTCGTCGGCAACTCGGGAAAGGAAATTCTGTCCCCAGTACATGCGCCAATAACTCCGCGCGTAGTGGCCCACGCCGTTCGCATAGATGGCATGGATCAACACACCTGCTTTTTGGGCATCATCGATGAGCGTATCCACATAAGAGTTCACTGGGCCGGAACCACCGAAATAATCGATACCGTCGGAGATGACCAGGATCTCGTGCCGCGCGGGGCTTGCCGGCCAACGTTTGATCAAATCGGAAAGCGAGAGGTAAATGCTGGAAAACGCGCCACCGTTGCCGAGAGGAAGACGAAGAGAACTCGCCGCAGCAACGTGGTCGATGGTGGGGGCTTGGGTGATGTCGACCGTGCCGTCGCGCATATAGCCCACTCCAACCATAGTGGTATCCGGCTGGAGCAGCATGAAGGCGCGCAAATCATCAAACTGCGAACCAATCGAAGGACTGGCGCCATCGTCGAGGAGAACGAATAACTCGAGTGCGGCGCGGTCCCCTCTCAAAGGGATCCAGTCCGCTACCTGCACTCGATCCCGCCCCTGATAGACTCGCACTTCGTCGGGAGTGATGAGGGGAACATCTCCACCGTGGCGCGCCTCGGCAGTGACGACTAATGAAACCGGAACGGAAGCCGCCGGGGAAGGTTTGCGGCCTTCGAGAGTCAGTGAGCCACTCACGATCGCAACCAGGACAAGAAGTGCCTTGTGCGTGAAGTTTCGAGTTCTCATCGTTTCACCTTTACGTAGTTTTTTTATTCTCGTTCTTTGGGTTCCACTTGCTCCAAATCTTCAACATGGTTGTCTTGTCGAGCTTCACCGGTAGCCGCTCAGCAACTGCACGACGGAATGCGTCCAGCGGCGGTAGTCCTTCGAGCGCACGAGGGAATACGCATGGTTCACTGTTGCGACTTGCGCGGGAGAGGAAATCTTCGGCATCACCAGTTCAAGAATTCCATCCTTTAATTGGGCGGAGGTTTGCAGTGGATCCACTTCAGCGGGAAGCGTCAGGCTCAGGAAAATCTGATCCGTGCAGCCGCTTGCGCAAGAAACCTTCTTGCCGGCGGCATGGCTTAACGGTTCACGCTGGCCGGCGATGGTGATGGATCTGGGCTCTACCTTCAGGACGAGGTTGTCCGAATGGAAACCGGGGAGTTCGGCAAATACTACGAGAAGGACATCCGTTTCAAGAACGGTTGTATGCACCTGATGGATTAGTTCGGTTTCCGCGCAGTACCAGTCTTCCTGATCGGAGCCTGACGCCTTGCCGCGCTTCTGAAACAACTCGTAGGCTCGGTGTGCAATAGCGTCGCGGATCTGCCGGATGCGATCGAGCGGACCGTTGACTCGGACGCGCGCGGAAGAAGCGCCCAGATCGGTTGGAGTGGTCTTGAGTGAAACTGCGCTGCTCATGACGTTATCCTGCAATCCCCAGCGGCCGAGCGGCCTTTCTTCTTTTCAAGTACCAGACCGCCCGGCTTTCGATGAATCAACTGCAAACTGCGAAATGACAACGCGGCCCAACTAGACAGTGGCCGTTTTGCCTTTTTCCTTTTCCTTCTCGCCGGTTTTGATTTCGATCTGTTTGGGGAGCGCCGATTCCTTCACTGGCGCGGTAATCTCCAGCACTCCGTTGTGAAAGTCGGCCGAGAGTTTCTGTGCGTCGACACCTTCTGGAAGGATGATCGTGCGCTGAAAGGACTGGTAGGAGAACTCCTGATCCAGATAATCGGCGTCCTTCTTTTCCTTGGACTCTTTGTGCTCGCCTTCGACGGTGAGGTTATTCCCATGCTGGTAGAGCTCTATCTCCTTGGGATCGACGCCGGGTAGAGCGACGCTCAAGTGGTATTCCTTTTTATCCGGGTCCATCCAGGCTTCGATCGGCGGCACAGCAAACAGCAACGCGGGCTCGTGGCGCTCCGTCGCTTGCGAAGAATGGGACATAAGGCGATTGAACAACCGGTCAAATGAGTGACGGAAATCGAACAACTCGTTAAATGCGTGATCTTTCTTTATCAGATTTGCCATTTTCAGCTCCTTAATCTCCAGAATTTTGAAATTGACCAAAACCAATTTGAGAATTGCACCATGCCTCGAGGCGTCACGAACTGAACGGAAGCGCGGCCGGGCTTATGCGGCCACGGCGATATCGCCGACCGTGATGCGGTTGTCCACCATGCGAACGCCGGGAGCCTTCCACGCTGCGCGTTCTGCTTCGTTGCGTTCGGCCCAAGAGCGCACGGTGCCGCGGAGAGTCACCCGGTCACCATCTGTTTCGACGGTGATACGGCTGGCGTCGAGTTCCGCACTGCGTTTCAGGGCTGCTTCGATGGCCGCCTTGACTTCGCCCTTGCTGACTTGAGGCTTGACTTCGATGAGATTGGAGACGCCTTTAACTCCGATCAGATGGCGCACGGCGTTTTCCGCGGCGGCTCTCTGGTAATTCCATTCGACTGTGCCTGCCAGGGTGATCCAGCCCTTGGAAACAGTCACCTTGATGCGATCTGCGGGCACTGAAACCGCCCAGTTGAGGTGATTGACCGCTGTCCGCGCGATGTCCTCATCTGTGCGTTCGCTGGAAGTAGGCAAACGGACTTCCAGTTCGTTCACGACCGCTTTCACACCGCTGACGCGGGCTGCGGCACGTTCCGCGGAGAATTTTTGCCAGTAACTGGATATGTTGCCGCTGAGGGTGACAATTCCAGATTTGACGGCGACTCCAATTTCCGCGGCATTAACGCTCGGCTCCCAATTCAGCTCATCTTCCACTTTTTTTTTCAGTTCAAGGTCAGTCATCTCGATTTCTCCTTTTCAGCTTTCATTGATCGTGCGGACAACAGAAGCCGCACGAGATACGATTTATCTGTGATCACGAAATCCGCAGGAAGCGAGCCTTGCCAGTTCCTTATGTGCCCGCCAGCTTCTGGATTTAATGGTGTTCGCGTCCGTGCCGGAGAGCTTGGCGATTTCTCCGCAGGTCATGGACTCGAAGTGCCTGAGTTGAATGGTCCTCCGCAGGATTGGCGAGAGCCTGCGGATTTTATTTCTCAAGAGGGCGCCACGCTCGTTCCTGAGCAGGGACTGCTCCGGATCTGGATGAAGTTTAACCATATGAGGCAGCCACCGGATCGACTGATAAAGGCTGTCCTCATCGAGAGTTTCATGACGATGCTGGTTCCTTCGGCGACGGTTCATCAGGGCCGCGTTCAGCACGATGCGCGTCACCCAGGTGGAAAAGCGGGACCTGCCCTCAAACTTGTGAAGCTTACGGAACGCCGCCAGGAGTCCTTCCTGCACTGCGTCCTCCGCATCTCCCGGATTCCCCAGGACCGACATGGCGATCTGACGGAGTCGCGGGCGACCGGCGGCAAATAGGCTTTCGAGCGCTGAATCTTCCCCGCCAATGGCCCGGCGAATCAGTTCGGATTCAACCTCCCTGCAATCGGAGTGAGGAAGAGCGGAGTCTTGAAGCGGATGAAGATGTTCCATGGAATTGGGCTTGGCTTTATGTTTCTTTGCCCGCGGATTCCGCTGTCTGATGGGAGGCAGAGATTCGAGGACGCGACGGTATGGACTGGAACTCATTTTTGTTCACACAAATCCGCGAAAGCGAGGGCTTGGAGATGCTCCCTGTATAAGGCGGAAGCAAGTTGCTGCCCAAAACGGGAGAGCGTTTGGGGCAACGACTAGGGCTTGTCAAATCTGGAAGATGCACAGCTCCGTGTCACGAATAAAGTTAGGGAAAGGGGCCACGAAATGCCGTCCTGCCGACACTTACCCGTCAACGTAAATCAGGCTCTGTTAATCAGTTCGGTCATCGTGCCGCAAATCACCACCCTGCGGGATGGTGAGGACGTGACGGGTGGTTGTCAGCTTGACGACACTGTTGCGCGTCTCGCTCCCACGCTCCGCGGCCTCGTGAAATGTTGTGGTCACTAAAGCATTAAATCCGAATGGCATACTGAGGGACACGAAATTAGGTGCAGTTTGGAGCACCAGATGCACGACTGGTCCTGAGAAAGTGTGGAACACCGTTACGGATGAACGTGAACGCACGGGCAACGAAAACGGATTCCGAATTGCTGTGTTCAAGATTGGAGGAACAATGAGCGGAAAGATTCTGAGTCGCGGTTTCAGCATCATCGCATTCCTGGTGGCTGTATTACTGATTGCACCCGCTGGCGTGTATGCGGCACCACCGGAGGACAACAAGGAAGTTACAAAGCTCCTCGAAGACATCAAATCGCAAGCGTATGACCTGAAGCGCGATTCCGATGAGCTTGAGGCGTATACGCGGTCCGACGTTTCCTGGGAATCCCATGCGACGCAACTAGAAATGATGAAAGAGCGGATCAACACAATCGGCAAGACCATCGCCAGATTGCAGGGTCTGCGCAGCAGCGCTTCGCCCTGGCAGCAGGAGGCAATCGATCGAATCATCCCTGTGGCACAGAAGTTGGCGTCGAACACCGCGGCCGCCATCGATCACCTTAATAAGGATCGGCTAAAGATTCATGAACCAGAATACCGGCAGTACGTAAAATCCAACGCTGAGGCCGCGACGAATCTCGCTACATTGGTAAAAGACTTTGTGGAATACGGAAAAACGCGGACTACCCTGGAAGCGTACGAGCGAAAGTTGGAAGTGTCGCAATAATCGGTGCGATATCGAAACGCTCTCTTCGCGAAGATGAGGGACAAACGTGGCGATTTGGATCGTGTGTTTGTCCCTTATCTGACTGGCTCCTTGGACCTCCAGGTTGGTTCGCCTGGAAATCTCACAATGTGGTGCGTGTGTTCCGCCCGGTAACCCACCTCCGCTCGGTTACCGGGCGGAGGTGGGCGGCTACTGTGAACTTGATTGGTTCCTACAACTATGCGCTTGTTACGCTGTCTGTTTTGATCGCCGTCGTCGCATCCTATGCGGCGCTCGATTTGGCTGCCCGCATAACGGCCGCGAGCGGGTGGACTCGAGCAGCGTGGCTGGTGGGCGGGGCAATCGCCATGGGCACAGGCATCTGGTCCATGCACTACATCGGGATGCTGGCCTTCATCCTTCCCGTTCCGGTTGCTTACCATTGGCCGACCGTTCTGGTTTCACTGCTTGCGGCCATTCTTGCCTCGGCGGTGGCGTTGTACACGGTGAGCCGCCAGAAAATGGGTGTGATGCAAGCGTTGGCGGCAAGCGTCCTGATGGGCGCAGGCATTGCGAGCATGCACTATATCGGGATGGAAGCCATGCGGGTACTGGCAATGTGCCACTACAATTCCCTTGTGGTGGCCCTGTCCGTTGTCCTTGCAGTTTTGATTTCCCTCGTCGCACTGTGGATTACGTTTCACTTCCAGGAGCAGAAAAAAGGGCGTGACATACGGAGATTCGCCGGCGCGGTCGCGATGGGTACGGCGATTTCAGTGATGCATTACACCGGAATGGCCGCGGCGAGTTTCACACCATCGGCCGGACAAATGGAACTGACTCACGTTGTAAGCATCTCTGCTCTTGGAACTGTCGGCATTGCTTCTGCTACCCTCATCGTTCTCGGATTGGCTCTGCTGACCTCATGGGTAGACAGACGGTTCGCAGTGCAGACATTGGAATTACACCGAAGCGATGAGCGCTACCGATTGCTCTTTGAGCGCAGCCTGGCCGGCGTCTATCGCATCACTCTGGACGGTGCGATCCTCGACTGCAATGATGCCTGTTCTCGAATCCTCGGATATAACTCGCGGGAAGAGCATTTGTCGCAGGCAGAGCCTGATGTTCAGCTGGTTTCGCAAGACAGCCAGGAGTTCCTTGATGCGATTAAGAGTCAGAAGGCGCTCAATAATTACGAGCGCTCCGTGCGGCGAAGGGACAAGAGTGGAGTTTGGGTCCTGGAGAATGCAACCTTGCTGGCTGACCATGAAGCGCCTTCGCCCGTGATCGAAGGGACGTTGATCGATATTACCGAGCGCAAGCGGATGGAAACGGCACTGCGCCGCGCAAACGCACAGCTCGAAGCGCGGCAGCATGAAATTGAGGAGGAACTGCAACTCGCGGCGCGCGTGCAGCAGAGCCTGGTACCCACATGCTTGAACTGGGACAACATTTCGGTGGAAGCATTTTATCGGCCCGCGGGAACGATCGGCGGAGACTTTGGACTGGTGACAACGGGCGCCGATTTCCTGAACGTGCTGGTGTGCGACGTTTCGGGGCACGGCATCGGCTCCGCACTGGTAGCCAATCGCATTTATGCGGAGACAATTTCCCAGATTGAACTCGGGGTTGGGCTGACGGCGATGATGCACCACCTGAACCGATTTGTCCTCAGGAATCTGGGTAGCGCTGAATTCTACTTCACGATGGTAGCGGCGCGCTTCAACCATGAAGGGCACAATTTCGAATTTGCGGGCGCCGGCCATCCTCCGGCGATGATTGTCCATCCGGGCTGCGCTCCCAGGCTGCTTGATTCACAAAGCTCTGTGCTGGGACTCTTCGAGGGCGCGATTCACCGCGAAGCTACTGCGGAGGTATCCGTTGAGCCAGGCGATCGCGTGGTGATCTACACCGACGGTTTCATCGAAACCTTTAATGCGCGGGAAGAGATGCTCGGCCTCGACGGATTCCGCGACATCGTTCGCGAGGCTTCGACTCTCACAGTGGCGAACATGAAGCAAGCAATTGTGGAAAGGGTGGCAGCCTGGCGTAACGGCCCGCCCACCGATGATATGTCTTTGGTTGTGGTTGGAATTCCTCAGGGGACCGAATCAGCCGCACAATCTTTTGCTTCACTAATGCCCCACTAAGTTCCTTTTTCTTGGCCCGATTCCGGCTCCGAAGATTCGAGAGCGGATCGGATGGCGGCGAGCAGCGTCTCTCCACTGAAGGGCTTTCCTAGAACTATGAGAGCGCCCTGTTCCAGTGCTTTGGTTCGAACTCGATCGTCATAAGCGCTGACCATGATAATTGGGATCGAATGGCCGAATTCGCTCAACCTCCTATCGCGAGGCATTCCTCGCAGCCGCCACTTCGCGGACGGACATCGCGAATGGAATTCAGATGGCTACATTGCTCCATGGTGTCGACTCCTGGCACGGAAATTGGTTCGCAAATCCCGAGGCAGCGTTTTCCGGAGTCGATCAGCCAGGTACCTTGGCCGATGGCGGGAATTTTCAGAATTTCATACCCATTCTCTTCGCTGCGGTGGCCATTTTTAGGTTCAACCTCCCGCCGTCCGCACTCCGTGGTGCCGTTCGTTACAGATCATTGTTTTCGTGGCGGAGCGGGCGGTGCCATTCGCACATGAGGAGGCGACGCTACATGCGGTGGGAATTCCCTGTCCAGCATGGGTCCAGGGCGTCTGCCGGCGCGGATATTTTCGATTTGTTGCGGCTCCAGGTAACGACCGGGGTGCTGGGTCATGTATTGGCGCTGCACCGTAAACGGCACGTGCGGCGGCGGTGGCGGAACTCGGGTGATTAGTTTGGGTGGGGCGGCTGTGCGTGCCGGTGCGAGCGGCGAGATTTTCTCCGATATGGGAGCAGTTCTTGAAATCGGTGGCGGAGTTCGCACTGCTCTTGGCGCTTCCCTTGCAGCTGTAAAGGAAGCTTGCGGTCTCACCGGCGGAGGGGTGACCGGCTTCCCTGGCAATGCCGCTCGTAAAGTTGGATTCACATTTGGATGTGGGACGATCTGCGCGCGTTCGAGCTGTTGCGGTGTCAGGCGAACCATTTGTCGAGCAACCGGAGCGCCATTCCGGAGCACATTGGCCGGTACTGCCGTGGTGGCAATCGAACGGTAGGCGTAGTGGACATTGTTGATGTTCGTGACGTTGACAATGTTTGTGATGTTCGTGATATTCCGGACGTTCGTAATGTTCACTTCTCTGATGTAGGTCTCGCGGCAGTGATACCACGGAAAGAAAGGCTCACCCGGCCCGAGTGGAAACCATGCCGTCAGGCTGACCGGTCCACCGCCAATAGTGATTGAGAAGCTTGGGCCACCCACGAACGCGACGAAAGCCGGCGCATAGACTGGTCCAGGAACGATTGGACCTGGCAGCCATCCCCAGCGAACTCCGACGTGTACCCATCGGCCATAATGAAACTGACAAAATCCCCAAGGCTCATCTTCGACCCACGTCCATCCCCAGGGCCCCACCCAAACCCAGCGGCCAAACCGGTATGGAACCCAACCCACCACGACGCCCGCGGGATACCAGATGGGGCCATAGTCAGCGACGTCTTCCCACGTGCCATATTCATCCAAATCGTCGAATCCGGGAATGCCGCGAGAAACATAGCGGGCGGACTTGGAGGAAGAAATATGCCTGTCGCGGGCCTCACACCATTTGTCGAAGTCGTCGGCCTTGGGCAACGGAATAGAAACGATTGCTACTTCATCATGTCCCGTTAGTTTCGCCGCCTGGCCCGATTGTAGAGTTTGCGAAACTCCTCCGCCGGTCAGTTCGACGCTTCCACTGTTCACGGCGACTTCCGTCAGATCGCCGTTCGGATCCACCTGTATACGAACCTCACCGGGTTGTACTACCGTCACGGCGCCATTCGGAGTATCGACTTCGATCGTGTCACCAGAGGGAAGTTGATAGACGCTGAGGCGCAGCGTTCCCTCCTGCAGGCCGAGCTGCAAAATTTGGTCATTCAGGTTGGTGACGGTAAGGTCCGTATGTTCGGAAAGCCGTACAGTGAAATTGCCGACCTGCAGCTCGGTTCGTGCGCCCTTATCTGTATAGATGCGGTCGCCAGTGGTGACCGGGTAATTCAACGCCGCGTCGCTCCATTGCTGGACGCTTGCTCGCAAGAAGGAAACGCTTCCTTTGATGAAGCTAAGCCTTGCAACCCGGGCCGGAGGATTTTCTGCAGCCGAGTTTTCCTGGCCAGTCGCGCCTTCCCGACCTGTTGCGGACACAATAGCCGCGAGAAACAAGGCAATTGCCAGGGCACAAGATCGAAAAGCCTTTGCGTTTCTTGTTTTCATTTATTCCCCCTGAACCAAGAAATTTTCAGTCGTAGCCCTTCTTTAGAACTTGCTACTTCACAAATTGCCGCCGCTGGAGGCGTTCGACTTCCTTCTGCAGAGTTTCAATTCGTTCTCGCATATCCAGCACGGCGGCGATACCGGGGAGATTGATTCCAAGGTCGCGTCTCAAGCGCATAATGCGTTGCAAACGTTCCAGAGACGAGCGGGGAAACAACGGTCCTGAGAATGTGTGGCGGGACGGCTCAATCAAGCCGACGGCAATGAATTTTCTAACGCGCTCGGGGTGCACCGCTGCCGCCCTGGCCAGCTCCTTCACCGAGAAGAAAGAATTGTTTCCATTGAGAAGAAATATGGGGCCAGGCCTGTCGGTCACCTTGCTCCTCATTTGTGAGCTTACTGTTTCCATGTGCCCGCCTCCCTACACCCGAATTAATTCATTGTCGGATTCTTTCAGGCATCTGTGGCTCCAAAGATTGCGAAACACGCGTTTGCCGATACGCATCTGAGGCGGAAGCAGTTAGGGCGAAACGGGTGGAGCGCATTGGCCGCGTTTTGAGAATCTGGTTGGGCGGGCAGTCAGGATGCCGACAGTGTTCCGTCAGGCGGTCCGGCGCGCGATGCCGAGACGCCGCATTTTATCCAGGAGTGTCGTGCGCTTGACCCCGAGCAGAGCGGAGGCGCCGTGAGGTCCCCCGACGACCCAGTCTGTCTCCCGAAGAGTCCGCATAACAATCTCTGGGAGTTGTCAAGCTTCCCAAAATCTGCCGTTCCTCTGACATCTGGAGTCGCTCGCCCGACACTGGATGAGCCATGCTCAGGCGGCGGTCCGCGTACAACAACATAAGCGTTTCTGTTTCAGCATCGAAACAATCCTGTTTTCCATTTTTGCGGACGAAACCGAATGGGTCTTCTCTTGCTCTAGAGAAACCCGGCACCGATTGGTGTTTCGGTATTACATCGATTCCAATTGCTGCAACTTCCGTGGGACGACGTCCAACGAGTAATCGCAAATCATTTTGGCTGCCAGATGAGAGGAGATTTTATGAGCGCTCTTACAAAGACTCTTTTGGTTATGGCTCTCGGCTTGATGACGATTGCGGAGGCATGCAACCGAAGCGCGCAAAAACAAGCGAAAACCATTTCGGCAAGTTCTGATTCGAAGGGCGTTCACTCCGCGAATACCACCACCAGCGGTCCGGTTCGAATAACTTGCGTGAGCGCCACGGATGACAGCGGAAACGCGACTCCACCAGCCTGTATCATCGACGCGCCCGGAACGAGCGGAGTCGTTGATATCGGCCATAAAGTTGCGGTTGCGGGCGCCGGCAACGTCATTTTGACTTGCCGCGGAAGCGGCACGCTGAACTGCACGGCGCAAATCGAAGAGTAGCGGCTGCGGCCCGAATTGCACAGCAATAAGAGATAATAAGGACCAGGGAAAATGCACAAACCAAGGATGAGTCCACTCGATCCGGTTCACAACGTGAAGGAATACAAACGGGTCCAGGGCATCCACCAGATTGAACATTTCTTCCGGGCGGCCGCGAGCCTGGAAATCGACAAAGAGGATATCAGGCGTTATTACGATTTTGTTGATAAGAAGATTGTGGATTTGCTCCTTGTGGCTCAGCACACGGCCAAAGCCAACGGCCGAGTTGCCGTGGAAATCCGGGACCTTCCCATTGCGAAGGGACTTCAAGAGAGTATTCAGGCATTTCGAGTTCTCGACACCGATGTGGGACTTGAGCGCATATTGGAGAGTGCTATTCCCGAGCCACGGAGCGATCTGCCCTTCAGTCCAGAGGTTGAGCGGCGTTTGCCAGAAATTGCAGGCGGGTTAAGCGCCTCAGAAGAGTGGGAACGTGCTTTTCAACTTTTCGATTTGTTGATGTAGATGGTCGAGCCCTCCAAATCATCCCATGTCTAGCGTATATTGAGCAATGTTGGAGGTTCACCATGCCGGTCATCCGCGCCTGCAGCCATTGCGGACAGAAGAACCGCATCCCAGCAAAATATCTGGCTAGCACTGGGCGTTGCGGGAGCTGCAAATCACCATTGCCCCCAATCGCCGAACCGCTGGCGGTCGACGTGGAATTGTTTGATGAGGTCATCCAATATGCGCCAGTTCCCATTCTGGTGGACTTCTGGGCGGATTGGTGTGGGCCCTGCCGCATGGCGGCTCCGGAAGTGGCGAAAACCGCAGCTGACATGGCGGGCGAGGCGATAGTCTTAAAAGTGGATACGGAACAGTACCCGCAACTCGCTGGACGCTTCGATGTTCGCGGCATACCAAACTTCGCTGTGTTTTCCGGTGGACGGCTGGTAATGCAGCAGGCCGGCTTGGTGAAACATGATCAGATGGAGCAATGGCTTAGAGCAGCCGCTCCTGTTTCCGCTTGAGAAAGTATCGACGAGATGATGGT